>Ga0256830_1002689_pt1 | contig 11520 bp, 11 predicted proteins | sample 128326metaG_FD_190537 | JGI IMG/M metagenome (GOLD analysis project Ga0256830, IMG submission 190537) | Hydrothermal vent microbial communities from Lau Basin, Pacific Ocean - 128-326 | ecosystem: Environmental > Aquatic > Marine > Hydrothermal vents | place: Pacific Ocean: Lau Basin | collected...
CAGGATAGCGTGAAAACCCCTTTTCTTTCACAAGCTGAAGGGCCTCTGAAACGGTTGCACTGTCTTCAATGGCAACTATCTCTGTCCTTGGCACCATTGCCTCCGAGGCAACTGTATCACCAAACTCAAAGACCTTCTGGAGCATCTCCTTTTCTTCCTCAAGGAGGGTTCCTGTTTCCTCTCCAAGGTCTATCATTGCCCTTATATCCTCCTCCGTCACGAAAGGAGAGGGGTGGATCTTTGCACCCATTATCTTCAGGAGCCAGCCAGGCAGTCTTGTGAATATCCATACCACAGGGCCGGTCAGGGTGATGAGGAACTTTATGGGACGGGCCACAAGAAGGGCATAACGTTCTGAATGGCTCAATGCTATTGTCTTGGGGGTGATCTCTCCAATTAAAACGATCAGCACGGTCATCAGAAGTGATGCAATCAGCCAGCCATCCTCACCGAAGATGTTCAGCAGAATTGCCGTACCCAGTGATGTTGCAAGGATGATAAAGAAGTTCTCAGTAAGAAGGATCGTACCGAATAACCGATCATGCTCGGATAGTATTGTCTGGACCGTCTTTGCCTTCTTGTCTCCATTGTCGGCAAGGTGCTTCATCCTGATGCGATTCACTGAGATCAGGGATGCCTCGGAGCTGGACAGAAAGGCCACTATGAGAATGCATATTATGATGGAAAGGAATCCTACAAAGTTACCGGGTATGCTTATGGGGATTGCTTCCATCTATATCTTTATTTTCTTGATTATTGCCTCAGCCATCTCAGAGGTGCCTACAGCTGTGGGATCATCCGGGGATGGTTTCATATCGTATGTAACATATCTCCCTTCTTCTATAACCTCTTTGATCGCCCCCTCTACAGCATCAGCAGCCCTGTCCTCACCAAGGTGTCTCAACATCATCACACCTGAAAGGATCATTGCAAGGGGGTTGACCCTGTTCAGCCCCTTGTATTTGGGTGCACTTCCATGGGTAGCCTCAAAGACAGCACAGTCATCCCCGATATTTGCACCAGGTGCGAGGCCAAGCCCGCCTATAAGCCCGGCTCCAAGGTCAGAGACTATGTCTCCATAGAGGTTGGGAAGAACAAGCACATCGTAAAGTTCCGGTTTCTGAACAAGCTGCATACACATATTATCCACAATCCTGTCTTCAAATTCAATATCCGGATAGTCCTGCGACACATTACGGGCCACGTCAAGAAAGAGACCATCGGAGAACTTCATTATGTTAGCCTTGTGGACAGCCGTAACCTTCCTTCGCCCATTCTTCCGGGCGTACTCAAAGGCAAACCTTACAATCCTCTCGGAACCAAAAACAGAGATGGGCTTAATGCTTATCCCCGAGTCTTCCCTTATAGACCTTCCTGTTGTGTCCTTGATGTATCTGATAAGGCCCAGTGTCTCCTCTGAACCCTTCGGAAACTCTATGCCAGCATAGAGGTCTTCGGTGTTTTCGCGTATAATCACAATGTCTATGTTTTCATACCTTGTCCTTGCACCCTTGTATGACTTGCATGGTCTTACACAGGCGTAAAGATCAAGACTCTGTCTCAATGCAACATTTACTGATCTGAATCCCTTGCCAACAGGGGTTGTTACAGGCCCCTTGATGGCGACCCTGTTTTTTCTTATTGATTCTATTACCCTTTCCGGTAAAGGGGTGCCTTCTTTGCGGTAGGCATCCTCTCCAGCCTCTTCAACCTCCCAGTTGATCCTTACCCCCGAGGCATCAATCACCTTCACCATTGCATCTGTCACCTCTGGGCCAACACCGTCGCCTGGAATAAGTGTAACAGTATAGTTATTCATGATTCAGGACCTCGCTTAAGCTGTGGTTTAGCCTTAAATTATACAACAAACAAATACTTGACATCAATACCAGTGGTTATTTTATGATTAAAGATATTATTCCTGAAGTTCCCTTCATGTCAAAGGTTAGAATTGCTATAGGTTCAGATCACGCAGGCCTGGAGTTGAAAAACTTCATCAAGGATATCCTTATTCAGAAAGGCTTGGAACCACTTGATTTCGGTACCAACGAGGATTCCTCAGTTGACTATCCTGACTTTGGTGAGCAGGTTTCCTCAGCAGTATCAAGGGGTGATGTTGAAAGGGGTATCCTTATATGCGGAACAGGCATCGGGATGTCCATTGTGGCAAACAAGTTTCCAGGTATCAGGGCTACGCTGTGTCATGATGAGTACACAGCGAGGATGAGCAGGTTGCACAACGATTCTAACATCCTTGTCCTGGCCGGGAGGCTCCTTGAGAGGGATATGGCGGTGCGGATCCTGGAGACCTGGCTTGTCACGCCTTTTGAAGGAGGCAGGCACCTGAGAAGGCTTGACAAGATCATGAAGATTGAGAAGAGGATAAATAATGAGCTTTGAATCTCTTAGATCGGTTGATCCCGACATATACAATGCTATAATCAGAGAGACGGAGAGGGAAAAGGACAAGATAATACTTATTGCCTCGGAAAACTATACATCAAAGGCTGTATTAGAGACGCAGGGCTCGGTGTTTACTAACAAGTATGCGGAGGGGTATCCTGGCAGGAGGTACTACGGTGGATGTGAGTATGCTGACGAGGTTGAAAATCTTGCAATTGAACGTGCAAAGGAGATATTCGGTGCAGAGCATGTAAATGTTCAGCCCCATTCCGGCTCCCAGGCGAACATGGCTGTGTTCTTCTCTGTCCTCAAGCCCGGTGATACCGTCCTTGGAATGAGCCTTAACCATGGAGGCCACCTCACACATGGTGCCAGGGTCAATTTTTCCGGGATACTCTATAATGCTGTTAGTTATGGTGTGAACAGGGAGGGTTATATAGATTATGATGAGGTCAGGGATATAGCCAAAAGGACAAGACCGAAGATGATCATTACTGGCGCAAGTGCCTATTCAAGGACTATTGATTTCAAGATATTCGCTGATATAGCCCGGGAGGTGGGGGCATATCTCCTTGCCGATATCGCACATATTGCAGGGCTGATTGCTGCGGGACTGCATCCATCACCGATCCCACATGCAGATTTTGTTACCTCTACCACACACAAGACCCTGAGAGGGCCACGGGGTGGATTGATAATGTGCAGGAAGGAGTTTGCCAGGGGGATAGACAAGATGATTTTCCCGGGTATTCAGGGTGGTCCTCTGGTACATGTCATAGCTGCAAAGGCTGTTGCTTTCAAAGAGGCCATGAGCGAGGATTTCAGGCAATACCAGAGACAGGTCATTAAGAACGCCCGGAGGCTCTCTGACGAACTGATACACAGGGGTTTTGATATCATCTCCGGCGGCACAGATAATCATCTCATGCTTGTTGACCTTACAAGCAAGAAGATCACCGGAAAAGATGCTGAAGATGCCCTGGATCGGTGCGGTATTACAGTGAACAAAAATGCCATCCCCTTTGATGACCTTCCTCCCACAATAACAAGCGGTATAAGGCTTGGCACCCCCTGCGTTACCACCCGCGGGATGGGGGAAGAGGAGATGGTGGAGATTGCCGAGATCATTGACGAGGTGGTTAACAACTCAAAAGATGAAGGGGAGTTAAAAAAGATAAGAGACAGGGCGCTTTCTTTAAGCAGGCGATTCCCTGTATATGACTGAGTCAATAATTCTCCCTCCAATATCACTACTGTCCGGCAAACATTGAAAGCTATAGTAATACCTAAGTGCCTGTGAAGACGACTGGATAGGAAATTACTACTTTAAGATGGTTGGTTTTTCTTTCATTGCTTGTAATATAATATTAGTCAAATTCTACAAAGGGAGGTTTTTTTATGATAAGGGCATACTATGATAAAGATGCAAATCTTGATCTGCTGAAAAACAAGACCATCTGCATCATGGGCTACGGTAGCCAGGGCCATGCCCATGCCAACAATCTCCGCGACAGTGGCATGAATGTTATCATCGGGGTAAGAAAGGGCGGAAGCTGGAAAAAGGCAGAGGAGGCTGGTTTCAAGGTAATGTCCCCTGCTGATGCCGCGAAAGAGGCGGATATCATAATGATACTCCTTCCTGATGAACTGCAGGCTGATGTGTACAGAGAGGAGATAGGACCCAATATGAGATCCGGTACATACCTTGCATTTGCACATGGTTTTAATATCCACTTCGGTCAGATAGTGCCTCCATCTGATATAAACGTCTTTATGGTAGCACCCAAGGGGCCGGGGCATCTTGTAAGGAGTGAGTACAGGAAGGGCAGCGGTGTGCCCTGTCTGCTTGCTGTACATCAGGACCCCTCGGGTGATACAAGAGAGATCGGACTTGCCTATGCCTCTGCAATAGGGGGTGGAAGGGCAGGTATCCTTGAGACAACCTTCAGGGAGGAGACAGAGACCGACCTCTTTGGAGAGCAGGTTGTTCTCTGCGGTGGCCTTACAGCATTGATACAGGCTGCCTATGAGACATTGATAGAGGCTGGTTATGCCCCCGAGATGGCATACTTTGAGTGTCTTCACGAGGTGAAGTTGATAACCGATCTTATCTATGAGGGTGGTATTGCCAATATGAGATACTCCATCAGTAATACAGCCCAGTATGGAGACCTGACACGCGGACCAAGGGTAATCAATGATTCTGTCAAGGCAGAGATGAAAAAGATACTTGGTGAGATACAGTCAGGCCAGTTTGCAAGGGAGTGGATTCTTGAGTGCAGAGCAGGCAAACCCGTCTTTAATGCACTCACAAAGAAAGGGGAGGCCCATCCCATTGAAGAGGTTGGACGCAGGCTGCGGAGCATGATGCCATGGCTTGGGAAGGAAAAGCTTGTTGACAAATCAAAGGCATGATGGATAAACAGGATTGAGAGAGTACAGTATTATGGTCAGAAAAGGGGCCTGTAAGGTAAGGCCCCTTTTGTTTTGCAGCCTTGTGGTATTACTTTTCTTGCTTTCCCCACTCAGGGCATCCATTGATATTAAGGACCACAAATATTTAAAGACCAATGCATTAACCATTTATTATCCTGCTGCATTGCAGGGTGCAGCAGAGGAGATAACAAGAAGATATCCCCTTATAAAAGCAAGACTGGAAGGGTTATTGGAAGAGGTCACAGCCGTACAACCAGTGATAATACTGGTGAAGAAACATGATGATTTTGTAGCTCTCTCAGGAAAGGGCCCAGTTGTTGCCTATGCACAGCCGCGGTTGAACAGGATTGTCATTGACTACTCGCAGATGAGGTCAGGTGTTATGCTCGAGGAGACACTGAGGCACGAGACCGCCCATCTTATGCTCTTTGAAATCACGGGAAGAAGGCTGCCAAGATGGTTTGATGAAGGGGTTGCACAGTGGCTTGGTGGTGGATTGTCTGAACTCATTGAGGGCAGTGGCGGAGCAGAGCTGTTAAAAAAGGCGGTTATCTCAAGACAGGTCATACCTTTAAGCTCACTTGGGGTCTTTCCCTCTGACAGGAGGGGACTCCTTCTTGCCTATGAGGAAAGCAAGGACTTTATTGAATACATAATAAAACGTTACGGAAAGAAGAGGCTGATCTCACTGCTTGAACACCTAAGGTATGAGGATAATTTTGGTGTTGCCTTTAAAGATATATACCATAGTGACCTGAAGGTGGTTGAACAGGAGTGGTTGAAGGACATAGAGAAAAGAGCCACTGTGTTTAATTATCTAAGCCAGCACCTCTATGAGATTGTATTTTTCGTGGCTGCTTTGATAACATTTTTAGGATTCATAAGAATGATTATAAAAAAGAGGCGTTACAGGGATGAGGATTATGAAGATGATGAGAACAGTTATGACGGGAGGTATCCCCGGGAATAATTCCCGGAAACAACCCTATCAAGGAGGTCCTCTATGGAATGTACAAAGGATGCAAACCTGAAGCGTTGTAACTGTACCTATGAGCCCTGTTCAAGGAAGGGCAGGTGTTGCGAGTGTCTCCATTATCACAGGCGCCATGGCGAGTTGCCGGCATGTTTCTTTTATGATTCCTATGAGCGCGGTTATGACAGAAGCGTTGACAATTTTATCACCATGGTAAACAGGATGGGAATGCGGACAGCATAATGGGTGGATGAGTTGATGGGTAAATGAGTAGATGAGTGGATGGGTGGATGGGTGGATGAGTTGATGAGTGAATGAGTTAATGGGTGGATGATGTGAAATTCAAGAACAAGGTTCTGTCATTGTCGGGCCTGACCCGACAATCCACAGTGATTTGACGGTTATCCGGGAATTCTTTTAAAATCTTATAACGCCGGAGTGGTGGAATGGCAGACGCGGCGGACTCAAAATCCGCTGGGGGCAACCCCGTGCGGGTTCAAATCCCGCCTCCGGCACCAAGTGTTTTTCTTTTCTGGTTCAGATTTAATATGCACCGAGCAAGTATATAAATATATCCTCACCTATAGAGATACCCTTCAATCTTGTTGCAGAACATCTCCATTTTCTGTGTTTTTGCAAAATTGCATGACTTTTGTTCATCCTGCAAATTATTGCCTGATAATTCCTCTGTAAAATCAATATGTTTACTTAGGCATCAGATGTGCTTATTTTATAGTAGATAGTAAGACTTCAGAATCTAAGAAAGGTGGAGATGAACTTTGAGGTTGTTTATTAGTTGTTAAATAAAGAGAGATTGATTCCTCTAACAAGAAAGGAGGTGAAGTCTTATGAGAAGGCAACGCAAGTACTCTATTGTTATAGGTTCCAAGATTGGAGCATTGGTGGGTTTCATACTATTTCTTGTATTTGGTCTTGTCCCGGGTTTTTATTTTGGTAGTTACGCTACCCTTATATTGTTGAGTGCCCTCTATGGCGGACCCGTTACCCCAACACTGGTGTCAAGGATTATTATGGTAATTGGCATTATCCTTGGTCTGTTATGTTCACTATCCGTTAGCATAATCATTGGGGCATTGATAGGTACGTTGCTGGGCTATCTCGTTGATCTTCTATCTATAAGGAAAAAGGGTGAAGGAGATGTAAAGGCAGAGAAATGAGAAGGGAGATTCAAATCTATATTTATGAAGAAAGGAGGAGAAAGAAATGATTAAAAAAACTATAGGTGTCAGTGCTCTGGTATTTGTTATACTCGTTGTCGCTGTATACTTTATGGCTAAATCATTTATCTTTGCCAGTCCAAAAAACTGTACGAGTTGTCATTATATGGTGCCATTTTATAATAAGTGGAAAACATCCACGCATAATAAGGTGCCCTGCCTGAAGTGTCATGATTATACACCGTTAAATGCCATATCTGGTCAATTGAGATTTCTTGTTGGTACTTATAACCCGAGACCACTGACTAATGTTCCAGACAAAAACTGCCTTCAAACCAATTGCCATGAAAAGAGATTGATTGAATCAAAGGTAACCTTTACAAAGTGGAATATAGGATTTGACCATAAACCCCATTTTAAGAGTTTAAGGCGGGGTATAAAATTACATTGTCGGAGTTGTCATTCTGATATAGTACAGGGAGAACATGTCAAGGTATCAAAGAATCCCTGTTTCCTCTGCCACTTTATGGGAGTTCCAGAAGGGCAAGCCTGGACCGGTTGTCCATCATGTCATACTTCACCTAAAGAGGATATTCCTTATCAAGGAAGACGGTTTTCTCATAAAAAGGCAATTAAGGCAGGATTAACCTGCAATGTCTGTCATATCAAGATAACAGAAGGTACAGGGATAGTACCGAAGGAAAAGTGTTTCTTCTGTCATGTAGAGAGGACCGAGAAGTATAATGATGTAAGGTTTGTACATGAGAAGCATGTGGCAGAAAAACAGATAGACTGTTTATTCTGCCATCCAAGGATCATTCATGGCAATATCAAAATGGTATCAAAAATTCCAAGCCTTTAAGATCAAAGGGCTGGTCTGAGTGTTCAGACCAGCCTCTTTTTTATACTGTAGTAACTTGGTTTCTTTCTTCCTCCGAAATAATTTGCCAAATCATGACCGTATTGTTGTATCCTATATAGTAAAAAGAGATATCCAAGCCCTGAGATGAATAATCGCCTTACTCTTGAGATACTCAGAGATATTGGCCGGAGACTTTCGGATTACCTGAGGAAGGGGCGGCTCTCTGCCCGTGAGATCAAGCCCCTTGGCCGTGGTGCAGCAGGTGACAGGACCTTCCAGATGGACCAGACCGCTGAGGAGATAATAATCAGCTCTCTCAGGGATAGTTCAATCCCTCTTACAGTGGTTTCCGAGGAGATTGGTCTTGTTGATCTCAACGGTGGCGGGCACAGGGTGCTGATAGACCCTGTGGATGGAAGCAAGAATGCCGTCTCTGGTATCCCCCTTTTTTGCACCTCCATTGCTGTTACAGACTCTGAAACAATCTCCGGGATATATCTTTCCTATATAATAAATCCCCTTACGGGTGACGAGTACTGGGCAGAGGAGGGCAGGGGGGCCTATTTTAACGGCATGAGGATGAAAACACAGGAGGACGAGGAGATAAGGGTTGTGCTTTATGAGACCCAGTCTCCAAAGAGGGAGCTTCCCCTGATACTTCCTGTCCTGTCACTTGCCAACAGGACAAGGTGCTTTGGAAGCACAGCCCTTGACCTTGCCTTTCTATCAAAGGGTGCGGCCAGTGTTTATATCAACCCATCCACAACAAGGAGTTTTGATTATGCTGCAGGGGTGCATATGGTCAGGGAGTCTGGTGGCCTTGTCACCACCATAGATGGCCATGATATATCCGGGGTTGAACTTTCAATGAAGAGGACTGATCCTCTGCTTGCCTGTGCAAATGAAAGGATCCTGGAGAGGGTTTTGAGGGAAATGGAAAGATGAAAGAGCTGCATCATGAACTCAAGACCCTGAACAGGCTTATCCTCAGGCTTGTCAATCATCTAAGTCCTGAAATTGACAAAAGCCTGCTTGACAGGTATATGGCATTCAGGGCCTTTTCATACAATCATGCACTCATACTTAAGCCTGTACCAGAACCGGATCCTGTAAGGATCCATGAACTTAAAGGTATTGAGCATCTGCTGGAGCAACTGAAGGACAATACCGAGCAGTTTCTCAGGGGACTTCCCCATAATAATGTGCTGCTCTATGGTCCACGGGGGGTGGGAAAATCCTCTGCAGTGAAGTGCATGTTGAATGAGTACCAGCAGGAGGGCCTGAGGCTGATAGAGGTGGACAAGGATGCCCTGATGCATCTGCCAGAGATAAAGGAGTTGATAAGGGGAAGAACAGAGCGGTATATCCTCTTTTGTGATGATCTCTCCTTTGATCTGGATGATTCATCATACAGGCAGCTCAAGGCAACCCTTGAGGGAAGCATTGAGGCAAGGCCTCAGAACCTGGTGGTTTATGCCACCTCCAACAGACGCCATCTGATGCCTGAATGCGTGGAGGAAAACCTCCAGGAACTCCATCCCTCCGAGACGATGGAGGAGAAGGTCTCCCTCAGCGACAGGTTCGGCCTCAGACTTGGCTTCACAGTGTTCAACCAGGATACCTACCTCAGTATAGTGAGGAACTATGTAAAACTGAGAGGGCTCCAAATAGAGGAAGATGCCCTTGAGAGGGCAGCCATAGAGTGGTCAATCTCACATGGCAGCTTCTCAGGCCGCACAGCACGGCAGTTTGTTGATCATATTGAGGGGAGAATGAAACTGAAGGACCATGATTGAGGCAATAGTTCTTGGTGTAATACAGGGGCTTACAGAGTTCATACCAGTCAGCAGCACAGCCCATCTCATACTTGTCCCCTGGCTTTTTGGATGGCAGGGTGATGTGAACAGCCTTACCTTTGACATAGCGCTCCATGGTGGAACACTGCTTGCCCTGTTTGTCTACTTTGCCAGGGATCTCTATGACATGCTTTTCAGGAGACCCTGGGTCTTGTTCCTCCTGATAGTTGCCACAGTTCCGGCAGCAGTGGTGGGTGTGCTTTTTGAGGACCTTGTTGCCACCACACTGAGGTCGCCCCTTGTAATATCAGCCTCCCTCGTCATCTTCGGACTTTATATGCTTATCAGTGAAAAGAAACAAAGCAGCAGGGCCTTCAGTGAGATAAGACTCATGGATGCTGTCATGATCGGCATGGCCCAGGCGGTAGCCCTTATCCCGGGGGTGTCACGCTCGGGTATAACCATCTCCACAGGACTTCTCAGGGGTATAAGGAGGGAGGATGCTGCAAGGTTTTCCTTCCTCATGTCGGTGCCCGTAATTGGTGGGGCCATTTTGCTTGAGGGCATAAAGGTTTTAAAAGACCCGGCAATGATTGATCTGAAACTCACCTCGGTGGGATTTGTATCTTCTGCGGTCTCAGGGTTTCTTACCATATCCTTCCTTTTGTGGTTTTTCAGGAGGTTCAGCCTCAGGAGCTTTGTTTACTACAGGATTATACTTGCTGTTATAATATTTATGATATGGCTCAGGTTTTGAGGAGATTAAAAGAGGAACTCACAGGTATCCTCTTCATCATTGTGGCTATCTATATCGGGATCAGTCTCGTGAGTTACCACAAGTGGGACCCATCCTTTTTTACGCACTCAAGGGGGCCTGTTAGGAACCTGGGAGGCATCATAGGTTCCTACATCTCTGACCTGTTCATAAGCATCTTCGGTGCGATCTCCTATATCCTGCCCATTGTCTTCTTTGTCTATGGGTTGAAGAGGCTTCTTGGAAAGGAAAAGAGAAGAGAGACCCTTGTGGGATTAATCATGCTCATCCTCTCAGTGCCTGTCTTTCTGAAGCTGCTTTCCTATACATTCAGCATCAAAACAGGGCTTGCACTTGGAGGATTCTGGGGCACAGAGATTGCAGGAGTGCTGGTCAGGCTCTTTTCCCTGCCAGGTGCCTATATCATATCAATAGGCCTGCTGCTGTCAGCACTGGTGATCCTGAGCCCAAGATCGCTGGGGGACCTCATCCAGGATATGTTCAGTAGGAAGGATAGGGCTCATACCACCCCGGGGAAGGGAAAGATAAGGGTTGTGGAAGAAGCTGCTCCGGATATGGGGATGGAGGTGGTGGCAGAGCTACCTGAGCAGAAAAAGCCCCATCCCAGGCCACCACAGACCAGGGATGGTGAATACAGCCTTCCTGACATAAACCTCCTCAGTGATTATCATTCCTCTTCAAGACCCGGCAGAGAGGAGTTATTTGAGAGGGCAGAACTGCTTGAGAAGAAACTTGCTGATTTCAATATATCGGGGAAGGTAACGCAGGTACACCCCGGTCCGGTGGTGACCATGTATGAGTTTGAGCCCTCCCCTGGCATCAAGATCAGCAAGGTTATATCCCTGTCAGAGGACCTTGGAAGGGCCCTTGGAGGTCTCAGTGTGAGGATAGCCACAATTCCCGGGAAAACCCCCCTTGGCATAGAGGTACCGAATCTAAAACAGGGGGTTGTCTCATTAAAGGAGATCATAGGTTCAAAGGAGTTTCAAAGGAGTCAGTCAAAGCTCACCCTTGCCCTGGGCAAGGACATATACGGAAGACCGATCGTGGCTGATCTTGCGCGGATGCCCCATCTGCTTGTGGCTGGCACCACGGGT
>Ga0256830_1002690_pt1 | contig 11518 bp, 12 predicted proteins | sample 128326metaG_FD_190537 | JGI IMG/M metagenome (GOLD analysis project Ga0256830, IMG submission 190537) | Hydrothermal vent microbial communities from Lau Basin, Pacific Ocean - 128-326 | ecosystem: Environmental > Aquatic > Marine > Hydrothermal vents | place: Pacific Ocean: Lau Basin | collected...
AAGCATCCCCTATGGCGTTGGCACCCGTGGCGCAGGCCGTCACCACTGCAGAGGAGGGTCCCCGGAAACCGAAACGAATGGAGACGGCGCTGGAGGCCATATTTATGACGGCCATGGGAATGAAGAAAGGGGATATGCGCTTCCAGCCCCTCTCCACCAGCTGCTTGTGATTCCTCTCAATGGTCTCCAGGCCCCCTATGCCGGAGCCTATAAGCACCCCCACCTGGTCCCCGTCCAGGCGGTCCAGATCCAGGCCGGCATCCTCCACGGCCATGATGGCAGCGGCCAGGCTGTACTGGACAAAGGGGTCCGTCCTCTTGATCTCCTTTTTGTCTATGAACCCCTCGGGATCAAAGTCCTTCACCTCTCCAGCAATCCTGCTGGAGAAGGTGGAGGCATCGAACTTGGTGATGGGGCCTATGCCGCTTCTGCCCTCCAAAGCAGCCTCCCAGCTCCCGGCCAGGTCGTTGGCCAGGGGAGTGACGCACCCCATCCCTGTAACCACCACCCTCCTCTTTTCACTCATACTATATCAGGCCCCCAGTTTGTTCTTAACGTACTCCACGGCGTCCTTAACGGTGGCAATCTTCTCGGCATCTTCGTCAGGGATCTCGATATCGAAGGCCTCTTCGAAGGCCATGACCAGCTCCACCGTATCCAGGGAGTCGGCCCCCAGGTCATCGATGAAGGAAGCCTCGGGAGTCACCTCACTCTCATCCACACCCAGCTGCTCCACGATGATCTCTTTCACCTTCTGCTCAATCTCTTTCACATCCATATCAACACACCTCCTCTGGGATTTGAACTCTCATAGGGTCATGCCCCCGTCTATCACCAGGACCTGACCGGTGATGTAACTGGCGCGGGGCGAAAGGAGATAGGCCACCAGACTGGCCACCTCCTGGGCCTGTCCGAAACGACCCAGGGGGATGGAAGAGAGCATGGAGTCCTTCAGGTCCTGGGGCAGCCCCTCCGTCATCTCCGTCTCAATATATCCGGGGGCCACAGCGTTCACCGTGATACCCCTGGAAGCCAGCTCCCGGGCCAGGGACCTGGTGAAGCCGATGAGCCCCGCTTTGGAGGCGGCGTAGTTGGTCTGTCCCGGGCTCCCCTTTAGGGCCACCACCGAGGAGAGATTCACTATCCGTCCCTCCCTGGCCTTCATCATATCCCTGACGAAGGCCCTGGTGGCTACGAAAGTCCCCCTGAGGTTGGTCTCCATCACCTCGTCCCACTCCTCCTCCTTCATCCGCACCAGGAGATTATCCCTCACAACGCCCGCATTATTCACCAGGGCGTAGACTGGGCCCCAGGCCTTTCTCACTTCCCTGGCCATGTTTTCCATCTCGTCCCTGTCCGCCACGTGTCCCTTGAAGGCCATGGCCTCCCCACCCCGGGCAGCAATGGCCTCCACCACCTCCTGGGCCTTCTCCCGGCTGGACCTGTAATTGACCACTACCCGGTAGCCTTGGGCCGCCAACTCCAGGGCTATGGCCCTGCCAATACCCCTGCTGGCCCCTGTGACCACGGCCACCCTACCCATCCAAAACCCCCTTTTCTCTCAACTTCTCCACTCCTCTGGGGTCTCCCACGGGAACGGCCTTCACCTTCCGGTCTATCCTCTTCACCAGGCCCGACAGCACGTTGCCTGGCCCCACTTCTACAAAGAGTTGGACCCCCTGGTCAATCATAAATCTCACCGACTGGGCCCATCTCACGGGAGCGGTCACCTGCTCCACCAGGAGCCTCCTCTCCTCATCACCGGAGGTGACGGCCTGGGCCGTCACATTGGACACCAGAGGAAACCCGAGAGGGGAGAAGGACATGGACTCCAAGAGGGGCCTCAGCCTCTCCCGGGCCGGGGCCATGAGGCTACAGTGAAAGGGAGCACTCACCTCCAGGAGAACGGCCCTTCTGGCTCCCCTCCTGGAAGCCTCCCGGGCAGCCTCTTCCACGGCTCCCCTCTCTCCCGATATGACCGTCTGCTCGGGGGAGTTGTAATTGGCCACCTCCACCACCCCCTTGGAAGAGAAGTCCTGGCAGAGCTGGGCCACGGCCTCGGCATCCATGCCTATAATGGCAGCCATGGCACCCTTACCCGGGGGCACGGCCTCCTGCATGAACCTGCCCCTGCTTCTCACCGCCTCCACAGCCTGGGCCAGGGAGAGGCCCCCAGCGGCAACCAGGGCCGAATACTCCCCCAGGGAATGGCCTGCCACCATATGGGGAACAAGACCCATATCCTTCAGCACCCGATAGAGGGCAACGCTGAGGGTGAGGATGGCGGGTTGGGCATTCTCCGTGAGGGTGAGCACTTCCTGAGGCCCATCAAAGCAGAGACGGGCCAGATCAAAACCCAGAACCTCACTGGATTCCTGAAAGGTCTCCCTCACCTGGGGATAGGTCTCATACGCCTCAGCCCCCATGCCCACCCGCTGGGCACCCTGCCCCGGGAAGATAAAGGCCACCTTCATACCTCCACCTCCACCAGAGTCTGGAGCCGCTCCAGCTCCCCTTTGGCCTGGGCAAGGATGTCCTGGATGATATCCTTCACCGGTTTCACCTCCTTTATGAGACCCACGATCTGGCCGGCCATGACGGACCCTCCCTTCACGTCACCCTCCACGGCGGCCCGCCTCAGGGCACCTACACCCAGTCTCTCGTACACCTCTAAAGGGGCTCCTTCCTTCTCGAGTTTCAAGAACTCCCTGGCCAGGCGGTTCTTAATGATCCTCACAGGATGACCCGTAGGCCTCCCCGTCACCACCGTATCCCTATCCCTGGCCCTCAAATAGACCCGTTTCCAGTTCTCGTGGACCCTGCACTCGGTGCTGGCCGCAAAACGGGTACCCATCTGGACTCCCTGGGCCCCCAGGGCCAGGGCCGCCAGAAAGCCCCGGCCATCGGCTATACCCCCGGCCGCCACCACAGGTATAGAGACGGCGTCCACTACCTGGGGCACCAGGGCCATGGTTGTGAGCTCCCCTATATGTCCCCCTGCCTCCGTTCCTTCCACCACCACGGCGTGGGCCCCCTCCCGCTCCACCCTCCTGGCCAGAGCTATAGAGGCCACTACAGGAACCACCTTCACCCCCGCATCCCTGAGAAGGGGAATGAACCTGCCGGGGTTTCCCGCACCCGTGGTGACCACGGGCACTCCCTCCTCCAGGATGATCTCCACGAACCGGGGAACCAGGGGGTTCATGAGCATGAGGTTGACGCCAAAGGGGCGGGAGGTGAGCTCCTTCACCCGCCCTATCTCCCGCCTCAATTCTTCAGGATCCTGGATGTGGCCGGCAGCCACTACCCCCAGGGCTCCCGCCTCGGAGACGGCCGCCGCCAGGTGGGCGTCGGATACCCACGCCATACCCCCCTGAATGATGGGATAATCTATCTCCAGAAGCCTGCACAGCTCCGTTTTAAACATAACCGGCCTCCTACCACTCCACCAGAACGGCAGACCAGGTGAGGCCGCCTCCGAAGGTGACGAGGAGGAGCCTATCCCCCCTCTGGATCTTCCCCTGGCTAAGAGCCTCCTTCCAGGCCAGGGGCACAGAGGCAGCAGAGGTGTTCCCGTAGCGCTCTATGTTCACCACCACCCTCTCCCAGGGGACCCTGAGTCTCCTGGCCAGGGACTGGAGGATCCTCACGTTGGCCTGGTGGGGAATGATCCAGTCAATCCCCTCATCTTCCATGCCCAACTCCTCCAGGAGCTCCCGGGTCACGTCGGCCATGGACTTGACGGCGATTTTAAAGAGCTCGTTCCCCTTCATGGTGTAGTAGTGGAGTTTCTTCTCCACCGTCTCGTGGCTGGCGGGCATCCGGGTACCACCGGCAGGCATCCACAAAAGCTCGGCATAGGTGCCATCGGCGTGGAGCCTGGATCCCAGGATCCGCCCCCCATCCCCCTCCGAGGAGACCACGGCTGCACCGGCTCCGTCCCCCAGGAGGACACAGATGGAGCGGTCCTCCCAGTCCATCATCCGGGAGAGCATCTCGGCCCCCACCACCAGCACGTTGTTGCACTTGCCCGCCTTGACAAACTGTTCGGCGATGGTGAGTCCGTAGGCGAAACCGGAACAGGCTGCGCTGATATCGAAGGCGGGCTTCCCCTCAAGACCCAACTTGGGCTGCATCCAGCAGGCCGTAGAGGGAAGGAGGGTATCGGGACTGGCAGTGGCACAGATGAGGAGGTCGATATCCCCGGGAGAGACCCCGGCCGCCTCCATGGCGTCTCTGGCCGCCTGGGCTCCCAGATCAGAAGTGACCTCCTCGGGAGCGGCTATCCTCCTCTCCCTGATCCCCGTCCTCTGCAAGATCCACTCGTTGCTGGTGTCCAGCACCTTCTCCCAGTCGAAGTTGGTCATCACCCTCTGAGGGGCATAGGTCCCTATCCCCTTTATGTAGGCTTCAGCCATGCCTCTACTCCTCCTCTCCTTCCTTGGAAGCCCCGACCAGGGCCTCTTCTCCCTCTATCCTCTCTCCTTTTATACGGAAGGCCTCCTTCCAGTCCTTGAAACTGGCCCAGAACCTCCTTCCCAGCCCCAGGCTCTCCTTCACGGCCTCCAGATTGGCCTCTATCTTCTTGTTGAGACGCTTCTCGGCGAAGTCGCAGGCCACCTTGATGGCGTTGGCTATGGCGTAGGCGTTGGAGCTGCCGTGGCATATGATACAGATACCGTTCACCCCCAAAAGGGGGGCCCCTCCGTACTCTTTGTAGTCCGTCCTCCTCTTTATCCTCTCAATGGATGGTTTAAAGAGGAGATAGGCCAACTTGCCCCTCAACCCCCTGGAAAACTCTTTCTTCAGGTAGTAGCCCATGAGGGAGGCCGCCCCCTCTCCCACCTTGAGGGCCAGGTTTCCCACGAGCCCGTCACAGACCACCACATCGGCCTGGTTACTGAAGAGTTCTTTGGCCTCTATGTTGCCCACGAAATTTAGCTGGGTGGCCCGTCTCAACAGCTGGAAGGAAGTGCGTATGAGGCCGTCCCCCTTGATCTCTTCCTCTCCTATGCTCAAGAGCCCCACCTTGGGGTTCTCCCTGCCCATAATGTACTTGGAGTAGAGGTGCCCCATGATGGCGAACTCCAGCAGGTTCTCGGGCTTGCTCCCCACATTGGCCCCTGCATCAATGAGAATGAAGGGCCCCTTCTTGGCAGGCATGGTGACCGCGATACCGGGCCGGCTCACACCCTCCAGGGTCCCCAGGAGGATCTTGGCCGCCACCATCACGGCCCCCGTGTTGCCTGCACTCACCACAGCCCTGGCCTTTCCCTTCTTCACCAGCTCCACGGCCCTCTTTATAGAGGAGTTCCTCTTCCTCCTCAGGGCCAGAGCGGGATGCTCGTTCATTCCCACCACTTCGGGGGCGTCCTTTATGAACAGGGGGAGCCCCTGGCTCCCCCCCAGTTTCTCCAGCTCCGAATGGATGATCTCCTTGTCACCCACAAGGATCACTTCGCAGGGACACCTGCTTACGGCCTCTAACGCTCCCTTGATCACCTCCCTGGGGGCGTAGTCTCCCCCCATGGCATCCACGGCAATCTTCAATACTCCTCCACCTCGAGCACCTGTCTATCCTTATAGAAACCGCAGTGGGGACAGACCCTGTGAGGCAGTTTGGGCTCCTGGCAGTTGGGACAGATGGAGTAACCCGAAGGTCTAAACTTGGCCCTCCACTGGGCCCTCCTCTTGTCTCTCCTGGCTTTGCTGGTCCTGTTCTTGGGTACAGCCATGGTCTTCTCTCCTTTCTCTTCACTTCTTCACAAGTTTATTTCTCAGGGCCTTGAGTACCTCCCAGCGGGGATCGATCTCTTCCGGGGAACACCCACACGGACCCAGGTTCAAATTGGACCCACAGTAGGGGCAGAGGCCCTTGCAATCCCCGGAGCAGAGAGGCTTCATGGGGAGGGACAGGTACAGCTTCTCCAGATAAAGATCCTCCAAAAGCACGGTCTCGCCGTAAAAGGCCAAGTCCACCTCCTCATCTGAGAGCTCCACCTCATCACCCTCTTGCTCCAGGACTTCCATGGGCAAATACTCATCCATGAACTCCACGTCAACCCCGTAAGGGAAAGGCTCCAGGCAACGCCCGCAGGCAAGCTCCAGAAGGGCATGGACCTCACCCTTCACCACCAGCCTCTCCCCGACCATCTGAAGCCTCACCCAGCCCCTCACGGGACCGACAAAGGGAATGGCCTCACCTCGCCACTCAAGGGCCTCGGGGACTTCCTCTATTTCAAAAAAAAGCCCCTCTGGGGGGATGTCTGCCACTCTTATCTCCACAATCACCTCCCGGAAGGCACATCCTCCAGAGACGAGGAAGGAAACACCTCCGGCGGAAAAATTTTCGTGGGAAATTATATCCGTCCCCTCCCGAAAGTGTCAAGGAAAGGTAAATAAAACCCTTACACCTAAACCCTGAGCTTCCTCCTGAGGGCCAGCTTCCAACCCCTGGCCTTCCGGGAGAGACGGAAGACCACCCGCTGGGCCCAGCCATAGCGCATAAAATAGAAAGTGCCGTCCCCCTTCTCTATGGCCACCCTCTCTCCCACCTTGAAAGTGGTGGGTGTGGCCGCCCGGGCCAGGATCCTGTGCCCCGAATAGGTGGTGATCATACCCAGAACCAAAGGAGAGGGAAACCCCTCGGGAGGGACATAGAGAATGGTATAGGAGTCCAAAACCCCTTCCCTGCTCACCCGGCTGGGGTCGGGCCTGTGGTGACGCTCTATCTCCACGGGCCTGGAATGGGAAGGCTCCCATTTTATGGCATGGGCGGGAGCATCCTCCCTCTCCAAAATGACCACCAGGTTGTTGTTGGCCATGCCTCCGATGGAATGGAGGAGCCCTATCCGGGCCCCTTTCACCTGTCGGGCCGGGTCCACCTCTCCCCTCAACTGCCACACGATCTCCACAGCCTGGGCCAGGCCCGAGGCCCCCACAGGGTGCCCCCGGGCCTTGAGACCCCCGCTGGCATTTATGGGGATCTCACCCTCCAGATCCGTCTTTCCCTTCTCCACGGCCCGCCAACCCTTCCCCTCTTCCAAAAGGCCCAGGTCCTCGGCCCCTATGATCTCGAAGCAGGTGAAAGCATCGTGGATCTCGGCGAAATCTATATCCTTGGGCCCCCTCCTGGCCATGCTGTAGGCCCGTTCAGCCGCCTTCCTGCAGGCGGCAAAGGAGTGGAGATGGATCCTGTGGCGCACGGCCAGGGTGTCGGTACCATGGCCCACCCCTGTGATCTTCACATCCCCCTTCTCCCGGGTGAGGACCAGGGCGGCAGCGCCGTCGGTGATAGGGGCACAGTCGTATAGGCGCAGGGGATAGGATATGATGCGGCTGTTGTAGTACTGCTCGTCGGTGATCTCCTTCCTGAACTGGGCATAGGGATTGAGGGCCCCGTTTCTGTGGTTCTTCACGGCCACCCGGCAGAGGACCCTCTCCAGCCTCCTGTGGGAGAGACCCCACTTATGGGCGTAGGCCTGGGTCACCATGGCCGCCAGAGCCACCATGGAAGCCCCGGCGTTTCGCTCGTAGGGCTCAATCACCTCCGCCAGGATGCGGGTCACCCGGGGGGTGGGAAGGTGGGTCATCTTCTCCCCCGCCACCACCAGAACGGAGGAGTAGGCACCACTGGCCACGGCGTAAAAGGCCGCCTCAAGGACGGCGGCCCCTGTACTGGAAGCCGTCTCCACCCTCGTGGAGGGCACACCCGCCAACTCCAGCTCGTCGGCCAAGGCGGCGGCCAGGTTACCCTCCCCCGTAAACTCTTCGGAGTTCATGGCCCCCACGAAGAGGGCCTCCACATCGGGTCCCTTACTGGCCTCCAGGGCGGTCCTGGCTGCCTGGGCCATAAGGGAAGCCAGGGAGGTCTGGGGGTGCTTCCCGAAGGGCACCATACCCACTCCGTCCACGTAAACTTCCATTCACGGCTCCTCCCTGCCCTTCATGGCCTCCCCCAGGGTGATGGAATCGGTAAACTCGGGCTCCACCCCCACGGGCAGCCCCCGTCCCAAACGGGTCACCTTCACCCTCCCCTTCAGAAGCCTGACCAGATGCTGGGAAGTGGCCTCCCCCTCCAGGGTGGAAGGCAGAGCCAGAATCACCTCCTGGACCCCATCCCGAATCCTCTCCAGAAGGTCCCCCATCCTGAGGTCCTGGGGGGTGATCCCCTCCCAGGGAGAGATGAGCCCCCCGATGACGTGGTATAAACCCTTGTATACCCCTGTATCCTCGATGAAAAAGAGATCCAGCACATCCTCCACCACACAGATGCGGCTCCTGTCCCTCTCCGGGTCCTGACAGACCCAGCACAGTTCTCCCTGGGCCAGGTTGTGGCATCTGGGACAGAGGCTCATCTTCTCTGTGACGGAGATGAGGGCCTTGGCCAGCTCCCTGGCCCTCCTGGGAGGAGAACCCGCCAGGTACACGGCCATCCTCCAGGCCCCCCTCTCCCCCACCCCGGGGAGAGCCTTTAACTGATGGGCCAGCCTTCTGAGATGGCTGTATGGAACCTTGAAAGTCACCTTCAGAAAAGCCCCGGAATGTTCACCCCCAGCTCGGAGGTGATCCTGGAGAGCTCCTCCTCCATGAGGGCTTTAGACTTCCTCATGGCGTCGTTCACGGCGGCGGTTATCAGATCCTCCAGCATCTCCTTGTCCTCCATGGCCTCAGGCTCTATCTCCACCCCCAAAACCTCCTGGCGGCCATTCACCACCACCTTCACCATACCTCCTCCTGCGAAGCCCTCCACCTCTCTCTCCGCCAACTCCTCCTTCATCTCGGCTATCCGAGCTTGAAGTCTCTGGACCTGCTTCATTATGGAAGCCAGATTCACCTCATCCCTCCTTCTGGGTTTTAGCCTTTCTCACCCTACCCCTGAAAAGCACCATAGCCCTCTGGACCCTGGGATCCTCCAGAATGGAGTCCCCCTCGGCCTCCTCCTCTTCTTCCTCCCACACCCTCTCCCCGTTGTCCTTGAGCTTCACCCTGGCCTCTTCCCCCATGCCCTTCAAGAACCTGCGGAAGAAATCCAGGGTGGCCTCGTCTTCCAGACGGGCCCTTTCGAAGGTGCCCAGCTTGTACCTGGACTCCAGGACCATGTACCCGTCCTCCAGGTAGATCTTGCACTTGTCCAGGATGGGAGTGAGAGAGGGCTGCTCCTGGGAAGCAGCATCCCTCAGGCGACGGGCCAGGTCCTGGTCTTCCTCCCTCCGGGAGGGAGAAGGACGGGGCCTACCCCCCGGTCTCTCCTTTTTCTGAGGAGGAGAGACCCCGGGTCCCTCCGACACCTCCAGGGCCTCCAAACGCCTCACCAGCTCGTCCAGGGGCACCAAATGGGAGAGGGAGGCCAGCCTCACCAACTCCATTTCGGTGAGGACCTCGGGCAGGGGATGGCGTCTCACCCTCTCCATGAGCCTCAAAACGAGATCCAGGAGGGTCTGATGGCGGAAGGCCTCCTCCCCTTTGCCCAGGGCTTCCAGAAAACGAGCCCTGGCCGTCCCTGCCAGTTCTTCCAGAAACCCGTAGACGTCGAACCCTCTGCCCACCACCTGCTCCTGGAAGAGCTTCAATACCCTGAGATCATGGCCCTCCAGGATGGCCTTGTAGGTCTCCTCCACCACCTCCCATTCCACCAGACCCAGCAACTGGGCCACCTGATCCCGGCTCACCCGGCCCTGAGCCGAGGTTACCACCTGCTCCAAGAGCATCTCCCCATCCCTCAGGGAACCACCGGAGGCCCGGGCCAACAGATCCAGGGCTTCCTCGTCCATGTCCAGCCCTTCAGCCTCAGCGATCTTGGCCAAAAGCCTCTTCACCTCCCCGGAGGGCAGGGGGCGAAAGTGGAAATGCTGGCACCTGGAGAGGATGGTGGTGGGTATCCTCTTGGCCTCGGTGGTGGCCATGATGAAGACCACATGGGCAGGGGGCTCCTCCAGGGTCTTGAGGAGGGCGTTGAAGGCCGCCTCGGTGAGCATATGAACCTCGTCTATGATGTACACCTTGTAACGGCCCTGGGCGGGGGCATACCTCACATTCTCCCTGAGCCCCCTCACCTCCTCTATCCCCCTGTTGGAAGCGGCGTCCATCTCCAGCACGTCTATAAAGGTGCCCTGGGCAATCTCCAGACAGGGACCGCATCGACAGCAGGGATAAGGGGTGGGACCGTCCAGGCAGTTGAGGGCCTTGGCCAGAATCCGGGCCACACTGGTCTTCCCCACCCCCCTGGGACCGGAGAAGAGATAGGCGTGGGCCACCCTCCCTTTCTGGATGGCGTTCATGAGGGTCTCCACCACATGGGGCTGTCCCACCACCTCTCCAAAGGTCTTGGGACGCCAACGTCTGGCAATCACCTGGTAGCGCAAAGGCCTCTCCTCCTCATGGGAGATGAAGATCCTGCCTATCAGATGCCCCATACGAAGGACAAATTCAAGGGAGGGCTACCTCCCTCTGAGCATGAAGAGAAACCAGGTGGCCATGAGATAGCCCACAAGAATGAGGGGGGTCTCCCATCCCACCCCTCTGGAGGAACGCTCCCGGGGATAGACCATGGCCATGAAGGTCACCCCCGTGAGGAGCATGGCTGCAGTGAGGCCCAGAAGGTGAAGGAGGCTCAACCCCTCCCAGAAGGACCCCTTAAAGGCCAGGTCATAGAAAGCCAGGATGGCAATGTTGAAGGTGTTAGACCCGAAGACGTTCCCTATGGCCAGGTCAGGGGCCCCCATCTTCACCGCCGTGTAGGAGACCACCAACTCAGGCAGGGAAGTGACCACAGCCAGGAAGAGGGCCCCTACAAAGCAGGTGTCCCAGCCTGTGACCCTGGAAATCCCCTCTCCCAGATAGGCCAACCACACGGAGAGACCGATCATGGCCAGAGAGAGAAGGGCGAAGGTCCAATAGGCCCGGGAAGAAGAGAGGCTGACATAGGTCTTCTCCGACGTGAATTCCTTCCTCTCGTGGACCATGATCAATCGATACCCCACCAGATAGATGAGGAGGAGGAACCACGATGGTATCTCCATGCCCAGGGCCCCGGGGATGACCATCCAGCGGGACAACACCAGGGCAAAGGCGGCCGCACCCATTATGATGAGGCTCAGGGCAGCAGAAAGGATCTGACCCCTGTTGACTCCTGACATGAGAGGTCCCTCTTTATAGGCCACGTCGGCCAGGGCCAGGATGACCAGATTGAAGAGGCAGGATCCCACAATACCACCCACGGCCAGGTTGGGAGCCCTCAAGAGGACCACGGCCGACAGCCCCGTGGCCATCTCGGGGAGAGAAGTGGCCGCCCCTATGAGGACCGCACCTATCCACACCCGCCCCAGGCCGCTCTTCTCAGCGATGACGTCACCGTAGAAGGAGAGGCGACTCCCCACCAGAACCACCAGCAGAGCACAGAAAATGAACTGGACCCAGACCATGGCCCTAAAATAAACACGCCCGAGAAGCCCATGTCCAGGCCATTGATTTTCAAGGTTCCATGGCTTAGAGAGAAGGGGCCATGGGAAAGGGCCAG
>Ga0256830_1002691_pt1 | contig 11516 bp, 8 predicted proteins | sample 128326metaG_FD_190537 | JGI IMG/M metagenome (GOLD analysis project Ga0256830, IMG submission 190537) | Hydrothermal vent microbial communities from Lau Basin, Pacific Ocean - 128-326 | ecosystem: Environmental > Aquatic > Marine > Hydrothermal vents | place: Pacific Ocean: Lau Basin | collected...
AAAAGGACAGCCCTCTGTATTGCATTCTGTAGTTCCCTTATGTTACCCCTCCAGGGGCAGGAGTTCATATAATCAACCGCAGAGGGACTAAACCCGTTGATTGTCTTGCCGTACTGTTTTGTGTATCTTTCAAGGAAGTGGTTTGCAAGAAGGACTATATCGCCGGGTCTCTCTCTCAGCGGCGGCAGTTCTATGGGAAAGACCCCAAGCCTGTAGTAGAGGTCCTCCCTGAAGTTTCCCTTCTCAATCTCCTGTATAAGATCGCGGTTCGTTGTTGCAATAATCCTGATATCCACCGCAACAGGAGATCTTCCCCCGATCCTGTCAATCTCCTTCTCCTGAAGCACCCTGAGCAGTTTTGCCTGTACAGAAGTGGGCATCTCACCTATCTCATCAAGCAGCAGTGTGCTCTTGTTTGCCAGTTCAAACTTCCCGATCTTCCTTTCAATGGCACCTGTAAAGGCACCCTTTTCATGTCCGAAGAGTTCTGACTCCAGGAGGTTATCAGGAATGGCCGCACAGTTCACGGCAATCATCCTCCTGGAACTCCTGTTGCTGTTTTTATGTATATACCTTGCCACCAGCTCCTTTCCGGTGCCACTTTCACCGGTTATAAGTACAGTGGTGTCTGTCCTTGCAACCTCTTTTGCCATCCTCAGGGTCTGGAGCATTCTTTCATCCCCTGTGATAATCTCTGCGTCACCTGAGAAATCATTATTCAGAAGGCCTCTGATGGCCTGCTCAAGGGTGTCAAAGGAGAAGGGTTTCATGAGGTAGTCCGATGCGCCGTGTTTCATGCACTCAACAGCATTCTCCACAGTGGCAAATCCTGTTATCACAAGGATTGGCACTGTAAGTGTATGGGCCCTGACACTCTTTATGAACTCAAGTCCGCTCATGCCGGGCATCTTCATGTCTGTAATGATAAGGGAATAGTCCTTTTCTTTTATCATCTCAAGGGCAGTATTTGCATTCTTTGCTGCATCAACAGGATAGCCGTAACGGTGGATTGCCACTGTCAGTGCCTCCCTCATCTGGGAGTCATCATCAACTATAAGAATCCGTGACATAGTTGCTCACCCTCCTTGTTATCTTTTCAGGAAATTGCAGGATAAAGACCGTGCCCTGCCCGGGCGTGCTCTTTATGGAGATAGAGCCCCCATGGGACTGCATGATCCTCAGGGCGATGGAAAGGCCAAGCCCTGTGCCTTCCTCCTTTGTGCTGAAGAAGGGATCAAATATCCTGTCCATGATGGTCCTGTCAATTCCCTTTCCTGAGTCCTTTATGTTGAGCCTGAGATAGCCCTCGGTAAATTCTGTAAAGACCCTTATCTCTCCACCTGATTCCATGGCCTGTACAGCATTAAGCAGTATGTTCATGATGGCTTGTTTCAGCAGGCCCGGGTCTCCCTGCAGACAGAAGGGCCCCACATCCTGGTGTACTGATATCTCCCTTGTCTGAACCACAGGTGATATCATTGATATTGTCTCTTCAACAATGGCGTCAATCCTGAAGAGTGTATTCTTCGGTATCCGGGGCTTTGCAAAGTAGAGCATGTTGGAGAGGAAGTTGTTCAGGTTCTGCACGCCACCTGATACGCCCCTCGCAATGGCCTCGTAGCTGGTACCCTTCAGTTCCCTGTACAGCATGGAGGAGTACAGCTCTATACTGCAAAGGGGGTTCCTCAGCTCATGTACGATACTTGCCATCATCTCACCCATGGCCATGAGCCGTTTGTTCCTGCTGTCCTCTGCCTCCTTTTCCTTCATTGCTGTGATGTCCTTGATGAGCAGTACATAGCCGGCAAAGTCATCCCTGTTGCTGACCTGTGAGATGCTTACTGAGAACACCCTTTCTCTTTCCCTATCCTCAACGGTGTAGCTGCTCTTTGAAAGATCAAGGGGGAATCTGAGTATATCCACGGACTTCCCCCTGACAGATTGGGCATCCACATTGAATAGCCTCTCAGAGGCCCTGTTTGTCATGATTATCTCTTTCCTGTTGTCAAGTACCACTATCGCCTCATCAATCCCCTGTATGACCGAGTCCAGAAAACCAAGTGCTGTCTCAAGCTCCCTGTTCTTTTTCTGTAGCTCCTCGGTGAGATAACGGACATGTTCTTCAAGCCTCGTATAGTACTGCTGGAGCAGTTCAGATGCCCTGTTGAACTGAGAAAATGCCTGGTTCAGTTTCTCGATCTTTGCCTTTTCCATGTCTATAGACTCCTTAGTTTATTGATAATCCGAATCTCCTGTAGTGTTACAGATGAGGCCCTGGAATACAGCCCCTGAGATGAGGCAACCCTTCTGAGGAAGTCCAGTTTGTTGTCAAAGAAGCCGATCTTGAAGAGCAGCCTCTGATCATCATTCCTGATATTCAGTGCAAGTCTGTAGAGTTTGATAGCCCTCTCTTTTTCCCCTCTCTGGAAGTAGAGGTCACCCAGCATCTCGTAGTCAGGCCTGGTTGATGTGGCCCTGCAGAATCTCTTGTAGGTCTTCTCAAATGACGGGACTGATGCCACATCATCCTTCAGCTTTATCAGGAGCGCAAGGTCCCTCTTGCGGACCCTCTTTATCCTGGCCAGCCTGGCATAGGCCTCCCTTCTTTTACCCTTCAGATAGGCATACCATGCATACGCCCTGGTGACACTGTCATTGCCTTTCCTGATACCCTTCAGTTTCTTTATCAGGGCTGAGACCTTCTCCTTTGCATCTATCTCTGAATAGAATACGATCATATTGCATATGGCCTCAACCCTGGCCCTTCTTGACCCCTCTTTCATCAGGAAGTTGTAGACACGAAGGAAGTCACCGTCGTTGTTGTCCACGAATCCACCTGCAATCTCAAGCAAGAGGTCCTCAAACTCGGGGCTGAAGAGCCAGAGGCCGCTTTTCTTCCAGATGCTCAGGAATGCCTTCCTGTCTGAACGGCTGCTCTCAAGAACCAGCAGTTTCAACTCAGTGAGTGTTGCCCTGTCAGGGGCTTTTGCAAAGAGAAGCTCGTTCAGAAACCTGCTTGCCTTGAGATACTCACCCTCTTCCCTGTAGAGCCTGCTCAGCAGCAGTGTGGCCTTCTCTGTCTCCACCGTGTAGGGGAACTCCTTTATTATCCTGTGGAGATACACCCTGGCATCCCTTTTCCTGCCCAGCCTGATAAGCGATCTGGCTGCGTAAAGCATGGCCTTTCTCCTGGAACGTCGGTCAGCAACATCTACCGCCTTCTTGAAGTAGTTCAGGGCAAGGGAGAAGTTCTTTTTCCTGTACTCTATGAGGCCAAGGGCTATATATGCCTTGTACCTCAGGGGGGTCTCTATCAGGGAATAGAGGAGTGTCTTTGCCTTTTTGTATCTGCCGATCATGACGAGGTTCTCCGTATAGGAGTAGAGTATGTAGGGGTTGTTCTTCAGGTACTCCCTGTAACTGATAAACCCCCTTGTGTAGAGGGCATTGGCAGACCTGTAAAGGCCAAGTTTCTGGAATACCTCTGCCTTTCCGAAGATCGTCTCTGGTCTGTCCTCGGGCAACTGCCTGAACATGGCAAGTGCCCTTACAAAGTCCTTGATCTTGATCAGAGCCTGTGCATAGTGAATGGTGGCCTCCTCTTTGTAGTGGGAATCGGGAAAGTTCTGGAGGAAGTTCTTGAAATTGGCAGCAGCCTCATAGTAGAAACCCTGCCTGAAGTAGGCCATTCCCCTCTCAAAAAGGGCATCCTCCTTCAGCGTCCTGTGCCGCGCCATTATATATGCCCTGTTGAGATAGTCAATGGCCTCAGGGTATTTCTTTATGCCCATAAGGGCCTTCCCTTTGAGGAAGTAGTAAAGGGGGATATCCTTCTGGTCAGGCACAATCTCCTGGAGCTTCTGCAGTGCCTCATAGTTTCTGTGTGCATTGATATAGCTGTAGACATCCTTGAATGTTGCTGCCCCTGAGGCCCCAGGACCGAGGAGGGCCGCTACAAAGAGACACAGGCATATGGTAAACCATCTATTCTTCATCGGGACAGAAAAAGCAACTATTGTGCCAGGAGTATAACTCTTTGAGATTTAATATGAAATCAGCCGGGAGTGGATAGTGGATAGGGGAGGCTGTAATTATTTTGACGGGGTGGTGATACCCTTTTTCTTCATCTTCTCAACAAGGGTGGTCCTGTTGAGCCCGAGGAGTTCCGCTGCCTTGCTTTTTACACCACCTGAGAGGATAAGGGCCTGACTGATGAGCCTCCTCTCTATACTGTCAAGGAGGTTGTTCATATCAATCCCCTCTGGTGTCAGGGCAATGAGATCACTGACTGTTTCCCTGTCCTCGCTGACACTCTCCATGGTCCGTGGATACATCTTCTGGAATCTCTGGGGAAGGTCTTCAATCCTGACCTCCTCACCGGAGTTCAGTATGGTAAGCCTCTCAATAACATTCTCCAGCTCACGGACATTACCTGGCCAGTCATAATTCATGAAGAGATTTATAATGTCCCTGTTGATGATAGGTGGTTTCCGTTTCTTGCTCTTTGACTGTTTTATCAGGAAGTGTTCTATCAGGAAAGGTATATCCTCTTTTCTCTCCCTCAGGGGAGGCAGGTTGATATGAATCACATTCAGCCTGTAATACAGGTCCTCTCTGAACCTTCCCTCAGCGGTAAGTTCTTCAAGATTCCTGTTTGTTGCAGCTATGATCCTCACATCCACTTTTATCGTCTTTGTGCTTCCCACCCTTTCAAACTCCCGTTCCTGAAGCACCCTGAGCAGCTTCACCTGCAGTGAGGGGTCAAGCTCGCCAATCTCGTCAAGAAAGAGGGTGCCACCGTTTGCAAGTTCAAACCTGCCAATCCTCGTGGTAGTTGCGCCTGTAAATGCACCCTTTTCATGACCAAAGAGCTCCGTCTCAAGCAGGTCTTTGGGGATGGCTGCACAGTTGAGGGGAACAAAGTTTCTCTCTGCCCTTGAGCTGTTGTAGTGGATTATCTTTGCAACCAGTTCCTTGCCTGTTCCGCTCTCACCGGTGATCAAAACAGTGCTGTCAGTATCTGCTATCTTTTCTATGAGGGAGTATATCCTCTGCATCTCGGGAGATGAACCAATGAGGCCGTGAAACTCGTACCTTCTTTTGAGTTCCCTCTTGAGACGGAGGTTCTCTCTCTTTAGCTGGTTAACCTCAAGTGCCCTTTTTGTTATCAGCCCTATCTCATCAAGCCTGAAGGGCTTGGTTACATAGTCAAAGGCCCCCAGTTTCATTGCCTGTACGGCATTGTCAATCGTTCCATGGGCGGTGATGATTATGGTGGGAGTGGCTGCATTGAGGGTCTCTTTTGCCTTCTCAAATACCTCAAGCCCGTCCATCCCGGGCATCTTTATATCAAGAAAGATCAGGTCAAACTGTTCCTCCCTGAGCCTTTCAAGGCCCTTCATTCCGTCCTCGGCAGTAACTACATCATTGCCCTCCTGCCTGAGAAAATCACTGAGAATGTCTCTTACTATAGGATCATCATCAATTACAAGTATGAGTGCCATCTAACCCCCGATTATAATTTGAAGTTTAATATACTTCATATTTAGCTGTCAAGACTTTGACATTTTTTGTGGATTATTTTGTATAATTTATTAAATAACTCATGACACCTGAAGAGATAAAAAGATTAATATACTCAAGGATAGACTCACTTCCAGCACTTCCAGGGGTGATTCCCAGGCTGTTAAGCCAGCTTGAGGACAGAAACACCACTGCCACTGAGGTTGCCAGGACCATCTCTGTTGACCCTTCATTGACAGCAGATATCCTCAAGGTTGCCAATTCAGCCTATTATGGATTCAGCGGAAAGATATCCTCGCTGGAGCATGCCATCACCCTGCTCGGTTTTAACATGGTCAGGTCCCTTGCCCTGTCAGCAGGGGTTATAAAGATACTGCATATAGAGCATCCCCTCTTCTCCGGTCACGAGTTCTGGGTACATTCCCTGAGGGTGGCCACATCCATGAGCGAGATATCCAGGGCCATCCGTAACGGGCTCTCAGGGGAAGAACATATCTTTATAATCGGGCTCCTGCATGATATCGGAAAGATACTCTTTGCACAGTTCGCGGAGGATACATACAGTGCTGTCCTTGAGAGGTCTGCCGGAGAGGATGTCTACCATGTTGAACGGGAACTGCTCGGCATGGACCACGGTGAGGCTGGTGGTGTTCTGCTGAGGAGATGGCTCTTCCCCGATGTCATCTATCTGCCCATCCATTACCATCACCACACCGATGTACCCGAGGGTGTGGATAAAGATATGCTATCCCTTCTGAGCCTCTCTGACAAGATAGCAATCAGCATGGGGAACACTGACAGGCCTCCCAGCCCTGAAAACTGCATGAGGGAGATTGAGGCGCTGGGGTTAAGTGATTCAGTATTAGAGGTGACAACCAGCCATCTCAGGGAGTCGGAGGGGGCTATTAATGCCTTCTGCAGCACACTGTTACACTAAGGTCGTGGTGTCAGCCACATGATATCATAGGGCAGAAGGGTTATATGCAACCTCTCTCCATCAACCATCCATTCCATCCCGCTTACAATGTCATACCATATCTCAGCACCAGCGTCAAGCTCTTCCAGGGGTATGTCAAGATGAGAGACCCTGTTTGATATGTTTATGAGACTGAGGATATGCTGTGAGCCGTCAGGCGAGACCCTGTATAGGCTGAACACCTCTGGTGAAAGCATCAGCGGCCTCTGTGAGGCATTCGGATGGAATGCCTTCTGTCTGGTCCTTATTGAGATAAGCCTGCCCAGTTCCCTGTTTATTCTTGATATCTTTGAGAAGGGATCATGTAATGCCCTGTATATGGCATCCTCGTCTATTATGGATCGGTTTATCTCCCTGTAGGAGTTTGTGGAAAGCACCGCATCTATATCATTCCGGGTGCCGATGAGACTGTGCAGGTATATCCCTGGTACACCCTGGAGCACCAGGCCGATTATCCTTGATGCAACGAATCTCTTGACCTGAAAGGCTATATCCTCTCCCGAGTCCTCACGGTTGAGGGCGCTGAACCATGTAATGTTCAGCTCATAGGGCTCCTTTTTGCCGGAAGGACCGATCCTGTAGGATACCAGGGAACCATGAGATCTGGCCCTTTTGATTATAAAATCTATGTCAGTCCTGCTCAGGATGTCTCTAACAGCCATAAGACCGATACCGTCATGGGAGTCAAGGAAATTGAAGAAGTGGCAGGCCTGCGAGGGTTTCTCAAGCCCCTCCACCCACCTGGTAAGTGCAGTGGCGTCTTCCCTGTAGAAGGTATACAGCACCATGGGAGGCAGGGCAAAGTTGTATACCATCTGAGCCTCGTCTGTACCATCACCAAAATATGAGATATTCTCCCTGTGTGGCACATTGGTTTCTGTAACAAGGGCCACATGGGGGGCGAATATATCCAGCACATCCCTGAAGAGTTTTATTATCTCATGCGTCTGGGGCAGGTTTGCACAGCTTGTGCCAAGCTCATGCCAGAGGAAGGTGGCTGCATCAAGCCTTATCAGGTCTGCTCCTCTCTGTACATACATTATGAGCACCTCTATGATCCTCATGAGCACCTCGGGATTATGATAGTTCAGGTCAATCTGGTCCGCAGAGAAGGTGGTCCAGAGATACCTTGTTCCATGGGCTGTTTCATAGGGGGTAAGCAGTGGTGTGGTTCTCGGCCGGAAGATGAGCCTCATCTCCTCCTCGGATATCTCCTCAGGGGAATCAAAGGCAATGAAGAAGTCGTTAAACTCTGGATTTCCCTTCAAGAACTCCTGGAACCATCGGCTCCTTGATGATACATGGTTGAATACACCATCAAACATAAGTCTGTACTTGGGTTTGAGGGAAAGAATATCCTCCCATGTGCCAAGGTGAGGGTCAACCTCGGAGTAGTCAACCACGGAGAAACCCTTGTCAGAGGAGTAGGGGAAGAAGGGAAGGATATGTATGGTGTTAATGTTTCCCTCAAGATAGTTATCACAGAATCTTGCTATCGTCTTTATGGGTGATAGATCGTTCCCCTTTATAAGGTCTCCATAGGTGATAAGTATTATATCCCTTTCAGTAAACCGCTCTCCGGGGTTGAAATTATCTGAACTGACTCGGGGATTATCGGACCCCTTCTTTAGCGCATTCTCAATAATGCCTTCAAGCCGTGGCAGGTATCTTCCTGCCAGCTTTTCACCATAAAGAAACTCAAGCCTCTTATAGATTCTCCTTCTTTTGTCCTCTCTAATGATGCTTATACCTCTTTCCATGTCGTTAATATCTAAATCGTATCTTTTCCCGGAAAACTTTAAAGTCAAGAAAGCAGGAAAATCTGGTATCATAATAAGGGGGTGATATTATGAACAGGGTTTTAGAGCTTCGGTGTGGGTCTGTAGACTACTTTGGCATAGGTGCCATAAATAGATTTGGACATATCATGGAGCAGTACAGGAAGCGGGGAATCAGAAGAGTGGGTATTGTTACAGGCAGAAGTTCCTACAGGCTGAGCGGTGCATGGAGGGTTGTAAAACCGGTGATTGAAGAGAAACACATTGAATATCTCCACTTTGATGCCATTACCCCGAACCCCACGGTTGACCAGATAGACGAGGCTGTCCATCTGTTGAAGGAGATAGAGCCACAACTCATCATCGGTATCGGTGGCGGCAGCAGCCTTGATGCCTCAAAGGTGGTGGCAGTGTTGCTCAGGAACAGGGGAATCACGGCAAGGGACATCTATACAGGAAGATTCACCCCTTTTGAGGCACTGCCCATCCTCTCAATAAATCTAACCCATGGTACCGGCTCTGAGGTAGACCGCTATGCTGTTGCCACAATACCTGAGGAGCGTGACAAGTCAGGTGCCGCCGCAGACTGCATGTACCCTGAGTATGCCATTGATGACCCTGAACTGATGCTGAGCCTTCCGGACAAGGAGGTACTCTATACAAGCCTTGATGCGCTGAATCACCTTGTGGAGGCTGCCACCACGAAGCTCTCCTCCCCCTACACAGTGATGCTTGCAAAGGAGGGTATAGCCCTGATCCATAAATGGCTACCCCATGCCATAGAGGATCGGCAGGACATTGAGGCACGCTACTGGCTTCTTTATGCATCCATTCTTGGAGGCATTGCAATTGACTGTGCAGTGGTTCATATTACACATCCCCTGGAACATACCCTGAGCGCCTTCAGGCCAGGGCTTGAGCACGGGCTGGGCCTTACCATACTCCTTCCGGCTGTGATAAAGGTCATCTACCCGGCAGTTGCTGAGACACTTTCTGGAATCCTCAGACCCATAACAGGCACCCTGAAAGGCACCCCTGATGAGGCTGAAGGGATAGCACAGTCTCTGAGGGAATGGATTGAATCCCTTGGTGTCTCACAGAGACTCAGGGATGTGGGTTTTACCGATGATGATATCCCGGAACTTGTAAGATATGTGAGACGCTCACAGGGTGAGTCCGGTTCCCTGTCGCTTGCACCTGTCAAGGTAACGGATGAAATGATAAGGGAGATCTACAGGGAGTCGCTTTAGTTAGCTCTCTTTGCTCCTGGATAACCCAACACAGCTCAAGATGCCAGCCTTCTATGAAGCGGCAGGCTATCTAAAAGCTGATGAAGCTCTAAATGTCTTTTATCTTTCCCTCAACCATGTATATTTCCATATCCATAACAGTATGAGTGATGGGATAGCACCATCAATGGAAGGATTTTAATTATCACCATCAAAACGGAAACATTTAATCAGGTACTCAAACAGCATGGGATGTCTCTTGTGTGTAAGGGGTTCCTCAAAGGAGATGCCGAAGTAATAGAAGATCTTGTGTTTCCTTACCCATCTTATATTACCCTTTATATACACTGTGGTCTCATTCCTTCCTGCATCCCTGATGCGGAACTCTAAAATAACAGGGGTCTCTTTTTCTATGAAATTGAGGCTCTTCAGACCAATACCTCTAATGCTTATATTGTGGGCAATGGAATCAAAGATCATATCCTTTGATTCAAGGGAATAGAGTTTAACAACCTCAAAGATCTCAAACCTCCTGTTTTCTCGCTTTTCCATCCTCTTTTCTTTAAAAGGTTGAGGTATTATTAAAAATATGATAAGAGGCTTTTACCTCCCCTTTTTAGCTTTATCACAATACAGCTTATTTGTCAACCAAAAAGCTTGAATCAGCTCTTTTCAGCACCTATTTTCCTCAAGCCACTCCCTCATTATCATCGGAATTGTTATAAAACCAAGAACCCTCTCCTGCCCATCCAGCACGGGGACCTCGCGGATCTTGTGTTCTATCATCTCCCTTATCACGTCATAGATGCTGTCATCCTCTGTGCAGGTTATAAGGTGTGTGACCATCAGGTCAGATGACCTCTCAGCCGTGAGAAGGCCGATTATCTTGCTCAGCCTTGTATCTGGTGAGAGATGGTGAAGAAAGAGGGACTTGAAGAGCCTCTTCCTGTTTATCAGCCCCAGGAGCCTCCTGTCCTTATCAATTACACAGAGATGATGAAGGGTCGGGTTCCTTATGAACTCACCCACAAGCGTTATGATATCTGCATCCTCACCCACAACAAGGGGAGGTTCATAAGGCCTGAAATCCCTTACAGTCTTTTTGTTCATGCTCATGCCTCCCTTGTTATCTCGCCTGCCCTGGAGATGGCAAACTTAACCGATGGTGGTCCGATTATCTGTACAAGAAAGGTTGTGGCAGCTATAATGTTTATTATGGTGCTTCCCATCTCCACTCCTCTGGCCCCCATGGACTGGAAGTGCTGGTATGCATCAAGAGCTAAGCCCACAGCCACACCTGCCTGTGAGAAGAGGGCGAACCCGAGGTATTTTCTTACAGCATCCGGTGCCCTTGAAAGGGTAGCGCCAAAATATGCGCCTGTCCATTTGCCTGCTGTCCTTCCCAGAACGTACAGGATGCCGATTATTCCCATCTCCTTGAGCAGACCTATCTGAAGCCTTGCACCAACAAAGACAAAAAAGAGTATATATACAGGTGGGGCAAAGGCCTTTATTGTTTCAAATACAGCCTCGTTCCTGTGAGGATGAACATTGGTCAGGTAGAGCCCCATGGTCATGGATGTAAGGATGAGTGAAAGATCAAGGCTTTCGGAGGCACCTGCTGCCAGCACAAGGGTGCCAAGGCAGATAACAAGCCTGTCATCCTTGTTTTTAATCCTCACAAGCACCCTGTCAAGGATGATCCCCGCGGTAATCCCTATGAGAAGGGAGAGCGCTATCTCCGTCAGTGGCTTTATTATCATCATCTCAAGACTCAAACCCGAACTAGAGGCAATCACATCTGCAAAGGCAAGGGCAAATCCGTAGAGTATCAGTGAAAGGCCGTCATCAAGGGCCACTATTGCAAGGATAGTGGTTGTAAGGGGCCCCTTTGAATGGTATTCCCAGAGGACATCAACTGTGGCTGCAGGTGCTGTGGCAGAACTGAGGGCACCAAGGAGCAGTCCCAGTGCAAGGTCTTTTGTATACACCGTAACAAGCAGTGCAACA
>Ga0256830_1002692_pt1 | contig 11514 bp, 11 predicted proteins | sample 128326metaG_FD_190537 | JGI IMG/M metagenome (GOLD analysis project Ga0256830, IMG submission 190537) | Hydrothermal vent microbial communities from Lau Basin, Pacific Ocean - 128-326 | ecosystem: Environmental > Aquatic > Marine > Hydrothermal vents | place: Pacific Ocean: Lau Basin | collected...
CGCCAACAAGGCGGGGTTCAACCGCTCAATATGCCCGACCTGAATAAGTACCTTATGCTGTTCCGCCAGCGTTAACAGCGAGTCCGCTTCCGCCACTGTTTTGGCGATTGGTTTCTCGATAAACACATGCTTGCCCGCCTTAATACATTGCTCGGCCACCACAGCATGCTGGCGGGTAGGAGTCACTACCGAAACGGCTTCACAGTATCGCAACAAAAGTTCCGGATCCGGGTATGCGGTTGTGTTGTATCGTTCGGCCACCATCTGCGCCCGGGATTGATCAATATCATAAACACCTATCAACTCCGCCTGCGGTAATTGATCGAAATGTTTGGCATGGTGTTGGCCCAAGTGACCGACTCCGATCACCCCGACCTTGGTACGTTGTATGCGGGACATATACTTGGTTTGTAATTAAGACTAAAATTACAGCGGAAGTTGCAATAATCAGAAAAAAAATGAGCGTTAGCGAAGGTGATTTTCGGGGGATGCTATTAGTCCGTTTGGTCTACATCATCCCAAATCGACACAGAGAAAAAGTAGTATCTTGCAAACGGGCGGGAATTTGCTTGATTTTCGTCATGGATACCGGCAATTTGCAACCGCTCTATCAGTGGATAATCAAAGGGAATTCAAGGATAACTATATATGACCAATGACATAAAAACAGGCATCGGCTATGTGATTCCGGCAGGTGCATTGGTTGGTTTTGTCATGTCGTTACTGGCAGGGCATTATTTACTAAGCGTCTTTTTCGCCGTGGCGGGAATTTTAATCTGGTTCCTTTACACTATCGTGATGGATACCCCTTTGCCGAGCGTACTGGGAAACATGATCATGTTGTTTGGCCTTTTACTCGCCATCGGCGTATTCATGACCTACGGCTGGGAACAAAACATGTTCGGGGGCTATGAAATCCGTTCGGAAGGATCGATTTTCGCGTTAATCATATTATTCTTCAGCGTTTTGGCCGGTGTACTCTTCAATCGATCGAAAGAACCGGCTGCAAAAACCGAAAGCGCCGCCCTGTCCGACCGGGAAAAAGAGTTGGTTCGCAAGGCACTGAAAGAAACCGAAGGTGAAGGACCGGAACATAAAGTGATTGTGGTCAAGGCGGAAACACCGGCCGAAGACGAGGAGGAAGAGGAAGAAGAATACGATTATGAAAGATACGGTTTGTATCCGTATCCGCCGGAGTATTACGATGAAGACTACGACGAAGACGAGGAGGAATTCGAGGAAGAGGAAGAGGAGGAAGAAGACTGACTTCCATAACGTTGTGTCATTGAAATAAACAGGGGCCGTTTACGGCCCTTTTTTCATGGTAATCCATAATTTTTGTCTGCCCAAAAGCGAGCATGCGGGACATTTTATACCTGATATTCGGTTACACCGTTGGAGGTGTTTTGTTCTCTTCCCCCGGATACAATTCTCAAACGTTGAATTTAAAAAAGATCACATCCCCTTCTTCAACGACATAATCTTTTCCGTGCAATTGAACCAACCCGGCTTCCCTGACGGCTTTTTCGGAACCCAGCCGGATCAAATCGTCATATTTGCACACTTCGGCCTTAATAAATCCGCGTTGGAAATCGGTATGTATTTCGCCGGCAGCCTCCCAGGCGGTTGCCCCAACCGGGATAGTCCAGGCCCGTACTTCATTTACGGCCCCGGTGTAAAAAGTCTGTAACCCAAGCAATTTAAAACTGGCATGAATCAACTTATCCAACCCGGGTTCCGGTAAGTGATATTCGCTGAGGAAAAATTCCTTATCTTCATCCGGCATTGACGCCAATTCGGCCTCCAGTTTTCCACAAAGGCGGATTGCCAGATTTCCTTCCTGTTCGGCAAAATCAAACAGGGCTTGCACAACGGGACTGCGTTGTTCCTTTTCGATTTCATTTTCGTCTACGTTGGCCACGTAAAGAACCGGTTTTTGGGTCAATAAAAACAGTTTGTTCAAAATTGATATGTCATCGTCGGCAACCTCGAATTCGCGAGCCATTCGCCCCTGGTTGCAGTGATCCAGCAGACGGTTTAACACTTCCAGCTCGTGCCGGAAATGTTTTTCTCCGACCTTCGCAGACTTGGCAACCTTATTCAGACGTTTTTGAATAGTCTCCAAATCGGCCAGGAGAAGTTCCGTCTTAATTATTTCGGCGTCTCTTACCGGATCCAGACTGGCTTCCACGTGAGTCACATTATTATCTTCAAAACAACGAACCACATGAACCAGGGCCGCGACCTGGCGGATTTGCCCCAGAAACCGATTTCCCAATCCTTCCCCCTTGTTGGCGCCTCGAACCAACCCGGCAATGTCGATGAATTCCACCGTGGCCGGTGTAATTTTCTGCGCCTTGTAAATTCTTGCCAACTCATTCAGCCGTTTATCCGGCAGGGGAACAATGCCCTGATGGGGGTCAATCGTGCAAAAGGGATAATTTTCAGCCGGGACGGAAGAAGCCGTCAGGGCATTAAAGATTGTGGACTTTCCCACATTGGGAAGTCCGATAATACCGCATTGTAAAGCCATGGTTTCTCAGATTGTTAAATTGTATGGACATGGTACTATTGAACGCCCCCGGATTACCCCGCGGGGGAAACGGCAACCGACCGGTTTGAAAAGGCGTGGATCAAACGTACCACAACTCTGATTTGCCGGGTAATTCATCCCTTACCCTGAGCCGGAAAAATATAAGCGATGTTTCAGCCGGGCCGTATCAGAAAGAATCCAGCGCCGGATCCGCACCAAAATCATAGGTAAGATTATCAAACAGACCAACCTGGAGGTTTTTGGCAAAATATATTATCCGGTCTTTTACCTTTAATTCGGCATCTCCCCATACCATATAAACGGGCCTCTTGATCAATTTCCGGATGTTTATTTTATAAATGATCTTTTCATGGTAAGGCCGTACCTGGCCTTTAAATTTCAGATCACCGACACCCAGGGCCCGTCCTCTGCCCACACCGCCAATCCAGGATAAAAAGAAACCCAATAATTGCCAGAAACCATCCAACCCCAGGCATCCGGGCATAACCGGGTCGCCTTTGAAATGACAGTGAAAAAACCATTGGGAAGGATCGATGTCTTTCTCGGCCCGTATTTCTCCTTTTCCGTATTTTCCCCCGGATTCCGAAATGTGGAGTATACGGTCTATCATCAACATAGGTGGTTTGGGAAGTTTTCCGTTTTCCGGTCCGAACATTTTTCCTTCCGCCGCATCCAACAGGTCCTTTTTTGTAAAACTGTTCTTCTCTGTCATATAAATCTCCAAAATATGGGGCAATCTCCAAGGGCAAGCCTAAGAATTTTTATCCTTAAATATACAACCTGTAACCCGGTCTTGCCGTACTCTTTCAAATTCATATAATTTACATACATTTCAATAGTAATAGCACATAAAACCTGAACCCGCGTTTTCTACTTTCCGTATACGAATTGTTTATTGAACCCTACACTATTGTAATTTTCAATTTTGAGTAAATCATTCCGATTACCGGAACAACACGAGTACGAAGAAGAACCGGGTATTGGACATAAAAACTTCTCGTTGATACTGCAATCCGAATTTTCCTGAACTCCACCCCTTCTGCCTTTTCCGACGAAGTCGTGGATCATAAGAGGGGATGTTACAACGTCCAGTCCGCCAACCAACAGAAAAGTCACCAACCGGTAGTTAATGTCCTGGTAAAGTGGAAAATACAATGGTTAACCTTAAATCGATTGCTTTCTTTCTGCGCTGTAGTTTCCTTATATTCGCGGTTTCAAATTGGAGACAACATGCTTAATTGGGTACTAATCTTAGGATGTTCCACCGGTCATGGTGGAGCAACAGCGAAACGTTTGGCGAAAGACGGCTACGGAATTATCGGGTTCCACTTTGATCGCAGTGAAGTGCGGCGTGAAGCGGAAGCTTTACGGGATGAAATAGCGGAGCTTAACGGCGGACGTGTTCATTTTTGGAACACCAATGCGGCGGCTATTGAAACCATGGACAAATATGTCCCCAAAATCAACACCATCACGGGAGGAAAACCGGTTAAACTTTTGCTTCACTCCATTGCTTTCGGAACAACAATGAATTTACTGGGTGAGAAGCATGTCACCCGAAAACAAATGGACATGACGATCCACGTAATGGGCACATCATTGCTCTACTGGACTCAAAAACTTCACGACGCAAAATTACTGGGCCGGGGGTCACGGGTAATGGGTTTTACCAGCGAAGGCAATTACGTGGCGATGGAGGGTTACGGTCCGGTTAGTGTGGCCAAAGTCGCCATGGAAGCTATATTGCGTCAAATCGGCTGGGAACTGGGTCGTTTCGGAATTACGGCTAACGCGATTCAGGCCGGCGTCACCCCCACGCGCGCCCTGACCAAGATCTCCGACCGCTGGGAAGATTGGGTCGAGCGAACGAAATACCGCAATCCGATGGGCAGAACAACAACCCCGGAGGACGTAGCCAACGTCGTTTCTCTGCTATTGCGGCCGGAGGCAGATTTCATTAATTGCTCGACCATTTATTGCGACGGCGGCGAACACCGGTCGGGAAAGATATATTAATCCTCGTTTTCGCAAAAACAGCACCTGTATGCTGAAAGAAAGACAGGCAATGTGAGTCGGTCCGCGGACGGTGCGGCTGAATTGTTCACTGACCGGCGGTTGTCACCGGACTCAGAATTCGATTGTTACCCGATTATTTCCTTGTGAAGGTCAATAACCTGTGTGCGATCCCCCAGAATGAAGGCATGATTTTTTTCCCCCCGCAGCCGGGCGTCCCGCACCCAGATTTCGGCGCGGCTTGCCTTTTTTTCATCGCGTTCCAGGCAATCCAGAAAAAGAATTGAAATATAAAGGTCAAGCGCCATGTCCACCAGGCGTCGCGCCACAAGATCGGTATAACCGGGGTCTTTTTTCTGCTTAACAAATTCAACGGCTTCGTACAGCAGGGGAACCATTGATTTTGCTTCCGTCGTCAATTCATTGAATTTGCCGGGATATTCACGGGCAACAAAATCATCGAATACGGTGTTCAGCGTACCGGACAAAATGCCCCCGATTGCGCCTACGATCTGTAACTGCGAGGTGCCCTCGTAAATATTGGTTATCCGGGCGTCGCGATAGTAACGTTCCATGTTATAATCTTTCATAAACCCGCTGCCACCCATAACCTGGATTCCGTCGTAGGCCACCCGGTTGCACATTTCGGAGTTGAAATATTTTGAAAACGGTGTGAGAACCGAAGCCAACCGTTCATAATACCGCACCATTTTTTTCAATTCCCGATCGGGAGGCGTCCCGTTCTTTTGCGCTTTCTGGATGCGGGCATTCGGAATTTTAAACAAATCCACTACTCTACTGGTTTCATACAGCAGCAACCGGCCCGCTTCGATCCGGATTTTCATGTTGGTAAGCATTTCATAGACAGCCGGAAATTCGACGATTGGTTTCCCGAACTGTACGCGGGTTTCGGCATATTCCCGGGCCATTCGATAGGCTGCCTCGGCAATGCCAAGGGCCTGGGCGGAAACGCCGATCCGGGCGCCGTTCATAAGGGACATCACGTACTTGATGAGTCCGCGTTTACGCTGCCCGATTAAATACGCCGGGGTGTTATTAAAGACCATGTCGCAGGTCGGTGAACCGTGGATGCCCAGTTTGTTTTCGATCCGCCGGATCCGAATACTTTCATCCTTCGAACAAACAAACATTGACAAACCCCGCCCGTCAACCGTTCCTTCTTCGGAGCGCGCGAGCACAAGCAGGGTATCACCGTTCCCATTGGTAATAAAGCGTTTCACGCCGTTTAAATGCCAAATTCCCTGATCGTTTCCATCCGCCGGTGGAATCGCCCGCAAGCGAACCGACTGTAGATCGGATCCCGAATCCGGTTCAGTCAAAATCATGGCCCCGGTGGCATCGCCATTCGCCAGGGGGGGGACATAAGTCCGCTTTTGTTCCTCGTTTCCGAATTCTTCGATGGTTTCGGCAATATCCTGTAATCCGACCAGGTTCATCAGTGACGCGTCGGCCCTCGACACCATTTCCAGAACCGCAACTTTTATTACCTGGGGCATATTAAGACCGCCGTACTCCCGGGCCAACGAAATTCCCATCAGTTGGGCCCGTTTAAAGTCACGGAGATTTTCACGAACCAGGGGATGATAGATGACACGGCCGTCTTCACACCGGTTCCCTTCCCGATCTATTTGCCGGGCCCGTTCGGCAATCGGTCCGGCGCAAAGTTCACCTGCCAATTCACAAATGTTCAGGTAATTATCACAAGCGTCTTCACTGTTTTCCGGCGCATAATCGGATTCTTTGGCAGCGCTGTAGTCATCTTCCAACAAGTCGGCCAGATGACACAAATCCACCCGCTCCAGGTTGAATTTAATATCCGGATTATCGGTATAATAATTAGCCATCCGGGTCCCTAAATCTTTGTTTTATACGCTTTTATCATTAACGGAATAATTTCTTTTATATCACCGACAATACTATAGTGAGCGATCTGAAAAATGGGAGCGTTGGGATCGGTGTTAATGGCGATTATTTTACCGGATTGATCCATCCCCGCGCGATGCTGGATGGCGCCTGAGATACCGCATGCGATGTACAGCTTTGGCCGTACCGTGGTCCCGGTCTGTCCGATCTGATGCTCGCGACCGATATAACCACTGTCAACCGCCGCCCGTGAGGCGCCGACCAATCCTCCCAGTGTTTCCGCCAAATCATGAATAAGCTGAAAGTTCTCCCTGCTTCCGACACCGCCGCCACCGGACACAATGATATCGGCCGCCTTTAAATTTATTTTTTTCTCACTTACCGTTCGTTCAAGGTAGGTGTTGACAAAATCCACCCCGTCCAGTGAAATATCGAAAGGCAGAATAACTCCTTTGCGATTCTTTTGCGCCTGGGTAAGCTTGATCACCCCTTCGCGTACCGTTGCCATCTGCGGCCGATGTTCGGGTGTAATAATGGTGGCGATTATGTTTCCCCCGAAAGCCGGTCGTATTTGGTACAAAATGTTTTTGTATATCTTTTTTAATTTTTTGTTTTCGTGATCGCCAATCTTCAGATCCGTGCAATCCGCTGTCAGTCCGGTTTTTAATTTGCTGGCAATGCGCGGCGCCAGGTCCCGACCAACCGGGGTTGCCCCAAACAAAACAATTTGCGGAGCGGTCTCTTTTATGACTTCCGAAACAATGAAAGTATAAGGCAATGTCTCATAAAACTTCAATCGCTCATCTTCGATAACATGTAGGACATCACAACCGTAGGAAAAAATCTGTTCGGCGAATTGATCAAGATTGGATTCCCCGACAATAACCGCCTGGACGTCCACTCCCAATTGATCGGCCAGTTCACGGGCTTTACAAATCAATTCAAGGCTGACTTCCGCGACTTCATCGTGGTCAATTTCAATATATACCAGCACCCCGTTGGATTTGTATTGCTTACCCAAAAGTGCGTTCCTCGATAAGTTCGTGAATTAAGCCGTTAATTCCTTCTTCCGTTGGTTCAATTCTCTTTGTTTCGGTGGCCGCAAATACAATACTTTTAACTTTTTTAACCTTGGTTGGAGAACCGGTCAGACCGATGGATTCCGGATCGGCATTTAGATCTTTTGCTGTCCAGGTTTCTATGAGCAACCCTTTGTTTTTGAGTTCCTCGTGCTTCTTGGCTATTTCCTCCTCCAGGATTTCTATCCCGTAACGACCCGTGGGAGAACTACTTTCAATTTCCTGTTTGATTTCAAAGGAAGTCCGGGCTTTTTTATACTTCATCAACCGTTTGGCACCGAAGCAACGGGGTCTGTTCGCCGATGAGGTTACGGTTATCAACAACGGTAATTTTGTCCGGATTGTTTCGGTGACTCTCCCGAGAGCCCGGGAGAGGGTAATTTCACCGTTTTCCAGGTTTTCAATTTTCTCGACGTAAGTAACCTGATTAACGCCGATTTTTTCGGCCACCTGCGGCCCGATCTGTGCCGTATCGCCATCAATCGCCTGACGCCCGCATAACACTAAATGGTAATTGCTGATTTTCCTGATAGCCAGGGACAAAACATAGGAAGTGGCTAAAGTATCAGCCCCGGCAAAGGCCCGGTCCGTTATCAGAACACAATGATCGGCACCCCGGTATAACGCCTCCCGCAGGATATCGCTTGCCCGCGGCGGCCCCATCGTCATAACCGTTACTGACCCACCATACCGTTCCTTGATTGTAAGGGCCATTTCCAAGGCGTTCAAGTCCTCAGGGTTAAAAATAGCCGGTAAAGCGCCACGATTTACCGTCCCGTCCGCCTTCATTGCTTCCGCCGTGACGTTGTGGGTATCAGGAACCTGTTTTGCTAAGACAATTAGATTTAAGCTCATAATAAAGCGTGAAACTATTAGCCCGCAGATATATACCACAATCTTTTTTCACGGAAAAAATAATGAACTTTCTCAGACCCTGTGTTCCCGGCATTCAATTTAAGCATCTAATTTAAACCGCGTGGAGCGCGTAATCTCCCGGTAGTCTTTCCTCCCCTTCGGACCCTCTACATTCGTTTTCCCAAAAAAGCTCTTATGAAAGAGCCCTAAAGTATGGTCCGGGGGATTAATATTGGTCAGGGATCGGTCTTGGAAGCTTCGAGATTTGCCCGTTGTTTTATGAGCCGCACCAGGTCGTAATGATCTTTTGTCGGCTGGAGATCAAAGCTGGTTTCCGCTTCCTTTAATGCGTAATCCCACCATCCTTTTTTGGTATAGGCCAGCGCCAAGTTATAATGCGCCTTGCTCAAAGTCAGGAATTCCTCCCGACTAAGGGTACGGTAATTAGCGGGGAAAAGTCTGGTCGCTTCGCGGAATTCCAGGATCGCATCGTCCAGCAACCCTTTCTGCAAGTACCAACTTCCCAACTGCAAATGCCGCTCGGGGCTGTCTTTGCAGGCAGAAATAACCACCAACAGAACAACCCAGATAAGGCGCCGGTTCATGTATCGAATAAACTTCATAGGCATAAATCAGTGGAAATTTCACCGTGACCCTTTCCAAATGCAAGTAAAAAACTCATCATAACGAGCCGGGGGATGATTATATCGAAAATCAACACCGAAATCATCTTTTTATTACCAAACCCGTGGCCATCCTACAAAGTAGGCGGAACCGGCAGTTCATGTGTATGTTGCTTCGGATCCTTTACTACAAAGGTCAAAATCAATAAGCCAATCACAAGAAAAACGCCAACTCCCTTGAAAAGCGTCTCCGTTTGAATGGTATGGCTTATACTGCCGGCAAAGGTAATAACCAAGAACGTGAAAGGCGCCAGAATCGTGTCCACCAAAGCCATGTATGTTTTATTATCCCGTTTCCCCGCGAAGTCGTAAACCAGATTCATGGAGGCCGGCATGAAAGCTCCCAATCCGAATCCGAGGAAAATAAAAATCCCATAGACCCCGATCATCGAACGCGCGTTCAAAGCGGTGAGAAGCGCCAATAAATGAGCCACGAAGGCTAAAATAATGGCCGCCTTATGCCCGAACCGATCACCTATTTTCCCGGACAAATAACTGGCCACTCCGAAAGCCATTACATTCAGAACGGTAAAAACTCCCGCCTCACTGATGTCAAATCCAAATTTATCTTTTGTATAAACGGCATACATGCTCATGGCCGGAAAATTCGCGGTAAAAAATATTCGCGCCAATAAATAGCGACGAAAATTCAGATCGGTTTTGATAATCTCCCGTGTTTCACGGAGAAATTCCGAAACCGATTTGTGTTCAAAAACCTCCGTCTGCCGGTTCACCCGGTAACCAAAAAACACCAGGGTACCGGCCACGATCGCAATGAACATAATAAAAAACCCTAAACCAAAGTTATTCGGGAACGGGATTGAACTGGATAAAATATATTTGACCAAAAAACCGCCTGCAAAACCTCCCAAACTATTGAAGGCAAAGGAAACCCCAAGGAATGATCCGCGTGACTTTCGATCGCTGACATGGGAAAGAAACCCGGCCCAGATGGGTATAATGAGACCGATCGCCAACCCATATAAAATGAAACAGATATAGTAAAACACCCAGGCGTAAGGCCCGGTGGGGGCAAAGAACGCAAAAGTGAACCCCATAACAAAAACCGGCGGCCATGAAAGGGTGTGTACGGCGATAACAGCCGTTTTGACATTTCGGATATTGCGCCCCGCGACAGCGGAAAACAACTGGGGAATGGCAATTAAAATGGAAAACAAACCGGCCACCGACACGACAACCCCCTGGGGCGCCCCCAACTGTTTGAGAAAAAACGGAATGGTCGCATACGTCGTATGGAATGCGATTCCGAACCCCCAACTGAACTCGTGAGCACAGTTAAGCTTCAGATTATGACGCAGGTCGCGGGGTGTTAATTCAGGCATTATTTATTGATTGCTTCCGGGTAAGCAGAATAATTGCCGTTAACAACAATATTGCTCCAACGTATTGCGACGTCATTAATAACCGGCCCCGGAATAACCAGTCGAACAACACGGCCGACAACGGCCAAAACAACTCGTAAATCGTCGTGTGCGTCGCCGGCAAATGTTTAAGTCCGTAATAATAAATAAACAAGGCCACCGATCCGGTGGAGAAAACAATCGCCAGGATAAACATCCATTGCCTGCCGGAGAGTTCGAATACTTCGTAAGCATTCCGGGTGGTAAGCAAAACGGCCAGGGCTACTACGGTCGTTACGGTCAATCGCAAAGCGGTGACCACCGGAAACGACAAGCGCTTAAGGGCGTGTTTCCCCAGTACGGTGGAACTACCCCAACTAAAAGCGGCCAGGAGCGCCAACAGGGCTGCAATTACCGTCTTATCGTCCCAATCACTGATCGAGTTGGTCCCGAAGGTTACCAGGTAGCCCCCGATCAACGCCATTGCAGCCAAAAAGAGAAATCGCCGGGTAATCGGTTCTTTCAGAATTACGGCCGCCAGGGCGATGGCAAAAAAGGGTTGAAATTTCTGCAACAAAATCACTACCGACAAATCGATGTAATTCACGTAACTGAGGGCCTTGGTATAAAAGAAGGTTCCTAAAATTCCCCCGCAAATGCCGATCCAGAGCACCGAAATCCAACTGCGTTGGTTCATATCCATGATTTCTCCCCGGCCCCGGAACAAAATCGGGAAAAAGACGATCGCGCCGATCGTATGTTCCAGCGTTATCACCAGGAATGAAGAAACGGAATGCAACTCCTGGCGCAACAACCCATCCAAACTCCAAAGGGTAGCCGCAAAGATTACGGCCATAGCGGGAAAATATTTTCGCATGGGAGAAATTACGGTATTAATTCGCGATAATCGAATACCCTAAATCAATATATAAAACACTGCCATTTCCCGACCATCGCCAGTTGAGTCCATAAGTTTCTGTACTTTTAAAAGAAGGGTCATAGTTTTCTTCTAAATTTGTAATGCAAAAACAGAATAAAGGAGAAAGACCATGACCCGTAATAAAAGTACAAAGAAAAACATAAAT
>Ga0256830_1002693_pt1 | contig 11511 bp, 9 predicted proteins | sample 128326metaG_FD_190537 | JGI IMG/M metagenome (GOLD analysis project Ga0256830, IMG submission 190537) | Hydrothermal vent microbial communities from Lau Basin, Pacific Ocean - 128-326 | ecosystem: Environmental > Aquatic > Marine > Hydrothermal vents | place: Pacific Ocean: Lau Basin | collected...
CCAGGGGGCGGGCATCGCGCTCTGCCTCCTCGTCTGGCTGGCGCTCCGGACGCACCGCGCCCCGCGCCTGCAGCGCCGCGAGGAACGCGCCGCCTGGGGCTTCCTCCTGCCCTGGGCCCTCGGCTTCGTCCTGCTCCTGGCCGGCCCGGCGCTCGTGAGCCTGGTCCTGTCCCTCGGCGAGTGGAACCCCCTGCGCCCGGTCGAGCGCGTGCGCTGGCTCGGTCTCGACGGCTGGCGGCAGGTGCTTGCCGACCCGGTGACCCGCGACAGCCTGCGGGTGACCCTCCTCTACGCCCTGGCGGCGGTGCCGCTGCAACTGGCCCTGGCTCTGACCCTGGCCCTCCTCCTGGCCCGCCGCTTCCGCGGCGTCGGCCTCCTGCGCACCCTCTTCTATCTGCCGACCATCCTCTCGCCGGTCGTCCTCGGCGCGGTCTGGCGCTGGATCCTGGACGAGGAGGGGGGACTCCTGAACCACGCGCTCCTGGCCCTCGGGCTTCCCGGCCCCGACTGGCTCGGCGACGCGCGCTTCGTGCTGCCGGCCTTCGTCCTCATGAGCCTGTGGACGGTAGGGGCACAGATGCTCGTCTTCCTGGCCGGCCTGCAGAGCGTGGACCCGTGCCTGCACGAGGCTGCGCGCATCGACGGCGCCGGCCCGGCGGCGCGTCTCCTGCACGTGACGCTCCCGGCCCTCGGCCCGGTGCTCCTCTTCAACGCCATCACCGGCCTGATCCAGGCCTTCCAGCTCTTCGCCCAGCCCTATGTCATGACCCGCGGTGGGCCGGGCAACGAGAGCCGCTTCCTGGTCCTGTACCTCTACGAGACCGGTTTCCGCTTCCTGCACATGGGCGCCGCCAGCGTCCTGGCCTGGATCCTCTTCCTCCTGGTCCTGGCCCTGACCCTCCTGGTCCTGCGCGGATCGCGCTCCTGGGTCCACTATGCGGGAGGCGGGCGGTGAGGGTCCTGCGCCGCCTGCTCCTCCTGGTCCTGGCGGCGGCCTTCCTGCTGCCGCTGCTCTGGATGCTGGCCGTGGCGCTCCAGCCCGACGGCACGGCGCTGACGCGCTCTCCCTGGTCCTTCCCCGACGGCGCCGCGGTCGAGAACTTCCGTCTCGCCGCCGAGCGTATGGGCGGCCAGGCGGGGCTTCGGGGCTTCGGGCGCCTGGTCTGGAACACCTCGGTCCTGACCGTCCTCTCCATCGCCGGGCAGCTCTTCTGCTGCAGCCTCGCGGGCTTCGCCTTCGCCTGCCTGCGTTTCCGCGGCCGGGATGCCCTCTTCCTCCTGGTGCTCGCGACCATGATGCTGCCGCCCCAGGTCCTGGCGGTGCCGCAGTTCCTCCTCTACCGGGAACTCGGCCTGGTGGACACCTGGGGGCCTCTCCTCCTGCCGACGGTGCTGGGTGGCGCGCCCTTCTTCATCTTCCTCTTCCGCCAGGCCTTTCTGTCGCTCCCGCCGGACCTTCTCGAGGCGGCGCGCCTGGACGGATGCGGCTTCTTCGCCCAGTACCGGCGGGTGGCGCTTCCGCTCGTGCGCCCGGTCACCGGCGCGGTCGCCCTCTTCACCTTCCTCGCCACCTGGAACGACTTCTGGGCGCCCCTGATCTACCTGAACAGCGAGGAGAAGCAGACCCTGACCCTGGCTCTCGCGGCCTTCCAGCAGTCCTACCGGGTGGCCGTGGAGTGGCTCATGGCCGGCACCTCCCTGGTTCTGGCGCCCTGTCTGCTCGTCTACTTCCTGGCCCAGGGGATCTTCCTGCGCGGCGTCCGCCTGCGCAGCGCCAAGGGGTAGGGCCTGGGCAGGGCAGCGTCCATCTTCTAGGCTGGCCTGGACCGGTCAGGTCTCCCTCCTCGTCCCCGATTCCTCTCTGGAAACCCGTGATGGCTCGTCGCTCTCCCTGCCTGCTCCTTCTCCCCCTACTCGTTCCTGTCCCTTCCGCTTTGGTGTTGCCCCTGTCGGCCGGCGGCCCTTCGGGCGGGGAGGCGCCGGCGCCGCGCGGCGCCGGGGCCCTCCCGTGGATCGAGGCCCTGGTCCAGGACGCCTATCTGAAGGCCTCGAACACCGACTTCGGGGACTCCTTCGGCCGGACAGTAGCTGTTTCGGGAGCGACCGTCGCCGTGGGAGCGGTCGAGGAGGACAGTGCCGCGACCGGCGTGAACGGCAACCAGCAGGACGAGAGCGCTCCAGGCTCGGGTGCGGTCTACGTCTTCGTGCGCGATCCTGCGACCGGCGTCTGGAGCCAGCAGGCCTGGCTGAAACCTTCCAACACCGATGCCGGCGACCGCTTCGGCGCCGCGATCGCCCTGTCGGGAGACCTTCTCGCCGTGGGGGCCCCCTGGGAGGACAGTGGGGCCGCTGGGGTGAATGGCAGCCAGAGCGACAACGGCGCTCCTTCCGCGGGTGCGGTCTATGTCTTCGTGCGCGACCCCGCGACGGGCACCTGGACCCAGGAGGCCTACCTGAAGGCCTCGAACGCCGAGGCCGGCGACGAATTCGGCACCGCCGTCGCGCTCTCCGGCGGCACCCTGGTCGTCACGGCCTGGCGGGAGGACAGCCAGGCCACGGGCGTGGGGGGCGATCCCCTGGACAACACCGCGACCGATTCCGGGGCTGCCTATGTTTTCGTGCGGGATCCCGCCAGCGGAACCTGGAGCGAGGTTGCCTACCTCAAGGCCTCGAACACGGGCGCGGGCGACAAGTTCGGTTCCTCGGTGGCGGCCGATGGCGACCTGGTCGTCGTCGGCGCCCCGCTGGAGGACAGCGCTTCGGGTGGCGTGAACGGGAACCAGACGGACGAGAGCGCGACGGATGCCGGGGCCGCCTACGTCTTCCGGCGCGATCCCGCCACCGGGATCTGGTCCCAGGAGGCCTACCTGAAGAGTCCGGCCCCGGATTTCTGGGATCAGTTTGCCGCCAGCCTCGCACTCTCCGAAGACCGCGTCGCCGCCGGCGTTCCCTTCGAGGATGTGGGCGGCGCCAGCGATGCGGGCGCAGTCTGCGTCTTCAAGAGAGATCCCTCCTCGGGTTCGTGGAGTCTCGAGGCCTGCCTCTCGCCGGCCTTCCCCGACCCCAACGACAACGCCGGCCTGAGTGTGGCCTTGTCCGGCGGCCGGCTCGCGGTGGGGGCCGAGAACGAGGACGGAAGCGGTTCCGGCACGAAGGGCGAGCCGGAGGACGACTTCCTCCCGGATGCCGGGGCCGTTTTCCTGTACACCTGGGATCCGGCGGCCAGCCTCTGGTCGGAGAGCGGCTACCTCAAGGCCTCCAACCCGGATTCCATGGATGAGTTCGGAGGCGCCGTAGCCCTGGACGGTTCCTTCCTCGTGGTGGGCGCCGACCGGGAGCAGAGCGCCGCTACCGGTGTCAACGGGGACCAGGAGGACGATTCCAGCGGTCCTGCCGGCGCCGCCTACGCCTTCGACCTGGAGGCCGTCCTGCTGGCGGCCAGCAGCACCGCGATCTCGGCGTCCGCGGGCGGAGCAGTAGACTACGACGTGGACTTTCCGGCCGCCGACGCAGGCGTCCTCTACGGACTCCTTCTCTCCGCCACAGGCACCGGGCCCACGGAGCTCTTCGGCCTGGAGGTCCCCCTGACCGCCGACACTTGGTACACGAACTCCCTCCAGGGGATCTACCCGCCGTACACTTCGGGCTTCTCGGGTGTCCTCGACGTCTTCGGCGACGCCCAGGCCCAGGTGGCGGTACCGCCCGGCGTCCTTCCCGGAAGCCTCGTGGGCCGGACCTTCTGGCTTTCGGCGGTCAACCTTCGGCTGGCCGCCGCCGCCGACGCGGTCTCCCTGACGATCCTGCCCTGAGCCGGCCGGGCCGGCCTCGCTCAGGGCCGGGACCAGCCGGCGAGTTCCGCCACCTCGGCCCAGTCCACGCCCAGGAGGGCGCGGACCACCGGGGCGGGGTCCCGGCCCTCGGGGATCCGGACATGGAGGGTCCGGTGGGTGTGCGTCGCGGCCTGCCGGGGCCCCAGGCTCAGGGCCGGGCTCGAGGTCTCCAGTTCGAAGAAGGGCTCCGGGCCGCCGTGGTTGTAGGAGTTCACGACGTCGCCGTCGTAGGGGGCGGGGTTGTCGGCGATCCAGAGTTCGGAGAGGTAGGGGTCGCTGCGGCGCAACGGCTCGAAGCGGACCACGGTCAGGATCCGCCGCCGCGGATCCCAGGCGCCCAGGGCGGGCTGCGCCCGGTCGCGCAGCATTCCGATCTTGCTGCGGTAGCGGCCGTCCACCCGGAACAAGACGAAGTCGCTCCCGACCCGCACCCGGTCCGGGCCGAGGGGGTTGAAGTAGTCCGTGAGCACCGGCGGCGAATGCCCTTCGGTCCGGTAGGGGAGGATGGCGAAGGTCTCCGGCCCCGGCGGGAACATGCCCAGGATCCAGAGGCAGAGCAGGCCGGTCTCCTCCCGCCAGTCCTCCGCGCCGAGGTTCTCCAGGGTGTTCAGGCTCTCGAAGCCGACCCAGTCGAGGCCGGCGAGGGCTTCGGCGAGGCCGCCGAGGTCGCCGGCTTCGAGGCCGCGGATCTCGCGTGTGACGCCTACCTCGAAGCGCGTGCCGAGGCGGTTCACGAGTTCCATCCTGCGGCGCATGGTCAGGCCCCGCGGGCCCTCCGTGACGACCTCCCAGGCCCCCTCCTGAAGGGGCGCGGGCACGCGCCAGTTGGCCTCGACCTGCTCGGTCTCCCCGGTCCCGAAGTAGAGGGCGTAGGGACCGGCCTCGGGGCCGATCCAGAAGCGGTCCTCGCCGCCGAAGTTGCGGAAGGGCACGTCCTCCGGCGGGTGCAGGATCACCTCGCGCGGCACGTAACCCAGGGAGGCGCCGCCCGGGGCGACCTCGCTGGTCATCACGCGGCCCTGGAGTCCCGGACATACCACGAACTCTCCGGTGCCGCCGGGGAAGCGCCGGCCGCCGGCCTGCTCCTCGAGAAAGGCGGCGTCGGAGGCGTAGGAGGGGAAGGCGCCGGGGCGGCGCATGCTGCAGGCGGCCAGGACCAGGAGGACCGCCCCCGGGAGGAGGAGGCGAACGAACATGGCGGAAGCGTAGCAGGGCCTCGCCCGGCCCCTTAGCCTGCCGGCATGGTGCTCGAGTCCCTCTCCCGCCTGCGCCCCGGCCGCCGGCGCCGCGAATCCAGCTACGACCGGAGCGGGGGCAACGCCGACTTCGCCGTCGTCCCGCCCGGCGCCGTCCACGTCCTCGGGGAACTGCGCGGGCCGGGGGTGATCCGTCACCTCTGGATCACCGCCCTGGGCGACGACCCGAATCTCCTGCGCACCGCCAGCCTGCGGATCTTCTGGGAGGACTCCGGCGCGGCCTCGGTGGACGTCCCCCTGGGGGACTTCTTCGGCGTCGGCTTCGGCGAGACCGTGAACTTCGCGAGCCTCCCCCTGAGCATGATGCCCCAGAACGGCAAGGGCATGAACTGCTTCTTCCCCATGCCCTTCCGCCGTGCCGCGCGCCTGGAGGTCTGGAACGAAGGCGGGCACCCGATCCGCCATCTCTTCTACTACGTGGACTGGGAGGAGCGGCCGGATCTGGGGGAGGACGAGGCCTACTTCCACGCCTGGTTCCAGCGCTGCAATCCCTGTCCCGGCATCTCGGACGAGGGGATGAGCAACTGGGACTTTCAGATGGAGGGCCTCAACCCCGGCCGCGAGGCCCGCGAGCGCAACTACTGCGTCCTCGACGTCCACGGCCGCGGCCACTATGTCGGCTGCCTCCTCAACGTCCACAACCTGCGCCGGACCGACGGCAACAACTGGTACGGCGAGGGAGACGACATGATCTACGTGGACGGCGAGGAGTTCCCCTCTCTCCACGGCACCGGTACCGAGGACTACTTCCTGACCGCCTGGGGGCCGCACCAGCATTTCTGCGGCCCCTATGCGGGCATGACCCTGCCCGGCGGCACGAACTACTCCGGCCGCGTCAGCATGTACCGCTTCCACCTCGAGGACCCCGTCCAGTTCGAGAAGCACCTGCGGGTCACGATCGAGCACGGTCACGCCAACCGCCGCAGCGACGACTGGTCCTCGGTCGCCTGGTGGTACGCCGCAGAACCCGGCGCGCCGAACCTCGAGCGCGTGCCCGTGGAGGCGCGGATCCCCTATCCTGCCGACCACCTCCCGGGCCGTCCCTCCTGGGAGTGAGGCCGTTTGCATGCCCGGCGTCGAGGACTTCCCGGACCTGATCCAGCTGCGCGACGAGCTCGGCGAGGTCACCGGCCTGTTCAGCGACCACGGCGCCTGGTTCGGCGTCACCTGGGGCGAGCGTGCCAACTTCGAAATCCACCTGCGCCCCGCCGAAGCCGGGGCACGGCGTGCCCTTCTCCATCTTGGGGCCCCTTTCCGCGGCCGCACGGTCTGGGCCGATGCCCTCGAGGGCGACCTCCTGGACGGTGCCCATCTGCGCCTCGGTTTCGTCTCTCCCGACGCCCTGGTCGTGGAGGTCCGCCACGACCGCGAGCCCCGCGTCGGCTGCGACCTGCCCTTCAGCGTCGTGGCGGCGGGGGAGGGGCGCTGGCTGGTGGTCGTCGCCCCCGAGGGCGGCGCGGTCCGCGACCCCGACTGCCTCGACGCCAACCGCACGCGCTGGGACGAGATGTTCCGCCGTGCCTTCCACGGCCTGCGCCTGGCCGGCGAGGCCGCCGCCGAGCTGGCCGTGGCCCGCGCGGTGACGGTCCTCGGCTGGAACCGGCGCGCCCCGCGCGGCGACCTGGCCCACCACGGCGTGATCCCCTCGCCCTTCGCCTATCCGGGCTACTGGGCCTGGGACTCCTGGAAGCACGCCCACGCCCTCGCCACCGTCGAGCCCTGGCTGGCGGCCGAACAGCTCCGCGCCCAGTTCCAGCGCCAGGACCGGGACGGCCAGGTCCCCGACACCTGCATGCCCCAGCGCTCCCGGGACCACTGGGACAACACCAAGCCGCCCATGGCCGCCTGGGCCCTGGAGGCCCTGTGGCGTCAGACCGAGGACCGCGCGCTTCTGGCCGAGCTCTACCCGCCGTGTGCGCGCCAGTTCGTCTGGTGGGACCGCTTCCGGCGCCGCCCTGGCGAAGCCCTCCACGCCGCCGGCGGCGTGGACCGGCGCACCGCCATGTGGGACTCGGGCTGGGACGACTCCCGGCGCTTCGAGGAAGCCCCCCTGGAGAAGGGGCCCGGCGGCTGGCGCCTGTTCCGCCTCTGGCAGCCGGACCTGAACACCTGGCTTCTCGGAGAGGCGCGGATCCTGGCCCGCCTCGCCCGGGTCCTGGACCAGGACCCGGCCCCCTTCGAGGCCGATGCCCGCCGCCTCGAGGAGGGCCTGCGCCGGCTCCTCGATCCGGACACCGGGCTGTGGCGCGACCGCCTCGTCGAGGAGGACGGAAGCCCCGGCCCCTTCGCCCGCCTCTCCTCGGCCTGCTGGCATCCCTACTGGGCAGGGCTGGGCGGCGAGGCCGAGGGCCGGGCCCTCCTCGAGGCCCTGGAGGACGGGCGCCGCTTCGGAACCCCCCTTCCCTTCCCTGCCCTGCCCCGGGACGACCCCGGCTTCGATCCCGACGGCTACTGGAACGGGGCGGTGTGGTTCGACCAGGCGGCGCTCGCCGTCGCCGCCCTGGAGCGCCTGGAGACGGGTGCCGGCGAAGAGCCCCTGCGCCGGCTTCTCAGCGCCGCCGCCGACCACCCGAACCTCTACGAGAACTACTCGCCCCTCACCGGCGCGCCGGCCCAGGGTGCGCGACCGGCGGCGCCGCAGTTCTCCTGGACCGCGGCCGCGATCCTGGAGATGGCGCGCGGCGGGCCCACGCCCTTCGCTTGATCCGCGCCGGACCGGCCGGGGCCGCAGGGTGCGGAGCGCCGGTGGCGGCCCCGCCGCGGGGGGGGCGAGGGGTAGAATCCCCGGGCCCCAGGCCCCGCGCATGGATTCCGACTCCTCCCCGAGCCCCCGGCTCCGGCCCTTCGCCGTCCTTCCGAGCCTGGTCACCCTGGGCAACCTCGCCTGCGGGCTGTCGGCGCTGGTCTGGATCACCGAGGCTGCCGAGCCGGGGATGCACCACCGTCTGGCCTACGCCGGCTGGCTCCTGGTCCTGGCGGCCTTCCTCGACGGCGTGGACGGCAAGGTCGCGCGCCTGACGCGGAGCACTTCCGAGCTCGGCGCGCAGCTGGACAGCCTCTGCGACGCCGTCACCTTCGGCGTCGCGCCGGCCATGCTCGGCCGCGCCCTGGTGGTCCTGGAAGGTCCGGCCTTCGAGGTCTACGTCCACCCGCGGCTGCTCTTCGTGGCGCCGGTGGTCTACGGGATGTGCGCCATCCTGCGTCTGGCGCGCTACAACGTGTCCCACAACGAGGAGGGGCCCGGTGCCGGCGGCAACCGCGGCTTCACCGGCCTGCCGACCCCCGCCGCCGCGGCCGTCCCGACGGCCCTGGTTCTCTTCTTCCACGGCATCCAGGATCCGGACTTCCTCCTCGGCTGGGCCCCGGACACTGTCGCCACGGCCCAGGCCCTGGTGATCCGCGCCGTCCCCTTCAGCCTGGTGGTCCTGGCCGCCCTCATGGTCTCGCGGATCTCCTATCCCCACTTCTTCTCCTGGCTCACCGAGCGCCGCCGCCCCTTCCACGTCATGGCCGAGGCGGTCGTCCTCCTGGGCCTGCTCCTCGTCGAGCCCGAACTGACTCTCCTCGGCGCCAGCCTCCTCTTCGTGCTTCTGCCCGCCGGCCTCGCCCTCCGGCGCTGGCTGCCCGGCGCCGGCCGCCCCGCCTCCCGCCAGGCCCCGCGATGACGGACTGGTTCGTCGGCCTCGGCTCCAACCTCGGCGACCGCGAGGCGCTTCTGTGCTCCGCCCTGGGCGAGCTGGCCGCGGCCCCCGGCCTGCGCCTCTGCGCCGTGAGCCGCTTCCACGAGACAGCCCCCGTGGGCGGTCCGCCCCAGGGACCTTTCCTCAACGCCGTCGCCCGCCTGGCCTGGGCGGGGGGGCCCGAGGCCCTCCTGGACCTCCTCCTCGCCGTGGAGGCGCGCCACGGCCGGCGCCGGGGCCTGCGCTGGGGGCCACGCACCCTGGACCTGGATCTTCTCTGCTCCCTGCCGGCGGTCACGGTGCACCGGCCGCCGCGCCTCGTCCTGCCCCACCCGCGCCTCGAGGAGCGCCGCTTCGTCCTCGAGCCCCTGGCCGAACTGGCCCCCGGCCTGCGCCTGCCCTCGGGCCGGAGTGTCGGCGAGCGCCTCGGGGAACTGCGAAGCCATGGAGCGCCTGCCTGACCGGGACGCCCTCGCCGCCTGGCGGACGGACCTCGGGGAGATCGCTCTCGGGCTCGTTCCGACCATGGGCGCCTTGCATGCCGGCCACGAGAGCCTGGTCCGGGCGGCGCGCGAGGCCTGCGAGCGGGTCCTGGTCTCGATCTTCGTCAATCCCCTCCAGTTCGACGAGAGTGCCGACTTCGAGGCCTACCCGCGGCCCTTCGAGGAGGACCTGCGGACCCTGGAGGGCCTGGGCGCGGATGCGGTCTACCTGCCGACCCCCGGAGACATGTACCCGCAGGGCTTCGAGACCCGCATCGTTCCCGGTGCGTCCGGGCGCGGCTTCGAGGGCGCTTGCCGGCCGGGGCACTTCGAGGGCGTGCTCACCGTCGTCTACAAGCTCCTGGTCCGGGCACGGCCCGCCCGCGCCTTCTTCGGTGAGAAGGACGCCCAGCAGCTGCACCTGGTCCGGCGCATGGTCGAGGACCTGGAGCTCCCTGTGGAGATCACTTCCTGCCCGACGGTGCGGGAGACGGACGGCCTCGCTCTGTCTTCGCGCAACGTCCACCTCGGCCCGGAGGAGCGCGAACGGGCCGGCGCCCTCTACCGCGCTCTGACCGCGGCGCGCACGGCCTTCGCGGGCGGGGAGCGCGACCCCGCCGCCCTGGCCGCGGTCATGGAGGAGGTCTTCGCCCGCGCCGGCCTGGAGCCGGAGTACGCCGCCGTCGTGGACGACCGCCTCTTCCGGACCCCGGAACGCCTGGAGCCGGGCATGCCCTGCCGGGCGGTGACCGCCGCCCGCGTCGGCCGGACGCGCCTCATCGACAACCTCTTCCTCGGCCATGCCTGAGGGCAGTGCCCTCACCATCCCGGCCAAGATCAACTGGGACCTCCGGGTCCTCGGCCGGCGCCCCGACGGCCTGCATGAATTGCGCTCCTGGTTCCTGGCGGTGGAAGGCGGGGACCGCCTGGCGTGGCGACCGGGCGCGAGCGGGCTCCAGGTCACGGGCCCGGCGGCGGCGGGGGTGCCCGCGGACGAAGGCAACCTCGTCCTCCGCGCCGAGGCGGCCTGGCGCCAGGCCGGCGGCCGTGCCCCCGCGGGCGGCTGGTTCCTGCACAAGGAGATCCCGGCCGGCAGCGGGCTGGGCGGCGGCAGCGGCGACGCCGCCGCCGCCCTGCGCCTCCTCCAGGCGGCCGCCGGGGCGCCGCTCGACGGGGAGGTCCTGCGCGCGGTCGCGCGCACGCTCGGCGCCGACCTCCTCTTCTTCCTGGAAGGCCGCGACGCCGAACTCCGCGGAGGCACGGGCGACACCGTCCTGGCCCGGGCCGAGCCGCCTGCCGGTGAGGTCCTCCTGGCCCTTCCGCCCTTCGCCGTGCCGACGGCGCCGGTCTACGCTCGAAGCGGCGCTGCGCCCTGGAGGCCCGGCGCCGTAGAGGAGGAGGCGCCGGCCTCCCTGCCGCCGCCGGCGGCGGCGCGCAACGACCTCGAGGCCGCCGCCTGCTCTGCCGTTCCCGCCATGCAAGCCTTCCTCGACGCCCTCCGCCGCTACGCCCCCTTCCGGATGTCCGGCTCCGGCGGCGCCTGCTTCCTCTACCTCGATGCGGGAGAGGCCGCTCCCGCCGGCCTGCGCCGCGATCCGGCCCTGGACGGCGTCCGCTTCCGGCGCGCCGCCATCCAGCGCGGCCCGGTCCTCGGGGAGGCCGTGGCATGGTGAGGCGCACCCTGGTCGTCGGCCCCGGCCGGGCCGGCCGTTCTCTGGCCCTGGCCGAGGCCCGGGCCGGCCACCACGTCCAGCTCCTCGGCCGCGGCCCCGGCCCCTGGATGGAGTGGGCGAGGCTCCAGGGCATCGAGCCCCTGCTCGGCCCGCCCGAGGCGGCCGGCCTGGGCAAGGCGCGGGTGGTCCTCTTCGCCGTCCCCGACGGGGCGCTCGCTTCGGCCGCTGCCGAGGTCGCCCGGGCGCTGCCGCCGCGGCGCAAGCGCTTCGCCGCCCACCTCAGCGGCTTCCATGGCCTCGAGCCCCTGCGGCCCTTCGAATGCCTGGGCCACGCCACCGCCGCACTGCACCCCATCCTCTCCTTCGGCGACCCTGACCGCGACCTCCTCACGCTCCTGCGCGCGCGGGTCACGGTTCTGGCCCCGGAAGAGGCGCAGAAGGACGCCCTGCGCGTGGTCCGCTCCTGGGGGGCGCGGCCGCTGCTCCTGCCGCCGGACGTGGACCGCCGGCGCTACCACCTGGCCCTGAGCCTCGCCTCGAACCATCTCCTGGCCCTCCTCCACGAGGCCGAGGAACTCCTGCGCCCGGCG
>Ga0256830_1002694_pt1 | contig 11510 bp, 7 predicted proteins | sample 128326metaG_FD_190537 | JGI IMG/M metagenome (GOLD analysis project Ga0256830, IMG submission 190537) | Hydrothermal vent microbial communities from Lau Basin, Pacific Ocean - 128-326 | ecosystem: Environmental > Aquatic > Marine > Hydrothermal vents | place: Pacific Ocean: Lau Basin | collected...
ACCAATCCCAGGCCGTCCAGTGAATTGGCTATCCCCCAACGGTCGTTCAGCTCTCGCCGGATGTTGAGACTTTCACGGTGAAGCCGCCGCGCTTCTTCGTATTCGCCCAATTCGCGTGCCACCATCCCGAGGTTGTTGAGCGAAATCGCGATCCCAAAGCGGTTACCGATCTCCCGGTTGATCTCCATGGCCTGTTCGAAGAGCTGGCGAGCTTCGGCGTATGCCTCTGTATCCCTGGCAATCAGCGCCAGGTGGTGCAAGGAGATGACCGAGCCAAGCTGGTCGCCGGTTTTCTGGTAAATGGCGCGGCTTTCCTGGAGGAGTTCGCTGGCGTAGGCATAATCCTGGTGCAAATAGGCCACCGCGCCCAGGTAGGTCAGGGCAAAAGCTAAATCGTTGTCTATATTCAAAGGCCGAATGAGTTTGACGCTCTTTTCGAGGGCGGATGCCGCTTCGTCGTGTTTTCCCAAACGATAATAAAAGGCGCCCTGACGGGCCAGTACGCGGCCATAGAGAATCAACAGGGATTCCTCGAGCGACTCGGTAGTGCCGTGTTTCTCACGCAGGCTTTCGGACATCCTGGTAAATAACTCCACGCCTTCTTGCAGCCAGCCGCGGATTTCATAAAAGCGGTAGGCCGCTTCCAGTGCCTTTGCCAGAGAGGGGTATTTTCGATTCTCGATGGCCCAACGGAGCGACTGGCGAACGTTTTCGATTTCCACACCGATCTCGTTTAGCGCGGTGAGCTGATCGCCGCCTCGCAGGGCATCCTCCCGGCGGTGCAGGAATTCGGCGAAATACGCGCCGTGACGGTTTTCCACCAGCGATCTGGATGAGGGGTTTTCGCACAGTTTTTCATACCCGTATTGTTTGAGCACTTCGAGCATCTCGTAGCGCTCGTCGGGGTTTTTGCGCAATAAAGATTTGTCTACCAGGGTAGACAGGTGAAAGAGAGAAGCGTCGGCCACTTTCGCGGCTGCCTGTCGGGTAAAGCCGCCACGAAAAATGGTCAGTTTGCTGAAGGTTTCGCGCTCTCCTTCGCTGAGCAGGTTCCAGGAATACTCGAAAACAGCCCGCAGGCTACGGTGTCGTTTGGAGACGTTGCGCAGGGAGGTGGTCAAAAAATCCAGATTTTGCTCGATCTCGGTGGCAATTTCCTCGCAGGACAACATGCGCACCCAGGCCGCGGCCAGCTCGATCCCAAGTGGAACACCCTCCAAAAGCTGGCAAATACGCACCGCGTAATGCTTGTCGGTTTCGGTCAGGGCAAAATCCGGCTTGACCTTACGGCCGCGCTCAACGAAAAGTTGCATGGAGGGGAACTCTTCCGCCTCCTCGATGGCCTGTTCCGGCGGCACCTGCATCCCATGCACCTGGAAAATCCATTCCTCCTGAAGGCTCAGCCGCTCGCGGGAGGTGACCAGAAATTTGATCTCGGGCGCGTTTTGTAGTATGTCCACCAGCAGATCGGCACCCTCGATCACGTGCTCGAAATTGTCCAACACCAGCAACATCTGCTTGTTGCGCAGATAATTGATCAGTTGTGTGTGCGGTTCTTCGTCGCTGTAAAAGGAAAAATTGATCGTCTCCGCCAGCGTGGGCACAATGAACTCCGGTGAACTGAGCGGAGCAAGCGGGACGAAGTACACGCCGTGTTCAAAATGATACAGTTCCCCTTTGGCGACCTGAATGGCCAGCCTGGTTTTCCCGATTCCGCCCGGCCCTAGCAGGGTGAGCAACCGGCAGGCGGGATCGCTCAAGCGGCCGGCGATTTCCGCCAGCTCCTCCCATCGCCCGATGAAGCTGGACTGCTGGACAGGCAGATTGTTCTCCGCAGGGACGGGCTGTGGGTGTTGGGTGGTTTGCGGTTCCGCCTCGGCTTGTGCGCCGCTTGTTGTGTCCGGAGGATGTTGTTGGGGGGTGCTGATCGCCAGCGGAGTCTCCTCGGGGTCCCCGCTCTGCCTGGCGACAATCCGGTCGAGCGCCTGCGCCATCTCCGTAGCGGTTGGGAAACGGTCGCGGCGTTCTTTAGCCATGGCGATGCTGATCAGGGTGTGGCACTCCTCGGGCAGCTCGGGTTTGTAGTCCAGGATGCGCGGGATCGGATCGGTGATGTGCTTCATGGCGATGCCGAGCGGGGAGTTGGCGGTGTAGGGCAGCACGCCGGCCCACATACGGAAAAGCAGCACGCCCAGTGCGTAAATGTCGCTGCGCCCGTCGATATCCGTGTCCCCGCGCGCCAGCTCCGGACTCATGTAGGAGGGGGTGCCCACCAGCGTGGTGCCTGTAAGGTTGGTCGCTTCGCTGGCAATTTTGACGATCCCGAAATCCGACAGATAGGCGTTATCGTTGCTATCGAACAAGATATTGCCGGGTTTGATGTCGCGGTGGATGATGCCTTTGCGGTGGGCTTCGTCGAGCGCGGGCGCGATCTGGCGTAGAATCCGCGCCGAGTCTGTCAGGGAAATGGTGCCATACCGCAGGCGCTCGGTAAGTGAGCCGCCCGGCATGTAGCGCATGACAAAATAAGGCTGATCGTCTTCCTCGCCGAAATCATAAACCGGCACGATGGCCGGGTGCTCGAGCGCGGCGATGACCTCCACTTCACGCAAGAAGCGAGCCTTGAACTGGGGATCAAAGGTCAACTGGCGGGGAAGCAGCTTGATGGCAACCAGCCGCTTCATCAGCGGATCGTAGGCCAGATAGATGATTGCCATGCCGCCGCGTCCGACACGACGTTCGATGGTGTAGCGTCCGATTTTTTCCGGGATCATGTTCCATGTGCATGGGGAGCAATCTTGTATGATCGCGCTCCTTTTTGGGAGTTTTACGGGTCACTCCAGTAGCCGGACTGAATATACCACAAAAAGCGACGGACTATCGGCCGAGTGTTGGCACTCTTTTCGTTCTCGATAGGTGACAGTTGCCCCAGCTTGCTAGTTTGATCCTTTGGCGTTAGAATTCCAGGCCGATGCCATCTACAAAGCGCACATTTTCCGGCTTCCTTTTATTTTGTTCGCTGCTTGTTCTTGCGGCCTGCAACGCGGGGCCGCCCGCCCGCACGTTGCGTCTGGCGACCACCACCAGCACCTACGACTCCGGGCTGCTGGATGCCATCTTGCCCGATTTCGAGGCCCGCTATGGGGTGGAGGTGGAGGTGATCGCGGTGGGAACCGGGCAGGCGCTGGCGTTGGGCGAACAGGGGGACGTGGATGTGGTGCTGGTACACGCCCCGGCCAAAGAAGAAGCCTTTGTAGAGGCCGGGCACGGCAGCGCCCGTTTCCCGATCATGTACAATGACTTCGTCATCGTTGGCCCCCAGGACGACCCCGCCGGGGTGCGGGCTGCCCCCAACGCGGCCGCGGCCCTGGCGCAGATCGCCCAAACACAATCGCCGTTCGCCTCCCGCGGCGACCAGTCCGGCACGCACAGCCGCGAATTGGAACTGTGGGCGCAGGCCTCTCTTACGCCGCCCGCTTCGGAAGACTGGTACTACTCGCTGGGGCAGGGCATGGGTGCCACCCTGAATTTTGCCAACGAAAAATTGGCTTACACCCTCGCCGACCGCGGCACCTTTCTGGCCTTGCAGTCCAACTTGCCCGATCTGGCGATTTTATTTGGGGGGCAATCCCCTGCCGACAACCCCGATCCCGCCTTACGAAATTTTTACAGCCTCATCCCGGTAAACCCAGAAAAAAACAGCAGCATCCAGGCCGACTTAGCGATGACTTTTGTGGAATGGTTCACCTCCATCCCCACCCAGGAGAAAATCGCGGTGTACGGCCTGGAAAGGTTCGGACAGCAACTGTTTTTTCCCGATTCTGATCTCTGGCGGCGGGAGAACGAAGGAAAGTGAGCGAACGAAGAACGGAGGAACGTGGAAATACTGAAAGATGCACTCGTCCAGGCCATTGGTCTGCTGTTGCGCTTTGACCCCGCTTTGTTGGAGATCGTGTGGCTGACGCTGCGGGTAAGCGGCAGCGCGCTTGTGCTGGCCTGCCTTGCCGGAGTTCCGTTTGGGGCACTTTTGGGGTTGGCAAAATTTCCGGGCAGAAGATGGCTGCTGGTACTGGTTTCTACCGGTATGGGGCTGCCCCCCGTAGTGGCTGGCTTGATCGTGTATCTGCTCCTGTCACGCAATGGGCCGCTCGGCGGGCTGGACTGGCTGTTCACCCCCAACGCGATGATCGCAGCCCAAACCGTATTGGCCTTTCCCCTGGCTGCGGGGCTGACATCCAGCGCGGTGCAGGAGGTTCCCGCGGGGTTGCGGCTGCAAATTCAATCGTTGGGCGCCACGCGTTGGCAAGAGCGCTGGCTGGTGCTGCGCGAGGCGCGGCGAGGCGTGTTGGCCGCGGTGCTGGCCGCGTTCGGCCGCATCATCGCCGAAGTCGGTGCGGTGCTGCTGGTAGGCGGCAACGTGGCCGGGAAAACCCGGGTGTTGAGCACCGCCATCGTACTGGAGACGCGGCAGGGGAATTTCGCGCTCGCGCTGGCGCTGGGCTTCGTTTTGCTGGGGCTGGCCCTGTTGGGGAACGCCATCCTGCTGCGCCTGGAGGCCGGTTCACGCTCATGAGCACGGCGCGCTATCAAGTTGTCGGGCTGCAAAAAAGCTATCGGGGGCGGCTGGTGCTGGACATTCCCCGGCTGACGATCATGGACCGCGAGTTGTTCGTCATCGTAGGCCCCAGCGGCGCGGGGAAATCCACCCTGCTGCGGCTATTGCACTTTCTGGAGCCGCCCAGCCGCGGAGAGATTCACTTCGACGGGCAACGGGTTTCTTTTCCACCCCCGCTCGCGTTGCGCCGCCAGATCAGCATGGTGTTCCAACGACCGGAGATTATCCGCGGAACGGTGTGGCAAAACGTGGCCTTGGGGCTGCGCTTACGGGGCGAAAACCGGCCAGAACGGGTCGAGAACGCGCTGGAAATGGTGGGGCTGTCTGGTTTTGGCGATTTACCCGTGAACACGCTCTCGGGAGGCGAACTCCAGCGGGTAGCGCTGGCGCGGGCGATTGTGGTGGCCCCGCGTGTCATTCTATTGGATGAACCGACCGCCAATCTGGACCCGCACAACGTCCACCTGGTGGAGAAGAGCATCCGGGATTTGCACCACACATCCGGCGCAACCATCGTGTTGGTCACGCACAACATCTTCCAGGCGCGGCGCCTGGCGGAACGGGTGGGTTTTTTGTTGAACGGAAAGCTGGTGGAAGTCAGCCCGGCTGAGCAGTTTTTCGAGAATCCGAAAGACGAACGCTCGCGCGCCTTTGTGCGGGGGGAGATGGTGTATTGATTGGGGGATGGGGATAGGGATAGGGATAGGGAGTGGGGATAGGGATTGCATCCTGAGCGGTTTGGCGTTTATCCTTCCCACAGCACATCGCCCATCATGCCGTCTGGCCAGCCGCGGGAGAGGAAGGCCTCGAATTTTGGCCGTTCGTCCCCGATTTTTCCACTGGGGCCGTGACCGGGGAAGAATTGCGTCTCGTCAGGCCACTGGAAGACGACATTGCGCATAGTCTTTATGGTGGTGAGGAAATCTTCGTGCGACCAGGTGTGTCCCGGGCCGCCGACGAAGATCGTGTCCCCAACGATGATGCGGTTTTCGCCGATGTCGAAGCAGACCATACCGGGGGTGTGGCCGGGAGTGTGGATCGCCCGCACGGTGTGGTTGCCGATCTCGATCAGGTCGCCGTCTCCCAGCGGGCGGTCATACGCCACGCCGAATTTCTCGTGTTCGGCGGGGTGCAGGTACACTGCCGCGTTTGTGGCTTGCCGGACTGCTTCCAGCGCGCCGACGTGATCGGGGTGGGCGTGGGTGAGCAGTATCTTGTCCACCCGCGCATCCCCCACGGTTTCCAGGATGCGTTCCGCCTCCGCGCCGGGATCGATAATCGCGCCGCGTTGGGTCTCCGGACAAATGAGGATGTACATGTTCATCGGCCAGGGGCCGACAGTCAGGGGGATCAATTCGAGGGGCATTGGACTACCAACTTACCAGATACGCTGTCTGTACCACCCGGACCGCGCCTGTTTCGGAATGCAACGCAATGGATTCCATGCGAATGTGTTCGCTGGCATAGTGTACGCCGGAGAGCAGTTTGCCGTCGGTGATGCCGGTAGCGGCGAAGAACACTTCGTCGCTGCGCACCAGTTCGTCACAGGAGAGAATCTGGCCGGGGTCCAGCCCGGCCTCCAGGATAGCGGCCTTCTCGGCTTCGCTTTGGGGAGCCAGGCGGCCTAACATGCCGCCGCGCAGCCCTTTGATGGCACAGGCCGCGATCACGCCCTCCGCGATGCCGCCGATGCTCATCATCACATCTACGTCAATGTGCGTCGAAGCAGCCATGAGCGCGCCAGCGATGTCCCCATCTGAGCGTATCAGCACACGCGCGCCGGCAATGCGGATTTCCTCGATCAGTTCCTGGTGCCGCGGGCGTTCGAGCACGAACACCACCAGATCGCGAACGTGTTTTCTCTTCGCCCGCGCGATCAGCCCCAGAGTCCAGGCGACGGGTGCGTCCATACACTCGGGAACCAGATGGGGGGCTGTCTCGCGGTCGACCACGATTTTGTACATGTACACCGCGGGGTAGGGGGCCCACATGGTGCCTCGTGGTGCGATGGCGGCCACGGAAATGGCGTCGGGACGGCTGTTGACCAGCAGGTTCACGCCATCGACCGGATCGAGCACAACATCTACCTGAGGGCCGCGGCCTGTGCCCACCCGCTGGCCTCTGCTGAGGGGTGAATCATCACCCAGCCTGGTCTCTTCTCCAATCACGATGTGGCCGTCGATGTCCAGGGTGTTGATGGCGTGATACATGGCTTTGGTGGCCTGGCGGTCGGCCTCTTCGCGCTGGCCGCGGCCCATCCAGCGGCCAGCGGTCAACGCGGTGGATTCCGTAACGCGCACCAAATCCATACCGAAGTTGTGTGTCAGGTTTACTTCCATGGTGTTACTTTCCTGGTGATTGGGCGGAATGGTATTCCGCTGTACGTCGGGCGGGTTTGATCATATTTTACGCCATTCGATCAACGCGCCGGCAACCCATGTGGATCATTTTGTACAGCCGCGGGATTTGCTCGCGCAGCACTGTCTCGTTGGTGAAAGTGCCGAAGAAGGGGCCAACGCCGCCGTACTCGAACGCGGCCACCCAGGGGTGTCCCCACTCACCGCCGCGCACGCGTTCCAACACCCACCGGGTGAAACGCCAGTCGTTATCCGTCATCGGCAGGTGATCCATCCAGTGATGTGCCAGGCGTTGAACTCGCTTTTCCTCCATCCCGGCGCGGCGCACCTTTTCGATGTGCTTTTCTCCGAACCACTGGATGCCAGTCAGGTGAATTTCGCGAATGTGCTCAACCGGCAGCGCGAGGATGTATTTTCGCTCGTCCATCCCCAGGGCGCGGGCTGCGATACGGGCGTGGGACACGTCCAGCAAAAACCCGCAGCCGGTGGCCTCGATGATGCGGTGATAGAGTTCCGGCAGCATGTTGATCTGCATCCCCCGGCCTTTGCCGTCGTGTTCGTTTTCGATGATCACATTTTGCGGGCCAAAACGCTCGACTGCCGCGGCCACATCTTGAATTGCCTTTTGCGTCGCGATGTCGAGGTGCTCTCTGGCGCGCGAATCCGCCGGAATTTCGGGGTAATCGCGGGGTTTCAGGGAGATGTGGAGATTGACCAGCGGGGTACGGGTCTGTTCCAACATGGGAACGAATTTTTCCCAAATGACCGGCGATTTGGTTTCGTTGTCCAGCACGCCCTGCCCGGAGCCGGCTTTGAGGGGCAGATGCACGTAGCAGGGGTGCCGGGCTGCAATTTTCTCCACCAGATCAGGCCAGGCGGGGAGCTTGACCAGATCGAATTGGACCTGGCCGGACTTGAGCAGGGCGAGCGCCTGGGGGGAGTGGTTGACGGCGAATTTCATCAGTCTCCCAACTCGAACTCACTACTCAAACTGTAGTAGTAGCGGATGGCGGTCTGGATGCCGTTGAAGAAGTATTCCAGCCCGAGGTGTTCGTTGGGGGAATGGCGGTTGTCGTCCAGGCCAAAGGGGATCAGGGCGAAGGGTGCGCCGAGAATTTGCTGGAACGCGGCCACGACCGGCAGGGAGCCGCCACCCCGGCTGAACACGGGTTCGACTCCCCAGGTTTGGCGGCAGGCGCGCGCCGCGGCCCGGATTTCGGGGGCATCGAGCGGCATTACCACCGGCCAGCAGCCGGATTGGTAGCGGATGTCCATCTGGATTTGCGGGGGAGCGATGCTTTGCAGGTGCTCCTGGAAGAGGCGGGCGATTTCATCGGGGTCTTGATCGGGGACGATACGCAGGGTGATTTTGGCGCCCGCGCTGGCCGGGATGATGGTTTTCATACCCTCCTCGCTGAAACCGCCCCAGATGCCGTTGATCTCGCAGGTGGGCCGCGCCCCAATGCGTTCCAGCAGCGTGAATTCGGGTTCGCCCCACGGCAGGCGCGCGCCGGTTTCCCGCTGCCACTGTTCGAGGGTGTAGCCGGCCTGGTTGAGCAGGGCGCGCTCCTCGGGTGTGAGGGGGCGCACGCGGTCGTAGAAGCCGGGGATGGTGACTGTGCCGTTTTCGTGGTGCAGGCTGGCAAGCATGGCGGCCAACGCCTGGACGGGGTTGAGCACGGTGCCGCCGTAGCTGCCGGAGTGCAGGTCGCGCCCCGGGCCGCGTACGCGGATTTCGAGGGCGACCACCCCGCGCAGGCCGTAGTCGATTTCCGGCGTCCCTGGCCGGATCATGGCCCCGTCCGAGATCACGCCGGTGTCCGCGGCCAGCAGCCGCCGGTTGGCGCGCAGGAATGGTTCCAGGTTTTGGGAGAGGCTCTCTTCCTCGCCCTCCAGCAGCACTTTCACGTTGAGCGGCAGGCGGCCAGTGGCGGCCAAACAGGATTCGATGGCTTTGAGATGCGCGAAGTGCTGGCCTTTGTTATCGCTGGCGCCGCGCGCCCAGATTTTACCGCCCTGGATTTCCGCACCGAACGGGTCGTGTTGCCAGGCATCCAGGGGATCGACGGGTTGCACGTCGTAGTGGCCGTAGATCAGCAGCGTGGCCGCGTTGGGCGCTTCCAGCCATTCCCCATAGACGAACGGGTACCCGCCGGAAGGCATGACACGAACGTTTCGCAGTCCCAATCGTTGCATGTCTGCGGCGACCCATTCGGCGGCGCGCGCCACGTCGGTCTGGTGTTCGGGCAGGGTGCTGATGCTGGGGATGCGTAAGTATGCCTGAAGCTGGGACAGGTAGGCCTGCTGGTTTCGTCCGGCGTGGGCGAGGGCTTTTTCGAGCATGAGGATAGCTTACCACAAAGCGGAGCAGGGAGAAAGAAACAAGACGGGAGCGCGTGTGACTCCCGTCTTGTTGTGGTGGGTGTTGGCTGAAACCTTACTCGTTGATCATGATGGGCAGGTACAGGGGCGATGTCACTGTTACTGTCATTGTCACCGGGACAGTGAGGTCCCCGTAAGGTGTGTCGTTTTGGATGACCAGGGAGGCGGTGTAGGTGCCTGTATTGGCGATGATGCCAGAGGTAGCCCAAAACGTTACCGTGATGGTGGTCGTGTTCATCCCCGGAAGTGTGCCGGTGATCGGGCTTTCGGTCAGCCAGGGGACATCGGGTTGTTCGGTGATGGTGAAAACGGTGGTCACGCTACCCAGGTTGTCCAGATCGAGCGTCAGCGTGGTGGTCTCGCCTGGAAACAGGCTGACATCGAGCGCAGCCGGGCTGGCGCTCAGTGCCCCGGCTGGGATGTAAAAATCCTGGCCGGTGGTATCGCCGGCGATGATGACCACGGATTGCACATCAGCACCATATTGAGCGGTATAAGTTGCGGTGAAAACTTTGCTGTCCGCGAGGGCGTAGAGGGTGTAGAAACCATCATCTACCGCGGGATCGTCGGGCGTGTCGAGCGCCAGGGCTGTGTAGCCGTCCTCGTTGCTGATCGTTGCGCCGCTCAAGGCCGCGCCGGTGTTCTCGTCGTACACGTTTCCGACGACCAGCCCGCCCGTAGGAGGCGAGCAGGTGAAGGTGGTGTTGATACCGACGTTGTCCACCTGCCACCACCATTCCCAGGTGGCGTCGTAGTAGTGAAAACGCACCACCACATCGGACTGGTTGGCGGCAATGGCGGAGATGTCGAGGGTTACATGCCCGTTGGAGTCGCCGTCGTTTTGGTCCATGCGCCAGACGTTCGTCCAACTGCCGCCTCCATCGGGGCTGACATCCACTTCCGCGATTTCGAAATTACCGGAGCTGTAGACGTTCAGATCATAGTCGAATTCCAGGGTGACGGTGGTCACGCCGGTCAGGTCGATTACCGGCGAATGCAGCTCGGTGTCTTGTGAGTTGCCCGTGCCATAGAAATCGCTGTCCACGATGGCAAAGCCGCCGCTGCCGCCAGTCAGGTTACCGCGCCCGCCGGGATCGTCGAAGGCCCAGACTCCCCCGGTGCCAGCGTTGTCTATGACAGTCCAACCTGACGGAAGGCCGCCGGATTCGAATGTTTCCACCAGAGGCCCATCGAAGGAATACCCCGGCGCGGTGCAGGCTGCCAGGTTGGCGTCCAGCGCGAAGTCCTGCTGGGTATCGCCGCTGACGCTTACATTAGCCACTGCGGCCAGATAACCATCCACCCAGGCGTCTACCGTGAAGTTGTACACATCCGCCGGGAGGGTAACGCTGTAGTAGCCGGTAGCCGGGTTGGTCCAAACCGGGTTGCCGGAATAGCCGGTGATGTTGATCTTGGCATACAACGGCCAGCCGGTGGTCGAATCGGTCACGTAGCCGTCTACCACATAGGTTGGCGCGGGGTCGAGTGCGAAATTCTGGGTGGTGACGCCGCCGGAGATCACGGTGACGCCGGTAATGGTCCCCGGCAGGTAGCTGAACGCGCTGGCGGTAACGGTGTAGGTGCCTGCCGGCAGGGTGGCGGTGTAGAACCCGTTGGGGTCAGCGAAGGTGATGAAGGTCTGGGTAAGGCTGAGGGTGGCTGCGATCTGCGCGCTGCCGATGCCTGCGTTGTTGCCGCTGTCCGTCACCTGGCCGGTCAGCTTGCCGGAAGACCTGCCGCAGGAGGGGATGCGGAAGACGCCGATGCGGGTGTTCCAGTTGAAACCGGAGTCGTTCACATCGTGGTATTCGGTGGTGTACCAGAAGGTGCAGCCGTCCACCGGGTCGACGCTCAGCGCGGAGTAGTCGCCCCAGCGGTAGATTCCGGTCTGCACCCCGCCGCCCTCGATGATGGACTGCTCTGCGTTCAGTGTGCCCAGCGGGTCTCCGGTTTCACGGGTGGCGTAGCGGATGGCCGGTTTGGTGGTGCTGCTGGAGACGCTGTAGCCCAGTGCGATGTTGCCGCTGATGTCCATGGCAATGCTGCCCATCCAGCGGCTGTCGGTGTCGGGTGCGTAGGTGCCTTCCTGGTAGAGCGAGTAGCTGCTGCCGGTTTTGCGCACTTCGAACCAGCGGATGGCGGCCCGGTCGCTGCCG
>Ga0256830_1002695_pt1 | contig 11508 bp, 11 predicted proteins | sample 128326metaG_FD_190537 | JGI IMG/M metagenome (GOLD analysis project Ga0256830, IMG submission 190537) | Hydrothermal vent microbial communities from Lau Basin, Pacific Ocean - 128-326 | ecosystem: Environmental > Aquatic > Marine > Hydrothermal vents | place: Pacific Ocean: Lau Basin | collected...
AAATGTAATTGATATGGGTCTTGGAGAGCCTGACTTTACAACTCCAGAGCATATAGTTGAATCTGCATGTCAGGCACTGAGGGATGGAAAAACATTTTATGCTCCAGCTCAGGGGATCCCTGAGCTGAGAGAGGCGATTGCAGATAAGGCAAGATCTGAAAACAACATTCCTGCTGAGCCAGACAATGTTATCGTGACTGCAGGAGCCAAGTATGCGATTTATGAGGCTATGCAGGTACTTATTGAAAAAGGGGAGGAGGTAATACTGCTTGAGCCAGCATGGGTGAGTTATGAGGCCTCAGTCCTTCTTGCAGGAGGAAAGCCTGTTTTTGTTAAACACAGCACTGATTTTAGAGATGCAGAGATCGAGGAGCATATAACCAGCAGAACAAAAATGATTGTTGTCAACTCTCCGAACAATCCAATAGGTGTTGTCTATACAGAAGAGCTCATGAAAAAGGTGTGTGATCTTGCAGCAGATCACAATCTTTTCATCATGGCAGATGAGGTGTATGAGAAGATAATTTTTGATGGAAAGCATTACAGCATCGCATCATTTGATGGGATGTTTGAGAGAACCATAACAATAAATGCGTTCTCAAAAACCTACGCCATGACAGGTTGGAGGCTTGGGTATGCGATTGCTGAAAAGGACATAATTGCAAAGATGAGAAAGATCCAGTCCCATTCAATAAGCTCTCCAACAACGTTCGTTCAGTATGCTGGAATATCTGCCTTGAGAGGAGATCAGAGCTTTGTTGGTGAGATGGTCCGGGAGTTCAGGAGAAGAAGAGACATACTTGCTAAAGGTTTGAAGGAGCTTGGTTTCGAATTCGCACCTCCTGATGGAGCATTCTACATTTTCATGAACACAGAAATGGACGGAGATGAGTTTTCAAGGAGGTTTCTCGAAGAGCACAATGTTGCAGTTACTCCGGGCTCAGGATTTGGAAAAAGCTATAACAGCTGGGTGAGGCTGAGCTATGCGACGAGCACTGAAAACATAATCGAGATGCTTTCAAGGCTTGAGGAATTTACAAAAAAATTAGATGAGAATGGAGATTAAAATGGAAAAAATTTTTTAAATGGAGATCTTAATTGGTGATAGAATGGGCTCACTCTTGCTAATTGGTTCACCCGGAACAGGGAAGACAAGACTTATCCTCAAGTATCTCAGAAGTTTTGATAAAGTTCTGTGGATTTCAACAACAGAGAGCGCACCAAACGTGAGGGAGAAGATTCAGGGATTTAAAGGCGAAATGTGGGTTGTTGACACCCATACCTGGGATCAGAAAATAAACATTACGTCAAGAGATATCATCGTGAACAATCCTCTGAACTTGAATGAGGTTAGCATTGCAATAGGAAAAGCTCTTGACAGCCTTAAACGGAACTATTTCATATCCTTTGACTCAATATCGGGACTCCTCCTCTACCACACCCCTCAGAAGGTCATACACTTTCTGAGAAACATTGTGGTGAGGATGACCTCGGACAGCGGATCAGGAATATTTACCCTTGTAAAGAATGCTCATGACATACATACCGAGACATCAATAAGTCTGGTTTTCAACAACATCGTTGAACTTGAAAGGGTGTTCGACTGGGAGGATGTAAAGAGATTCATCCGGGTTGTGAGAGCATCGAGTTATGTGGAAAAGGAGGTTGGGGAGATCAAGATCGTGAAGGATGATCTGATCGTTCCTGATGAGCTCGACAGGTTTATAAAATCTCAGCTAAGGATCAAGAAATGATATTCCAGTTACTTCTCTCTTATCTGGCCGGGATTATAGCAATCGTATCTCCATGTGTTCTCCCTCTCATCCCTGTCATATTTGCTGGTTCAATGGGTAACTGGAGGAGAGGTTTTCTCATAGTTCTGGGGATGATACTGATGTTCACTTCCCTCGGAGCAATCGCTGGGAGCGCTCCAAAGGGAAACTATCTCAATTTTCTTGCATATGCAGGCCTGATACTGTTTGGGGCTGTGTTAGTCTCTGATAAACTCTTTGAAAGATACTCAGCTTTTACCTCAGGGATTGTGGGTAAGATGAAAATACCGGGAGACAGTTTTGTTTTTGGTTTTTTTCTTGGAATTGTGTGGGTTCCATGCATAGGCCCGATTGTTGGGGCTCTTCTCGCTTACAATGCGATGAGTTCAACGAGCACTGGAGGAGCAGTGTCCATGTTCTTCTTTGGTCTCGGTATAGCAACATCTATCGGGATTATTTTGAAAATTTCGGAAAGAAAAAAATCCATATCGGAATTTGGAGAGAGAATCAGAAGGATTTCGGGATACATAATCCTGATCTATGTTTTGCTTTCAGCTTCGGGATTTCTGCTTCAGATAGAGCTATTTCTTTCTGGAATAATTCCTGTCTAAGCTCAGCTCCAGGAAGTCCTCAGCTACAACCACATTCTCAAAAACTCTTTTTGCCTCGTTCAGCAGGGGAGATACATCTTTCGAATATCTTGCACTTATGTGGGTCAGTATCAGCATTCTCGCATTTGCCTCGCCTGCCACTTCTGCAGCCTCGAGGGCTGTGGAATGCTTTGTTTTTTCAGCCCACTCCTGTATCTCTGAAGTAAAGGAGGAATCGTGGATCAGGATATCTGCCTCTCTTGCCAGTTCCACCACTTTTCTAAGTGGTCTCGTATCTCCGGTGTAAATGAGCTTTCTCCCCTTCACAATACTCTCTGTCACATCTCTTGGTTCTACAACCTTGCCATTAATCACAACACTCTCCCCGTCTGCAAGTTTCTTGTATAGCGGTCCCGGGGGAATTCCAAGGCTTTTAGCTTTTTCCGGTGAGAATCTGTATCTTGAATCCTCAACAACAGCATACCCAACACTTTTTACAATGTGATCGGTTTCGAATGCAATCACCTCAAAATTTCTGAATCTGACACGATCTCCATCCATCATGCTGTGGACGTGAATTTTGAAATCGAGATTCTCATAGCCGAAGCTTCTGAAAAGCATTTTCAGAAATTCAGCCTCAGGACAGTAAATATGTAATGCTCTCTCCCTCCCATTGAGGGACATGGATTCAATCAACCCAAAAAGACCGATGAAGTGATCTGTGTGCATGTGGGTGATAAAAATTGAACTTATCCCAAACCCCGTTTTTGCCTTCATCATCTGCCTTTGAGTCCCCTCCCCGCAATCAAGCAGTATTCTTTCTCCACCAAGGGAAATGAAAATTGAGGAGGGATTCCTTTCAGTAGTGGGCACAGTGCCAGATGTGCCGAGAAATGTGATTTTAAATTCCATAAAAATTAGCTTTCGAGAACTATTTCAATGTTAACATCCTTTGGCACCTGAATTCTCATTATCTGTCTTAAAGCTCTCTCATCCGCTGCTATGTCAATAAGTCTCTTGTGGATCCTCATTTCCCAGTGGTCCCACGTTTCACTGCCTTCTCCATCCGGGCTCTTCCTTGTCGGAACAACAAGTCTCTTTGTTGGCAGAGGTATCGGACCGCTGATTTCAACCCCTGTTTTTAAGGCAATCTCTTTTATCTGATTGCAGATCCTGTCAAGATCCTGCGGATTTAACCCAGAAAGCCTGATTCTTGCTCTGTAGCCTTTGATTGCCATAAAAATTCACCTTAAAAAAGAGGTTAAAAAATTTATCCTCTTTCTGTCAAATCAAGAACCATTCCAGCTGCAACTGTCATTCCCATGTCTCTTACAGCAAACCTTCCCATTGGTGGGATATCCTTGACCTTCTCGATGACCATGGGTCTTGTTGGCTGAAGCTTGACAATTGCTGCATCTCCTGTTTTCAGGAACTGCGGATTCTCCTCTTTAACCTGTCCAGTCCTTGGGTCAATCTTCTTCTGGAGTTCAACGAACTGGCATGCTACCTGAGCTGTATGGGCGTGGACAACCGGTGTGTAACCGATGGTTATTGCTGTTGGATGCTGCAAAACAACAATCTGGGCTGTGAAGTCTCTCACAACTGTTGGTGGTGTATCGGGATGTCCGGCTACATCGCCCCTCCTTATGTCGTTCTTGCTGACACCTCTGACGTTGAAACCTATGTTGTCTCCCGGCTCAGCCTGCGGGATTGCCTCGTGATGCATCTCAATGCTCTTCACCTCTCCTGAAACGCCAGCAGGGTTGAATATGATTTTGTCGCCTACTTTGAGCACACCGCTCTCTACTCTTCCAACAGGCACTGTTCCAACACCGCTGATCGAGTATACATCCTGAATTGGAATTCTGAGGGGCTTATCGGTCAGTTTCTCAGGTGGCTTTAGCGAGTCGAGAGCCTCGAATATTGTCAGGCCATTGTACCATGAGGTTACATCTGTTCTGTTCAGGACATTGTCTCCGTTGTATGCTGAGACGGGAATGACTGGGGTCTCATCTGGCCTGTAGCCAACAAGCTGTATGAGCTTGACAACAGCATCCTTGCACTTTTCAAACTCCTTCTGATCGTAGTTCACTCTGTCCATCTTGTTTATTGCAACGATAAGCTGGTTTATGCCGAGAGTTCTTGCCAGAAATACATGCTCCTTCGTCTGAGCCTGCACGCAGTCAACAACGTCAACAACAAGAATTGCAGCATCGGCCTGAGATGCGCCTGTGATCATGTTCTTGATGAAGTCCCTATGACCAGGACAGTCAACGATTGTGATCTCGTACTTCTGCGTGTTGAACTTTCTGTGAGCGACATCAATTGTGATACCTCTTTCTCTCTCCTCCTTAAGCCTGTCCATGACCCATGCAAACTCGAAAGTAGCCTTACCCTTCTCCTGAGCCTCTTTCCTGTATTTCTCAATTATATGCTCCGGGATCTCTCCAGCATCGTACAGCAATCTTCCAATCAGTGTGGACTTTCCGTGGTCCACATGTCCGATCATTGCGACGTTAATATGCTCCTTCTCTTTTGCCATATTTATCCACCTCCTTCTCAGACTTAGAAAATTAGAGGGTTTATAAAACTTTCACCCCACGAAATCTTCAGGCTTTGGTATCTCAAGCTTCAGGCCCTTTCTCTGTCTGACTTCCATAACAAACTGCTCAAACAGACTCTGCGGGACAATCTCAAAGCCAGCAAACTCCACACTCCATATAGCCTTTCCTGAAGTTGCTCCTCTTATCGCTCCAGCAAATCCGAACATCTCCTTGACGGGAGCTTTGGCAATTACAGTTACGGTATCCCCCTCTGACTCGATCTCCTGTATCTGCCCTCTTCTTCCCTGAATTTCCCTTGTTACAGCTCCCATCATCTCCTGCGGGACTGTGATGTAAACCTTCTGTATTGGTTCAAGAAGTGCCGGCTTGGCCTGAAGCATTGCAGCAAATATCGCTGACCTGACAGCAGGAATTACCTGTGCTGGCCCTCTATGGACAGCATCTTCATGCAATTTGCAGTCCACGAGCTTCACCTTTAACCCGTGAACAGGCTCTCTCGCAACAGGCCCGGCCTGCATCGCCTCCCTGAACCCCTCAAGAATGAGCTCCATTGTTTCGTTGAGATACTGAATACCCTTTGTAACATCTACGAATATGTTTCCCTCGAAGTACTCCTGAATTCCCGCAGCCTCATCTCCTGCCAAGCCTGCTTCCTGCAAAAGTCTTCTCTTCTCCTTTTTCTCCATTCTCATGTCAATATCGCCTTCCTTGAATCTTCTGATTACCTCCTCCGGGCAGGGCTCGACGACTATGTAGAATCTGTTGTGCTTGTTTGGAGACTTACCTTCAACAGAAGGTGATGTTTCTGTGACAGTCTCTCTGAAAACAACAATTGGCGGTGATGTGTTCACTTCAAGACCGAAATCCCTTCTAATTCTCTCAACCTTGACCTCAAGATGCAGTTCACCCATGCCGCTTATCAGATGCTCACCTGTCTCCTCATTCAGTGTTACATGCAGGGTTGGATCCTCCTTTGCGAGCTTTCTCAGCACTTCAATAAGCTTTGGCAGATCTCTTGGGTTCTTTGCCTCTATTGCCATCGTAACAACGGGCTCGCTGTAGTGCTTTATGCTCTCAAATGGCTCCATCTCCTCAACCGTTGAGCATGTGGAGCCTGCTGAAGCGTCCTTCAAACCTACAATTGCAACTATGTTGCCTGCAGGAATCTCCTCAACCTCAACCCTTCTCGGCCCCATGAAAAGTCCAACGGTCTGGGCTCTATTCTTTGCCTTTCTGTCGAGAATGTAAAGCTCTGTTCCAGCTTTTAGTGTTCCGCTGAAAAGCCTTCCAACAGCAATTTCTCCGGCATGAGGGTCTGTTACTATTTTGGTTATCATCAGGGCAACCGGACCCTTTGGATCGCAGTTGAGCATCGCCTTGCCAACCGCTGATTCGAGATTACCTCTCCAGATTGTTGAAATCCTCCTCTTCTGGGCTTCAGTAGGTGAAGGAAGGTGCCTTATGACCATGTCAAGGACAACCTTGAAAAGCGGGCTCTTCTTTGCAAGCTCCTTTGAATTGTCAGCTTTTAAATAATCATAAACCTCCTTGAATCCGATCCCTGTATCCTTCATTGATGGAACGCTGACAGCCCAGTTGTATAAAGCAGAGCCAAAAGCAACGCTTCCGTTAGCAACCTCAAGCTTCCATTCCTCGTACTTCTTTGGATTTGCAGCTTTTATGAACTTGTTAACATCAGAGATAACCTTGACAAACCTCTTCTGCATCTCCTCTGGTGTGACCTCAAGCTCCCTTATGAGCCTGTCAACCTTGTTAACAAAAAGGACAGGCTTTACATTCTCTTTTAAGGCCTGCCTTAAAACTGTCTCAGTTTGAGGCATTATTCCCTCAACGGCATCTACAACAACAATGACGCCATCAACAGCTCTCATTGCCCTTGTCACTTCTCCTCCAAAGTCCACATGCCCTGGAGTGTCAATGAGGTTGATCAGGTAGTCATCTCCCTTGTACTCGTGAACCATTGAAACGCTGGCTGAGTTGATTGTTATACCCCTCTCCTGCTCCTGGGAGTCGAAATCAAGATAGAGCTGTCTCCCAGCCAATTCCTCGCTGATCATTCCCGCCCCAGCCAGAAGATTATCTGAAAGCGTTGTTTTTCCATGGTCTATGTGAGCAACAATTCCCATGTTTCTTATTCTGTCGGGCTGGTGCATTAGCTCCTTTATTCTGTCAACCATTTTTTTCGCTCTTGTCATCTCTCCTCACCTTGCAGACTTGGCGACTCTTTCAACTTCCTCCTTCTTTGACACAGCAAAACTCCTGCTTTCATTATTTGCAGCAGCAATAATTTCCTCAGCAAGACATGATGCTATATTTCTCTTTGATTTGAAAGCCGCTCTTCTTGCTCCTTCAGCAATGTTTCTGAGGGCTATATCAACTCTTCTTGAGCTTGAGGTATCAACAGATTTTGGAACCGCAATACCTCCATATTTGAGCCTTACAACCTCTTCCCTTGGCCCTGCATTGACAATTGCATCAACAAGAACCTGAATCGGATTCTTCTTGGTCTTCTTTTCTATTATCTCAAAAGCCTCCTTGACAATGCTGTAGGCAAGCATCTTCTTTCCTGTGTTGTATTCTTTTCTCATCACCTTGTTTATCAGTCTTTCAACAATGAACACATTTCTCTTTCCAAATGGTATTCTCACGTGCCTTCCATGGGTGTGGGGGACAACTCTCGGATTCAGGTTGATGTAATTTCTCAACGCTGGATCGCTGATCTCCACCTCACTTGCATCGTACTTTCCAAAGACAAGCAAGTCCTCCTTTGTAGGCCCGTATTTCATTGGATCACCTCAGTCTTTTCTCCTTCTTGCCCTTCCAGAGCTCTTTCAGACTTGTGTTGTTTACCTTAACAACCTTGTATCTTACTCCAGGAATGTCTCCCATGCTCCTTCCCATTCTTCCGCCTATGCCCTCAATGATGACCTCATCGTGCTCGTCAATGAAGTTTATCGCACCATCGCCAGGAGTGAATGCAGTAACCTGCTTTCCGTTCTTTATGAGCTGAACCCTCACTGCTTTTCTTATTGCCGAATTGGGCTGTCTTGCCTCTATTCCAAGCTTTTCAAGCACTATACCTCTTGCCTGCGGTGCACCCTCGAGAGGATCAGCCTTTACCTTCAGATCGAGCACTCTCCTTACAAATCTCTTGTCACTCCATCTGAACTTCTTTCTGTTTTCCATGAGCTTTCTTGCAGCAAATAACCCTTTACCCATTCTCTATCACCTCATTTGACTATTACATCCTCGATATCGTGATGTCTTCTCACAAGCTCCTTGACTTTGTTTATATTTTTTCCGCCCTTCCCGATAACAAGCCCCTTGTATTGAGCGGGAGCCTGAACGTAGGCTATTTTTTTCTCCTCTCTCTCAACAATGTTCACTTTAACCTTTACAGGTCTGAAGAGATTCTGAATGAACTCCATAGGTTCATCGCTGTGCTCAAGAATTTCCACCCTTTTTCCAATTATCTCTCTCGCTTTTTCAACATTTATCCCGCCCTTTCCAATTGCAACCCCCATATCACCCTTTCTTACAAGAAAGACAACCTTGTCGTCATAAACTAAGCAGTCCTTGACGTTTGCTCCCGTAAGGCTCTCAAAAAGAGCAATGTATCTTATACTTTCAGTGGAAAGCTTGACTCCCATACTATCCCCTCAAAAAATATTTGAAATAGATTTCAGCCTTCATTCAGCATTCAGAATCTCTGATTCGCCTTCATTCACTATTGCAAGTGCTGCAACGCTGAATGGCTTTCCGCATATCGCCCCAAGCTCCATGTTTGTGCCGTTGTATGTGATCTTTCTTACACCGTACCTCTCTATTACTTCAAGAACCTCTTCAGGGCAGTTTTTGGATACTATCACCATTTTAGCTTTTCCATCCTTTAATGCTTTAATTGTTCTTTTACTGCCAATATACACCTCTCCGGTTCTCATAGCTCTTCTTAGAGCCTTGTTCAGATCTACCTTCATTTATCTCCCTCCGTAAACAGCTTTACTCTCAACTCAACATCTCCCGTTCCGAGCTTTATGGGCTGACCAACAATTATGTTCTCGGTTATTCCATTCAGCCTGTCAAACTCTCCCTTGACGGCTGCATCAAGCAGATTATTTACGGTCATCTCGAATGCTGCTCTTGCGAGAATGCTTTGCTTTTCTCCAGCAATTCCATGTCTTCCAATCTGCTTTAACTCCCCATCTGCGGTCATCACATCAGCCACAAGCATTATGTGCCTTCTGTCAACTTCAAGACCCTGCTCCTCAAGCGTGGATATCGCCTCATTGATGACGGCATTTCTTGCAGCTTCAATCCCAAGCACCTCATATATCTCATATATATTATTTGTTACCGTCCTTGAAAAGTCAACACCCTTCTCCTTTATAACTCTCTTGAAGTTTGAGCCTTCAGTGTAGAGAACGTACTCATCACCCTCCTTTCTTATGATGACTCTTTTGATCTCTTTTATCCCCGATGCAATCAGTCTTCTCAGCTTGTCAAATGTGTCCATCAATTTCTTGTACGATGGCTCTTCGATGTGTATCACAAAATCTCCATTCTGCTCTTCTACTTCAACTTTCAAACTTTTTTCTATCTTCTTCCTGAGCTTTTCCCTGTCAAGACCCTTTCTTTCCAAAATCCTCTCATCCGGTCTGACTATAACTCTCATATATCTTAGATCAGTGACTATTTCAGCAACATCTGTGATGTAAGTTGACTCAAGTCTGTTTGCAACCTCTCTTGCCTTCTCCCTGTCCTTAGCATACTCAGGGAGCAATTTGATCGTCATCATGGGTGTTGATGGATTCTTTCTGACATCGAGAATCTCAATGAGCCTTGGCAAACCAAGAGTAACGTTTATCTCAGCAACACCAGCGTAATGAAAGGTTCTCATCGTCATCTGGGTGCCAGGTTCTCCAATGGATTGAGCGGCAATTATTCCAGCAGCCTCTCCGGGCTCAACGAGATTTCGCAGATATGCTTCATGACATCTCTCAATTACCTTTTTTGCCGTCTTCTCATCTGCATGAATTCTTTCAAGTTCATCTGCAATGCTCTTTTTCAGGTATTCAGGAAACGGATATTTCTCCATAAGCTCGATGTATTTTTCTCCCATCTCACTCATTGCCAACAACCTCCTTGACAATCCTGACAACATCAACAGGTTTCCCTCTGTAGCTTTTCATAGGATCGACGCCATCCTGTCCGTATCTGAACTGAACAAGCAATCCGCTCGTCTGCTCCTTAACAGTTCCATCATAATCAACCTTCAAATCCTGAAGAGCATTGATTAATCTTCTCTGTAGGTATCCAGACTGGGATGTTCTTACTGCTGTATCGACAAGCCCTTCTCTTCCTCCAACCGCATGAAAGAAGAACTCTATTGGATTCAAACCGTCTTTGTAGCTGCTTTTAACAAACCCTCTTGCCTCCGGCCCGAGATCTCCGGGTTTGAAGTGCGAGAGGGTTCTGTTAGTGTAGGTGTATCCCCTCCTTATCCTCTCTCCTCTCACAGACTGCTGGCCTATGCATGCTGCCATCTGCGTTAGATTGAGCATTGAACCCCTTGCACCGCTGACAGCCATTATAACTGCTGCATTGTCCATTCCAAGGTACTTTCCAGCAATCTTTCCTGCCATGTCTCTTGCCCTTCCAAGTTCCTGCATAATCTTCATCTCGAGAGTTTCCTCAATGCTTCTTCCAGGCATCGGCTCGAGATTTCCCTGTTTGTAAGCCTCAATCAGCTTCCATGCCCTCTCTTCAGCCTCAAGTATAACCTGCTCGATCTGCTCTCTTGCCTCCCTTGGAATGTCAACGTCATCAATTCCAACTGTGAAACCGGTGTACATTATTGCCTTGATTGCGAGTTTTGTCATGTTGTCAATGAACTTCCTCGTCTCTTCATTTCCGTACTTTCTTATTATTTCGTCGATTATTATTCCCTTGAATGCTCCAACAGCTTTCTCATCAATGGTTCCGGTAACAAGCTCACCGCTTCTTATGTAAACGTATGCATCGTTCTCACACTCAACTCCCTTGCATTCCTTGCATCCCTGGCATATCTCTGCCTTGAATTCTATGGTTATGTCTGGAAGAATCATGCTGAAAATCTGCTTTCCGCTCCATTTTCCATCATGCTTTGGCTCAGGGAGCTTTACGATATCCAATGGCTTTATAATTTCCATTACCTCGGCTTTGCTGAAGAGTTTCTCACCTCTTGTAAGCAGATAAAGGCCGGAAATGTGATCATGAATTCCTCCTATGATTGGGCCACCAAATCTCGGGGAGAGAATGTGCTCCTGCACAGCCATAAGTATTTTTGCCTCAGCCTGAGCCTCAAGACCCTGAGGGACATGCATGTTCATCTCATCACCATCAAAGTCAGCATTGTAAGGGGGGCAGACAGCGGGATTCAATCGGAATGTCTTGTAGGGCAGAACTCTCACGTAGTGGGCCATGATACTCATTCTGTGCAATGATGGTTGTCTGTTGAAGAGAACGATGTCTCCATCCATTAACTGCCTTTCCACAACCCATCCCGGCTCGAGCTTCTCTGCA
>Ga0256830_1002696_pt1 | contig 11507 bp, 12 predicted proteins | sample 128326metaG_FD_190537 | JGI IMG/M metagenome (GOLD analysis project Ga0256830, IMG submission 190537) | Hydrothermal vent microbial communities from Lau Basin, Pacific Ocean - 128-326 | ecosystem: Environmental > Aquatic > Marine > Hydrothermal vents | place: Pacific Ocean: Lau Basin | collected...
ATACGGCGTTGGAAATGGGCTCAAAATGCTCATTTACTGCTTGCAGACTGCGCTTTTTCGCCCATTTCCGCCTTGTCTCGCACTCGCCTGAGCGAATTTCAACAGCCTGTTAGTCTGACCGCTTTGGAATACTCGCCACCAAATTACGGTTCGCCATGCTTATGGCCTGCTCATCCATCATGCCTTTCATGGCCATGCCGATCAATCCACCCTGGCCTGCCTTGCCGATTCCTTTATCCCGCCATATCAGTTTTTCGGACTCCTTGTCATAGATAAAGCCGGCGACCTCGGCAGTCCCCGTGCTGCCGAATGTGAATTTCGTTTTCACGTCGAGGAGTAGTACAACCATTACATGACGTGCGCCCGGCGGGCCAAGCCGCCTGATCAGCCCGGGGAGGGCCGATTTGAGTTCATCTTCGGTGAGTTGCTCCATGTTGTCCACGCGATCGCTGTCGCTGACTTTGTAGCCCCTCCTTTTCAGCATGGATCTGATCTCACCACGTAGTTGTTTTTCGAGGTCGACCTCGACTTCCTTGTCTATCCGTGCATCTATGGGGGGCAGGAGATTGATTTCACTGACCGCGCCGGGCTGGAAATCCGGGGCCAGATATATGCCTTTTTTTAACGGCGCCGCACACCCGGAAAGCAATACAAGCAATATGCACGGGAGTAATGGTGTTACATATCGTGCCCGTTTCATCCTGATATCTCCTTTTGTGGAAAATTGGAAAATAATAATTCCAACGCCTCGTGAAACTGCGAACTCTCCGTTCTTGGCATTTCTCTTAGCAGAACCTGATCCTTCCACAGCACCCGGGCAGAGGCGCACCCTATTAATGCCGCGTGTAGAATGGCTTTGGAATCATCCGAGGTTATGGCCCCGCTATACGGGTTCCATGTGCCGCGTGACCCCACCTTGACATCAACATAGCTCACCAGTATCGCAGTGTGCTCGTTATTTTCACCGACGGCCTGCAGCAAGGCGTTGACATGGCTGTTTATCAATCCTCGCGACAGCTGCGGTGCTTTTTCGCGTATCCGACCGTATATGCCCGGTTCACGTCCGTTGGTTTGCCGAGCTTCGAGTACTGTCAGATTGCGCGTCTTGACGATATTTTCGGCAACGGTGTATATCCTTGCCTCCAGCGCTTCCCCCTGGTAGTCGGAGGCTGATAAGGGTTCTTCGTTGTCGATCCTTTCGAATTTCAGAACCGGCCTTAGTATGAGAACCGTGCTGTCGGGGGCGATCTCCATATTTGTCACGGGGCCGGCGAGCCCGCGTACGGGTTTTGGTGCCGCGCATGAAATCAATATCAAAATCGATGTCACCGCCATCGCCAAGACTGTTGAACGGGACCAGGAAACACGGACTGCTTTTCTGCCGCATGATGAGTTCATTCTCTCACCCCCTCTCCAGATCCACCCGTCCGTCCGCTGTGTCGATGATTGGTCAAATTACACATTTCGGTTTCTCATGCCAAAAACCCGCGTCCGGTAACGCGGATATGTTTTCCGAATCCAGGATGGCGAATCGCCCACCGGCATGGCCGTCGGTATCAGGCGTGGCCACGTCGTCGAATATGCCGGTGCTGAACAAAAACCACGATATGCGCGGCGATGACAAGGCGGCAGGCACAAAAAGAAGGCATGACGCGCCGGCCTGCCGCGCCGTGTCCCACGGCCATTCGCTGGCGACTGTAACGGCTGTACGGGTTCCGGGCAATGGGACGTTTGTCGTAGTGGGGAAACGGGCTCCGGGAGGGTATATGGACAACGGCCGGCGCCGAACATATTGTCAGGGAAACTCTTTTTGATACGGCGTGCTGCCGGCGGGATGCCGGATACTACAAATGTAGTAATGGACTGGAATCGATTTTCGGGTATCGTGGACATCAGGGAGGCAGACGACTCCGCAAACCGAAAACAAGAAGGATTCTGGAGCTGCTATGGGGGAATCGGCGGCGGTTTCCGATGGGGTTCTGAGGCGCCTGGCGGACGAGCAGCTGCGCACGCATTACCGCCAGCTTCCGGCCGTTATCGTGGCGCCGGCACTGGGGGCAATATTCACGGCATGGGTTCTTTGGCCCGCGGTCGATACGGGCTATCTGACGATCGGCCTGGTGGGTGTCCTGTCCATATCGGTCCTGCGTGTTTTTCTCTACAAGTGGTTTTTGGCCGTGGAGGCGTCTGTCGCCCTGCATCCCCGCTGGCGTTTGTTCGCCATTGGCACCGCGCTTGTCTCCGGTATCATCTGGGGAAGCGCCGCGATTTTTCTTTATCCGCCTCTGCTTCCCGAATATGAAATTTACATGCTGGTGCTGCTGGCGCTGGTTCCCGTTGCCCCGGTGGCGGCGCTGGCCGTGTACATGCCGGCATTCTATGCCTATTACATTCCCTGCATCCTTCCCTTCATCGTGACACTCGGCATGCAGGACAACCGCGCGGAGCGCATGACGGCCGTTCTGCTGCTTATGATGATGGGCGCCACGCTTACCTTCGCCAGCAAATATTCGGCCATGCTGGCCGAGGCGATCCGTCTGCGCCTGCGGCTGGCGGACAAGAAGGAGGAGCTGGAACGGTCCATAGCCGTCAAGTCGCGCTTTCTGGCCGCCGCCAGTCACGACTTACGCCAGCCCGTGCACGCCATGGGCCTGTTTCTGGAGTCCTTGGGCGCAAAGGTCCGTGATGCGGATGCGCAACAAGTGTTGCGCCGGATCATGGCCTCGGTTACCACCTTGCGCCGCATGCTGGATGCCATGCTGGATGTCTCACGCCTCGACGCGGAAATGGTGGAAGTCCGGCGGCGCAGTTTCAGGTTGAACGGACTTCTGCGGAAATTGCACCATGAGTATGTTCCCGTGGCCCGGCAGAAGGGTTTGCGTCTTGATTACGTTCCAAGCCGTGTCGTGGTCGACAGCGATCCCGTGCTGTTGGAGCGCATCCTGAGGAATCTGCTGTCCAATGCCATCAGGTACACGCGGCGGGGTGGCATTGTGATGGGCTGCCGCCGGAACGGGGGCCGTGTTCGGGTGTTGGTTTGCGATACCGGCATCGGGATTCCCGCATCGCGCCTGGACGAGATATTCCACGAGTTCAGCCAGTTGCACAATCCTGAAAGAAACCCCGGCCAGGGGCTTGGACTTGGTTTGTCTATTGTCAGGCGGCTGGCCGACCTGCTGGGACATGATGTGCAGGTATCGTCGCGCGAGGGCAAGGGATCGGTCTTCAGTATCGAACTGCCGCCGGGCACCGGACGACCGCAGGAAGTGGATGTAACGGAGGAGGAGCGTCCCGCGATCCATTGGGAACGCGAACGGTTGCTCATACTGGTTATAGACGACGATGAACCGGTCAGGCTCGGCATGGCAAGGGTACTGGAAGACTGGAAGTTCGACGCGGTCGTGGCTGAGTCCGCAGCTCATGCAATAAGAGAAATGCGGGAACGGGGGCGGTCTCCCGATCTGGTGATCGTCGACTACCGGCTCTCACAAGGTGTAACGGCTCCCGATGTCATCAGGATGTTGAAGCCCGAATTCGGCGAACAGGTGCCCTTTATCATAATTACCGGTGACACCGCGCCCGAGCGCATCAGGGAGGCGCATCGGGCCGGTCACATGCTGCTGCACAAGCCGGTTGATCCCGGCAGGCTGAAAGCCTGCGTCAGCGCATTACTGGATCCAGCAAACCGAGTTGCTGAGCCCTGATTACCGCTCCGGTGCGATTCTGAACGTGCAGTTGCTGGATGATGTCGGAGACGTGTGCCCGCACGGTGGTTTCGGCGATCTCCAGAGCCTGGCCGATCTGCTTGTTGCTGTAACCCTGCGCCAGCAACCGCAGTACGTCTTCCTGCCGTTCGGTCAATGTCACAACTTCACCCGCTTCCCGTGACGCCGGGTCGGTGAGGTCGGCCAGTGTCGTCGAGGGCAGGTAAGTCTCCCCGCCGAGTACCAGCGCCAACGCATTTTCGATAACGGTGCTGTCGGCGGATTTCGGGATATAACCCCTCGCGCCTGCGTTCAGCGCGTTCACGATCAATTGCCGGTTGTCGCTGGCCGAAATGATGACCACCGGGGTGTCGGGCAACAGCTGGCAGATGGGAAGCAGGCTTCGCATGCCGGTGCTGTCGGGCAGCGTCAAATCCAGCAATACGAGGTCGAACGACAACTGCCTGCCGATGAGTTCCATGGCCTCCGAAACGCTGTCGGCTTCGAACAGGTTTACTGCTTCCGCCAGTTTACAGATAACCGGCGCCAAGGCCCTGCGGTACAGCGGGTGATCGTCGATCAGGAGGACGTTGATTGTTTGCTCCATGGCACCTCCGGCCCCTTGTCGTCCATTTTTGAATGTGCTGGATGAAGCTTGGGTGCAAGCTTGTTCTTGTCCGCTTGGCGGCCTGCGGGGCGGGCGGCTGTGTTCTCGCGGATAAAGCCGCACGGGGGCCGGGCGCCGACCGGGCCTCGGTCCCGGGCGACGCGTCCATCCTCGCAGGCTGCACCGCGCTATACTGGCGCAAGCCGGGTGGTGTTGCAAGACCGCGAAGGCAGGTGCGGTCGGTTCCGGTTATTCGGCGTTTCCGGGTGCAGCGTTCCTTGTCGCGGACGGGGCGGGCACGCTGCAGAGATCGTGACACGCGGCCTTCGATACGCGTCATTTTGTGACGGTTTACTCGTTTTTCCCATTCGGGAGCTAAGTTTTCCTTCCTTCCCGTCGCTAACCGCGCCAAGGGTGCCTGGACGGGTTTCCACCGTCGTGTTTTGCCGGGCGCCGGGATGGGAGATTGCTCCACATGGGAGGGAAAGCAATGAATTCAAGTACCTATACTCTGCGGCGTCTTGTCGCCGCTTTTCTGATGTCAATGGTGATCGCCCTGGGTCTGGCTGCCTGCGGGGGTGGTGGCAGCAGCAGCAGCGGCAGTTCCGGTTCCATTTCCGGCAGTGCCAGCTAACCGATAGGAGATAATCGCCATGAAGACGAACATTTTTTCACAGATCTGCCGGTATGGCCTGGGCGCCCTGGCGGCCGCCGTACTGGCCCTCGGGTTTGCGGCCCCGGCATCCGCGCTGACCGCCGGCCAGGAGTACACCGTGGTGTTGTCGAAGGTCAACGGTGACGGCACGCTCAGTGCCGTGAGTTCGACCAGCGCCACGGCGGACGCCAACGGCAAACTGAGTTTTACGCTCGACAATCTGCCGAGCGCCGCCGACACCAATTTTGTATTGCTGGAAGTCAAGGATTCCAATGGCACCGTGGTGCGCCAGGGCATCGCGCCGGCGCCGGCCGAGGGCAGCACCAACCTGGTGGGCGTCAACGAGCTGTCGGACATCCAGGCCCAGGCCCTGCTGGCGGCGATGCAGTCCAACAACTCCGATGACCCGATCGGCGTGGCCTTCGGCCTGGTGTTCGTGCGCTCGCCCAATCTGCAGGCAAACGACATTTCGCTGCTGGCGCAGATGATGGGCACGGCAATCATGGGCGATGACGGCATGGAGGCGTTCCTGCTGGCCAACGGCGTCAGCGCCACCGAGCTGGCGACGTTCAAGAAGCGGCTGGTGTCCAACGCCGCTTCGGGCAGCAAGGACCTGTCCGACTACATCGCCTTTTTCAAAAGCGCCGTGGACAGCGGCAGCGACGACGACATGGCCAAGGCCGGCGGTATCATGGCGGACATCTTCATCGACGCCGGCGCCACCGCCGGCATCGATCCGACCCTGCTGCTGGCCGCCTTCAACGCCGCCGGCAACGCCCAGGGCCTGGACCAGGCGATGACGTCCCTGTCGCCCGGTTTCGGCACTTCGGTCGAACAGGCCGTCTCCGGCTTCTTTACCCGCGTCGCGGCGGTCAAGCTGAATCGCGAATACAGCGATGCGCTGGCCACCCTGGGCGGCAGCCAGGGGTTGATCGACCGGTTCAATACCGGTGTCCAGGCGCTGGTCACCGCGCAGCAGGCCATCGATGTCCAGTACATGGATTTCTTCATGAACCCGGAAGGGTACACCGACCAGCAGCGGCAGACCATCCAGCAGCAGATCGACCAGGCGTTCCAGAACGCATTCAGTCAGTTCGCGGCGGACATCCAGGTCACCGACGCTGAACGGGACGCCATGCGCGCCACGGTAGCCACTGCCCTGGGTGTCGACGCCGGCACCTTGCCGCCCGATGTGGGACAGGGCTATGACTTCTCGGGTAATCTGGTCAACTGGTCCATTCCGCAGACGGTGGCCGTGACCTGGGTGGCGAACAATCTGATTGCCGGTGGCGACATGAGCTATACCCGCGACGACACGCCGATTCCGACCCATATGCAGGGCTGGCTGAGTTCGCGGACGGATTTCGTCGCCCAGGGCATGCCGGCTTCGTTTGCGGCCCTGATGGCCATCGCCGAAGACGTGGAGATCATCGAGAACGCGCGCTGGGAGATCTACCAGAACGGCCAGCCGGACCCGGCCGTCGAGGAACAGGCGCGGTTGACCTATCTCAGCCGGTTGCAGGGTCTGATCGGCAACGTCAGCGGTACCAAGGACGGTTCCACGGCCATCGATGCGGACGAACGGAAGGCGCTGGTCAAACTGATGCAGGAGCCGAGCCTGTATTGAGGCGGCGCCGATGCGCTTCCTGTCCCGCCTCTGCCTGATCATCGGCATCACCGGCCCGGCCAGCGTCTGCGCTGCGCCGGGCCCCGCCGATGAATGGGTGTTGCGCGGCACCCTGGTGCGCGCTGCGCCGGACGGCATCGCCATCGTCGAACACCTCCAGTCGCACGAACAGACCCCGGTGAGGGTAGGTGAGCTGCTGGCGGAGGGTGTGCGGCTCGATGCCGTCTACGCGGACCATGCGCGGGTGCGGGCCGGCGGCCGCGCCTACCGGATCCTGTTCGGCCAGCGGGTCAGCGATGCCCTGGCGCCGGACGCCGGGCGTTTCCGGGTGAAACGGGCCGAGTTGCCGGCGTTGCTCGAGCGGCTGGAACTCATACCTCACCAGCGGGATGGCCGCGTGGTGGGCTATTATGCCAACCGCATCGACGACGAAATCAGGGACGGCATCGGCCTGCAACCCGGCGATCTGCTGCTGGAGGTCAACGGTCTCCCGCTCGACGGCGAACTGGACCCGGTGACGCTGTACGCCGCGCTGCAGGATGCGACGGTGGAGGTCGAGGTGAAACGCCACGGCCGGCGTATCCGGCTGGCCTACGAGATCCGCTGAGGGGCATTGTTCCAAACGCAAATGCCCCCCTTGGCACATCCCGCCCGAACGGAAACTAACGCCGTTTCAGCAGCACATAAAGCGCCCCCGTTCCGCCGTCCACGGCGCGCGCGGAGCAATAGGCCAGCACGTCGTTGCGCTGGCGCAGCCAGCCGCCGACCTTGCCCTTGAGGACCGGGCCGCGGTGGCGCGATCCCAGCCCCTTGCCGTGGATGATGCGCGCGCACTGGATGCGCCGGCGGCCGCATTCGTTCAGGAAGCCGGCTAGCGCCGAACGGGCCACCGGCACCGTCATGCCGTGCAGGTCCAGTTCGGCGTCCACGCAGATCTGGCCGCGGCGCAGCTTCTTCAGGGTGCGTTTCTGGATGCCGGGGCGCACGTAGACCAGTTCCTCGCCGGTCTCCAGGTCGGCGGGGTCGAAACTGTCCGACAGCAGGTCGGCCAGCACCGCTTCCTCGTCGGCCTCGCGCGAGCGCGGCACCGGGCGTGGTGGGGGTGAGCGGTGCCAGTGGCGGTCGTCGCGTACCGGGCGCACGTCGCCGACCGCGTTCCTGAACAGTTCGCGCTCCGCGCGGCTGATGGTGCCTTTCTTGTCCATGACGTCCATTGTACCGGTTCGGCGTCGCCGCAGGATGGGCGAATATGGACGACTCCGGTATAGTTGTCGCCCGATGCACATCCTGATCAGCAACGATGACGGCTACCAGGCACCGGGCATAGTCTGCCTCGCCGAAGCGCTGCGGACGGTGGCGCGCATCACGGTCGTGGCGCCGGACCGCGACCGCAGCGGCGCCAGCAATTCCCTTACGCTGGATGCGCCTATCCGCGCGCGGCAGATGGAAAACGGCTTCACCCGTGTCGAGGGCACGCCGACCGACTGCGTGCATCTGGCCATCACCGGTCTGCTCGACGAGGAGCCGGACATGGTGGTGTCCGGCATCAACTCGGGTGCCAACCTGGGTGACGACGTGCTGTACTCGGGCACTGTCGCGGCCGCCATGGAAGGGCGCTTTCTCGGCCTGCCCGCTATCGCCGTGTCGCTGGTGGCCGCCAGCCCGACCCACTACGAAACCGCCGCCCGCGTGACCCTGTCGCTGCTGACGCAGATGGGCCGGCAGTCGATCCCGGCCGAGACCATCCTCAACGTCAACGTGCCGGACCTGCCCTGGGAGCAGCTCGCGGGCTGGCAGGTCACGCGGCTGGGGCATCGCCACAAGTCCGAACCGGTCATTCGCCAGACCGATCCGCGCGGGCGTCCCATCTATTGGGTGGGACCGGCTGGCGCCGAGCAGGATGCCGGTCCCGGCACGGACTTCCACGCGGTGCGCAACGGCTATGTGTCGGTGACGCCCATTCACGTCGACCTGACGCGCTACGATACCCTGGATCAGCTCAAGGGCTGCCTGGGTGAGGGTCCGCTGGGTCCATGAGGCCGCTGCACCGGGGCATCGGCATGACCTCGCAGCGCACCCGCGACCGGCTGGTGCAGCGGCTCGGCGAGGATGGGATAAAAAGCCGGGCAGTGCTGGAAGTCATTCGCGGCACGCCGCGCCACCTGTTCGTGGACGAAGCGCTGGCCAGCCGCGCTTATGAGGATACGGCGCTGCCCATCGGTCACGGCCAGACCATCTCCCAGCCCTATGTGGTCGCTCGCATGACCGAGCTGCTGATGGAAGTCTCCCCCGCCAAGGTGCTGGAGGTGGGTACCGGTTCCGGCTACCAGGCGGCGGTGCTGGCGCAGCTGGTAGACAAGGTGTTCAGCACCGAGCGCATCGAGGCGCTGGCGACCCAGGCCAGGCAGCGTTTCCGGCGCCTGGGCTTCCGCAATATTCGCGTGCAGCACAGTGACGGTACCTGGGGCTGGCCGGAACACCAGCCTTACGACGCCATCATCGTAACCGCCGGCGGGGCGGAGATCCCCGGGGCGCTGCTGGAGCAGCTGGCGCCCGGCGGCCGCCTGGTCATGCCGGTGGGCGCGCGCGGCCTGCAGCGGCTGACGGTGGTGACGCGCAACGGAAAGCTGTTCGAACAGGTCGACCTGGAGCCGGTGATGTTCGTGCCGTTGATTGGCGGCGCGGACTGATGGCGCTGTTCGCCCGCATGTACGAAGCCACGCTGCGCTGGGCGCGGCATCCACACGCGCCCTGGTATCTGGCTGGCCTGAGTTTCGCCGAGTCATCGTTCTTTCCCGTGCCGCCCGACGTGATGCTGATGCCCATGAGTCTGGCGCAACCGCAACGGGCCTGGCGTTTTGCCGCCATTACCACGGTCGCTTCGGTACTGGGCGGACTGGCCGGCTACGCCATCGGCTATTTCGCGCTGGAGCTGGTGCAGCCCCTGATCGGTGAGGGTGGACGCTGGGCGGAGGCTTACCAGCGCGCCTCGGTGTGGTTCCGGGAATGGGGGTTCTGGGCCGTGTTCATTGCCGGTTTCTCGCCCATCCCGTACAAGGTCTTCACCATCTCGGCCGGCGCCCTGGCCATGGCCTGGCTGCCGTTTGTGGTCGCCTCGGGTATCGGACGCGGCGCGCGTTTCTTCCTGGTGGCCGGTCTGCTGGCGTGGGGCGGGGAACGCATGGAACGGACCATCCGGCGCCATGTCGAAACCATGGGTTGGCTGCTGGTCGCCCTGGCTGTGGCCATTTACCTGATGTTCAGAAACTGACTCAGCCCGGAGTATGACGGCATCCTGATGTACAGACCGATGTGCCGCTGGCTTGTCGCATTCAGTTGTCTGCTGTTCGTGGCCTGTGCCTCACAGCCGGTGCCGGCGCCGGTCGGCGACCGCAGCCAGCGGCCGGTACGGATCCCGGCCTACCATACGGTGCGGATGGGCGACACCCTCTATTCGATCAGCTGGCAGTACGGTCTGGACGTCGGGCAGGTTGCGGCCTGGAACGGGCTGGCGCCGCCTTATCGCATAGTCAAGGGCCAGCGCTTGCGTCTGCGGGCACCGGATACAAAGCCGGTGCGGAAGGCGGCAAAGCCGGCGCCGCGTGCTTCGCTGCCCAAGCCGCGCAGGGTGGCGCCATCGCGGCCCAAGACTGACGCCTCATCCGGGGCCGCTGCGGCGCCTGCCCCGAAGCCGAAGATGGCACCTGCCCAAAAGCCCCGGGAGCCCGTGCCGGGCGGCAAGCCGCGCTGGCGCTGGCCGGCTGACGGGCGCCTGATCAGCCGCTTCGACGCCGGCCGGCCGGGTCGCAAGGGTATCGATATCGCCGGCCGCCCCGGCGACCCGGTGCGTGCGGCCGCGGACGGCAAGGTGGTCTACGCGGGGAGTGGACTTGCCGGCTACGGTAGGCTTATCATCATCAAACATAATCAATTCTTTCTCAGTGCTTACGCACATAACCAGAAGTTGATTGCCAGGGAAGGACAGTGGGTGAAGGCGGGACGGCTGATCGCCCGCATGGGGAGCAGCGGCACAGACCGGACACGGTTGCACTTCGAGATCCGCAAGAACGGATTGCCGGTTGATCCCCTGCGTTATTTGCCGAAGCGGTGAACCGCCACACCCCGGACGGGAACCTGCCGGACGTCGTCCGGCGGGCAAATATACTAATTTGGAGGGAAGAGGTTATGGCCAGAAAGCGGTATGAGGGGGGTGCGGCGACCGTGCCCGACCCGAAAGAGAACCTGGACAACGAGGCGCTGGACTTCTCCGAAGCCACCGCGAAAAAGCCCTCGCACCGCGAGCCGCCGTTGACCGGGGCGCATTTCGACGCCACCCGCATGTACCTCAACGAGATCGGCTTTTCGCCGCTGCTGACGGCGGAAGAGGAAGTCCACTACGCGCGCCTGGCGCAGAAGGGCGACCAGGCGGCGCGGCGCCGCATGATCGAGAGCAACCTGCGCCTGGTGGTCAAGATCGCCCGGCGTTACATGAACCGGGGACTGGCACTGCTGGACCTGATCGAAGAAGGCAACCTGGGTCTCATCCGCGCGGTGGAGAAGTTCGACCCGGAACGCGGTTTCCGTTTTTCCACCTACGCTACCTGGTGGATACGCCAGACCATCGAGCGCGCCATCATGAACCAGACGCGCACCATCCGGCTGCCCATCCATGTAGTCAAGGAACTCAACAGTTACCTGCAGGCGGCGCGCCGGCTGGCGCAGTCGCTGGACCATGAACCCAACGCGGAGGAAATCGCCGAACTCCTCAACAAACCGATCGCGGACGTCGAGCGCATGCTGAAGCTCAACGAGCGCGTGACATCGGTCGACGTGCCGGTCAGCAAGGACTCGGACCGTTCGGTACTGGATGCCATCCCGGACGAGCACAATCCGGACCCGTCGGACCTGCTGCAG
>Ga0256830_1002697_pt1 | contig 11501 bp, 7 predicted proteins | sample 128326metaG_FD_190537 | JGI IMG/M metagenome (GOLD analysis project Ga0256830, IMG submission 190537) | Hydrothermal vent microbial communities from Lau Basin, Pacific Ocean - 128-326 | ecosystem: Environmental > Aquatic > Marine > Hydrothermal vents | place: Pacific Ocean: Lau Basin | collected...
GAGGTCGCCGGTGGCGAAGCGAACCAGCGGATAGACCGGATTGAGCGCCGTCACCACGACCTCGCCGACCTCGCCTTCGGACACCGGATCGCCGGTCCCGGGGCGAACGATCTCGACGATCACGCCTTCGTCGACGATCATGCCCTCCATCGCCGCCGATTCGTAGGCGATGAGGCCGAGGTCGGCGGTCCCGTAGGACTGGAGCACGAACACGCCGCGGTTGCTGATCTCCTCGCGCAGCGAGGGCGGCAGCGCCTCGCCGCCGACCGAGGCCTTGGTCAGGGACGAGCTGTCCACCCCCGCCTCGGCCGCCCTGTCGAGCAGGATTCTGAGAAACGAGGGCGTGCCGACATAGGCGGTGGGGCGCAGATGGGCGATGGCCTCGACCTGCAGCTCGGTGTTGCCGACACCGGCCGGGATCACCGGGCAGCCGATGGCGCGGGCGCCGCTTTCCATCATCATTCCGGCCGGAGTCAGGTGGTAGGCGAAGGTATTGTGGATGATGTCGCCGGGCCGGATGCCGACGGCCCAGAAGCACCGCCCGAAGCGCCAATAGTCCTTGACGTCCCAGTCGGGCTCGTAGATCGGGCCGGGCGACTGGAAGATGTGGGCGACCTTCTCGACCGGCACGCCGTTCAGCCCGCCGAACGGCGGCGCCGCCTTCTGGCGCGCGAGCAGGTCGGACTTGCGGGTGATCGGAAGCCCGGCCAGGGCCTCGCGACCGGTCACCGCCTCGGGGTCGATGTCGGCCAGAACTTCGGCATAGTAGGCGGCCTTGGCCTTGGCGTGGCCGATCTGCCGCGGCAGCCTGATCGCGTAGTCGCGCTCCCGGACTTCGGGATCGCGTGTTTCGAGGTCGTCGAAATAATCGTCGCTCGCTGTCATGGCGCCCCCCTGGCGAGTTTCGGGTCGGGCGTCAGGCCAGCCAGCGCTTGCGGCGCCGATAGTGCTTCGTGTCGCGGTAGCTCTTGCGGCCGGACGCGCCGAGACCGAGGTAAAATTCCTTGATGTCTTCGTTCTCGCTCAAGGTCGTGGCTTCGCCGTCGAGGACGACGCGCCCGTTCTCGAGGACATAGCCGTAGCCGGCAAAGCGGAGCGCGATGGTGGCGTTCTGCTCGGCCAACAGGAAGCTCACGCCTTCGTCGGCATTGAGCCGGCGGACGATCTCGAAGATCTCCTCGACGAGCTGCGGGGCGAGCCCCATCGACGGCTCGTCGAGCAGGATCAGCCTGGGACGGGCCATGAGCGCCCGGCCGATGGCCAGCATCTGCTGCTCGCCGCCCGAGATGTAGCCCGCCGTCGCGGACCGGCGTTCCTTGAGACGCGGGTAATAGCCGTAGACCATCTCCAGATCCTGCTGGATGGCGCGACGACCGTCGGTCCGCGTGTAGGCGCCGGTCAGGAGATTCTCCTCGACGGTCAGATGCTCGAAGCAGTGCCGTCCCTCCATCACCTGGGTGACGCCGCGCTTGACGAGGTCCGAGGGCGTGAGCGCCTCGACCCGGCCGCCCTCGTAAAGGATGCTACCCTTTGTGACCTCGCCCCGCTCGGCCTTGAGAAGGTTGGAGATGGCCTTGAGTGTGGTCGTCTTGCCGGCGCCGTTGGCCCCGAGGAGGGCGACGATGCCCCCCTCGGCGACCTCCAGCGAAACGCCTTTCAGCACCAGGATGACGTGATCGTAGATCACCTCGATATTGTTGACGCTGAGAAGGGCGCTCCCGTTTCCGGACATGATACGCTCCGGTTTGCTCCGGCTGTCGACGGCTGCGAGAGGACTATTCCTCTTTCGAGCAGTCGCGCGGCGTGATGTTGTTCTCCTTGGCGTAGGCCGCCGCCGCCTTCTCGATCATCGGGCGGACCACGTCGCGCATCGGCGAGATCCAGTCGCTGACCATGTTCCACTTCTTGCCGTCCCACTGCTGGAAGATGACGGAACCGTTGCCTTCATGGTCGGCGCAGCTCACCTTGATGGGCCGCGTGAACCCTTCGAGCCCGAGCACCTTGAGCCGGGCCGTCGAGAGAGTCAGGTTCTCCAGGCCCCAACGGACCTGCTCGCCGGTCATCGGCTTGGCGCCGAAGCGCTGCATGGCGGTGCGGACCGCTTCGGTGTTGAAGACGGCGTTCATGATGCCGCGGTTGTAGAGGACCTCGCCGAAGTTGTTCCGCTTGGCCGCGGCCTCGTCGCCCTTGTAGACGTACTTGAGGATGTCCTTGTGCACCTTGAAGCCCGCGCCGGCGGCGTGGAAGGTCGCCGACTTGTAGCCGATGGCGCCCTTGCCGACCGGGACCACGTCGGTCTCGGTCCCCGACCACCAATTGCCCACGAACCGGTCCATGGGATAGTTGATGGACGCGGCCTCCTTGATCGCGACCTGGTTCATCACGCCCCAGCCCGACATGAAGATCCAGTCCGGCTTGTAGCGGCGGATCTGGAGCCAGGTCGCCTTCTGCTCCTGGCCGGGATGGTCGACGGGGAGGAGCTTCAGGTCGAAGCCGTACTTCTTGGAGAGCGTCGTAAGCGTCGGGTTCGCTTCCTTGCCGTAGGGGCTGTTGTGGAACACGTGGGCGATCTTCTTGCCCTTCAGCTTGTCGAACCCGCCCTCCTGGCTGGCCACGTACTCGATGAAGGCCGAAGCCTGGCTCCAATAGGTGGTCGGGAAGTTGAAGGTCCACGGGAAGACGCGGCCGTCGGCCGCCGCCGTCCGGCCGTAGCCCATCGAGTGAATCGGCACCTTGTCGACCCGCGCCTTGGGGATGAGCTGATAGGTGATGCCGGTGCTGTAGGGATTGACCAGCGTGGCGCCGGTCGGGCCCTTGTTCTTCAGCTTCTCATAGCACTCGACGCCGATCTTGGTGTTGTACCGCGTCTCGCACTCTTCCCAGGTGATGCGGACGCCGTTGATGCCGCCGTCGCGGGCGTTGAGCATCTTGAAATAGTCGACGAAGCCGTTCGCCACGGGAACGCCGTTGGGGGCGTAGGGACCCGTCCGGTAGACGAGGAGCGGAAAGAACTGCTCGTTCTGGGCCAGGACCGGCGTGGCCAGGATCGCGCCCGCCACGCTGGCGGCGACGACGGCCATGCCTAAAGTCGTGTGCGCTCTCATGATGTACCTCCCTTGCGAGTTGTCCGTCAGGCGTGTCAGCCTGATGGCGAGCCTACCACCCCGCGGCAGCCGCGCCAACCGACCACCGGTGGGCCGCGGCCCCGATCTCTTGCCGGGGTCAGTAGGGGAACGGCCAGCGTCTCAGCTTCTCCTTACCGATCTGCCAGAGCCGCGCCAAGCCGTGAGGCTCGACGATCAGGAAAAAGATGATCAATCCCCCGAAGATGATGCTCTCAAGGTCCTTCTGGGTGTCGATGGCCATGGAGATTCCGACAACCTGGGGAGCGTTGGTGAGCAGGATCGGCATCAGGGTGATGAAGGCGGCGCCGAGAAACGACCCCAGGATGCTCCCGAGCCCGCCGATGATGATCATGAACAGAACGTCGAACGAGACGCCGATGTCGAAGGCCAGGGTCTCGGCGCTGCCGAGCCACAGGAAGATCATCAAGGCGCCGGCGACGCCGCAGTAGAACGAGCTGATCGCGAACGCCGAGAGCTTGGTCTGGAGGAGCGGGATGCCGATGATCTCGGCCGCGATGTCCATGTCGCGGATCGCCATCCACGAGCGCCCGAGCCGCCCGCGCACGAGGTTCTTCGCCGCCAACGCCGCGACCGTGACGAACGCCAGGGCCACCAGATAGCGGGCCTCCGCCTTCGCCTCGGGGCCCGTGATCATGACCCCGAACACCTCCCTCGGCGGGGCCGTGATCGTCCCCGAAGGGGCATAGTTGTAGAACCACCCGACCCGGTTGAAGAGCCACACCAGGAAGAACTGCGCCGCCAGGGTCGCGACCGCGAGATAGAAGCCCTTGATGCGCAGGCTGGGGATGCCGAAGAGGACCCCGACGCCGGCCGTGACCAACCCCGAAAGGAGGAAGACGACGAGGATATTGAGCTCGGGAAACGCGGTCGTGATCTTGTAGGTGGCGTAGGCGCCGACGGCCATGAACCCGCCGGTGCCGAGCGACAGCTGCCCGGCATAGCCGGTAAGAAGGTTCAACCCGAGCGCCGCCAGCGAAAAGACCAGGGCCGGGATCAGGACGGCCTGCAGCCAGTACTCGTTGGCGACGATGGGAATGACCACGTAGGCGACGATGACAATGGCGATGACCGCCCAGCGGTCCTGGGCGATGGGAAAGATCGCCTCGTCGCTGGCGTAGCTCGCCTTGAACTGCCCGGTCTCGCGGTAGAACATCCGCCTACACCCTTTCGATGATCCGCTCGCCGAACAGCCCCTGGGGCCGGAACACCAGGAACACCATCGCCAGCATGTAGGCGAACCAGTTCTCTATGGCGCCGCCGATCAGGGGGCCCCAATAGATCTCGGCGACCTTCTCGCCGACCCCGATGATGAGGCCGCCGACGATGGCGCCGGGCACCGACGTGAAGCCGCCGAGCATGAGCACCGGCAGCGCCTTCAGCGCGATCAGAGACAGGCTGAACTGGACCCCCGACTTGGCGCCCCACATGATCCCCGCCACGAGCGCGACGACGCCGGCCACGGACCAGACGATGATCCAGATGGTCTTGAGCGGGATGCCCACCGACAGCGCCGCCTGGTGGTCGTCGGCCACGGCCCGCAGCGCCCGGCCGATCGTCGTCCTCTGGAAGAACACGGCCAGGACGGCGACGAGAATGGCGGCGGTGGCGGCGGCGAAGAGGTCGAACTCGTTGAGAAGGATACCTCCGACCTCGAAGGACACGTCGGGAATGCCGACGTTCAGCTCCTTGACGTTGCTGCCCCAGACCAGCTCGCCGAAGCCCTCGAGAACGAAGGCGATGCCGATCGTGGCCATGAACAGGATGATATCCTCCTGATTGACCAGGGGCCTCAGCACCACGCGCTCGATGACGAAGGCGAGCGCCGTCATCACGGCCACCGCCATGACGAGCGCGATGGCCACGGGCACGCCCCGCTCCATCAGGCCGACCAGCGTCAGCGCCGCGAACAGGACCATTGCCCCCTGGGCGAAATTGAACACGCCCGAGGCCTTGAAGATGAGCACGAAGCCGAGCGCCACGAGCGAATACATCACGCCGGTCAGCAGGCCGCCGATCACCACCTCGGCAAAGAAGAGGGGCGCATCGGCCATGTCGAGGAACGGGGCGACGAAAACGGAATAGAGGATATCCATACCTTCAGCACTTCCGGGGGTCGGCGGCGCGGCGCCGCCCGACCGGTTTCGCGACCGCTTCAGTCATGGCTCACGCCGAGATAGGCGTCGATCACGTCCTTGTTGGTCCGCACCTCGTCGGGCGTGCCCTCGGCGATCTTGAGGCCGTGGTCCAGCACGACGACGCGGTCCGAGATGTCCATCACGACTCCCATGTCGTGCTCGATGAGCGCGATGGTGGTGCCGAACTCCTCGTTGACGTCGAGAACGAAGCGGCACATGTCCTCCTTTTCCTCAAGGTTCATGCCGGCCATCGGCTCGTCGAGCAGGAGAAGATCCGGTTCCGCCGCCAGGGCTCGACCGAGCTCGACGCGCTTCTGCAGGCCGTAGGGCAGCCGCCCCACCGGCGTCTTGCGGATCGACTCGATCTCGAGGAAGTCGATGATCTCCTCGACGAAGGCGCGGTTGCGGATCTCCTCGCGCTGGGCCGGGCCCCAATAGATCGCCTGCGTGAGGATATTGCCGCCGATCTTCAGGTTGCGCCCCGTCATGATGTTGTCGAGGGTCGTCATCCCCTTGAACAGGGCCACGTTCTGGAAGGTGCGGGCGATGCCCTGGGCGGCCGCGTCGTGGGGCCGCATATGCTTGCGGACCCGCCCCTTGAAGGTGATGGTCCCCTCTTGCGGGTGGTAGAAGCCGTTGATGACGTTGAGCATCGACGTCTTGCCGGCGCCGTTCGGGCCGATGATCGCGAGGATCTCGTGCTCAAGGATCTCGAAGCTCACGCTGGTCAGGGCCCGCACCCCGCCGAACGCCAGGCTGACGTTCTCGATCTTGAGAAGCGGACCGCCGATCTTGCGGGCCGATCCGGCCGCCGTCGTCTCCGGGGCGCCGACCGTCGCCATCCTAACCGGCCTTGCGGAGAGGCTCGAACGTCTCCGCTTCGCTGATCTTGAGGTCGGCCTTGATCACGCCCTGGCGTCCGTCCTCGAAGGTCACCTGCGCCTCCACGACAATCTGGTCGCGGTCCGAATATAGCGCCTCGATCAGCTCCTCGTAACGGTCGGCGATGATGCGGCGGCGCACCTTGCGAGTGCGCGTCAGCTCGCCGTCATCCGCGTCGAGCTCCTTGTGGAGGATGAGAAAGCGCCGGATCTGGGAGCTCGAGAGCTCGCTGTCCCGGGCCAGGTCGCGGTTGACCGCCTCGACGTTCTCTCGAATCAGCTCGTAGACCTCCTCGCGGCCGGCGAGGTCGGTGTAGCTCGTATAGGAAAGGCCGCGGCGCTCGGCCCAGTTGCCGACCGCGTCGAGGTCGATGTTGATGAAGGCGGTCACCCGGTCGCGCTGGTTGCCGTGCACCACCGCCTCCTTGATCTGGGGGAAGAACTTGAGCTTGTTCTCGATGTACTGCGGCGCGAACAGCGTCCCGTCGGTGAGCTTGCCCACGTCCTTGGCGCGATCGATGATCTTGAGGTGGCCGTCGTCGGTGCGGATGCCGGCGTCGCCGGTGTGGACCCAGCCCTCCTCGTCCTTCGTCTGGGCGGTCGCCTCGGGGTTCTTGAAGTAGCCGATGAAGGTGCCCGGGCTCTTGTACAGAACCTCGCCCGTCTGCTCGTCGATCCGGATCTCGCATCCCGGCGCCGGCGGACCCACCGTGTCGGGCCGCACGTCGCCGTCGGGCTGGATGCAGCAGTAGGCGCAGCACTCCGTCTGGCCGTAGAGCTGCTTCAGGTTGAAGCCGAGCGAGCGGTAGAAGCGGAACACCTCGGGGCCCATCGGGGCGCCGGCCGTGTAGGCGACGCGAATCCGGGTGAAGCCGAGCGTGTTCTTCAAGGGCTCGTACACCAGGTAACGCCCGAGCCAGTAGCGCAGCCGCTCCACAACCGGCACCGCCCGGCGCTCGAGGATGTCGATGCCGACCCGCCCCGCCACCGCGATGAAGTAGTGGAACATCTTGCGCTTCAGCCAGCCGGCGTCCTCCATGCGGATCATCACGTTGGTGAGGATGTTCTCGAAAACCGCCGGCGGCGCGAAATAGTAGGTCGGTCCGATCTCGTTGAGGTCGGTCATGACGGTGGCCGAGCTCTCGGGGCAATTGACGGCGAAGCCCGCGTACAAGGCCTGCGCGTAGGAGAAGAAGTGGTCGCCGATCCATGCCATCGGCATGTAGGAGAGCACCTCCTCCTTCTCGGTAAGGTGCTCGAACTCGACCGACAGCCGGGCCGATTCCACGAGATTGTCGAAGCTCAGCATGACCCCCTTGGGGTCGCCCGTGGTGCCCGAGGTGTAGGCGATGATGGCAAGGTCCTCGCCCTTGCCCTTGGCGATCTCGTCGAGGAAGAACTCGGGGCGGGCGGCGTCCAGCTTGCGGCCCTCCTCCTGCACCGCCTTGAACTCGTGCAGGAACGCCTGGGTATAGCCCCGCATGCCCCGTGGTTCCTCGTAGACGATGGCTTCCAGCTTGGGGCAGCGGTCCATGATCGAGAGCAGCTTGTCGGTCTGCTCCTGGTCCTCGACGACGGCGAATCGGACTTCGCCGTGCTCGAGCACGTACTGCATCTCGTCGGCGCCCGAGTCCTGATAGAGCGGCACCGGCACCGCCCCGAGGCTTTGGATCGCGGCGAAGGCCCAATAGAGCTGCGGCCGATTGTCGCCGACGATCGTCACCGTGTCGCCGCGCTCGACCCCGAGGGCGGCGAGCCCGCAGGTCAGCGCCCGCACCTCGTCGAGCACCTCGGCCCAGGTCCAGGACTGCCAGATGCCAAAGTCCTTTTCCCGATAGGCGACGCGGTCGCCCCGCACCCGCGCGTTCTTCAGCAGAAGCTTGGGGAACGTGTCCTCGCGAGCCAGCGATTCGTCAGGCTTGGCCATATGCCCGTCTTCTCCGTCGCCGGGCACTCGGCACGACCCCACCAGCGGACCGGCGCCCAACCCCGTCGGCGATGGCCCGCACGCGCGATACTGCACCCGAACCGAAATGCCGGAAGGCCTTGGCGCCTGCTCCCAATTCCACCTCCCAGCCCTTCATTCTTGTTGTCCGGCAGTTACGTAGCACTGCGCCGAGGGCCGGAGAGGCTAATAGCCAAGCCGACCGGCAAGGTCAAGCTGAACCTCGCGGCGGGCGGCGCGGCCTATTCGGCCGGACCGTCGAACGAGCCGTGCCGGCCGGCCCCGGAGGCGAACCGCCGCGCCCCTTCCCGGCCCTCCTCGACAAGCGCGGCGAGACCGCCCCGCCCCTCCGCCCGAAGCGCCTCGGCGAGACTGAGGTCCCACTGCCGGTACGCCGACAGGCGGTCGGCCCGGAGGCAGCGCCGCGGGAACCGCGCGATCTCGCGGGCCAGGGATTCCGCCGCCGCCCGCGCCTCGCCCTCGGCGACGACCCGGTCGGCGAGGCCGATCGCCAACGCCTCGCGCGCCGCCACCGGCCGCCCCGTGAGGATGAGGTCGAGGGCCCGGCCCATGCCGACGAGACGCGGCAGCCGCACCGTCCCGCCGTCGATCAGCGGCACCCCCCAGCGCCGCGAGAAGACACCCATCACCGCTGTCTCCTCGACGACGCGCAGGTCGCACCAGAGCGCGAGCTCCAGCCCCCCGGCCACGGCATGGCCCGCGACCGCCGCGATCACCGGCTTGTCCAGCAACAGGCGCGTCGGCCCCATCGGGCCGCGGTCGTCCGGGTCGAGCTTTCCCGGATCGTCGGCGGCGGCCAGGGACTTGAGGTCGTAGCCGGCGCAGAAGGTGCCATGATCGCCGTAGAAGACGGCGACGGCGGCCCCGTCGTCCGCCTCGAAGGCGCGGAAGGCCTCGGCCAGCGCCTCGGCGGTGGCGGGATCGACGGCGTTGCGCACCTCCGGCCGATCGATGATCACGGTGGTCACCGGGCCGTCCTTCTCGATTCTGACGGTCATCGCTTCGCTCCCCTTTCCGGTTCGTCGTCGTGGCGCCGGGCGCCGGGCGCGGTACGCCCTTCACGGACCCGCCGCGAAGGTATATATCGCCGGCAGCAATGGGCTACGCCGCAATCGCCGGCAGGGCACCGGTCCCGAACCGCGGCCCCGACCCAGCCCCGAGAAGGAGCGCATCCGTGACCTCCCTTGGCCTAGACAGCATGAACACCCGCCGCACGCTCGCCGTCGGCGACCGGACCTACGACTATTTCAGCCTTCCCGCCGCCGCCGAAGCCGGCCTCGGCAACATCGACCGGCTGCCCTACTCGCTCAAGGTACTGCTCGAGAACCTGTTGCGCCACGAGGACGGGCGGTCGGTGACCATCGACGACGTCGAGGCGCTTGCCGGCTGGCTCGCCGAGCGGCGCGCCGACCGCGAGATCGCCTACCGCCCGGCGCGGGTGCTCATGCAGGACTTCACCGGCGTTCCGGCCGTCGTCGACCTCGCGGCGATGCGGGCGGCGATGGCGGAAATGGGCGGCGACCCCAAGGCGATCAACCCGTTGTCGCCGGTCGATCTCGTGATCGACCACTCGGTGATGGTCGACAGGTTCGGCTCGCCCGACGCCTTCCGCGAGAACGTCGAGATGGAGTTCCGGCGCAACGGCGAGCGCTATGCCTTTCTGCGCTGGGGCCAGCAGGCGTTCGACAACTTCCGGGTCGTGCCGCCGGGGACCGGCATCTGCCACCAGGTCAACCTCGAATACCTCGCCCAGGTGGTGTGGACCGGCAACGCGGAGGGAACCCCGCTCGCCTATCCCGACACCCTTGTCGGCACCGACAGCCACACGACCATGGTCAACGGGCTCGCCGTGCTCGGCTGGGGCGTCGGCGGCATCGAGGCCGAGGCGGCGATGCTCGGCCAGCCGGTGACGATGCTGATCCCCGAGGTCGTCGGTTTCAGGTTGACCGGCAGCCTGCGCGAAGGCGCGACGGCGACCGATCTGGTGCTCACGGTGACCGAGATGCTGCGCCGCAAGGGGGTGGTCGGCAAGTTCGTCGAGTTCTTCGGGCCGGGGGTCGCCGAGCTGGCGCTCGCCGACCGCGCCACCATCGCCAACATGGCGCCGGAGTATGGCGCCACCTGCGGGTTCTTCCCCATTGACCGCGAGACGATCGACTACCTCGCCGCCACCGCCCGCGATCCCGAGCGGGTGGCGCTCGTCGAGGCCTATGCCAAGGCGCAGGGGATGTGGCGCGACGCCGACGCGCCCGATCCCTTGTTCACCGACACGCTCGAGCTCGACATCGGCGAGGTCGAGCCCAGCCTGGCCGGTCCGAAGCGGCCGCAGGACCGGATCCTCCTGTCGGCCGCCGCGCCGGCCTTCGAAGAGGCCCTGGAGGGGACCTTCGGACGGACCGAGGAGGCGGCCGAGGTGCCGGTCGCGGACGCCGATTACGGGCTTGCCGACGGGCATGTGGTGATCGCCGCCATCACGAGCTGCACCAACACATCCAACCCGAGCGTCATGATCGCGGCCGGCCTTCTCGCCCGCAACGCCGTGGCCCGCGGCATCGGAGTCAAGCCGTGGGTCAAGACGTCTCTGGCGCCGGGCTCGAAGGTGGTCACCGACTATCTCGCCCGGGCCGGCCTCCAGAAGGATCTCGACGCGCTCGGCTTCCACCTCGTCGGTTATGGCTGCACGACCTGCATCGGCAACTCGGGCCCCCTGGCCGAGCCCATCGCCGAGGCGATCGCCGAGGGCGGCCTGGTGGCTTGCGCCGTGCTCTCGGGCAACCGCAACTTCGAGGGCCGGATCAGCCCCCACGTCCGGGCCAACTACCTCGCCTCGCCGCCGCTCGTGGTGGCCTATGCCCTCGCCGGGTCGATGCGGGCCGATCTCGTCAACGAGCCGCTCGGAAAGGACTATGACGGCACGCCCGTCTATCTCAAGGACATCTGGCCCTCGAACCAGGAGGTCCGCGACACCGTCCGCGCGGCGGTTGGGCGCGACCAGTTCGCGGCCCAGTATGCCGACGTGTTCGCCGGCGACACCGCCTGGCGGGCCATCGACACCGCCGCCGGCCTTACCTACGAGTGGGACCCGGCCTCGACCTACATCCGCCACCCGCCTTTCTTCCGGGGCATGTCGGTCGAGCCGCCGCCGCTCGCCGACATCGTCGGCGCGCGCGCCCTGGCGGTGCTCGGGGACAGCATCACCACCGACCACATCTCCCCGGCCGGGGCGATCAAGCGGGACGGACCGGCGGGCGACTACCTCGTCAGCCACGACGTCGCGCCCGCCGATTTCAACTCGTTCGGGTCGCGGCGCGGCAACCACGAGGTCATGATGCGCGGCACCTTCGCCAACGTCCGGCTGCGCAACGAGATGGCG
>Ga0256830_1002698_pt1 | contig 11500 bp, 11 predicted proteins | sample 128326metaG_FD_190537 | JGI IMG/M metagenome (GOLD analysis project Ga0256830, IMG submission 190537) | Hydrothermal vent microbial communities from Lau Basin, Pacific Ocean - 128-326 | ecosystem: Environmental > Aquatic > Marine > Hydrothermal vents | place: Pacific Ocean: Lau Basin | collected...
ACAGAAAAAGCCGCGTGACACGGCGTCCAAGATGCCGGGCTATCCACAGAATCAAACGAAGCGTAAAAGCATTACTGCGTTCCCCCTGCTGCTTCCAGTCGTTTTTCATTGTTCGTCGTTCTTACTAACTGGTCGCCGGCTTCAGGCTTTCCTCAATCCGGTATACTCGCTGAAGATACCCAGCACCTTGTGTCTGCGCACGTCCTCCAAGCCGGCAAGTTTCATCTGCTCGATAATACCATCCGGCCTGACACAATGTTCGATCGTGTCCCAGAAATAGGTCATCAGTGTTTTTGCATCTTTGCTGCCGGTACCCAGCCGGGCGATCAGCGGAACGATACGGCGCATGTAGAACTTGGTCAGTATAAAACCAAGCCGCGAGTCGGGACTGGTCAGCTCCATCAGCAGAATCTTGCCGCCGGGGCGCAAGACCCGGAAGTATTCACTGAACAGGCCATGCAGGTCATCCACGTGCCGCAGCGCATAACCCATGGTGATAAAATCGAAACTCTGGTCCGGGAACGGCAGCACCCCGGCATCAGCCTGCACCAGTGGCAAGTGCATGTGCTTGGCAGTTTCATGCAACATATTGATACTGCGATCCAGGCCGACCACACTACCGTTGCCACTGACGATCCGGCTGATCGACTGCGCGACAGGCCCGGTGCCCGTAGCAATGTCCAATACCGCCATTTCCGGCTTCAACCCGGCCCGCAGCAGCGCCTGGTTGCGGTACCAGTTTCCAGAACCAAACGACATTGCACGAATGACCCAGTCATAATGGTGTGCGGTCTTGTCGAACAGCTCTGAAACGAATTTCCGGCGCTGTGCCTCTTCGGAATAATATTCCTGCAGTGGTGGATGAGGTACTGCCAGCTTTTCTTTGTCGTGTATTGCCATAATAATCGCCCCGCTGATCCGCTATACAATCACACCGGTCCATGACAACCACGCCAGAACCTGCACTCAAATCGATGAACCGAAAATCCCTGAATCACTCTACGTCATGAGAGACTTCCTGTTGCATTCTTTTCTGCCGTGCCCATTCCCGCCTGCGCTGATGCACGCCCGATTTCCGTTTGCGATACGCCGCCATATTCGCCTTCCAATCGAAAACAAACGTGATATAGTAAATGATTCTGAACACCATCAGCGGCCTGCGTATCGGTGTTCCGCGAAACAAGTCTCCAGAGAGCAGCGACAAAATCCCCTTCTTGATCCCAAGGACATCACGCGGTGCCATAAACATATTGCGCATCGCCGGTTGTGTGATCCGAAAGATAAACCAGGAGAATGTCTTGACACCATGCTTGACGGTGCGCTCGAATTTCCTGGTCCGGCGCCGGATCATGGCCCGGCGTTCAGGATGTTGCAGCGCGGCATGCACTACCTCGCTGCCATGCACTGCGCTGTTCATCGCCAGCAGCACACCACTGGAAAACACCGGGTCGACGAATGCATAGGCATCTCCCAGCAACAGGTAATCCCTGCCGCTCATGCGTTTGGCGACATACGAATAATTCCCGGTTGCCGTCGCCGGTGAAACCTGTTTTGCGTCTTTCATCCGCGCATGGACCGCCGGGCAGAGTTGAATGGTATCCCACAAAAACTCATCGACCGGTTTTTTACGTGTCTGCAGATAGTACGGCCAGCATACCGCGCCGACACTCATCTGGCCGTCCTTGAACGGGATCATCCAGAACCAGCCATGTTCGAACCAGTAGACACTGATGTTGCCCTCATCCTTGCCCGGCCGGCGCTCGACACCGGAAAAATGTGCAAACACCGCGGCACTGCGGTGCCGTGGATGCGGTCGCTGGATATCGAATTGACGCGCCAGAAACACATCCCGCCCCGATGCATCGAGCAGAAACCGGCAGCGCCACGGCCGGGTACTGCCGTCGTTGTCCCTGGCTTCGACCTGGATGTTTTGATAGCCCTCGAAGTTGACACCGGTCACCCGGACCCCTTCATGGACCCTGGCCCCTTTGGCCCTGCTGTTGTTCAACAGAATCTGGTCCAGTTCTGCCCGTTTTACCTCGTAAGCATAAGGCATGCTCTGATCGAACGCCCCGGCAAAATAGTAGGTCACCGGCTTTGCATGCGTCATGGAGTTGAACTCGGCGCCATACTTGCAGATCCCTATTTTTTCGACTTCCCGGGCCACGCCAAGGCGCTCGAACAACGGCAGGTTGAGCGGCAGCAAAGATTCACCGATGTGAAATCTTGGAAAAACCTCTTTTTCCAACACCACGACATCCCAACCACGCTCGGCCAGCAACGCCGCCGCCGTCGACCCAGCAGGGCCGCCACCAACGACCAGGACATCACAACTGTTTTGCTCTGTGTGCATAAATCACCGCTCCCGAATACTAACGCCTGAAATTGACGAGACCTTCGATCTCAAGCAACAAGTCTTGACGACAGATATCACCCTGCAGGTACAATACCGGTACTTTCTCCGCCGTCACTTCCTCCAGGCGGTCCTGAATCAGTGCATAATGTTCGGGGTGACGGATATAGACCTTCAAAGCCGAAACCTGGTCGAGCCGCTCGATGCCACACTGGTGCACTGCCCTGACATGCCCGATCAGGCTCTGAAGGTTCGCTACCGTCTCATCGAGCTGCAAGCGCACCTTGTCCCGGTGCAGGGTCTGGTGCCCGACGATACTGGCGGTACCGGAAATATACAGCTGGCTGACCTGTTCCCAGTTTTTCAACATCGCCCGCGTAAACGACGGGCTTTTGGGACCATACTGGTCCGGATAGTGAAACGCGCTGATCTGCCTGGGATTCTCGATCTGTACACCCGGGCTTCTGGCAGCAACGAAATAAACCAGAAAGAACTCCTGGGTCCCGGTCCCGATCGCACTCGCCGCGGGAAGATAGCGCTCGAAATCCGGAATCACCGACACGGCCTGATGGCGGCCGACACAAAACAGCTTGTAACGCTCGACCCCGTCACTGTCTGCATTGATATCACTGAAATAATTCCACACCCGCAACAAAGACGGATAATCTTTACGCGTCAGAAACTGCAGAATCTCTGTATAAACCCTGTGGGTACAATCCTGCAGTGACGCAAACTCTGACTCCCGGACTTTGACTACACCAAAGATGACCCGGCTGGACTGGCGATAGGAAATCATCCCCTCGGAACCAGCAGTCACCACCTCCGGGCTAGACCAGGTTTCCCGGTACGGCACAGCCGACAGGCAGGGTAAAGCCACATCGATCTGTTCCTGTCCTGCTGCGGCCGGTGCAGCCGGCTGGTACTCAATACTCGCCAATATATTCTGAACTGGTATTTCGGTGTCGGCCACAGGCGAATAAGAGACGTTGAGCGGCGCCGCGATCAGCCCGGACCCCCGGGAAGGTTTAAATAGCGAAATTGTCATTACACCAGGTTCCACTCGTTTCCTGTTAGAGTTATTATCCGCATGGATTCATGTCGAACCCGTGTCATTTTACCCCGAAACAGTACGCAACCGGGGCTGGAAATCACAATTCTTTCAAAAAATCACCGTCCGCCACACCAAATAATATTTTATCTTCTTGTTTTATATAACTTTTTTAATCTTTCCGTGGTCTGACTCATGACTCCATGTCCGGTATTTTATCGAAAAAAATGCAAAATTCCAGCACCTGAGTCGTTATTTGATATAATGGTCGATGCCGCCAAACCGGTTAAACATAGTAAACGTGGCGCTACACAAAGTAATACAAAAAATAATAAAGTAACAGGAGACTCTTACATGTCTGAGCAAACAGCGACCGAAAAAGAAGTCGCCCAACTGATCGTCGAGGCACTGAACCTGGAAGACGTCGATGCCGGCGACATTGAGCCTGAAGCCCCGCTGTTTCGTGAAGGCCTAGGGCTGGATTCAATCGATGCACTTGAAATCTCGATGGCGGTAACGCAGAAATACGGCTTCCAGTTCCGTTCCGACAACCCGGACATCGTCAGGATTTTTTCGTCATTGCGTACTTTGGCTGAACATATTCAGCAGAACAGAAAATCATGATCATCGCACTGACCACAAAGGGGATCATAGCAGGTTTTATCCTCTACCCGCTCATCGTTCACTACAGTATCACACACGATACCCCGATACTGACCAGCCTGTACCTGACACTGCTGCTCAGCCTGCTGGCTATGCTAAAAACCGCCCGCCAACAACACCAGCAAACGGTTCTGTTTGGTTCACTGGCGCTGCTGACAGGCATCGCCAGCCTCAGCGGCCATGCGCTGCTGGTGATCTATTCATTGCCGCTGCTGATTCTCGGCTTGCTGCTGTTCGTTTTCGCCAACAGCCTGACCGAGGGCAATACACCGTATATTACCCACTTGGCACAGTTGATCAGGGAGCAGCCGTTGGCCCCGGCAGTCTGCAAATATACAAAATCGGTGACCATCGCCTGGACCATTCTGTTTCTGCTGCTGTTACTCGAGTTGCTGCTGCTGCTCCTGTTTGCACCACTGTACGTCTGGTCTTATGCGACCAACTTTTTCAACTATGCACTGATCGTCTTATTCTTCGTCGCAGAATACATCGTGCGCCGCATTCACCTGCGGGACGTGGAACACATTGGTTTCATCCCTTTTCTGAAAAAGCTGATACAAGTCAACCGCAAGCCGTGATGCGTACGATACCACTGACCCGCCATCATGGTGAACACGACCTGTTTGCCTGGTTCGAACAACAACGGATCAGCCATGCGCAGTTCATCGATCATGTGCACCAGGTTGCAGCGCAGCTGCATGACAAACCATTCGTCATCAACCTGGTTGAAAACCGCTACCTGTTTATCCTCACCTTCGCGGCGGCGTTGTTGCGCCAGCAAATCAGCCTGCTGCCACCGTCACGCACACCCGCCGATGTCAACGGGGTGATACAAAATTATCCAGACTGCTACTGCCTGGCAGACCAGGCACTGGAACTGGATACTCCAACACCTCGATGCCAGGTAAAGATCCCGTCACAGCACCTGGGGCATACCAGTGTGCCGGACATCGGCGAAAACCAGCTCGCCGCGATCACGTTCACCTCCGGCAGCACCGGGACACCGCAGCCGCATACCAAGTACTGGGGCGACCTGGCCTACGCGACAGACGCAGCGGCTCAGCGCTTTGGGCTTTATGACAAGACTCACCGAATCATCGCTACCGTACCACCTCAACACATGTACGGGTTCGAAACCTCGGTACTCTATCCGCTGCTGACCGGCTGCGCGATCTACGGCGGCAGGCCGTTCTACCCGGCGGACATCAATCACGCAGTCAATACCTGTGATCAGCCGGTACTGCTGATTACTACTCCCGTGCATTTGCGTGCCTGCACGGCCGCCGGGCTGGAATGGAAGCATATCGAATTGATTATTTCTGCGACAGCACCGTTGGACAGGACATTGGCCAGGCAGGCGCAGGAAACCATGCACGCCCCGGTCAAGGAAATCTTCGGCTGCACCGAAGCTGGCTCCATCGCCAGCCGCGAAACGCTGGCGACAGACACCTGGCGGATGTATCCAGAATTTACACTGCGACAGGACAAGAGCGGGATCCAGGTGGTGGCTGCGCATCTGCGCGAACCGGTCACCCTGCACGACAACATCGAGTTGCTGAACGAGCACGAATTCATTCATCTGGGCCGCAGCGGCGATATGATCAATATCGCCGGCAAACGCGGTTCACTGTCCGACCTGAACCTGAAACTGCAGGAGTTGGAGATGGTCGAGGCAGGCGCTTTTTTCCTGCCGGAAGACGAAGGCCGGCAGCAGACCCTGACCCGGCTGACAGCCTTTGTCGTCGCCCCGGAGGCGGATGAAAAAGAAATTCTGTCCGCACTGTCACAGAAAGTCGATCCTGTCTTTCTGCCGCGTCCACTCTACAAGGTAAACCGGCTTCCGTACAACGAAACCGGCAAACTGACTTTACGCGCGCTGCGTGAACTGCACCTGAAACTGCGCAACGGAGAACGCCGGTGAAATCCGTATTCCGGTTCCCGGCTAACCACCCTGTGCTGGTCGGCCACTTTCCCGGTAACCCGGTCATTCCCGGCGTGCTGATTCTCGAGAAAATCCTGGAATGCTATCGCCAACACCACCCGCAACAACCGCCACCTGGCGGCTTCAGCCACGTCAAGTTTTTGCAGCCCCTGCGGCCGGAAGAAGACCTGCGCCTGGAATTCAGCGCTAAAAACAACAATAAAGTCGTGTTTATCTGCGCTGGTGAAAACGACACTGTCTATGTCAAAGGTGAAATCACACTGCTACACCACCGTTCGTAGCGAGACGGAGCAAGGGTGCGGCATAGAAGAATCGCGTGTAGAAGGATGACCGCATAACGCGATTTGACGTGGTGTTGGTACATACAACGCACCCTGCCTCATCTTGAAGGTGTGCGAAGCACACCAAAGGATTTACGATAAAGAAATATCACGCCCCAAAGTAGGGTGCGTTGTACGCACCACTATGTTACACTACTGCTGCAAGCGGGTATTTCATTCCCTGACAAGATCAGTGAATATCGCTGCAAAATCACTAAAAAATAAAGCACAATAATAAACACCATAAAACATAAGAATAAAAACGACAAACCGACGAGGTCAGCATGAGTTCAGACTTGATTCAATTCCCATTGGAACGTACCAGGCGTAAAAGCACCACTAACAATGTCGATGATATCCTGTCGCAGGATCCTTATTTCGAATTCATTCTCAACCTGCTTACGGCGATCGAAAAATCCGGGATCCCGATGGACAAGGCCCCTGAAATCAAGGCGAAAGAACTCTACGCCAAGTACCAGCGCGAGAACACGCTCGCAATGTGGCGAAAAGAACTCGAAGAGGAAATGCTCGAACGCGCTACGAAGCCGTCCAACAAACCGGAGTAAGCCCGGCTCAGTGTGCCATGCTTTGCCAGGAGAGGACGCTGGCCGGTAGTCGATCTCTTGCCCTGTTTTACCGCCTGGCGCACCTTTCTCACCACCCTTCTACTGCGACGGCCCATCAGCAACACGGCTCTTTTGCCGGGCCTCGCTGATCCTGCCCTGCAGCGTTTTCGTGGTACTGTGCTGCGCGCCCAATTTCTGCTGCGCAATCGCCAATGCTTTACGGTAGTACTCGAGCGCCTTGTCGTAGTCCTGTTTCGCTTCGTAGGCCAGACCCAGGTTATTGTACGCAACTGCCAGGTCGACATGCCCCTCCCCCAGTTTCGCTGTCTTCAACCGCAGTGCATGCTGGTAGTACTCTATCGCCTTGTCGATACGGCCCAGGCTTTCATAGGCCGACGCCAGGTTGTCATAATCAGCGGCGACTCTAAGCCCGGACCCGCCTGACGCGGCCTTGTCGATACGCAACGCAATCTGGTAATACTCAATCGCTTTGTTGTATTCCTCTTTACCTTCATAAGCCGAACCGAGATTGGTGTAGTTGCTTGCCACCACCACATGATTCGCGCCCAGCGATTTCAAGTTGATCGCCAATGCCTTCAGATAATAACTGATCGCTTTTTCGTATTCTTCCTTGCCTTCGTGTGCCGAACCCAGGTTGGTGTAATCCGTTGCTACCTGCAGATGGCCGGGCCCCATCTGCCCGCGATCGATCTTCAGCGCAAGGTGATAGTAATACAGTGCCTGGTCATAGTTTTCCATCGCCTCGTAGACAGCACCTAGATCGTTATAGTCCCGTGCAACCGAAAAATGATCCGCACCCAGGTTCTTAAGATCGATGTCCAGCGCCTTGTGATAATATTCCAGTGCTTTGTCGAGCCTGCCCTTTGCCTCGAACGCCAGGCCCAGGTTTTTATAGGTCTTCGCCAGCGCCAGCTTTGTAGCTGGCTGTGCCTGCGGTGCCGCCGCGTCGTCTTTTTTCAAGGCGTTTGCATCACGCACAACGTCTGCAGCCGCCTGCTGCAGAACCCACTTGCCGTCTTTCAGGCTCAGGATTGCATAGAGGCGGGCCTTGCCGGTAAAGAGCTTCAGGACCCTGTCCGACTCCCACCTGCCCTCGATCAGGGTCTTCCCGGCATCAGGGATGGATTTGCCGTAGACCAGCGTCAGTGCCTTGTCATCGATCCTGTAGAGTACCAGATTGTTCTTTGCCGAAGGATCATCGTCGTAACCGAAAAGATAATTCCCTTCAGGGGAATAGGTCAACCGGCCTGGCAGGTTAGTAACCTTCCCGGTATGCGTATTGACAAACTGCAGATAGAACGTCTCCCAGTACGAGGTCGCGACCACATGGTAACAATGGGCGGTATCGAAGCCGTAGTAATAGTAAGTCACGAAGGGCTTGCCGAGTTTGTCATACAGTTCCTTGTTTTCATCCTTGGTATTACTTCTGATCAGTGTATTACCGTATTTCAACTTCAGCAGCAGCCTGTCGCCACTGCGCTGCACAAGCTGGTTGTAACGCGCGATCATCGCCGATTCCTTGCGCCTCAGGCAGGCCACCAGGTCTTTTCTGTTCTGCTTACGCTGCTGCTTTGCCGAACCCTGTACCTGCTTTTGCGCACACAAGACCCGGTCCAGAAAATAGCCTGGTTTTCTCGCCGGTGCATTGGGCCAGCAATCGCTGCCTGTGGCAGCCATCGCGCAGACCAGGGAAAAGGCGAACAAAAGGATTCTTCCGTTTCGGAAGCGCTTGATTTTGTACTGAAACGACTGACTCATCGGCTTTACGGCATGATTTACTGCGACGATAATCATACCAGTTTCCGAATCCGATTGAAAAGGGTACGGCCGGGATACGGCAACGGCCCGGCAGCGCAAACTCAGGCTAAAATTGCTATACTGAACCAGGGCGCTGCACCGGCCGGGCGCCCCTTGACCGTAGACCGGCGATCAACCAAATTCACCAGAGAGAATGCCATGAAGATACCCATTACCTTATCGCTCCTGCTGTTCTGCCTCAACGCCGCAGCAGCACCCACCAACGGCCAGAACAGCCAACAAAGCACGGGACATGCTCTTTCCGTACAGATCGAGGCCATCATGAAAGACCTGTCGGCGAAAAAGAAAAAAATGAACCAGGATTACGCGCTGGCGATGAAAAACATCGGCTGGTTCACGATCATGGATTTCAAGCTGCTGAAAAAGAACAGTGACATCACCAAAAAACAAAAAATCGCTGACAAGGCGATCAAGATCATTCGCACCCATAAAAACAAGATCACCGCGTTCAAGGCCTATTCCAGAAACGCACTGGAGAACATCCAGGCCTCGGCCGAAGAAAAGAAAACCCTGCTGGCCGGCTATGACCAGGGCACACGCAGCAAGAAAGCCCGTGCTGCCAAACGCTACTGGGACCTGGAAGAGAAAGTGGCCGGCAGCGTCAAGGCCATGATCGATATGCTTGCCGCCCACCAGGCCGACTGGCAGATCAGGAACGGCAGACTGGAATTCCGCGATCAGAAACTGATCGAGCGCTACAACAGCCATATCGATTCCATCAACCGGTCTATCGAGATGCAGAACACCCTCCGCCGTCAGGCCGGAAAGTAAAGGCGTTCTACGCACCAGGACCAGCACAATCAACCATCACGGCGTGGTCACGTTTTGCCGCCCCGGCTGCGCCGCAGCAACGCTTTTTCGCCTTCGATCAGAAACAACACGCTCGAGGAGGTCACGATGATCACAAGCCAGGTTGACAGATCGAGCGCCTTGGTCGCGAACAAAGCCTGCAATGGCGGGAAATAGGTAAACAGGAGCTGAAAGACCAACAAGGTTCCAATTGCCGCGAGCACGTATTTGTTACCCAACAGACCCTGCCTGTTCAATACCGGCGCATCGATATAGCGGGAATTGAACAGGTAGAACACCTCGAACATCACCAGTGTATTGACCGCCACGGTGCGCGCATAGTCTATGCCTGCTCCATTGTTCAGCTCACGCAAAAACAGGCCGAAGGTACCTGCCAGCAGTACCACCGAGACCAGCAGGATACGCCACAGAAACAACGGGGTCAGTATCGGTCTCTGCGGGTCCCGTGGCGCACGGCGCATGATCTCCGGCTCCGGTGGCTCGAATGCCAGTGCCAGCGCCAGCGTGACCGCGGTAATCATATTGACCCACAGGATCTGTGCCGGGGTCAGCGGCAGTTGCTGAAAACCCAACAGAATCGCGACCAGGATCGCCAAGGCCTCACCGCCGTTGGTCGGCAGGATAAACAGGATCGCCTTGCGGAAATTGTCATACACGGTGCGGCCTTCCTCGATCGCGTGACTGATCGATGCAAAATTGTCGTCCGCCAGGACGATCTCCGAGGCCTCCTTGGCCGCCTCGGTACCCTTCTGTCCCATCGCGATACCCACGTCTGCGCGCCTGAGCGCCGGTGCATCATTGACTCCGTCACCGGTCATCGCCACGATCGCGCCCTGCCTCTGCAACGCTTCGACCAACATCAGCTTGTGCACCGGACTGACCCTGGCATAGACGTCGACCTCCCGCACCTGACATGCCAGCGCAGTTTCATCGAGCCGGTCCAGATCCTGCCCTGTCAGCACACGTTCGGTGCCTGTCATCTGCAACTGTGCGGCAATGGCCTTAGCGGTCAGCGCATGATCGCCGGTGATCATTTTTACGCGGATCCCCGCCTGCCGGCAGCGGCGTACCGCAACCACTGCCTCGTCCCTTGGCGGGTCGATCACACCCACCAGTCCAAGCAATACCAGGCCGTCCTGAATCATTGCATGCTCCAACCGGCGCTGCCCATCGCCGACCGGCTTGCTCGCCAACGCCAGCACACGTCTACCTTCACCGGCCAGCTGCTGCATCGCCCTGTTCCAGAACGTGTGGTCGATCGGCACCTGCTGTTGATTCTGCCGCTGTGTACTGCATTTCGGCACTACGTAGTCCGGCGCACCCTTGATCACGACAAAGGCCCGACCGGAAGATGCATGGTGCAAGGTCGCCATCAGCTTAAGATGGGACTCGAACGGGATATGATCAACACGGGGATAGGCTGCGTACTCGCGGTCCGGATCGATCCCGGCTTTATGCGCCAGCACCAGCAACGCCGCTTCCATCGGGTCTCCATGCACCCGCCATGCACCCGTCCGGGGTTCAAGACTGGCATCGTTGCACAACACGCCGGCCCTGACCAACTCCAGCAGACTTGCATCCACTGACGGCTCGCCGTCGACCAGGATCCGGCCATGAACACTATAGCCGCTTCCCTCCACATCGAAGTGTGCGGTGCCGGTCACGACTGTACTGACCGTCATCTCGTTACGTGTCAAGGTGCCCGTCTTGTCGGTACAGATCACTGAAACCGAGCCCAGGGTTTCGACTGCCGGCAAACGCCGGATGATGGCCCTGCGCCTGGCCATACGCTGTACGCCGATCGCCAGCGTGATCGTCATGATCGCCGGCAATCCCTCCGGGATTGCTGCAACGGCCAGGCCGACGGCCGCCAGAAACATTTCTCCTGCGCTGTACTCCCTGACCCAGACACCGAACATAAACAGTGCCAGTGCCAGCCCGAGGATACCCAACGTAATC
>Ga0256830_1002699_pt1 | contig 11500 bp, 12 predicted proteins | sample 128326metaG_FD_190537 | JGI IMG/M metagenome (GOLD analysis project Ga0256830, IMG submission 190537) | Hydrothermal vent microbial communities from Lau Basin, Pacific Ocean - 128-326 | ecosystem: Environmental > Aquatic > Marine > Hydrothermal vents | place: Pacific Ocean: Lau Basin | collected...
GGAACAGAGATCAAGTGAGGCAGAAAGACATTTTAAGGATTTGAGCTTAGGGGAAGGTGCGGGTTAGAATAACACCTTATCAGGAACATTTTTATTTCCATACATCCAAAATAATTTCTGTGAGTTCTGCCAACAGGAAAAAGGTTTGTGGAAAAGAAGTACCTGAAGAGCTCGATACCCTTCTTGAAGAAATGGCAGAAAACCAGCTGAAAGCAAATTATCGAAAGAGCCTTGGCAGGGAGCATGCGAGGAGAAGCTGGGATTTGGAGATAGAGAAGATTTTCAGAAAGAAGAGGAAATAACACCTCTGTATATCCGGCTGATATGTTAAATGGATGTAAACTAATTTAGTTCACAAAGCCTTAATTGGTGTGGCTGAGGCAAATAGAGTTGAGATTATCTCTGTTGATCCAGAAAGAGTATATCTCAGGGGACACAGTCCAGAATTTCAGACCGAAGTTGTATAACATTCTCTGCAAAAAATGGAGCCCGGTTTAGTACAGGCATAGGAGAAACTGCCGTGAACGCAGCATGAGGGATGGGTGACAAAAATACTGTTGAATGAAGCTGAGAAAAGAGGAGTTTGGCTGAAATCAAAAGAACCAGATGGGGAGAGCTTTTCAACATTTTGGGAGGCTGATATGTTTTGCAGAATCCCTCCTGATGGAACGAAGCCTGTAGATGTGATTGTCTTTAGAAGCAAACCATAGGGGGAAGTTCTGTGAAGAATATAACATCAACTGTCCTTCTTCCATTCATCTATATACTGGAATGATGGTGGTAAAGAGGGCTTACGCTTCAGAAACGATCTAAGCTGGTTTTGCTGTTGTCATTCTTATTGCGATATCTACTGGAACTTTTCTTTTCTCACCAAGAGCTTTTGAGATAACTCCGGGAGATGCAGTAGTCAAAAGAATTCTCAGAAGCTTCGAGATTCCTTTTCGAGTATCAGGAGAGCATATGAATCCAATCTCAGCTGGGGGGGATCAGACTTTTTGCATGGGTGGACTTTTCAGTTTTTATGGGTTTTACACATTCAAAAACTTGGGTGAGGTAGGGTTTGGGTTACAATAAGGAAAAATGAGATAACTATCGGAACAGAAACCAATAAGTATGCTATCAGCCCGAAAAACAATTCCAAATTTCCTGAAATCCCCAAAAATATTTGTCCAGATATCGTGATGGTGAAAAATAGTCTGAATAAATTCAGACAAGGAACTCTCTGAGATCCCACAGAAGCTTTGGCTCTCTTTTAAACAGCTCAAGTGCAAGTCTTTTCACACTCATGTCCTCTATCCGCATACTCCCTATTCCCCTGAATAATTTGTCAAACGTGCTGTCATCAAGCTTCAGCATCTTTTCCTGCAATTTTCTGTTTCTCACCAAGGTTTTACCGAAATCATTCATCCATCTTTCATCGTATTTCCTCAGAAATCTCGCCGAGTAATTTCCGGCTTCAACAGCCTCAGAAGCTGTGATTCCGGCATGGTAGCCTGCTCTCATTGCGTTTATTATTCCCCCACCTGTTATTGGATCAGTGTGCCTTGCAGCATCCCCAACAAGCATAACATTGTCTGCAACTGCTGTTTCAATTGCTCCTTTCACAGGCACGCCACCAACAACAACCTCGACTATCTCTCCCTCAGGAAAGTGCTCTTTTATGAATTCATCCAGATATTGTTTTGCAGGTTTTTCTGCCATGCTTGGCATCACACCTATGCCAACATTTGCCGCATCCTCTCCTTTGGGGAAGAGCCATATGTATCCTCCTGGAGCATACTTTCTTCCAACCCAGAAGTAGGTTGTTGTTGGCTCAAAATTTATGTCTGTCATCAGATACTGAACACAGCTCTCAATCTCATTAAGCTTCAGAGTTGTATCTATTCCAGCCCATTTTGCAACCCTGCTCTCAACACCATCTGCTCCTATTACAATTCTGGCAGACGTCTCCTGAAACTCACCCATGCTTCTTATTCCAAGTTTAACCGATCCATTTTCCCTCTTCATTGAAACTGCAGAGGTTTTTGTAAGCACATCAGCCCCAGCCCTGCTTGCAAGCTTCGCCAAGTATCTGTCAAATATTTTTCTTTCAAGCACATATCCAACCTCATTTCCAGCCATATCTGCTGAAAGTTTTATTTTGTATTCTGAGGGGGAGCAAAGCTCTGCATTCTCAATTTCGCTTGCAATCCATCTTTCATCAGGTTTGACAAACTCCTCAAAATCCTCTCTGCCAACACCCTCAGCACATCTGACTGGAACACCAATTTCCTGTCTTTTTTCAATGAGAAGAACATCAAGTCCCTTTTCAGCACATGTTTTTGCTGCAATGCTCCCTCCCGGGCCAGCGCCAACCACAATGACATCGTAATCCATCATTCAACCACCTCTAAGGCGTTCATTGGACATGTTTTCACACACGCCATGCATAGCGTGCATTTGTCATGGTAAACTTCAAGATAGGTTTCAACAAGTTCATTGGCGTTGAATTTGCAAACAGCTATGCATGCTCCGCAGTAACCGCATCTGTATCTGTTCACAGCAAGTCTTTTCATGTTTGCTGATTAGCGTGGCTTTATTAAATAATCTTTTCTGCCTTGACTCTTGCATACATAAGCAGAAGAAATATCTGGATAAACTGGTGGAACATAACATATACTGCATAAATCGGCGAAAGCGAAAGGGTGACAATCGCAATAACGGTTGAGTTGTTCTTTCCAGCGCTAACAAACACGTAGGAAAGGTGCTCTTCCTTTTTGATTTTACCGGCTCTGGAAATAAGTTCTGAGAGGAGAATTGCTCCGATAATAAACGACGCAGAGTATGGTATCTGAGTAATAAAGCTTGATGGATGTACAAATTCGGCTTTAGAAAAAAATATGGTAAAAACAAGAGCGTTAAGGCTGATTTCAGTTAACCTTGATATCTTTTCCCTGCTTGGTGTGGTAAACTTCCCAATTATCTGTCCGAGGATTATAGGGAGAACAATCACCACTAAAAGAGATCTCACAATTTGAAAGATGTTAATCTCAATACCGTGAATTCCTGTTAAAATCGAGAGAAGAGCTGGATACAGAGCGACCCCCATAAGAAAGTTTATGGTCATCAGAGAAACTGAAAGCTCAAGAGCACCACCTGAGATCAGTACATACATTGCATTCATGCTTGGAACAGGCATGAGCAGAAGAGACGCAAGGGAAAGGGACATTATCTCATTCTGAATAACTTTCAGCACAATAAACGCATATACTGGTGAAAAAACAAAATTCAGAAAGAGAGATGCGATGAGTGGTTTTTTCGAAATATTGAGCTTTTCAAACCTGAAAAGAAGCATTGAGGGAAATATCGTCGTGAAAACAAGAATTGAGATAATATACGAAAAAATCTGCTGGTACTGAGCCAGTTCGACCGTTCTTCCAAGAATGTATCCGGCAAATGCCGAAACAAAAACAAAGTAAATTTTAGACGTCAACTCTCATTTCCTCCAGGTACACACCCTCTCCTTCTTCGACATATCCAACAACATCTCCGTCCAGCTTCTTTCTGAGTTCTTCAGCCGTTTTTTCGTGAGCGATCAGCATGAAACCCATTCCCATGTTAAACGTTCTGTACATCTCGTCCACGCTTATGTTACCAAGCTCATGGAGGAATGTGAATATCCTGTTGGGTTTCAACGGGTTGTCTATTACGAACTTTATCTTCTTCAGCCTTTTCAGGTTGAGCAATCCCCCTCCAGTTATGTGTGCCATCCCGTGGATCTCATACTTTCTCGCGATTTCAAGCACTTCTGAGTATATTCTGGTTGGAACAAGCAACTCCTCGCCTATTGTATGGTTTTCAAACCTGTCGTGATAGCTAAGACCATTCTCCTCAATCAGCTTTCTTGCCAGTGTTAATCCATTGCTGTGGATTCCAGAGCTTGAAATGGCAAAGATAACATCTCCCGGCTTTACTGCACTGCCCGTGATGATTCCATCTTTCTCCACGAAGCCTATAACCGTGCCTGACAGATCCCATCCGTTCACAATATCGAGAGTTGCAGTTTCTCCTCCAACAAGGGTCACGTTTGCCATCTCACATCCCCTGTTAAGCCCCTCGCCAATTTCTGCCATTATTCTCTCCTCGGGTCTATTTGTGGCGATATAGTCAACCAGTGCAACTGGCTCGGCATTTATGGCGTAAAGGTCATTGACATTCATGGCAACACAGTCAATGCCTATCGTTCTGAAGTTGTTCATTATCTCCGCCACCTTTATTTTCGTGCCAACTCCATCAGTGGTTATGGCTATTCCGATCTCTCCAGCATCAATCACACTGGCATAGTGATTTGTGAGAATTGGCTGTCCAGTACCTTTTCTGACGAATTTCAGACCTGAAACAAGACTTTTCACTGCTTTCTCTTCCTTTTTGATGTCAACTCCGGCATCAGCGTAAGATTTCATGATTTGGATTTACGCTAAAACCTTAAAAAATCTACTGCGCAAGTTATAGCGATGGATAAAATCGAGAGACTTAAAGAATTCATATCCCAGTTTGAAAGTGTGGCAATCGCATTCAGCGGTGGTGTTGATAGCTCAACCCTCTTAGCCTTAACTGCAAACGTGCTTGGAAATGAAAGAGTTGTTGCTGTAACAGCCTCAAGCCCCACAGTTCCCTCAAGGGATCTTGAGGATGCAAGGAGGTTTGCTGAGAAAATCGGGGTGAAGCACGTTTTGCTCGATCTTAACGAGCTTGAAGATGATAATTTCAGAAAAAACCCGCCCAACAGGTGCTACTTCTGCAAGAAAATGCTTCTTTCGAGAATAACCGAATTTGCAGAACTGGAAGGAATTCATGCAGTGTTTGAAGGAACAAATGCGGATGAACTCAGGGGGCACAGGCCCGGATTCAGGGCTGTTTCGGAGTTTGAGAACGTCTACTCTCCATGGGCAATGTTTGGCTTCACGAAAGACGAGATAAGATGGCTCGCAGGAGAGATGGGCTACGAGTTTGCGGACAAACCATCAATGGCCTGCCTGTCCTCAAGGATACCATTTGGCATCGAGATCAACGAGGAAAAGCTCAGGAGAATTGACGCTGCGGAAAACCTCGTGATAGCCATTGCAAAGGTAAAACAGGTCAGAGTTAGAGATTTTGGAGAGCATGCAATCATCGAGGCTGGCAGGGAGGAGAGAGAGAAACTGTTCAGCATAGAAATAGCGGACAGGATCGTTGAGGAGCTGAGGAAGCTTGGATACAAGAATGTACTCATGGATCTTGAGGGGTACAGGACCGGAAAGCTATCTGAAACCTGAAAATTTAAGTGGTATGCGGTGTTCTTTGCTCAGCCTACCGTCGGTCAATTTTACATTATCTTCTCCACTGATTCAGGTGTCACAACATCCCCCATCATTCTCCAAACCCCATAACAGATCGGCAACGTTTATGTTCATGGTGTAAAAAAATTTAAGTATCTAATTTTACAAAGTAAAAACCAGAGGTGATATTTATGACATTGTCAACAAGATGTCTGAACTGCAGAAAAAGGTTTGAGGTTGAAAGAAATCAGGAAATTGCTGAATGCCCTCACTGCGGTAGTAAATGGAGAATATCATGGGTCGATGCTGATCAGCCCAAAGTACAGGGTCCCGCATAAGGTGGTAAGATGGTTCTGAAAAGGAAGGTCGCATTTGTTGATCTGACAAAAGAAAAAGCAGTAATTGAGGAAATCCCAGTGGAGCTGAGAAAGAGACATCTCGGAGGGAGAGGGCTTAACTGGTACTACCTCTACAACAACATTCCTCCAGATGCTGATCCTCTCGGTGAGGAGAACATTTTTGCAGTTGGCTCAGGTTTGCTTTCAGGTTTTCCCGCATTGGGGGCTGGAAGAACTCAGATATCTGCAAAAAGCCCCATAACCGGGGGAGTTGGGGATTCAAACATGGGAGGAGCGTTTGCTCCTCAACTGAAATATGCGGGATTTGACCACATAATAGTCAGGGGAAGGGCAAAAAGACCCGTTTACATCCTTGTAAAAGATGGAGAGATCGAGATAAGGGGAGCTGAGCATCTATGGGGAATGGACACCCATGAAACGCAGAAGGCGATAAGAGAGGAAATAGAAGACGACAGAGCTGAATCAATGGTCATAGGAAGGGCTGGAGAGAACAGGGTTGTCTTTGCCAATGTAATGAATGGCATCAAGAATGCCGGAGGAAGGAGTGGGCTTGGAGCCGTGATGGGTTCGAAAAATCTGAAGGCGATAACAGCAAGCGGAGCAGTAGATGTTGAGGTTCACGATCCCGAAAATCTGCTCAGATATGCTCTTGAAGTTGATAAAAAGGCGAGAAGCACTAAGTGGGCAAAAACCCTTGGAAGGCTTGGAACTCCTTTGCTCTATGATGTTTCCTACACAACAGGCTTCATTGGAACAATGAACTGGCAGTACAACACACCCGGAGAGGAGGGATCTCCGCTTGAAGCTGAGAATCTTGAGAAGTATGGCATGAAGATGGTGGCATGCATTGGGTGCAGCGTTCACTGCAGACACAGGGTGAAGATAAGGGAAGGAAAGAACGCTGGTCTGACAACTGAAGGTCCTGAATATGCTGCTGCTGGAGCCTTTGGAACTGGAGTTGGAGTTTACGACTGGGAATCTGTGATAAAGGGGAATGCTGAGTGCAACAAGTGGGGCGTTGACATAATTTCAATGGGAACAACAGTTGCCTGGGCTTTCGAGCTATATCAGAGGGGATACATAACCGACAAGGATACATTTGGACTCAAGCTGGAATGGGGGGATGAGGATGCCGTCCTCGGGTTGGCAAGGATGATTGTTGAGAGAGAAGGAATAGGAAACATTCTGGCTGAAGGCTTTAAAAAGGCAGCAGAGCATTTTGGGGAGGAGACTCTTTACTATGCCAATCAGACCAAAAACCATCCAAATCTGCTCACAGATGAAAGAGGAATTCCGAGCTTTGCCTTGGGTATTGCAACATCAACGAGGGGAGCAGATCATCTGAGAAGCAGACCCGGAATTGACCTCTTTCAGCTTCCGGAGGATGTTCTTGAGAGCATATACGGACACAAAATAATCAGCGACTTCACAGCATACGAGACAAAGGGCATAATGGTCTGGTGGCATGAACTGCTTTACAACATTGTTGACAGCCTCGGAATATGCAAGTTCCAGACTGTATTCAATTCTGCCAACTCACCAAAGTTCGAGGACTACATCCCCCTTATAAAATATGCAACCGGCATCGAGCTTACAAAGCAGCAGCTTATGGAGATTGCAGAGAGAAACTACACAATTGAGAGGCTGTTCAACACTATTAATGGATTCAGCAGAAAGGATGACTACCCGCCTGAGAGATACTTCAGAGAGGAGACGAAGAGAGGTCTGCCGTTCATGAAGGGGAGAAAGCTTGACAGAGAGAGATACGAGAAGATGCTCGATGAGTACTACAGACAGCACGGATGGGATGAAAATGGAATTCCAACAGAAGAGACTCTTGCAAGGCTTGGGATAGAAAAGCCGAAGGTGAGCTTTCCTGTGATTGAGAAAACAGCTGATGCGAAAAGGGGGTGAAAACATGGAGGAAAGAATGCTTGCTGTATTCCCGGAGCTTTGTACTGGGTGCAGGGACTGCGAGATAGTCTGCTCACTCAGGCATATTGGTGTGATAAATCCTGAGAGATCAAGGATTAGAGTCCTTAGAGACGTTTTTGAGGGGTTCGAGCTTCCTCTTGTATGCCTGCAGTGCGAGGATGCCCCATGCATGAACTCATGCAGAGTTGAGGCCTTCTATGTTGATGAAAGAAACGCCAAGATTGTTGACTACGAGAAATGCATTGCATGCAGAAGATGCATAATAGCATGTCCCTTTGGAGTCAATTTTCTGGATCCGGTAACAAAGAAGCCTCTGAAGTGCGATCTCTGCAATGGAGACCCAGAATGCGTGAAGTTCTGCTCGACTGGAGCTATCAGATACATAACTGCCGAGGAATACAACAGGGAAAAGATTAAGCTCTCATCTGAGAAGTACGTTGAAGCAATAAAACAGGAAGAAAGCTGAGAAGATGATTGTCAGATTCGTTGGGCCTCTTGCCTCAAAAATCGGAAAAGAAGTTGAAATCAGCATTGGAAGAGAAATCTCGGTAAGGGAAGCCATAGAGAAAATAGCTGAAGCTTATCCTCAGGCAGAAAGCGATCTCTCAGATCTGAGCTTTTACAGCATCTCCCTCAATGGTGAACTTCTAAAAAAAGATGAGCTTGAGACGAGAAAAGTCAGAGATGATGACTTGCTGATCCTCATTCCCGCAATTGCAGGAGGAGGAAAAGAGAAGAAGATAAAACTAATCATAAAAAGAAACTTTGACATCAGCACCCCCAGTTATGACAGCTTTGAAGGAAAATACGGATTTTTTACAAAGCTTGCCTTGGAAATGAGGAAAAGAATTGAGAGTGCCGAGCTTATACTGGATGTTGGGTGCGGTACAGGAATTCTTGGCGAGATTTTCCCAGATTCGAAAGTTGTTGGAGTTGACATATCATCTGACATGGTGAGGGTTGCAAGAACCAGGCTGTATGACGCCTTGATCGGAGATGGAAGCAGACTCCCCTTCAAAAATAATTCCTTTGATGCTGCGGTTTTCAATGCTGTCATATTTTTAATTCCCGATGGAGAGAACGCATTGAGAGATGCCATGAGGGTTGTCAGAGAGAACGGAGCAGTATGCGGGACATATCTTGTTGGTCTCTATGAAAATGGAAATGAGGTTCTTGAGGAAATTGGATTGAGGCACAGCCTTCCGTTTCCATGGAGGAGGGCTGAAAAAGCCATTGAGGAACTTGGAGGAGTTACACAGGAGTTAACGTTTAGAGTTGGGAGGGAGTTTGTTCTTGATTTTTACTCCATTCCCGCAATGTCCAACGCCCTCTTCCCAAAAATGGAGCTTGAGAAAAGACTTGAGCTCGTGAAACAGAATCTTTCAAATCTACCTGATGAAATGGATTTTGTGTGGAGAGTTTTTCAAATCTCCGTCTGAGTTTTACGATTTAATGAAAAAAGCTTTTCAAATTTTACAATTTAAAGAGTAAGATATTTATACCATTGACTATGTAATACTCATGAAAAAACGTTATCTTTGGGGGTGATACTCTGTACTGGAATCCGCAGGTTGAGAGGCTTTCAGCGGAGGAAATTAGAGATTTGCAGGCAAAAAAGCTGAGATACATTGTTGATTTCGCCTACAGAAACTCTGAATTCTACAGAAAATTCTATGATCAGGCTGGAGTGAAGCCGGATGATATAAAAAGTGTTGATGATGTTGCAAAACTGCCTTTTGTCAAGAAGCAGTACCTGAGAGACACCTATCCATACGGGATGTTTGCCGTCCCTCTCTCTCAGATTGTCAGACTGCATGCGTCAAGCGGCACCACTGGAAAGCCAACCGTAACGGGCTACACCTATGAAGATCTTGAGCTCTGGTCTGAAAGCCTTGCAAGATCCATGTATGCTGCTGGAGTTAGGAAAGAGGACGTTATTCAGAACGCATACGGCTATGGTCTCTTTACAGGTGGTCTTGGATTTCACTATGCTGGAGAAAGGCTTGGAGCAACTGTCGTTCCTTCCTCATCAGGAAACACCCAGAGACAGATTGAGCTCATGCTTGACCTCGGCACAACTGTGCTTTGCTGCACACCAAGCTACATGCTTTATCTGACAGAGTATGCGCAGAAAATGGGAATTGACATAAAAAATGATACAGAGCTCAGAATGGGGTTCTTTGGAGCAGAGCCCTGGAGTGAAGAAACAAGAAAAAGAATAGAGGAGAAAACAGGAATTGACGCAATAAACATATACGGCACCTCTGAAATAAGCGGTCCTGTTGTGAGCGAGTGCAGTGAGAAAGCAGGCATCCATTTCTGGGCTGACATCTTCCTGATTGAGATAATAGACCCTGAAACAGGGGAACAGCTTGGAGAGGGAGAGAGCGGAGAGCTCGTGGTTACAGTCCTTGGAAAAGAGGGTCTGCCGATGATAAGATGGAGAACCGGGGATATAACAAGCATGATTCTTGAAAAATGCGATTGTGGAAGATGGCATCCGAGAATTGAAAGAATTACAGGTAGAGCAGATGACATGTTCATAGTCAGAGGTGTGAATGTCTTCCCGAGCCATGTGGAGTATGCTCTCATGCAGGTCAAAGAGGTGAGCGAGCACTATCAGATAATCCTTGACAGGGATGAGAAAGGTTTGGATGTTATGACGGTTCAGGTTGAGATAAGTCCCGGGTATCAGGGCAAGACGAACACTGATCTGCTTGCCTCAAAAGTTAGAGAGACTCTGAAGAGCTATCTGAATGTCACTCCAAAGGTTGAGATTCTTGAGCCTGAAAGCCTTCCAAGATTTGAGGGTAAAGCGAAGAGAGTCATAGACAAGAGGAAAGTGTGAATGAAAGCAGCATTGATAATCATAGACATGATAAATGGGAACGAACCCTTTTTCACGGAAGAGCATAGAAAAATTATCCCCAGAATTGCTGAGACAGTAAGAGAGTGCAGAAAAAAATCCATTCCCATTATTTTTGCCAATGACAGCTACATAAAAAATGACTGGCTTTTTAGATTTATGAAAGAGCATGCGGTGAGGGGTACTGATGGGGTTGAGGTAATCGATGAACTGAAACCAGAAGAAAATGATATAATAGTTGAAAAGAGAAGGTTCAGTGCTTTTTTCAGAACAGATCTCGATTTAACTCTGAGAGAGCTTGGAGTTGATACGGTTGTATTAGCTGGAATAAACACAAATGTCTGTGTTTTAGCAACAGCATTCGATGCTGTCAGCAGTGATTTTTACACAATTCTGCTGAGTGATTGCTGTGCATCGAGTAAAAAGGAGCTACATGATTTTATTGTTGAGAAATTCAGAGGTCTGCCGGCATTCAGGGTTATGAAGAGTGAAGAATTTTTAAAAGAGGTTTTTTGAATAATGTCAATATGAAAATCAAAATTCCTGAGAGGCTTTTGAAGATTATAAATCCAAGAGAGGAGAAAGAGGAGATATCAATAATGTCAGAAATTGAGAAGTGCGGCGTTCTGATTGGTGAAAGAAAAGGGGAAGAGATGTTTGTGAAGGATATAATTGAAGTGGAAAATGATGCCGGAAGCCGATTTTACTTTGAATTAAAGGCTGAAAAATTATACAAAGCGTTAATCGAAGCAAGAAAAAGAGGAATGGAGATTATAGCAGTATTTCACACCCATCCCGGCGGCTCAGGCAGGCTTTCCAGCAGGGATGTGGAAGGTTTGAAGAATTCAGGAATTCCATGGGTAATTGTTGGTTTAGAGGGTGCGAGAGCCTATTTTTACGATAAAGGCATAAAGGAAATTGATCTGGAATTCTATTAATGAGTTACAAAAGATTCTGATTAACCGTTAAATTTTTAATTATTTTTGGATACAGATTACAGTATGGTCATACTCAAAAAGCTGGGTGGCGGGGGACATACAGAG
>Ga0256830_1002700_pt1 | contig 11498 bp, 9 predicted proteins | sample 128326metaG_FD_190537 | JGI IMG/M metagenome (GOLD analysis project Ga0256830, IMG submission 190537) | Hydrothermal vent microbial communities from Lau Basin, Pacific Ocean - 128-326 | ecosystem: Environmental > Aquatic > Marine > Hydrothermal vents | place: Pacific Ocean: Lau Basin | collected...
GCTGTTTGATGCCCCTGTTGCGTTGGATGTTAATATCAACTTGTAGTTCGTACCGTCGTTTACCGTGGTGGCCGTAACAGCGGATTGGGCGTTGTTTATCGCATCCCTGAGCTCGGAGAGCGTGGTGGTGGAGTCCACCGACACAGAGTACTGCGTGCCGTTTACTGTGAACTTAAGTGAGCCACCATCAACGGTGCCGACAACCGTAGACTCGGATGCCACACCAGTGGCGTCGTAGAGCTTGTGCGCCTGTGCAAGATTGTTTACTGTGATAGAATACGTCCCGGCAGAGGCATCGCTCGTAGCCGAGGCTCCAAGGATGGTCTCGTCCGTAACGCTCGTTGTGAACACCTTGAAGTCGGCGGTGCTCCTCAGGTCATCCGCTGCGCTCTTCAAATCGGAGAGCCTGGACTTCAGTGTATCGTAGGCCGAGTCCGCATCCTCGAGCAGGTCCTTTTCATACGCCAACTGGTCTATCGGCTGCCTTTTTACACTAACAAGCTGCTCTATAAGGGCCTGGTAATCTATCTGGCTTATCAGCCCCGATGATGCTGTAATACTCATAACATCCTCCAATCATCTATTCTTTGAACGGAAGAGGCCACTTTGGTTCCGCAAAAGCATTCATATTATAACCCGCATCTTCCCAAACATCACATTCAAGACGAACTCACTGCAGATGCGACGGCGTTGAATCAGATGAAGCAACACCTGACCGTTCAACTTCATGGAAGAAGGATCGCCTCGCCATGCAGGCAATGACCCACTCCGGAAGTTTCCCAGATCTTTCCTAAACCGCGCGTTATCATGTCTCGGTTTCGAAGAGAACCCCGATGAGCTCCTTCATCCTCTTACTGAGCCTCATGAACTCTTCCGGCGGTATCTGTCTTATTACATCCTCGGTCTCACTGTCCAGAACCTTGACCACCACGGTTCTTGTCTCGGGATCCACCTCGAGCCTGAGTTCGGTGTTCAGGCGCTTGAGCATTATCTCCATCTCGGATGCCACCTTCTCAAGGTCCTGAACGACGGTATCCTTTGCGTCCTCCGTCTCGTAACCGAGCAAAGCCGGCTTTTCTCCCACGTCTTCCTGGACGTTCCGGGGGCCCGGTTTGTTGAGCGCTGGCTGCATCGACTGGGATGGAACTTCCTTTATTTTGAAACTCGTATCTATCATTTCAAACTCTCTCGATGACAGGTGGAAGGAGGCGTCCCGCGAGGCGGGACGCCACATCCCGTTTCTTCTGTCTACGGCCCGGCACCAAGGCCGCGGCCGTCATCACCCTTAACCGCCGAGTAGCTGAAGCGCGGTCTGCGGCAGGAAGTTCGCCTGTGCCAGGACCGATGTGCCGGCCTGAACCAGTATCTGGTTCTTCGTAAAGACCGCAGTCTCGTAGGCGAAGTCCGCATCCCTGATCCTCGATTCGGCGGCCTGGAAGTTGGTGAAGGTCACCTGGAGGTTACTCAAGGCCGCGTTCAACCTGTTGGTCGTCGCGCCGAATATGGACCTTGCGTCGTTGACCGCCTTGAGCGCGGCGCTGATGGTATCGATGGCCGAGAGCGCACCGGTCACGCTCGTAAGCGCGTCCTTGCTCACGTTTACACCGTTGGTACCGCTTGTGAGGGCGGCGAGGCTTACGCTCAACTGGTCGTTGGACGAGTTCTTGAACCCTATGAAAAGGGTTATGGATGTTAGCGATCCGTTCAGGAGCTTCTTTCCTCCGAACTCCGTCGTTTTGGAGATCCTGTCGATCTCGTCGACCAGCTTGTTATATTCGTCACTATAGTATCCACGGGTGGTGGAGTCGAGTGTGCCCTGCGCCGCACTCGCGGCCAGCTCGCCCATCCTGGTAAGGACATTCGATATCTGCTCGGCCGCCTTGTCGCTTATCTCCATGGCGCTCACACCGTCGTTGATGTTGCGCATGGCGACCTGGATCATCCTGGACTGGCTCCTCAGCTGGTCCGCCCTCGCAAGGCCCGAGGCGTCGTCCGCAGAGCTGTTGATCCTGTATCCGGACGAGAGCCTCTGCACGCTAACCCTGAGCTGCGCGTTGGAGACGGCGAGGTTCCTCTGTGCGATTAAAGCCGCTACGTTGGTATTGATGACTACTGACATTGTTGTACCCTCCTTAGTAGTTGTTTGTCAGGCATCCTTGCCGTATTCTTTCGAGTCCCTGGATCAGGCCTTTACGCGTCCACCCTCCTTTCCGGCCAAGATTATCCATCACTCTTTACTAACCTTATCGGTAGTCACCCGAAAAATCTTAAACCAAAGGCATTGTAAAAAGACAAAAACCAGCCTGTGTCAAAAAGACGATGCAAGCCGAAATACACTATAAAAACATACAGTTACATGTAAATACACATTAGGCTATCATGCCCGGCTGCTGTGGAAAAGTCTTTTATCCATATCCTCAATGAAAGGGCGCAGCTCGTACTCGAGTGTGTCGGCTACAAGGAGGGGGTCACCGGATGAACGGGCGTCTTCAAGTACCTCGAGGTGCTTGAGAAGTGGTTCATACAGGCCTGTCGGAGGTTCCTTGAATATGTCCATACTCTGTGACAATGCGTACCTTGAAAGCTCGTTGAGTGTCCCTGAAACCTCCTTCAGTCCGTCGAATATGCTCGCAAGGTACTCCTCAACGGCCCCCTCGCCAAGTCTTATCATCTTAACCACTGTGTCGATATTCGTCTTTATCACGCCGATGTACTCCTGGATGGTGTCGACCGCATGAGCACCGAACGCCTCGTAGCTGTCTGTTAGGAGCTTCAACTCCTCGAACTCCGAAAGGGGCTTGGCTGGCAGGTCCGTTATCCTCCAGTGCTCCACCTTCCTACCGTCCGCCCACATGTCCCGGATCAACCTCTTCATGCCGCGAATCTCCTTCTCTACGGCCTCGACAAGATCTCCCACAGTTGCGTCACGGTCCGTATCCTCGTAATCCAGGAGTGTACCGTCAAGATATATTCGCGGCAGGGTCCGCCGCCATGTTCTGCCCTTGTCCATCGGCTCCTCCTTTTGAACACATCTCTTCCTCAATGGTAATAATCGCCCGCTCGAGGATCGGAACGAACCTCTCCGCGGTCTCCTTCACCTTTGTGTAGGAGGTTACGAGGGTATCCAGATCCATGCGGAACTGTTCACATAGGCTTTCATCCTGTTCCTTCCTAAGATAGGTCTTAAGCTCATAGGTGTATGCAACAAGGGCCTCCCACATGAAGGCCACCTTGGAGGTCCTGTCAAAGAGCTCCCCTTCCAGCCGTCCTATCCTGCCAACATTCTTCTTCAATTCCGGCGATATACCGGTCTTAACATATCTCTTTCTTATCTTCGAAGCTTCCTTGACTATAAGGGTTGAAATGCGTTCGACATCCTCCAGCCTTGCCTTCATCTCGGTAAATGCATCGAGAAGCCCGCCATAGTCGACCGGTTTCCTTTCAGTCTCCGCCTCGCTCAGGACCTCCTCAACACTCCGCTCGGATGAAGCCACGGCAAAGTGCTTCCCGATCGCTTCACCGAGGGACATGTGTTCCATACCTTCTATGTAAGCGCCGCCTTCGGTTGCGTTTATGACCTTTATGGACGGCCTGCTTTTCTTCAATTCGGACGCGTACTTCTCAAGCCACTGGTGAAATATCACCCAGTCGAACTTGGATGGCACAGGCTTTCCGTCGACCCCCTTCAGCCACTGGATGTCAACCTGGAACCTCTCCTTGACCGGACCGGCGCCGTTGTCCCTCATGTGCTCATCTATGACAACGGTCACCTTCCCGTTTACCGCATCCAGCGTTACATCCTCCTTGGTGTACACGCTACCTACCGCATGGGTGCGTCCCTCGCTGAAACAGAGGTCCTGTCCGATGAAAACGATCGGATTACAGCCAAAGGCCACCCCCATGTCAAGCGCCGCGGTAGTAACGCTTCCGCCTATGGACGGCGTGTATTCGCTTCCCCACAGCCTGGAAAGGCCTGCGCTTAGATTGACAAACGGGCTGAAGAATATGAACTTTCCCCTTGACTCCTTTGCGAGCATGTTGGGATGGGCCACATCCGCCAGAACGAGCCTTATATACCTGTCTTCCTCTCCATCCGTGAAGTACGCGTTCTTGGTAAGGTCATGCTTCTCGGCGCTTATGACGAGGTCCGGCACCACGCCAGCCTTGAGCAAGGGCCTGTAGGCGGTCACGGCCGCAATGATCAGCGCCTTGCCCTTGACCTCCTTGAGGAGGTGCGCATTCTTTCTGAGCGACGGCCCTGCGCCGACTATCACCATCGGTACGCCATCGAACCTTTCTTTCAAGACGTCAACCGGTGGATACTCGGAAAACGCCCGGAGGTTGGCGAAGTAGTTCTCGATCCACTTCAGTCTCGAATCGATATCGGTCTTTATCCCCACCATGCTCGCGATGTGCACGTTACGCACCAGGTCGTGGTACTCGCGAAGTTCATCCGGGAAAACGGCCTTGTAGGGTGCGCTCTGGTATCCCAGAAGATCATACATACCGTCCGTGTGCTCCTGCAGTATCTTTACGAGGTTCTCGGTGTCTTGACACAGGAGCACCGTCTCATTGGAAAGTGTCCCGGAGAGGTCTATGTTTGCAAGCACACCCATGAGTATCTCAATGGATGGTTCATAGACTATTAACTTCTCCAACCCTTCCCGTACAAGCGTCCTGAGGAGGTACCCGCATCCGAGGCCGAAGAGTATCACCCAGTCCGGCTTTTTAGAAAGTATCTCTTCGGCCTGAATCCCTGCCTCCTTCCAGGGGTCATAGCGGCTGTGGAAGTAGCGTCCTCGGTACCGGAAGGTATAATCACCGCTCCTTGTCCGCTCGATCTCCACCCCTGGCTTATCCACAGAGCGCAGCCTCTCGGCGAGTGCTGGGTTCTTTTCTTCCAAGGCCCTCAGGTTCTTATCGAAAATATCAGTTACCCTGTCCATCATAATACCCCCGTTTCCTCTTCGCATCCGTGTGCAGTCACCCTGAACGAGATCCTGTTGTACCCCCTCCAGACCCACCATGCAGTATCATCCACCTCGCCGACGGAGTGGGAGATACGCAGAAAGAAGGACTTCCCTGAACCGGCCTCGGTCTCTGTATAGCGCAGGAGCGGAACCGAATAGAGCTCGGACTTGTCGGTCGAGATCCTGACGCATTTATCCATATCCCCTATTGCCACCCATCCCTCGGTCGAGCCCAGGCAGCCGGAGGCCGACACACGCTGGCTTACAGGATCATCCTGCGCCGCAACGTGTCCGTCCAGGTAGAACCTTTCTGGTGCAAAACCTCCGTTTATGGTCTCAAACCATAGCCTCCTGCGGTCAAAGCCTTCGGGAATGAATGTAAATATGCCGAGCCTGAGTGAGGACGCCTGCAGCCCGTCTACCTTCAGGCTGTAACTCACGGCGAGCTCGGCGTGGGCCTTTGACAGTGTATAACTCTTTTCGAGCATTCCTATGTCGAGCGGTATGCGAAGAGAGATACTTATCTCATCCACGCTCTCTTCCAAATGCGGATCGACCGGCACGAGGTCCGTGGTCTTCTTTCCGTCCCTGGCAACGTGTATGAGGTGCCCGCTGAAGAAGTCCGCGCCGTAGCGCATGTCTTCGTAGTAGCCGTGCTCCAGCGTACCGACGAGAGGCTCGGAGCAGATCCCCGGAAACCTGAGCGACCTTATTGAAAAGCCCTTGTTCTTAATGAACTCTGCTTCAACGCTTCCCGTCGAGATCTTGAGCGTATTTTCGGTATCAGCTATCACCGAGCCGGCTGAATCGGTACCAGGTGCAGCTGTTCTCACTGTGGAAAAGGCCGGGGCTGTGTGCAACGTATTTTCATATATCCTCACAGCCGGTCTGTCATGTATCTGTGAGCATACAGAAGGTCCTTCTACCGGACCGACACCCGCCCTTTGGCCGAGGAGTCTACCTGTCTCGATCTTCAGCCAGCCCATCATGTCCTGGAAGCCCTGGTACTTCTCGTCGATCGTGTTGGTCCTGAAGTCACTGCCCCATAGTTCACATAGCATCTCCTTGTAGCGGTCTACAATTTCCTTGCCTGCAAGGCCGCCCTCTTCCAGGGCCTTAATGTTCTCGTACACCTTATGACAACTGGTGTTTATGTGCACGCTGTCGCGGCCCGCCACGGCCCACCTTGTCGGGTTGTACTTCAGCTGCTTCTTGCATGGTATGGGCACAGCAGCGGATTCAAGCGATATCCTGTTGAATGCATACTGATGCCCCCTGAAGTGCTCCACTATTCCGCAAGGGGTGGAAAACACAACCCTTTCATCTTCGCGTAACTTCAGCAAAAGACCCCTTATCCTGGAGTATTCATCGCGTTTTTGCACAGCACCTCTACCCGGCCTGTAGTCAAAGACCTCTGCGTCGTTGCCGTAAAGTATAAGCGCCCTCTCATCGGTGACTGATGCATGCGAGCGGATGAACTCAAGGTACTCCTCCTCGGTGTACTCTCCGTGCACGAACCTCTGGAACTTCTGGAAGGCTATCGAGTGGTTCCATACAACGTCCATGGTCTCCTTAACGCCCAGCGCCGTCTGTGGATAATACATGAATTCCCTTGGATAGCGGTTGTGCTGGTAACAGTTGTTCCAGTCCATTATGAGCGTCTTGTAGCCGGCCCTGCGGTAGAGGTCCACGAGGGACCTCGAATAGGTCTGCTCGTTGACAAGGACCGTCGTCGGCACATCCCCCAAAAGCTCCCTGTAATATCGGCCGGCGAACTCGAGGTTCCACAGGTTCACCTCGGCCGGGACAAGCGGCATTATTATCTGTGCAAGCCCCGAGCCTACAAACTCGCACCTTCCTTCCTCCCACAGCCTGGCCAGTGCCTTTATGAAGCCCCTGTCACGGCGCTCTATCTCTCTAAGCGTGGAGGCCGTGGCCTCTATGCCGACCGGTATCCCCTCCTCCGCAAGTTCCAGGAGAGGCCAGTAACAGTCCTCTATGAGCCTGGGGTAGTCGTCCTCCGGTATGAGTGAGAACGCGAGGTTGAGGTGAAATACGCTGTACAGGTAAAGTTTCATACAGGCTCTGTCCCTCCAACCGGGACGGTCTCTATACGGACCGCATCCACCACCTCCACGGCCCTGGATACGGCCTCGTCCCTTGTATCGCCCACCGTGATGACGAAGCCCGCCCTCTGGGTATGGTTTGTCACAGCCCCTAACACATCGCCCCGCCTTACGAACGATACCAGGCGCTGAACCCACGGCGTATCGGCGAACCTCTCCATGTTCTTAATCTCCACGACCCTTCCGGGCTCGGGGAAAAAGTACCTTATGGCGACCCCTCTGGTGTACCTCGGCAAAAGCTCTTGCTGCGTAACATCCTCTCCGAGGGCCAGCTTTATGGCCGCACCAACGAGGTCGACCCCCGTGGCCAGCGGGATCTGATCGGTCGAGAACCAGCCGCCCGAAAGCCTTGCCGCAACCTCAATAACCTTTGGCCCCTCTTCGGTAAGTACCATGTCGCCCTTGGCTATGCCCCTTTCTATACCCATCGCCCTTGCGGCATCCTCGGCGAACCTGGAGATCGCATCCTTATCCTCCCCGCTCAACACCGTCGGCTGCTGACCTCCATTTTCAATGATATACGGCGCAAACCTGTCCAGGTACTCGTAGTTCCGGTCTCCGAACCCCGGCGTACATGCGGTCTCACCGATGATCACCGATTCGGTGCTCACCTGCTGCCCATCGAGGTACTCCTCCACCATGACCCTGCCGCTGGGTGAATGGCCGAGCGCATGGCACCACGCCCATTCAAGGTCGATTCCAGGATCGAGCCTCAACACTCCCCTCGCCCCTCGGCTGTCCACCGGCTTTATGACAAGCGGGAACCCTCTCTGGGCGACTATATCTTTGAGGTGTTCGACCGAATCAACATGGCTGAACCATGGAACAGGTATGCCGCATCGGACGAAGCGTTCCTTCATCGCAAGCTTGTCAGAGGCCAATAACGCCGTCTCCACCGATATGCCCGGAAGACCCAGGGCATCCGCCACGCTGGCCACGGTAAGCGGCACGTCAGCGGCAATACACATGACCCCGTCTATACGGCGGATGGTACGATGGTACCTGAGTGCGGCCTCAACGGTTGCAGGGACATCGTAGGTACTGGCAATAACCCTGTCATCGGCATCCTCGAATCCGGGGGCATCAGGATCCATGTCACTTACAACGACATACAACCCCATCTCTTTTGCCCGCCTTATACCCGGCACGGCCTCTACCCCGCCGCTTACTATCCACAGTGTCTTCATCCAAAGTACATCCCGCCGTTGACGTTTATCGTCTGGCCGGTTATATACGAGGAGTCCTCGCCCGCCAGAAAGACAACGACCCATGCCACCTCTTCCACCGTTGCGATACGCCCCATGGGGATGTTACGCACCTTTTCCCTGCCGGCGTCGGTCTCTAGCTCCGCCGAAGACATGTCGGTCGCCACAAGCCCGGGCGCCACGGCATTGGAGGTAATACCGTACTTGCTGTATATACGGGCCAACGACATGGTCAGACTGATAAGCCCGGCCTTTGCCGCTGCGTAGTGGACCTGGTTGAACCCGCCCCATTGTCCGCCTATGGACGATATGTTTATGATCCTGCCCCAGCCCTTTTCCTTCATCCCGGGCAACACCTCCTGACAACATGCGAAGGGTCCCCTCAGGTTCACGGCCGTCATGCGGTCCCAGTCCTCGTCCGTGATGGTCTCAAAGGGCTTTTCCTGCGCAATCGCCGCGTTGTTAACGAGTATGTCGATCGGGCCGAGTTTTTCCCTTACCTCTGCAAGTGCCCGTCTCACGCTCAGGCGGTCTTCCACCGTCATCTGCACCGCAATGGCCCTGCCTCCCCGGGACGAGATATCCTCCACCAGCTCATCGGCCAATGTTCCGTTGACGTTGTATGTGACGGCTACGAGGTTGCCTGCATCAGCGAGTGCCCGGGCTATACCCCTTCCTATGCCCCTGGAGCCGCCGGTTACAACCGCGACCTTATTGTTGTCACCCATCTTCATCACTTTCCCCTCTAACCACACGCCGAGACGGCCGCCTTCCGTTCAAGGACCCTTTTCGCAGCGGCACAGATGGCCTCGGCCGTGAGCCCGTATTTTTCCGCGAGATCATTGGGATCGCCTGACTCCGCGAACCGATCCCGTATGCCGACACGTTCAACAGGCACCGGCACGGTGGATGTCACGACCTCGGAGACCGCGCCCCCGAGCCCGCCGATAACGTTATGGTCCTCAGCGGTAACCAGGGCACCTGTCCTTGATGCGGATTCGGCTATGAGCTCACGGTCTATGGGCTTTATGGTGGACATGTTGACCACGCGCGCCGAGACGCCCTCACCCTCGAGGACCTCGGCCGCATCGAGCGCCCTGTGCACCATCACACCCACTGCGATGATGGTCACATCCATTCCCTCTCTCAGTACCTTCCCCCTGCCCAACTCGAACTCCACGTCCCGGTCGAAGACGTACGGTACGGGGCTTCTCCCGGTGCGCATGTAGACCGGCCCCTCTGTATCCAATATGACCGGAAGGGCCTTTTTCAGCTCGAAGGGATCGGCCGGGGCAACAACCCTGAAGTTGGGGATCGCACGGTATATCGCAATATCCTCTATGGCCTGGTGGGTCGGGCCGTCGGGGCCCACATCAAGCCCCAGGTGGCTTGCGATCACCTTGACATTGAACTCCGGGTAGGCTATGGAGTTCCGTGCCTGCTCTACGGCGCGCATGGAGGCGAAGACAGCGTAACAGGTCACTATGGGTACAACGCCGGTGGTGGAGAGCCCTGCCGCCACACTCATCATGTTCTGCTCGGCGATGGCGCACTGGATGAAGCGCTCGGGAAAGGCGTCCCTGAATACGGCCGTACCGGTACCGCCCGCCACGTCCGCATCGAGCACCACGAAGTCATCCCTTGTCCTTGCCAGCTCGATTAGGGCCTCGCCGAAGGCCTCCCTCATCGTAGTCATTATCCTATATCATCCAAACCGCATTCCCTCAGGGCTCGGACTCTCTCCTCGCCCTGCGGGGCGAGGCTTCCGTGCCACACAGGGTTGTTCTCCATGAAGGAAATCCCCTTGCCCTTGACGGTGTGCGCGATTATAACGGAAGGGCGTCCCTTCACGGTACGGGCCTCCTTGAAGGCATCGCCTATCTCCTGGAAACTGTGTCCGTCTATCTCCATCGTGTGCCACCCGAAGGCGGTGAACTTCTCCGCGAGCGGCTCAAGGGCGGTCACGTTGCTGCACAGGTCGTCGCTCTGGTACTTGTTGTAGTCCACAATGGCCACAAGATTGTCAAGCCTGTAGTGCGCGCCGAACATCATGCCTTCCCAGACCTGGCCTTCGTTCAGCTCGCCGTCGCCTAAAAGCACGTACACCCTGAAGCCGCGGCCCGCGCGTTTGCCTCCGAGTGCGCATCCAAGGGCGAATGAAAAACCCTGTCCCAGGGAACCTGAGTTGAACTCTACCCCAGGGGTCTTCAACCGGTCCGGATGCCCCTGAAGCATCCCCTCCACATGGCGGAGCCTTTTGAATTCCTCGACACCGAAGAAACCCTTCTGGGCCAGAACCCCGTACAGTACGGGGCACGAATGCCCCTTTGAGAGAACGAACCTGTCACGGTCCGGATCGTTACGGTTGTCAGGGAAAAAACTGATTTCCCTATGGAAGAGATATGTAATGATTTCTACAGAAGACAGGGCGCCTCCGGGATGACCGGAGCCGGCATAACAGTTCATTAGTATAATATACTTCCTCAGCTCCTTTGCCTTCTGTGACAATTCGATGTATATATCTTCAGACAAACTACTGCCCTCCTTATCTTCGAATCAAGTGCTACGACTACTGCGGGACCGTCTCTATCTTCACCATGGCGGCGGCAAAGACAGCCCTTTCTTCTGCCTCCTTGAACGTCCTCCCGGTGGCATGAACGAAACCCGCCCTCTTTGTGTGGTCGGTAGGAGGTTCCACAACATCCCCCACATTCAAAAAGAGCATCTTCTTTGAGACCCAATCGTACCGTGAGAGATCATCGAATCCCTTGATACTCACAATGCGCCCGGGTTCGGGAAAGAAGTACCGTATCCCCACCTTGCACAGATCCCTTGGAACGAGTTCAGTGGTGTCGAGTTCTTCCCCGAGACAAAGCCTGATGGTCTGTCTTACGAGATCGACCCCCCGTGCCAGTGGTATCTGGTCCGTACAGAGATACCCGCCCGAAAGCCTCGCTGCAAGCTCTATGACCACCGGTCCGTCCTCGGTAAGCACTATGTCGCCCTTTACGGTACCGTTTTCAATGCCCATGGACCTTGCCGCCCTAGCCACCACATCCTCAACGGCTTGGACCTCCTCGGCGCTTATGTCCGCTGGCAACACACCTCCGTTCTCGATTATGTAAGGCTTATAGCGATCCATCAGCTCGTAATTTCTCTCGGAGATTGAAGCGGTATAACAACGTCCCCGATATACA
>Ga0256830_1002701_pt1 | contig 11497 bp, 7 predicted proteins | sample 128326metaG_FD_190537 | JGI IMG/M metagenome (GOLD analysis project Ga0256830, IMG submission 190537) | Hydrothermal vent microbial communities from Lau Basin, Pacific Ocean - 128-326 | ecosystem: Environmental > Aquatic > Marine > Hydrothermal vents | place: Pacific Ocean: Lau Basin | collected...
TTTGTGGGATTCCTATGCGGTGTTCGACAACGATGTCCGGCATATCCGCGAAGACAGAAGCACCGGCCTGGTGACTTTGGCGATTGAATGGGAAGACCCCGAGACCGCCGCACAATGGGCCAACGAACTGGTGTCGCGCGTCAATGCGACCCTCCGTCAGCAGGCCGTCGAGGCATCCAATCAGGCTATCGCCTATCTTCAGGAACAGCTCAATCGCACCAGCGTGGTTGAACTGCAACAGGTGCTGCACCGCCTGATTGAAGCAGAAATGAAGAAAATCATTCTTGCCAATATCAACGAGGAATTCGCCTTCAGGATCATTGACCCCGCTACTGCGCCCGAGGAACCTGTAAAACCCAGAGTGGCTCTCATGGTCATACTGGCCACCACTCTCGGGCTGATACTCGGGATTGTCCTGGCGTTTATACTGAACGCCGTGCGAGGTGAGCCGGGCGCCGAGAGGGAGAACGCCGGCAATGCCTAGCAGGTTGTTGAAATTCGCTCAGTAGAATTTCGACAACCTGCCTGATTATGGGGTTCGCAGCGAGTATTTACTGGTGGGAGGGTGTGGAGTTTCCGCCGCCTCCCCCCAGGGCGGCCAGTGCGGCCGCCACCAGCGCACCGATACCGATTGCCACCCCATAGCCCGTACCACTTTCGGCTGATTTTTCGTAGGCCTTTTCGGTATCTTTCACCTTTTCAGCCTGTTTCGGCAGCGTTGTCCCGGTTTGTTTTTCAGGTACAGGCGGTTTCTCGATCTCGACTTCAACCGGTGCGCTGTCGATTTCGATCTGAATCGCTTCCTGGGCAAAAACGGGATGATTCAGGAAAAATGCCCAGACGACGAACTGGAAAACCGGGTTTTTGGTCACTCTGTCAAACTCCCTGGGTGGCTGTCCGTGGAGAAATGCCTGCAAGCCTAGAATCGGGAAGGAACGAGGCGAAGTCAAGCGCTTTTTCGCCGGCCCTGCTCCGGATTCCGGCTTCATGGGAACTCTTTTTTGAAGACTGTTCCAAAGGTTGCGATAATTTGCTATAGCAAAACATTGAAGAGTGGCACAGACAGTGCCGCTCAATAATGCAGGGGTTTGTTCATCTAGATGCTCGATGTCTACAGAAACTATTACGGCTTGACCGGCGAACCCTTCCGTCTGGGGCCCGATCACCGTTTTTCCCTGCATCACGAAAGTTATGCCAATGCCAAGGCTTACCTCGAATACGCGATTTACCAGGGCGAAGGTTTTATCGTCATAACAGGTGAACCGGGCACCGGGAAAACCACGCTGATCAACGAAATCCTCGCCGACCTGGACCATGAGAAGGTGCTGGTGGCGACACTGAACAGTACCCAGCTCGAGCCCCGCGACCTGTTGCACATGGTGGCGAGTTCGTTCGAACTGTATCCCGAGGATACCAGCAAGGCCAAGCTGCTGGTTGAAATCGAGTCCTTCCTGGTCCGCAAGATTCGCGGCGGCCAGCGCGCGATCCTCATCGTCGACGAAGCCCAGGACCTGTCCAGCTGTACCCTCGAGGAATTGCGCCTGCTGGCGAACCTGCAATACAAGCACCAACTGTTGCTACAGATTTTTCTGGTTGGACAGGAACAGTTGCTGGAACTGGTTCGCGCACCGGGCATGGAACATCTGCATCAGCGGCTGGTGGCCGCCACCACGCTGGAACCGCTGAGTTTCGATGAAACCATAGACTACATCGAACACCGGCTGAACAGGGTCGGCTGGAGCGGCACCCCTGCGATCGATGAGGGCGCCCTGACTGAAATCTATCGCTACAGCGGCGGAATACCCCGCCGGATCAACCTCATCGCCAATCGCCTGTTTCTCTATGGCGGCATGGAAGAAAAACAGCGATTCGATGCCGACGATTCACGCAATGTCATCCGGGGCCTGATCGAGGAGTGTCTGCTGCACCCCGAGCCGCTGATCGCCGAAACCGATATCGTTGCAGCAGCCGACGCCGGAGGTAAAGAACGCTCACGCAGCCTGCCTCGCGACGGCAAGCCATCCGCCGGAGCGCCTCCGTCCCCGGCAAATGGCGGCACGGGCAAGGCGGAAGCACCGTCGGGGCCGGGCGCTGACAAGCGGCACTCCACCGCACCGGAGCCCACAGGAACCGCTGCAGCCGACAGGAAAGGCGCATCAGCGCCGCCCCCCGCCGACAGAGCGGCGCCCCCCCCATCGAGCGGTAGCGGCCCCGGACCCGGGCCGGCCGCCCCCAGACCCGCGCCGCCGGCGGCCAGGAAAAGCGCGGACAAAATGGAACGGCCGGTGCCGCCCAGGCCGACGCCCGGTTCGTCGCCCGGGGCGGACAAAAAGGGTGGCGGCAAAGGCGTCACGGTGGCCGTGTTACTGCTGGCAGGCGCGGGAGCCGCTTATCTGCTGCGCGAACAACCCCATGACCCGGATCAGATCCACGAGCCCCTCGGGCAGACCGCCGCGCCGGTAACGGCACTGCCGGAACTGGAACCCGACACGGGACCCGTGGAGGCAACCGCTGCAGCGCCGACCGAAAACCTGCTGGACGATATCGCCGCGGATCCGGCCGCCGAAGCTGAACCGGACCATCAAACCCTTGTGGAGACGTCTGAACAGGGCAGGATCATGCGCTCACCGCCCCCGGAACCGGTCGATAGCGCCGTTACCCCCCGGGCACCAGCGGCGGCGGAAACGCCGCCGACAGAGAAGGAAACACCGGCACCGGCCGTTCCAGCCGGGCCGCCGGTGTCGACGCCGCCCGCTGCGGCCGCGGACGAAGCACCGGCACCGGTTCAGGCCGAACCAGCTCCGACTCCCGCCGGCCAGGCCGTCAAGCCCGATTCGACGGACAAAGAGACCCGCGTGGCAACAGTGGAAAAAGCCGGCGGCGAAGCCCGCCCCACGGCTTCGACCGGGCCGCCCAGGACCGATGAACACCTTGCTCAAGCCGATGCAGCGCCCGCCAGGCCCGACACCGAGGCCATTGCGGCCCAGCTTGCCCGCTTGAGGCAGGCGGCCGAACAACGCTTTTCCGACCGCCAGGCCCGCCTGCCGCCCAGGGCCGGACCGGTCACTGCAAAGCCGGAGGAACCGGCTGTCGCCGGGCCGGTGGGGAAAACGCCGCCGACGGTGGCAGACACGCCGGCAGCGGTCAAAAAAAAACGGCGCACCACTCCTGATGAAATAGCCTCCAGGCTGCTGGACGGGCGCTGGAGCAGTCGGGGCAAGCCGGCTTCGCTGCTGCCTTCCGAAACCACCTCCTGCGACAGGCAGACCGACACCATCGTTTGCCTGAGCACCCCGCGGAATGTCAACACCCGGTACGGTCTGGCGCTGTACAAGGTGGAAACGACGCTGAGCGGCTTTTCCGCCCAGGGCCATTTCGAGATGTCGTACCGGACACTGGTCAGGCTGGTGGATTCGGAGACTGCAGAACGTAACGGCGCAGGTGCCGCATCCGACGACAATGGCTGGCAGATCACCGAATATTCCATGAGCTGCAGGCTGACCGAAGCAGACAGGGTATCGTGCCTCGATGGCAAAGGCGTCAGCCGTGAATACCGCAAAAGTGGACCCGCCACCGGCACCGAATAGGGAGCCGCCCCACCCGCCGCCCTCTCGGAGCATCGCCGGCACAACCGGATACGGGGTCGCTGGTGTAACGGCATGAACCTGCCCCTGAACAATGATCACCATCAACCCCCCGGGCACTTGACAATCACCATGCCGAACCCGGGAACACAGCCCCTGAACGCAGGCTTGCCAAATCCCGTGAAAACCCATATCTTGTGGCACAAGCTTCGGTTCGACCACTATATGTCGTGGTCGAGGCAAGAGGGAACCCGGTGAGAATCCGGGACTGTCGCGCAGCGGTATAGGGGAACGAAATCCACCGGACACCCCGGGTGTCAGGCACTGTCCAGCAAGGTCCGGACGGGAAGCCGTGGAAGTAGGTGGCCACAGGCCGTGCCCCCAAGTCCGAAGACCTGCCGTAGCCGCAACCGTCTACAGAACGGTTGTTCTCTGGGCCCTCGCGTCAAAGGCACCGGGATGCAATCCGTTTCCCCTGGTTTCCCTGGCGCGCTGTGCCGCCTGTTCACGCGCTATGGAACGAGGAGAGACAGATGATTACCCAAGCTGCTCCATCCCACGCCGGTTGCAACCCGCGCCCGGTTGCCCTGCCCGCCCGCATCATCAAACGTAATGGCGAACGGGTCGACTTCGACGCCGAAAAGATCGTCTCCGCCATTCATCGCGCCGGTGTCGCCACCAGCGAGTTCGGGGAAGACGAAGCACGCCTGCTGGCGGCCCAGGTACTGAAAGTCATACGCTACCGGTTCGGCGGCGACATTCCGCATATCGAACAGATTCAGGATGTGGTGGAGCAGGTATTGATCAGCTCCAACTACTATCGCACCGCCCGTGCCTATATCGTCTACCGCGAACAGCATGGCCGCCTGCGTCAGGACCGGCGCACCCTGGTCGATGTCGAGGCAGCCATGGACGAATACCTCGAGCAGCTCGACTGGCGGGTCAACGCCAACGCCAACCAGGGCTATTCGCTGGGCGGACTGATCCTCAACACCGCCGGCAAGGTCACGGCCAACTACTGGCTCAATCATGTCTACCCGCCCGAGGTGGGGGAGGCGCATCGCAACGCCGATCTGCACATCCACGACCTGGACATGCTGGCCGGCTACTGCGCCGGCTGGTCCTTGCGCACCCTGCTGACGGAGGGACTCAACGGTGTACCGGGCAAGGTGGAAGCCGGGCCGCCGGCGCATTTCTCCAGCGCCCTGGGGCAGATGGTCAATTTCCTCGGCACCCTGCAGAACGAGTGGGCCGGGGCCCAGGCGTTCAGCTCTTTCGACACCTGTCTGGCGGCTTTCGTGCGCAAGGACGGACTGAGCTACGAGCAGGTCCGGCAGGGAATCCAGGAGTTCATCTACAATCTCAATGTTCCCTCGCGCTGGGGAACGCAGACACCCTTCACCAACCTTACCTTCGACTGGATCTGTCCCGAAGACATGAGGGGGCAGATTCCGATCATCGCCGGCGAGGAAATGCCGTTCTGCTACGGCGACCTGCAAGCGGAGATGGACCTCATCAACCGTGCCTACATCGAGGTAATGAGCGAGGGGGACGCACGGGGACGGGTGTTCACCTTTCCCATCCCCACCTACAACATTACCGATGATTTCCCCTGGGAGAGCGAAAATGCCCGGCGCCTGTTCGAGATGACCGCCAAGTATGGCCTGCCGTACTTCCAGAATTTCATCAATTCCGAACTCAAGCCCGGCCAGATCCGTTCCATGTGCTGCCGCCTGCAACTCGACTTGCGGGAACTGCTCAAGCGCGGCAACGGTCTGTTCGGCTCGGCCGAGCAGACCGGTTCTATCGGCGTGGTTACCATCAACTGTGCGCGTCTGGGCTACCTGTTCCGGGGAGACGAGAAAGGGCTGCTGCAACGCCTGGACCAACTGATGGAGCTGGCGCGGAGCAGCCTGGAGATCAAGCGCAAGGTGATTCAGCGCTATATGGACAATGGGCTGTTCCCCTACACCAAGCGTTACCTGGGCACCCTGCGCAATCATTTCTCGACCATCGGCGTCAACGGAATCAACGAAATGGTCCGGAACTTCAGTGGCGACACCCTCGACATAGGCGATGAAGCAGGCCGGGAACTCGCCTTGCGCCTGCTGGATCACATGCGCGAACGCCTGCTCGAGTTTCAACAGCAGACCGGACACATGTACAACCTGGAGGCAACACCGGCCGAGGGCACCACCTACCGATTCGCCAAAGAGGACAACAGGCGCTACCCGGGCATCCTGCAGGCCGGGACGGATGAAGCGCCTTATTACACCAACTCATCCCAGCTCCCCGTGGCTTATACCGATGATCCTTTCGAGGCACTCATGTTGCAGGATGAACTGCAGACCCGCTATACCGGTGGGACGGTGCTGCATCTGTACATGAGCGAGCGGATCTCCAGTGCGCGGGCCTGCGCCCGGCTGGTACGGCGGGTATTGGAGCGCTTCCGCCTGCCCTACGTCACGGTGACCCCCACCTTCTCGATCTGTCCGGTGCATGGTTATCTCTCAGGCGAGCATGAATTCTGCCCGCGCTGTGATGAAGAGAAGCTGGCCGAAAAACGCCGGACTGCAAATGACACCATCCACTAGGAGGAAACATCATGCCTGTACCGACAATGCAAACCCTGAAACTGAGCGACGAGGAACGTCAGCGGTGCGAAGTCTGGACCCGGGTCATGGGCTATCATCGCCCGGTAACATCCTTCAATCCCGGCAAACGGAGCGAACACAGGGAGCGCCGCCATTTCCTTGAACGGCGCACCGCCTGAGATGCACCTGAGCATCGGCGGAATAGAACCCTTCACCACCATCGATTTCCCCGGCAGGCTGGCAGCCGTGGCGTTTTGCCGCGGCTGCGCCTGGCGATGCGGCTATTGCCACAACGCACATCTGCAAGCGGGCGCCACCGGCAACGACTGGGATGCGCTGGCGGCATTCCTGGACAGCCGCCGGGGACTGCTCGACGGCATTGTATTCAGCGGTGGGGAGCCGCTGCTGCAAGGCGGGCTGGGAGTGGCACTGGAACGCTGCCGGCAAATGGGGTTTGCCACCGGCCTGCACACCGCGGGCAGCAGCCCCGCGCGACTGGAGCGGGTGCTGCCGCTGCTCGACTGGGTCGGATTCGATATCAAGGCGCCCTTCGACGCCTATCCAGGCGTGACCGGTGTGCCGGGCAGCGGCGACAAGGCCCGTTACAGCCTGTGCAGACTGCTCGACAGCGGTGTGGACTGCGAGGTGCGCACCACCGTGGACCCGGATCGGCTGGACCGGGAACAGGTGCTGGCGCTGGCGATCGAACTCGAGGCCCTGGGTGTGTCCCGCTTCGTGCTCCAGGCATGCCGGCGTGACAGCCCCGCCACCAGAAGCGATCCGCTGAACGACAGGGAACTGCTACGCAAGGTCTCGGCCCTGTTCGAGGATTTCGAACTGCGGGGCAAACCGGCGCAGCCTGACACCCCCCGCGCTCAAGGGGCATAAACGCCGTTACACCCTGGCGCTGAACGACAATACCGTACTGCTTCATGGCTTGTACAGATGGTGCTTCTCCCGCGATTTTTCCCAGTGGAAATATTTGTATCTGAACAGCGAATCCTCGCCATGGCAGTAGGAACACAGGAAGTGGGTACTGTCATCCACCCGCAGGAAGCTGTCCAGCACTGATCCTTCGCGGTTCTTTCCTGGACCCCTGCGGGGATCGCCGGGTTTCCATTGATGGGGATCGTGACAGGTCGGGCAGGTGATGCGGCCGGTATCGTCCGGACGACCATCGTCGCCGAACACCGGCGGCAACACGCTGAGCAGTCCGCCCACCGGCGTGACCGGCCGCGGCGGGTGTTCCCATTTCTCCGGCACCTTGGCCTTTGCCACCCCCTCCCCGCGGTGACAGCCCAGGCACAGATCCGCCGCGGCGTCGCCGGTCGTTGCCGCTTCCCGCGCCCACAGGCGCAGTCCAAGACGGGCCTGGTGGACGCGATGGCAGGCCCCGCACTCGCCCGACTCGGCGACCGTCTGCCCCAGGGCATTCCTGGCATCCGGCGCGGTCACGAAAAGATCGTGCTCCGTACCCAGGACAGGACGTTTGTCCAGGTGACAATCCAGACAGAGTTCCGGTTGATGCGCGGCGGGCAGCCGCAGGAAACTGGTTCTTGCGTCGCCTTCCACCCCGGCGTCGGCACCTGCCCTGCCAAGCGGATTGCCGGGTTGCCACTGGTGGGGGTTATGGCAGGTCGTACAATCGATCCCGCCCTTTTGGTCATCGGGGTGACCATTCTTGAGATACAGCGGCAACCGGGTATTGGCGCCGATGCGGCGCAGGTCCAGATGCAGCGGATGGCTGTGTCTGCCTGGCTGTTTTTCTTTTGCGGGGGCGCCGTCACGATGGCAGCTCAGGCACAGGGGTTCGATGCCTGCGCCCGGTACTTGCTCGAGACTGCGGGCCCAGAGACGTATGCCGGTACCCTTGTGCGGCTGATGACAGGCGCCGCACATGCCGCTTTGCGTCACGCCCTGCCCTGCGACATTTCTCGCCTCGCTGCCACTGATATTCAGATTGTGCTTGGACAGGGCAACCACACTCTGGTCACGGTGGCAGTTGACGCAGAGCCGGCTGTCGCCCCCGTTGGCGATGCGCAGGAAACTGCTGTTTCCGTCCCCCTCCAGCTTGCGCGGGTCACCTGGCGGCAGGCCGCCCGCCGCGGCGCTCCAGCGGTGCGGATCATGGCAGGTTGCACAGCTCAGCCGCCCGCCCCGGGCTGCATGTTGCCCCTGTCGATCGAACAGTGGCAACGGCTGCAGGGGACCGAAAGGCGTCTTTCGCCCCAGTTTGTCGAACCAGCGCGTGAGCGTGGCCTGGATACCCAGTGCATCGAGCGTTTTGCCGACCGGATGGCTGATATGCCCTATCGTCTTTTTGTGCGCGGGGCCATCTTCCCGATGGCAGCCCAGACAGGCATCCGAGACCGGATCCGCCTTCCCGTCGCGGGGCCGGGCCCACAGGCGCCAGCGATCCGCCTTGTGCGGTACGTGGCAGGCACTGCACGGCCCCTTGACCTGCGGCTTGCCGCCCAGGGTGTTGAGCACCTGGGGTGCCATGAGACTCAGGTCGTGTTTGCTGCCGACCACCGCCGCCTTGTCCGAATGACATTGGGCGCAGAGCCCGGACCGGGTGTTGTCGACCACCAGCAGACGTTCGCTGGATGAACCATGCACACGATGGCAGGACTGGCAGATCAGGGTGTCGTCACGGGCGAACCGGGAACCCGCCTTGCGCAGAGCGGGTGGAATCCGTTCCGGCTTTTTGAACAGGGGATGGCTGCCATGTTCGGGGCCGCCCGTCTTGTCGATATGGCAGGCCATGCACAGCCGGGATTCATCATTGTTCATCCGCAGGAAGATGGTCGACTCCTCCTGCTTCCAGTCGACGCCATGCGCCGAGTGACAGGTACCGCAATAGACTTTGCCATCCTTGTTGAGGGGAAACAGGGTCTTGCCTTCGATGGTCGGGAATTCCATGCCGGACGGCGGCTTCACCCCGACCGGATGGGTATGTTGTCTGTTCTTCCAAAGAAAGCGCGAGTCCAGAACGAAACCGTCGTGGCAGGAAAAGCACATGCGCTCTGTACTTGCCACATCCTGTTTACCGGTATCGACCGTTGGCTGGGGTTCGTAGGGGATCAGGGGGACGACATCCTTTCGCTTGAACTCGGTAAGCCACATGATATGGCATGTGGCACATTCCCGGTTGGCAGACGGCAGACGGGTGGCGGACCCCGGGGAAGGAAACAGGCCAAGGACGAGCAGCAGACAACCGGCGAGGACTCCCATGACAGGCGGAAGTCTCCCTTGCCCGTATCGTTGCGCGACCATGTCAGTTGCCCAGCGCGAACACGGACACCCTGTTCTCCTGCATGCGCACTACGTACAGCCGGTTCTCCTCATCAACACTCATCCCGACCGGCGTTCCCAGGCGATGCGGCCGCTTATTGCTGCCCAGCACGTGCAAGAAACGGCCGTCATCCGTGAACACCTGGATCACACCGAGATAGCTGTCGGAGATCAGCAGATGCCCGCGCCGGTCGACGGCGATACCCTTGGGGCGAAACAGCTGGCCTGGCAGCACGCCCCACCGTCCTATCTGAACCAGAAAGCGGCCGTTTTTTTCGAACAACTGGATACGGGTATTCAGCACATCCGTTATCGCGAGCTTCCCGTCCCCGGTGAAAGCGATGGTTGCCGGATAGCGGAACTCCCCCTGCTCCGCGCCGTTACTGCCCCATTCGCGTACCAGCCGGCCAGCGGAATCCACTGTCAATACATTGTGCTGATCGTTGCTGGTTATGTACAACAGCTGTCCATCGGCTTCGACGGCCACATCGACGGGGCGCACCGGCCCCCCGTCCCGATGACGCAGCCTCAGGCTGCGCACCGGCTTGCCGGCGGAGTCGAAGATCTGGATGCGTCCATTGCCGCGGTCGGCGACATAGACCCGGCCCCGGCCGTCCAGAGCGATACCCACCGGCGCTGACAATTCGCCCGGCCCCTGACCCTTGCGCCCCATGGCGAACAGGTATTTCCCCTGCCGGTCGAATACGGCAACGCGGTGATTTCCGCCGTCGACGACATAGACGCGGTCGCCGGCGGTGGCGACATCGCTGGGCAACGACAGGCGTGTTGCCGCCCCCCCATCCATATCGAACAGCGCGCGCGCTTCGCCAAGCGGCAGCGCGCCACCCCATGCGCGACCGGCAAACAACAATAATACCGCCAGCCATGGATACCCCTTGTTTATCCTTTTATTCACCATCTTCCTTCGCCTTGGGTTTGTCGAAGGTCTTGCGCCACCACCCGCGCGGGTCCTCGCGCAGGTCGTTTTCGCCCACTCTGCCTGTCGACCCTCCGCGGCCGGGACCGACCAGGACATCTATGTCCGGCAGGGGTTTGTCGCTATGGAACAGGTTCGGCATATAGAAATCCCGGTATTTCTGTACGATACCGATGATATTGAGATTGGTGACATTCTCGACGCGGCGCTCCGAGAATCCCAGTTCCCGGAAGGGCAGATAACTTTCATTTTCCGGCGCATGACACCGCGAGCAGAAACGCCCCTTGGGACTGACCAGTTTGTGGAAGGATTTCTTTACCGCTTCGCGGTCCTTGTCCGAGAGCCGCTCGCGAATCTGCAGGAACTCTTTGGCACGGACACTATCCTCGGTAATCTCCAGCAGCGTGGCCTCGCCGCCTTCCACCTTGTAGGCGACGATCTTCGAATAGTAATCGTCGGTGTCGACCAGATTGCCCGTTTCCGGATCCAGACTGGTGCCAAAGGGTGGGCCGCTGACTTCGATACCCGAATAGTTGAGCCAGCGGAAACGCAGCTTGTCTTCATCCACCTTGCGTGGATCGACATGGCAGGTGAGGCAGCCAACGAACTGGGTGTGCATGTTCAGCAGTGTACGCACCATGCGTTGTTTGGAATGAGGGAAGTCGCCATGGCAATAGAAGCACACCGGCTTCTTTCCCATGTTCGGCAGATCCTCGGGCATGGTGTTATGAAAATGACGCATGCGCTCCGAAAAACGCTGTTGATGGATGGTTTTCAACAATTCCGGTTTTTTCTCCTCGGCAAACAGGCCGAAACGTTCACCAAGGGTTACCGTCATCTCGAACAACAACACGGCAATAACGGAGAACAGGATGATGGCGGTCAGGAATGCGATACCGGGGTGTTCCCGCCGCAGGCCGGAAATAGTGAAGGGATCACTGCTGAAGTGGCCGGGAATCTTCGCCTTGTGGTCGATAACGACCAGAATGGCGATTCCCAGCAGAATGAAGAGCAGCACTGTCGTGACGACGAAAAAAGTGGTAACCCCGGTGACTTCCTGCATGATTGCACCCAACTGATCAATACTC
>Ga0256830_1002702_pt1 | contig 11491 bp, 13 predicted proteins | sample 128326metaG_FD_190537 | JGI IMG/M metagenome (GOLD analysis project Ga0256830, IMG submission 190537) | Hydrothermal vent microbial communities from Lau Basin, Pacific Ocean - 128-326 | ecosystem: Environmental > Aquatic > Marine > Hydrothermal vents | place: Pacific Ocean: Lau Basin | collected...
CCCAACGACCCGCAGTCGCCCTTCGTCACCAGCGGCATCCGCATCGGCACGCCCGCCATGACCACCCGCGGCCTGGGCGAGGCCGAGGCGCGCGAGCTGGCCGGCTGGATGTGCGACGTCATCGACGGCCGCGGCGACACGGCGGTGATCGAGTCGGTCAGGGCGCGGGTGCTGGACCTGTGCCGCCGCTTCCCCGTCTACGAAGACAACGCCTGAAGGCTTGCCACCCCGTACCGGAAACCGGTAGGCTGGCGCCATGCGCTGTCCTTTCTGTGGAGATCCAGATACCAAGGTCATCGACTCGCGGCTGGCGGGCGAGGGCAGCCAGGTGCGCCGCCGCCGCGAGTGTACTGCCTGCGGCGAGCGTTTCACCACCTACGAGACCGCCGAGCTGGTGATGCCGCGCATCGTCAAGAGCGACGGCACCCGCGAACCCTTCAACGAGGAAAAACTGCTGACCGGTATTCTGCGGGCGCTGGAAAAACGCCCGGTCGAGACCGACGCCGTGGAAGCCGCCATCAGCCGCATCCAACATCGTCTGCAGGCCTGCGGCGAACGCGAGATTCCTTCGCGCCAGTTGGGCGAATGGGTTATGGGCGAACTGCGTGATCTCGATCAGGTGGCCTACGTGCGTTTCGCTTCGGTGTACCGTAGTTTCGAGGACGTGAGCGAATTCCGCGACGAGGTGGAGCGGCTTGAGAAGGGGCCTACACCGGAGCAGAAGCGCCAGCAGATGCCGCTGATTCCCGGGGACGAGACGGATTGAGGGGTGTGATCAACCACCCCCGGACAGGCAGGCCACCCACCCCATGAATGACCACGGCTGGATGGCGCACGCGCTGCGGCTGGCGCGGCGCGGGCTGTATACGACCGATCCCAACCCCAGGGTTGGCTGCGTGCTGGTCAGCGGTGACCAGGTCGTCGGCGAGGGCTGGCACGCGCGGGCCGGCGGGCCGCACGCCGAGATCCATGCTCTGCGTGCGGCCGGCGAGCGTGCCCGCGGCGCCACTGCCTATGTGACGCTGGAGCCCTGCAGCCACCATGGGCGCACGCCGCCCTGCGCCGATGCGCTGCTGGAGGCGGGCGTGGCGCGGGTGGTGGCGGCCATGCAGGACCCCAACCCGCTGGTGGCGGGGCAGGGGCTGGCGCGGTTGCGGGCGGGCGGCGTCGAGGTCGCCTCGGGGGTGTTGCAGGCGCAGGCCGAGGCCCTGAATCCCGGCTTCGTGTCGCGCATGCGGCGTGGCAGGCCCTGGCTGCGCTGCAAGCTGGCCATGAGCCTGGACGGGCGCACCGCCATGGCCAGCGGCGAGAGCCGGTGGATTACCGGCGAGGCCGCACGCCGCGACGTGCAGCGGCTGCGGGCGCGCAGTTCGGCCATCCTGACCGGTATCGGCACCGTGCTGGCCGACGACCCGTCCTTGAACGTGCGTCTGACGGCCGATGCGCTGTACGGCGTGGAACCGGTGCGCCAGCCGCTGCGGGTGGTGCTGGACAGCCAGTTGCAAATGCCGGTCGATGCGCGCATGTTGCGGCTGGCGGGGCATACGCTGGTACTGGCCGCTTCGAACGACACGGCAAAGCGCGAGGCGCTGGCACGGGCAGGTGCGGAGGTGGTCGGCGTGGCCGGGCATGACGGGCACCTCGACCTGGAGGCGGTGCTGGCGCTGCTGGCGCAGCGCGAGATCAATGAAGTGCTGCTGGAAAGCGGTCCGCGCCTGGCCGGCGCCATGCTGGCTGCCGGGCTGATCGACGAACTGGTGGTGTACATGGCGCCGCACGTCATGGGCGATAGCGCCCGCGGCCTGTTCCTCCTGCCGGGGCTGGAGAAGATGGAAGACCGCATCGGCCTGGAATGGGTGGACGTGCGGCGGGTGGGGGAGGATGTGCGGATGACCTTGGTGCGGGGCGGGCGGCGTCACGAAGCTATAAAATAGCCACGGAAAGCACGGAAAACACGGACACACCTCTTCCGGGGCGCGCGCAGCGCGCCCCATGAAAGATTTTTTCCGTGTTTTCCGTGGCTATGAATTTTGTTTTTTCCGGCGCCTCGGCGTTGTTTTTGAATCGGACGACAGTACATGTTCACAGGCATCATACAAGCCGTCGGCACCGTCGCCGCGCTGCAGCCGCAGGGCGAGGACATGCGGCTGCACGTTACGACCGGCAAGCTGGATCTGTCCGACGTGGTATTGGGCGACAGCATCGCCACCAGTGGCGTGTGCCTGACGGCGGTGGAACTGCCGGGCGACGGCTTCTGGGCCGATGTGTCCGGCGAGACGCTGGCCTGCACCACGCTGGGCGGTCTCAAGGTGGGCGACGCGGTCAACCTGGAAAAGGCGTTGACGCCCGATACCCGCCTGGGTGGTCATCTGGTCAGCGGCCACGTGGACGGCGTCGGCGAAGTGCTCTCGCGCCGCGACGACGGCCGTTCGGTGCGCTTCCGCATGCGGGCGCCGGCCGCCCTGGCGCGCTATATCGCCGCCAAGGGCTCGATATGCGTCGATGGCATCAGTCTCACGGTCAATGCCGTGGACGGGGCTGAGTTCGAACTCAATATCGTGCCCCACACCCTGGCCGAGACCACCCTGGGCGAATTCGCGCCGGGCCGGCGTTTCAACCTGGAAGTCGATATAATCGCCCGTTACCTCGAACGCCTGCTGCTGGGCGAGCGGGCCGCGCAGCCGGGTACGGCGGGGCTTTCCGAGGATTTTCTGCATCGCTGCGGGTTTTGAATGGTATGTCGTTGAACAGCATAGAAGAAATCATCGCCGATATGCGTGAGGGCCGGATGGTCATCATCATGGACGACGAGGACCGCGAAAACGAGGGCGACCTGCTCATGGCGGCCTCCATGGTGCGGCCCGAAGACATCAACTTCATGGCCACCCATGGCCGCGGCCTGATCTGCCTGACCCTGACCCGCGAGCGCTGCAAACAGTTGTCCCTGCCGCTGATGGTGAACGACAACCAGACCGCGCACTCGACCAACTTCACGGTGTCCATCGAGGCGGCGGAGGGCGTGACCACGGGCATTTCAGCCTACGACCGCGCCCACACCATCCGTACCGCGGTGCGGCCCGACGCGAAGCCGCAGGATCTGGTACAGCCCGGCCACATCTTCCCGCTCATGGCACAGCCGGGCGGCGTGCTGACCCGCGCCGGCCACACCGAAGCCGGCTGCGACCTGGCGCGGCTGGCGGGTCTGGAGCCGGCCGCCGTCATCGTCGAGATACTGAAAGAGGACGGCACCATGGCACGCCGTCCGGAGCTGGAGGCCTTTGCCGTCCAGCACGGCCTCAAGATCGGCACCATCGCCGACCTGATCCACTACCGCATCGCCAACGAGAAGACCATTGAGCGGGTGGCGCAGTGCGACCTGCCGACCGAGCACGGCACCTTCCGCCTGATCGCCTACCAGGATGCCATCGACCGTACCCTGCATCTGGCGCTGGTGATGGGCCGGGTGGAGCCGGAACGGCCGACCCTGGTGCGCGTCCACGTGCAGGACGCGCTGGGAGACCTGTTCGGAGCGCAGATGCCGGACACCGGCTGGCCGTTGCGCGACGTCATGCGCCGCATCGCCGAACAGGGCGAGGGCGTCATCATCGTGCTGGGGCAGCGGGAGACGCCGCGCGAACTGGCGGAACGCATCCGCGGCTATGACGAAATGGCGCGTACCACCGGACACCCGGCGTGGGAAGGTGAGGAGGAACTGCGCACGCTGGGTACCGGAGCGCAGATACTGACCGATCTCGGTGTACGCCAAATGCGTGTCATGAGCGCGCCCAAGGTGGTACACGGCCTGTCGGGATTCGGCCTGGAAGTGGTCGAATACGTCGACGGTTCCGATTGATTCTGGAGCAAGCAAAGAATGAAAGAAATCCGTGAAATCGAAGGTCAGCTGACCATCCACGATGCGCGTATCGCCCTGCTGGTATCGCGTTTCAACAGCTTCGTCGTCGACAGCCTGCTCGCGGGCGCCATCGACACGCTGGTGCGCCACGGCGCCAGGGAGAGCGACCTGGAGATCATCCGCGTGCCGGGCGCCTACGAGATGCCCATCGCCGCACAACGGCTGGCAGCCAGCAGGAAGTACGACGCCATTGTGGCGCTGGGTGCGGTCATTCGCGGCGGCACGCCGCACTTCGAGTACGTGGCCGGCGAGTGCACCAAGGGTCTGTCGTCCGTATCCCTGAAGTATGACATTCCGATTGCCTTCGGCGTGTTGACGGTCGATACCATCGAACAGGCCATCGAGCGAGCCGGTACCAAGGCCGGCAACAAGGGCGGCGAGGCGGCCATGTCGACCATCGAGATGATCAATCTGCTGCGTGAACTCGGCAAGTAGTTTTCATGCCTGCTGCCTCTTCCAGCAAGATCTCCCCTGCACGGCGCACCCGTGCACGGCGCTATGCCCTGCAGGCGCTGTACCAGTGGGACCTGTCGGGTGCCGACCTGCGCCAGATCGAGGTGCAGTTCCACGAGGACGAGGATTTCAGCAAGGTCGACGCCGACTATTTCCACGAGCTGCTGCACCGCATACCGGCACAGCTGGATGAACTCGACGCGCTCTACAGCGATTTCCTCGATCGCCCGGTCGTCGAACTGGACCCGGTCGAGAGGGCGTTGCTGCGCCTGGCCGTCTACGAACTGGCCAACCGTGTCGACATCCCCTACCGGGTGGTCATCAACGAGGCAGTCAACCTGAGCAAGAAGTTCGGTGCCGAGCAGGCGCACAAGTACGTCAACGGTGTGCTCGACCAGGCGGCGCGCAGACTGCGGCCCGTCGAACATCCGGCAGGCAAAGGCGGCAACGGCCTGCTGGGGCGCTCCTAGGACAGGCCATTTTGGCCGGTTCCGAATTCGAACTCATCGATCGCTTCTTCAGGCGCGCCAGCCGGCGCGACGATGTGGTGCTGGGCATCGGTGACGATGCAGCGGTGCTGCGGGTGCCGCCGCAGCGGGAACTGGTGGTGGCGCTGGATACCCTGAACGAGGGTGTCCATTTCCTGCCACAGACGGCACCTTCCGATGTCGGCCACAAGGCACTCGCGGTGAACCTCAGTGACCTGGCGGCGATGGGTGCCGAGCCGGCCTGGTTGACCCTGTCCCTGAGCATTCCCCGCTACGATGAACAGTGGCTGGCAGCTTTTGCAGATGGCTTGTTTTCGCTGGCCGACCGCTATGGCATGGCGCTGGTGGGCGGCGACACCACGCGCGGTCCGCTGTCGGTCAGCGTACAGGTGCAGGGTTTCGTCGAGCCAGGCAGCGTGCTGAGGCGCAGCGGTGCAAAACCGGGCGAGGCTGTCATGGTATCCGGCAGCCTGGGTGACGCCGCGCTGGCGTTGCGGCAGCTGAAGTCAGGCGCGGCGGCAGACAAAGCGTTGCTGGCGCGCCTCAACCGTCCCGAACCGCGCGTGGAGCTGGGGCGCCGGCTGGCCGCTCTGGCCAGTGCGGCCATCGATGTCTCGGACGGTTTGCTGGCGGACCTGGGGCACGTCCTGCAGGCCAGCGGCTGTGGCGCGCGGCTGCAACTCGACAGTCTGCCACGCTCGGCCAGTTTCGCAGCGTGCAGCGAATCAGATGCCTGGGATCTGCAGTTGGCGGGTGGAGACGACTATGAACTCTGCTTCACGGTCGAGCCGTCACGCATCGCGAAGGTGGAGGCGGCAGCTGCGGGACTGGGCGTGGCGGTGACGCGGATCGGCGAGATCGAAGCGGCGCCGGGCATCCGCTGCGTGACGGCGAACGGGGCTTTGTACGAGCCGTCGTTGCGGGGCTGGGATCATTTCGGGTGAATCGGCGGAAGGTGAACGGTGGGGTTCGCTTCGCTCACCCCACCCTACTGAACGGAGCCGCCCGTAGGGTGGTGGTGAGCAAAGCGAACCCCACCACGCACCACCATCAATCGGAATCTACGCCTCTTCTTCTTCCTTGTTCCGCTCAATCAACGCATACGCCGAGTGGTTGTGGATGGACTCGAAGTTCTCCGATTCCACCACATAGGCTGTGATGCGGTCGTCCTTGTTCAGCCGCGCGGCGATGTCGCGCACCATGTCCTCGACGAACTTGGGATTGTCATAGGCACGCTCCGTGACATATTTCTCGTCGGGACGTTTGAGCAGGCCGTACAGCTCGCAGGAGGCTTCCTCTTCGACCAGCTCGATCAGTTCCTCGATCCACACGAAATCGCGCGTGGTGGCTGTCACGGTCACGTGCGAACGCTGGTTGTGGGCGCCGCGGTCCGAAATCTTCTTCGAACAGGGGCACAGGCTGGTGACGGGCACCACCACCTTGATCTTCATCTCCGGCTTGTCGCCGCGTATCTCGCCGATCAGGCTGACCTCGTAGTCGAGCAGGCTCTGCACGCCGGATATAGGCGCTGTCTTGTTGATGAAGTAGTGGAAAGTCATCTCGATGTGGCCGGCTTCCGCTTCCAGCTTCTCCGTCATTTCGCCCAGCATGTCCTTGAACGACTCGACGCCGATTTCGCGCTCGTGCAGGTTGAGGATTTCCACGAAGCGCGACATGTGCGTGCCCTTGAAGTTGTGCGGCAGGTTCACGTACATGTTGAAGTTGGCGATAGTGTGCTGTTCGCCGCCTGTACGGTCCTTGACGCGTACCGGGTGGCGGATATCCTTGATGCCCACCTTGTCGATGGCGATGTGGCGGGTATCGACGCTGCTCTGCACGTCGGCGATATTCTTGGTCATCTCTGCAATTGCCGCTTTGTTCATGGGTCAGTCCTCGGCGTAGCGTACGCAGGCGCGCTCGGTTTCCCACAGGGTCACTGCATGAACGCGGATGCGAGGATCGTTCAGTGTCTCCGACAGCGAGCGGTAAAAGTATGCCGCGATGTTCTCCGCCGTCGGGTTGATGTCGGTAAAGGGTTCCAGTTCGTTCAGGTACTGGTGGTCCAGGCGTTCCGCCACCTCCCGCGTGGCCTGCTTGATGACCTTGAAATCGACGCCCATACCGACTTCGTCCAGTTCCCGGGCGACGACCTCGACTTCCACTTTCCAGTTGTGGCCGTGCATGCGCGCACAGGCGCCCGGGTAACCGCGCAGGGTGTGCGCGGATGCGAAGTCGGTGACTATTTTAAGGGTATAAGGCCCTGACACGTTAATTCCTGACCGAAAAGGTAGGATATTAATCGACGGCGCGCAGTTTGGCAATCCTGCACGCCAGTTCGCGCTGCACCCGGGTGACGATGCCCGACGCGTCCAGGCCGCACTCGGCGAGTTGCTCGGCGCGGCTGGCGTGGTCCAGGAACCGGTCCGGAATACCCGTCATAGCCAACGGGGTACGGATATTGTTGCGGGCCAGCAGTTCGGCTACCGCGCTGCCGGCACCGCCCTGGACGCTGTTGTCCTCCACCGTCACCAGCAGGTCGTGGCGGGACGCCAGATCGAGAATCAGTGCCTCGTCCAGTGGTTTGACGAAACGCATGTTGGCGACCGTGGCATTGAGGCTGTCGGCCGCTTCCAGCGCGGCTTGCAGGGGGCTGCCGAAGGCCAGTAATGCCACGCCGCGGCCCTCGCGGCGCAGTTCGCCCTTGCCGGGCGGAATCGCCTGCATGGCGGTTTCGACCGCCGCGCCGGGACCGCTGCCGCGCGGGTAGCGTACCGCGGCCGGTCCGTCGATCCGGAAACCGGTGTACAGCATCTGCCGGCACTCGTTCTCGTCGGCCGGCGTCATGACCGTCATGTTGGGGATGCAGCGCAGGTAGCTCAGGTCGAAGGCGCCGGCGTGAGTTGCGCCGTCGTTACCGACCAGGCCGCCGCGGTCGATGGCAAACAGCACCGGCAGGTTCTGCAGGGCGATGTCGTGGATCAACTGGTCATAGGCGCGCTGCAGGAAGGTCGAGTAAATCGCCACCACCGGCTTGAGGCCGTCGCAGGCCATGCCGGCCGCCAGCGTCAGGCTGTGCTGCTCGGCGATGCCGACATCGAAATAGCGTTTCGGGAAGCGTTCCGAGAACGCCACCAGCCCGGAGCCTTCGCGCATCGCGGGCGTGATGGCGACCAGATCCGGCTCCTGCTGCGCCATGTCGCAGACCCAGTCACTGAATACCTGCGTATAGGTCACTGCATTGTTGCCGCTCACCTCCGTCTTGCCGGTGTCCGGATCGAATGCGGCCACGCCATGGTAGTCGCAGGGGTTCTGTTCGGCCGGTGCGTAGCCCTTGCCCTTGCGCGTGACCACGTGCAGCAGCTGCGGGCCCTTCAGGGCGCGCAGGTTGCGCAGGGTTTTTACCAGTGCATCGATGTCGTGACCGTCGATGGGGCCGATGTAATTGAAGCCCAGCTCTTCGAACAGGGTGCCCGGCACCACCATGCCTTTCATGTGTTCCTCGGCGCGGCGTGCCAGCTCCCACACCGGGGGCATGCGCTGCAGCACCTTCTTGCTGCCTTCACGCATGGTCGAGTAGGTACGTCCGGACAGCACCCGCGCCAGGTAGTTGGACAGGCCCCCGACTGCCGGTGAAATGGACATGTCGTTGTCGTTCAGCACCACCAGCAGGTTGGCGTCCAGGCTGCCGGCATGGTTCAGCGCCTCGAAAGCCTGACCGGCGGACATGGCGCCGTCGCCGATGACGGCCACCACGCGGCGGCCGGATTTGTCGTGCGCGGCGGCGATGGCCATGCCCAGTGCGGCACTGATGGAGGTGCTGGAATGACCGACGCCGAAGGTGTCGTATTCGCTCTCGCTGCGGCTCGGGAAACCGCTCAGGCCGTTCTTCTGGCGCAGCGTGTGCATGCGCTCACGGCGCCCCGTGATGATCTTGTGCAAATAACTCTGGTGGCCGACGTCCCACACCAGCCGGTCCTCGGGGGTCTGGAACACGTAGTGCAGCGCCAGCGTCAGTTCCACCGTGCCCAGGTTGGCCGCCAGGTGGCCGCCGGTGCGGGACACGCTCTGCACCAGAAAACGCCGCGCCTCGGCGGCCAGCGGCGGCAGGCGCTCGGGGGCCAGCGCGCGCAGGTCGGCGGGGCAGTCGATGGTTTCCAGCAGGGGAAATTCGCTTGGCGTGGTCATCACGGGTGTGCTGCGGTGAAGCAAGAATTATCGGCGTTGGGACGCGCCGGCGCAAGCGCCGTGCGCCTCGGTGGTTCGAATCAGGCCGTGCGCTCGACGATGTAGGCCGACAGGCGGCGCAGCGGTTCGGCGCGCTCGTCGAAGCCGGACAGGCTGTCGAGGGCTGCCTGGTGCAGCTCGCGGGCGCGTTCGCGGGCGCCGGCCAGGCCCAGCAGGGCCGGGTAGGTGGGTTTGTTGAGGGCCCGGTCGGCGCCGGCTGTCTTGCCCAGATCCTCGGTCTGGCCGGTGACGTCGAGGATGTCGTCCTGCACCTGGAAGGCCAGGCCGATGCATTTGCCGTAGCGGTCCAGTGCATCCAGCGAGGCCTCGTCCAGAGCGCCGGCACACCAGGCGCCCAGCAGCACGCTGGCCCGGATCAGGGCGCCTGTCTTGTGGATATGCATGTCCTCGAGTTCGGCGATGCCGAGTTCGCGGCCGACCGAGGCCAGGTCGATGGACTGGCCGCCCACCATGCCGCGCGAGCCGGCGGCGCGCGCCAGCAGGTCGAGCATCTTCAGGCGCGAAGCGTCGGTGACGCCTTCCATGGGGGCGCGCGCCAGCACCTGGAAGGCCAGCGCCTGAAGGGCGTCGCCGGCCAGGATGGCTTCGGCCTCGCCGAAGGCCCTGTGGCAGGTGGGTTTGCCGCGTCGCAGATCGTCGTCGTCCATGGCCGGCAGGTCGTCGTGCACCAGCGAATAGGCGTGAATCAGTTCCACCGCGCAGGCGGCGGCGTCCAGGGCGTCGTCTGCGGCGTCGCAGGTGTGGCCGGCGGCGTACACCAGCAGCGGCCGCACCCGCTTGCCGCCGTCGAGCACGGCGTAGCGCATCGCCCGGTGCAGGCGAACGGGATGGATGTCGTCGCGGGGGAGAAAACGATCGAGCGCCGCCTCGACGCGCATCCGACAGCGGTCCGAGAACTCCGACAGCAGTGGGTCAGTCTGCGTCACTGTCGAAGGATTCGAGTTCTGTACTGCCGTTCTTTTCCAGCAGGATCTGCACCTTCTGTTCGGCATCCTTGAGGGCCTGCTGGCAGGTGCGGGTCAGCTGGATGCCGCGCTCGAAGTATTTGAGCGAGTCGTCGAGGCTGAGGTCGCCTTGTTCCATCTTGTCCACCAGCTTTTCCAACTCGTCCAGGGCGGCTTCGAAATCGGGGGTCTTTTTGCTTCGTCTGGCCAACGGCTGTGCTCCTCGGGATTAGGCGCTAAGCTACAAGTGACGGGTTACATGGTCAACCTTGTTGCAGGAGAGCCATGCATTGACTCGGTGGGTCGGGCCCATTGACACTCCCGGGGCCCTGAGCTAGAGTTGCCGCTCCTGTTTAGACTGATTCTAAATAACGCGGCGGACCAGCCGCCTTTCCATCTACTGCGGAGAGTACAGCTATGGAACTGAAAGGAAGTAAGACTGAAGACAACCTGAAAGCCGCCTTTGCCGGTGAATCGCAGGCCAACCGCCGTTACCTGTATTTCGCCGCCAAGGCAGACGTCGAGGGCTACAACGATGTAGCGGCCGTGTTCCGTTCCACCGCTGAAGGCGAGACCGGCCACGCCCATGGTCATCTGGAGTACCTGGAGGCGGTCGGCGACCCGGCTACCGGCCTGCCCATCGGTGCTACCGCCGACAACCTGAAAGCGGCTATCGCCGGCGAGACCCACGAGTACACTGACATGTACCCGGGCATGGCCAAGACCGCGCGTGAGGAAGGCTTCGACGAGATCGCCGACTGGTTCGAAACCCTGGCCAAGGCCGAGCGTTCGCACGCCAACCGTTTCCAGAAGGCGCTGGACGCCCTGGACGAGTAAAGCTGAAGGAGGGAGGGGTGGTGTTGATGCCCCTCCCTTTCTTTGATCGTCTGGATCTTTAGTATTGGATAGCCACGGAAAACACGGAAAGCACGGAACAGAAACGGGTGTGGGCGGCTGCGCGTAGCGCAGCGCCCGGCAGACAAGCTTTTTTCCGTGCTTTCCGTGTTTTCCATGGCTAAAAACCCCCCGGAGCCCCCATGTCCACACGTGAAGGCAGCCTGGAAGCGCCCACCCGGCATCCGCTGGACTGGACCAGTGCGTCGTTCTACGACGAGGACAGCCTGATGCAGGAACTCGAGCGCGTGTTCGAGATCTGCCACGGCTGCCGCCGCTGCTTCAGCCTGTGCAATGCCTTTCCGACCCTGTTCGACGCCATCGACGAATCGGACACCATGGAACTGGATGGCGTCAGCAGGCGGGTCTACTGGGAGGTGGTGGATCACTGCTATCTGTGCGACATGTGCTTCATGACCAAGTGTCCCTACGTGCCGCCGCACGAATGGAACGTCGACTTCCCTCACCTGATGCTGCGCGCCAAGGCGGTAAAGTTCAGACAGGGTCGCGTACGTACCCGCGACAGAATCCTTACATCCACTGACCTGGTCGGC
>Ga0256830_1002703_pt1 | contig 11482 bp, 8 predicted proteins | sample 128326metaG_FD_190537 | JGI IMG/M metagenome (GOLD analysis project Ga0256830, IMG submission 190537) | Hydrothermal vent microbial communities from Lau Basin, Pacific Ocean - 128-326 | ecosystem: Environmental > Aquatic > Marine > Hydrothermal vents | place: Pacific Ocean: Lau Basin | collected...
TGAAGTCCAAGCACCTGGAATTGACCCAGTCACTGCAAAGTCAGTCCAAGGTCGCAAAGTACCTGCCGAATCCGAAGGTCAAGATGGGATTTGACAATTTCCCGGTGGACACCTTTGACCGGGCGCAGGCGCCGATGACGCAGATCAAGCTTGGTATTCAGCAGCCGATTCCCCGCGGCAAAACCCGAAGAATCCAGTCCGCCTACAAGCAGACGCTGTCAAGGCGGCAGCAGGAACTGGCCAGAAACCGGGTCTGGCTGGCACGCAGGGAAGCACGTAAAAGCTGGCTGGAGCTTTATTACTGGCAGCGCGCGGAGCGGATTGTCCGGGTCAACCGCCGCCTGTTCAAGCAGATGCTGCGGGTGACCGAAGACCAGTACCGGGCGGGCAGAGGGCTGCAGCATGAAGTGATCCGTGCACAGCTCGAGATCGATTTGCTCGATGACCGGTTGACGAAGATCAAGAACCGGCAGGACCGTGCCCGGGCGATGCTCGGGAAATGGATCGGGCTCGAGAATGCCGCCCGTCCACTGTCAGGCAGGTTGCCGGCGAGTGCGAGATTCAGCAGTCTGAAGTCTATGCTCGACCGCCTGCCGAAACACCCGCTGTTACGCAGCGACAGTATCAGCGTCAGGGCCAGTCAGAAGCTGGTGGAGCTGGCGCGCCAGGAGTACAAGCCCAAGTTTTCATTCTACGCGAGTTACGGTCAGCGCAAGGACCGTCCTGACTTTGCTTCGGTCGGAATCACGATGGACATTCCGTTCTTCAAGCGCAAACGCAACGATCAACAAGTCATTGCGAGCGAGCGCAAAGTCAGTGCGGCAGTGTTTGCGCGTAACGAACGCTATCTGATGTTGCGCAGGAAACTGGTCGACAGCTATACGACCTGGAAACGTCTTACCACGCGCTACAGGCGCTATACCCGGACGCTGTTGCCGAAGGCGAGAATGAACTCGGTGACCACGATGTCATCGTATCAGAACAAGCGCTCCGAGTTTGCCACCTTGGTCAAGGCGCGGATCACTGAACTGGATATCAAGCTGCGCGCCTTTCGCCTGCGCATCGATATCAAGAAAACAGAATCTGATTTGAATTACCTGACAGGAGAACAGTCATGAAATTTACACGCACGATACCGCTGCTGTTGTCTGCCTTTTTGCTGTCTGGCTGTGACGGTGCCGGTAAGACAGCTTCGAGTTCCGATCCCTCTACCGGCAAGGAACGTAAGGTCAAATACTGGGTTGCACCAATGGATCCGAATTACCGGCGTAACAAGCCTGGCAAGTCGCCCATGGGGATGGACCTGATCCCGGTCTATGAAAAAGCCGACAAACCAGTCAAGAAAGAACGCAAGATCAAGTACTGGGTCGCGCCGATGGATCCGAATTACCGCCGCGACAAACCGGGTAAGTCGCCGATGGGGATGGACTTGATTCCAGTCTATGAAGAAGAGGAGAAGTCTGCCGGTGACGGTGTCAAGATTTCCCCCGTGGTCGTCAACAATATGGGTGTACGGGTGGCAACGGTTAAAAAGGACGTATTGCGCAAGAAGATCGAGACGGTCGCCTACATCGAGTACGACGAAAACCAGATCTACCATATTCATATGCGTGCCAAGGGATGGATACAGACTCTGAAGGTCAATACCGAAGGGATGAAGGTGCGTAAAGGTGATCTGCTGTTTGAATACTACTCACCGGAACTGGTCAACGCGCAGCAGGAATATGTGCAGGCCTTGATCCTGGGCAACCGTTCCTTGATCAGTGCGTCGCTCGACCGCTTGCGTGCACTGGATATCCCTGAACAGCATATTCGTGAACTGACCAGGACCAGAAGGGTCAAGCAGCTGATCCAGGTGCGGGCCGATCGTGACGGAGTGGTATCGAAGCTCAAGGTCAGGCAGGGAACGTATGTCGTACCAAACAAGGAGATCATGGCGATTGCCAACCTGTCCAAGTTATGGATTCAGGCGGAGGTGTTTGGCGCCCAGGCGAACTGGATCAAGGTCGGTCAGCCGGCGACGCTGGTCGTGCACGACCTGAAGAACGTCGATGGGTGGAAAAACGGTAAAAAACTGAAAGTGGAATACGTCTACCCGAATGTCAACCAGAAGACACGCACCCTGAAAGTCCGGTTTCGTATCGACAATGAAAACGAGACACTGAAGCCGAATATGTTCGCCCATATTACCATCGATGGCGGTGATTTCCGTGACGCGGTACTGATTCCAAGTTCTGCAGTGATCCGTACCGGCAAGGACAAGCGCGTTATCGTCGCCAAGGAGGGTGGCAGGTTCGCACCACGCAACGTAGTGACCGGGGTTGAATCCGGCGGGATGGTGGAGGTTTTTTCAGGCCTGGCGCCGGGAGAAAAGGTCGTTATCTCAGGGCAGTTTCTGATCGACTCGGAAGCAAGTTTTACCGCAAGTCTTACGCGTATGAAGGAGGTGCCGAAGGAAAAGCCGGCAGACAAGATCGGTAATACACTGAGTAAAGAATAAGGGGCGGACATGATTGCGAAGATTATTGACTGGTCGATCGGCAACCGGTTTCTGGTACTGCTGTTGACTGCGATTCTGATCGGGTGGGGTATCTACAGTGTAAAGACGACACCACTGGATGCGATACCCGACCTGTCGGACGTCCAGGTAATCATCAAGACGTCGTTTCCAGGGCAGGCGCCCAGGGTGGTCGAGGACCAGGTGACTTATCCGTTGACTACCGCCATGTTGTCCGTTCCAGGTGCGATCAAGGTACGGGGTTATTCGTTTTTCGGCGATTCCTACGTCTATATTATTTTCAAGGACGGTACGGATCTGTACTGGGCACGCTCACGGGTACTGGAGTACTTGAACCAGGTGTCGGGCCGTCTGCCCAAGGAAGCCAAGCCGGCGCTTGGGCCCGATGCCACAGGGGTTGGCTGGGTTTACCAGTATGCCTTGATCGACAAGACCAGGAAACATGATATCTCTCAGCTGCGTGCGCTGCAGGACTGGTTCTTGAAATACGAACTGCAGACTGTGCCGGGGGTCGCGGAAGTGGCAACGATCGGAGGGATGGTCAAGCAGTACCAGGTCGTAGTCGACCCGGACCGCTTGCGGGCCTATGGAATACCGCTGAACAAGCTGCGTAAGGCGATCCACAGGGCCAACAAGGAAGTCGGTGGGTCGGTGATCGAGATGGCGGAAGCAGAATATATGATTCGTGCAACCGGTTACATCAAGAGTGAAAAAGACCTGCGTAACATTCCGTTGGGTGTCAGCAAGAAGGGGGTACCGATCCTGATCAAGGACGTGGCCCTGGTACGGCTCGGTCCGCAGATGCGCCGTGGTGTTGCCGAACTGAATGGTGAAGGCGAGGTGGTAGGCGGGGTGATCGTCATGCGTTCAGGCGAGAATGCATTGACGACCATCGAGAAAGTCAAGCAAAAACTGGAGAAACTGAAAAAGGGCCTGCCGGAAGGGGTGGAGATCGTCGAGACCTATGACCGTTCGTCACTGATCAAACGATCGGTAGCAACACTGACCGAAAAACTGATCGAGGAATTTATCGTCGTGGCGCTGGTCTGCCTGGTGTTTCTGTTTCACCTGCGTTCCGCGCTGGTGGCGATCATCAGCCTGCCGATAGGCATCATCATCGCGTTTATCATCATGAAGTCCCAGGGTATCAATGCCAACATCATGTCGTTGGGCGGGATTGCGATCGCGATCGGTGCGATGGTGGACGGCGCGATCGTAATGATCGAGAACGTTCACAAGCACATGGAGAAAGATACCTACAGCCATCACAATCACTGGCAGATAGTGCGCCAGGCCACACACGAGGTCGGTGCGCCGTTGTTCTTCTCACTGCTGATCATCACGCTGAGCTTTCTGCCGGTGTTTACGCTGGAAGCCCAGGAAGGGAGACTGTTTTCACCGCTGGCGTTTACCAAGACCTATGCGATGGCCGCGGCGGCCGGATTGTCGATCACGTTGGTGCCGGTGCTGATGGGGTATTTTATTCGTGGTCATATCACGCCGGAAGAAAAGAATCCGGTCAACAGGATATTGATCAAAGGTTATCGGCCGTTCATCAATTTTGCACTCCGGTATCCGTGGTTGATCGTTATCATTGCCGTGACGGCGATGCTGTCGATGGCCGTGCCAATGAGCCAGGTGGGCTCGGAGTTTATGCCGGATATCGATGAAGGTGACCTGATGTACATGCCGACGACCTTTCCCGGTGTGTCGATCGGCAAGGCGCAGGAGATCCTGCAACAGACCGACAAGCTGATCAAGACCATGCCGGAAGTCAAGACGGTGTTCGGCAAGATCGGGCGTGCCGAGTCAGCCACCGACCCGGCGCCGCTGACCATGGTCGAGACGACCATACAGTTCAAACCACGGGAGCAGTGGCGGCCGGGGATGACACCGGAAAAGCTTCGCAAGGAACTGGCCAGGATCGTGAAACTGCCGGGCCTGACCAATGCCTGGGTCATGCCGATCAAGACCCGGATCGATATGCTGGCGACCGGGATCAAGACGCCGGTCGGCATCAAGGTGGCAGGTGCCGACCTGAAGACTATCCAGCAGATCGGTAAAAGGATCGAGGAGGTCATCAAGAAGGTGCCCGGTACGGTCTCCGCTTACTCGGAACGCGTGGCCGGCGGGCGGTATATCACGGTCGACATCAACCGCCTGGGTGCGGCGCGCTATGGACTGAACATCGGTGATGTGCAGGATATCGTGCGCACTGCGATAGGGGGGATGCAGGTGTCTGAATCAGTGGAAGGACTGCAGCGTTTCCCGATCAATATCCGTTACCCGCGTGCAAGCCGGGATTCGTTGGAAAAACTCAGACAGCTTCCAATCATTACGCCGACGGGAGCGAGAATCCAGCTCAAGGACGTGGCGACGGTCGAGGTCGAGGCCGGGCCGGCAATGATCAAGAGTGAAGATGCCAGGCCGAACGGCTGGATCTTCGTCGATATCGCCGGGCGCGATCTTGGGTCGTATGTCACCGAGGCACAGCGCGTCGTCGCCGAAAAGGTGAAACTTCCCGCCGGCTATTCGATCGAGTGGTCCGGCCAGTACGAGTACATGGTACGTGCCAAGCAGCGCCTGCAACTCGTGGTGCCGTTGACGCTGGTTATCATTGTCTTATTGCTGTACCTGAACTTCCGTAACTTTACCGAAGTGGCAGTGATCATGGGGACTTTGCCGTTGGCGCTGGTCGGCGGCTACTGGCTGTTGTACCTGCTCGATTACAATATTTCGGTGGCGGTCGGTGTCGGCTTTATCGCGTTGGCCGGGGTGGCGGTGGAGATCGGTGTGATCATGCTGACTTACCTCAATGACGCTTACAACAAGTACCGGCATAAGGAAGGCAAGCTGCACACCCTGACCCTGGCGGAGCTTCGGGAGGCGGTGATCGAAGGTGCGCTGTTGCGGGTGCGCCCGATCATGATGACGGTGTTTGCGATTATCGCCGGCCTGTTGCCGATCATGCTTGGTTCGGGGACAGGATCGGAAGTCATGCGCCGTATCGCGGCACCGATGGTAGGCGGCATGATCAGCGCTACTATTTTGACGCTGGTGCTGATCCCGTCGATTTACCTGCTGTTGCACAAGCGTAAGTGTGTACATTGATATTTCGATGTTGTGAGCTTGACACAGGTCAATGGAAACGCGTTGCGGCTGTGTCATAGTGGACACAGAATTTTTACGGTCCACTACTGAATTTTTTCTACGTGATGAGGGCAGAACGATGAGCAGAAAAACGAATGAAAGAGGGCTGCAGTTGGCCGGTGTAATAGCGTTGTCGCTGATTACGCTGGTACTGTATGCCAATCCGAGGGTCTATATCCCTTTGGGTGAAGGCAACATGGTGATCGCGGTCGACAGCAAGACGGACAAGATCATTGCGCAATATCCCGGCACCAAGGAAGCGCACGGCCTGGTGGCGACGCCGGATGGGGAATACCTGGTCGCCGGCAGCCTGTTCGAAACACCACTGAAGCCGAATGAACCAAAGGACAAGGCCAACAGCAAGCTGTACCTGGTGCACCCGGCACACGGGCATGTGATGTCAGTGATACCGGTCGCTGGTTCCACGCATCATCAGGCCATTACGCCCGACGGTCGCTATGTGCTGTCCACGCATATTTCCCGTGGTGAGTTGAGTGTTTACGATATGAAACAGAACAAGATCGTAAAACGGGTCAAAACCGGCCTGGCACCGAATTACGCAGTGATTTCCAAGGATGGCACCAAGGTGTATGTGACCAATACCGGCAGCAACAATATCGCCGAAATCGACTTGAAGACATGGAAGGTACTGCGCACCTTGGAATCCGGGCCGGGGCCGGAGCACATGGTGTTGTCAAAGGACGGTAAAACATTGTATGTTACCAACCCCTTCGCCGGGAAAGTCTCTTTCGTGTCGATTGCCAGCGGGAAAGTAACCAAGGATTACAAGATCGGCAGTAATCTGCATGGGATCGACCTCGCAGACGATGGGGTGACTTTGTTTTTGAGTTCCAAGGGTGACAACAAATTCGTTGCCCTGGATACCAAAACGGGCAAGATGCGGCAGAAAAAGCTTGAACCGGCGCCTTATCATCTGAATACCATATCAGGCAGCGGCAAGGTTTATGTCTCGAGCCGGAAGAAGTCGATTATCTGGGTGCTGGACCAGAAGACACTGAAAACCGTGAATACGATCAAGCTGCCGGCCGGTGCCGCACACCAGATGGCGATCGTTCCACGCTGAGTGCATAGCACATTGGATGCAGGCCCTGGCCTGTTCAGGGTTTGTATCGGGCGGCCCGCATTTCTCTGGCTGCGGCGTGCCATTGGGACGCCGCAATAGGGGAGCGGTGAGAAGTGCGAGCTGGAGAGTTTTGACTGACAAGAGGAGAAAATGATGGAAGTAATGGTTTTGGCGACACGCGGTTGCAGTCATTGCAAGAATATGTCGAAGGAGTTGAACGATCTGCAGATTGCACACGCTGTCCGCTATGTCGAAGAAGAACCGGAATTGTGTCAAAGGCTGCAGATTCGTCATTCGCCGAATCTGATCGTCGATGGCAAGGTGGTGTTTCGCCGCCAGCCTACCGAACAGGAGTTGAAAGACTTGTTTGGGATCAGGCAGTAGGCCTGTTTTCTTGACTTGTGTGTTGCTCACAGGTTTATACTCGAAAAGAGTTTATCTTTTTGCCCGCGGAACTGTTTGAAGTCACGGTTTTCGCTGGCAGGGTTGATTTATGGTCGTTGAAGTGGAGAAACGAAAATGATGGTAAAAGAGCTTTCGCAGGCAGCCAATGTCTCAGCTGATTCGGTCCGCTACTATACACGCATCGGCTTGCTCAAGCCGGAACGTGACAGGAACAATGGCTATAAGCTGTTTACCGATACCGATGTCAAGCGCCTGAGATTTATCCGCCGGGCACAAAGCCTGGGCTATACGCTGGCTGAAATACAGCATATTCTCGATCATGCGCACAGTGGTAAATCGCCGTGTCCGCTGGTTCGCGACATCATCCGCAAGCGGATTGAGGACAACCGGGTAAAGCTCGATGAGTTGAAAGCGCTGCAGGAGCGCATGGAGAATGCGCTGCAAGATTGGGAACAGCGGGGCGATGGTGTGCCTGATGGCGACACGGTCTGCTATCTTATTGATTTAGCAGGAGAAGAGTAGTACTTTGCGCGGCGGGCCGGGCTACAAAAAGGATGTTGTCTGGTGTTGAACTTTGCTATATATTCAGTATCTAATCTCAAAGCGTTGAACAGGGTAGCCCTACGGCCAGGTCACTGAATGTTGGAACAGAATACAAAGTTTTGCCGCAGTTTGGTCGCGATCGTGATGATGGCGTTGCTGGTTTTGCCGGTCAGGCAGGGCCAGGCTGTCGTCATCACTGTTGCCGGGGCGGTAACGGACTCAGTGGAACGCAGTGAGCCGTTGCATTATGTTCCGGTTCACCAGCACAGGGCTTCCAATGAGGAGGGCGTTTGTCCTCATTGTGTCACCAGGACCGCCTGCTCTGAGTGTGCGATCGCCTGTACCGCGAATGTCCCGGCGCTTTTACCTTCAGTGGCATTGCCCAATGATGACCGGCGGGCATTGTCCTTCCAATTATCAAACAAGATCAAACCACGTAACAGCCGTACCCCATTGTACCGTCCTCCGATAGGCTGATTCCGACGGTTCACTACGATTATGCAGCAGTTTCTGATCCGGGATCAGAGCCTGCATTCAAGCATTCGTAACCTCAAGGGTTGAGGGTGCAGGAAAATTGCAGTGTTGCCTGAAGGGCAGACTGTGGTTGCTGCACTTGATTGAATAGTACGGTCGAGGCAGAGGCTTTGCCGGTAACGGCAGCGATTCTGCCTGATTCGAACATTGACACAAGGCGATTGAAGAGAATTATGAGAAACGACGATTTTTACAAAGAATTAGCAGAACTCGCAGAGTTTGAAGAAATGGAGGCAATCAACCAGTCACGGCGCCGGTTTGTGACCGGGGCAGGGGCGGCGCTTGCTGTGGCGGGATTGGGGGCGCCGGCGATGAACCTGCTGGCCGGTTCACCGGTGCCACAACCACCGATGAAAACCCTGAGAGGTAACCGTTTCAAGCTCGATATTGGTGCCACGCGGGTGAATTTTACCGGCAAGAGCAGGATTGCGACCACGGTCAATGGCACTGTACCATCGCCGATCCTGCGCTGGAAGGAAGGCCAGCGGGTCACCTTGGACGTGACCAACCACTTGGACGAGTCGAGTTCGATCCATTGGCATGGAATCATCCTGCCTGAAAGGATGGATGGTGTACCCGGTATCAGCTTCGACGGAATCGCACCGGGCAAGACTTATCATTACGAGTTCGATGTGCGTCAGAATGGTACTTATTGGTACCACAGTCACTCCGGGTTCCAGGAGCAGACCGGCATGTATGGCGCAATCATCGTCGACCCGATCAAACCGCCGCCATACCGGTATGACAGGGAGTACGTGGTGCAGCTGTCTGACTGGTCTGACGAGAATCCGCACCGGATCTACAGCAAGCTGAAAAAGATGAGCGACTACTACAATTTCTATGAGCGGACATCGGTTGATCTGTTGCGCGAGATCAAGCGCGACGGCATCAAGAAAACCTGGGCCAAACGCAAGATGTGGAACAAGATGCGTATGAGTCCACGGGACCTCGCCGATGTGACCGGCTATACGTATACGTTCCTCGTCAATGGCCAGACGCCGGACCGCGGCTGGACAGGCCTGTTCAAGCGCGGCGAACGAGTCCTGTTGCGGTTTATCAACAGCGCCGCCATGTCTTTTTTCGACGTGCGTATTCCCGGACTGAAAATGACAGTCGTCGCTGCCGACGGCCAGTATGTACACCCGTTTACCATCGATGAATTCAGGATCGGGGTTGCAGAAACCTATGATGTGCTGGTCGAACCGAAAGACGATCGAGCTTATACGATTTTCTGCCAGTCGATCGATCGTACCGGCTATGCACGCGGGACCTTGACACCGGACCTGGCCTTGAAAGGAGTGATTCCGAAGATGGATCCACTGCCCATCCTGACGCATACTGATATGGGAATGGATATGAGCGGTATGGACCACAGTATGCACGGAAAATCGAAGGGCATGGACCACAGCATGCATGGTATGCATCACGGCCATACCGGGCATAAATCCGGCAATAAGGTGCATCCCATGAATGGCCGTGCCGGTTACGGCAACGACAAGAAGGTCACCCACGTGGCAACGGAATTCGGTCCGCACGTCGATATGCGTTCGCAAAAACCCTTGTACAGGCTCGATGATCCCGGTGTCGGGTTGCGCAACAACGGCCGCCGGGTACTGACCTACCGGATGCTCAAAAACCTGTATACGACACCGGACAGGCGAGACCCGGGGCGCGAGATCGAACTGCACCTGACTGGAAACATGAGCCGCTATATGTGGTCCGTCAATGGGATCAAGTTTGCGGATGCCGAGCCTTTACGCTTGAAATTCGGCGAACGTGTACGCATTACCCTGGTCAACGACACGATGATGAACCACCCGATGCATCTGCACGGGATGTGGAGTGATCTTGAAACCGGAGACGGCAAGCATATTCCACGCAAGCACACAGTCATTGTCCAGCCGGGAGCCAAGATCAGTTACCTGGTGACAGCAGACGCGATGGGAGGGTGGGCATACCATTGCCACCTGATCTACCATATGCTCGGCATGTTCCGTAAAGTCGTGGTCAGTTGAGGAGGAATAGAATGACTAACAAACTCATTACAGCACTGCTGTTGTTTCTGCTGTCGGGCCTGGCACAGGCAGGCGGGGTTTCGGACGATCCGACATTGATGAAAGTCATGATCGACCAGATCGAGACCAGAAATTCGAGTGGCAAGAATCCGACAGTCTGGGAGGCGGAGCTATGGGTCGGTAAGGACCTCAATAAACTCTGGATCAAGACGGAAGGGGAATACGTCAGCGGCACGACCGAAGAAGCAGAACTGCAGTTTCTGTACAGCCGGGCGATTGCCAGGTACTGGGATGTCCAGGTCGGGGTACGGAAAGACTTCAAGCCCAAGCCGAGCCGGGACTGGGTGGCGGTCGGACTGAAAGGCCTGGCACCTTATTTTTTCGAAGTGGACACGGCGTTGTTCGTTGGCCGGGAAGGGCGTGCCGCACTGCGGCTGCAAGGGGAGTATGAAATCCTGTTTACACAGAAGCTGATTCTTACCCCTGAGTTCGAAGTCAATTTCTATAGTAAAGATGATCCGGCCCTGGGTATTGGTTCCGGTCTCTCGGACCTGTCCGTTGGTCTACGCCTGCGTTACGAGATCCGGCGCGAGTTTGCGCCGTATATCGGCGTTTACTGGTCGAGGAAGTATGGTGGTACCGCGGATTTTACCCGGCTGGCGGGCGGTGACGTCAGTGATACACAGTTTGTCGTAGGGATCCGAGCTTGGTTTTAGGAAAGTATATAATAAGGCATGTTGTATAAAAACAAAGCCTGCATTCTGCAGGCTTTGTTTATACGATGCGCATTGTTGCTACGTGGTTTAGTTACATACACGTACATGGCGGCAGCGGTGATGGCCATAGTGATCATGCCAGCAGCGGCGGACCAAACGACAATGATGGTGGTGGTGACGACGGTAGTGACGATGACGGTGATAATGGCCATTGTGCCAGCCCCAGGCATAGTAGGTATGGAAGCCATGCCGTGCCGTGTGATTGGGTGCGGCAGAAGCATTGCCGATAAGACCGCCTGCCAACAGCAGTGTCAGCGCAACTAAGAGTTTTCTTGAAGATCTCATAATTTCTCCTGATTGTTTGGTTTTTTGATTATTTGTTGGGTTTTAATGACTCAGGGACGACCGTTTTTTTGTGTTCATTCGACACAGTTGACGACACTGTGTTTCCCCCTCCCCGAAAGCATGTGAAATATTTTACCCCAGTTTTCAGTAAATTATAAGTCTCACAAGATGA
>Ga0256830_1002704_pt1 | contig 11480 bp, 11 predicted proteins | sample 128326metaG_FD_190537 | JGI IMG/M metagenome (GOLD analysis project Ga0256830, IMG submission 190537) | Hydrothermal vent microbial communities from Lau Basin, Pacific Ocean - 128-326 | ecosystem: Environmental > Aquatic > Marine > Hydrothermal vents | place: Pacific Ocean: Lau Basin | collected...
TGTACAAATCAGGGTGGTGGTCTTGAAATCCTGCATTATCTTTATCTGTCGCTTGGTGTTGCCGCTTGAGATGGGTATTACAGAGGCCCCGATCCTCTCTGCACCGTAATGTAGGCCAAAACCACCCGTGAAGAGCCCGTAGCCAAAGGCTATCTGTACCACATCATCCTTTGTTACACCACCTGCTGTAAGAATCCTTGCCACAAGATTAGACCAGGTCTTTATATCATTCCTTGTATACCCCACCACCGTGGGGATACCTGTGGTACCCGATGAGGCATGTATCCGTACAACCTCCCTTAAGGGGACAGCAAACATACCATATGGGTAGTTCTCTCTCAGGTCATCTTTTGTAGTAAAAGGAAGCCTCCGGAGGTCATCAAGTGATCGTACCTGGTCAGGATCAACACCAAGCTCATCAAACTTCTTTCTGTAGAAGGGGACATTCAGATATGCACGATTGATCGTGGCCTCAAGCCGTTCAAGCTGTAGCTGTTCAAGATCTTCCCTTGCCATACACTCCATCTGGGGTTCCCAGTACATTCGGCGATCCTCCCGCTGATTGAATTAATTCATTGTATTTGACCCATGGAGTTTTTATCAAGTGTTAAAGTTTTTTGAATTTTGGCCGATATAAATATCAAAGACTTAGGGCGATGGTCCAGAAAGGAGGTGGTTAAAAAAACAGGGACCTTAGCCGCCAAAGATGGTAGAGGGATGCTACCATAAAACTTTACAAGGAGGTAAGAAATGGCATTAGTTATTAACACCAACATTATGTCTCTCAATGCTCAGAGGAACCTTGTTAAGAGTAACGAGGCCCTGAGCGTATCCGTCCAGAGGCTATCTTCGGGTCTGAGAATCAACTCTGCAAAGGATGACGCAGCCGGTCTTGCAATTTCAGAGAAGGTCAATGCACAGGTGAGAAGTATCCAGGTTGCAATCCGTAATGCCCAGGACGGAATAAGTCTTGCTCAGGTGGCAGAGGGCGGTCTCTCTGAGATAGGAAACATTCTTGCAAGGATGAGGGAGCTTGCTGAAGAAGCAGCTAATGGTACCCTTGGTGATACGGAAAGATCGGCACTGGATAACGAGTATCAGCAGCTGAAGAGTGAGATTGACAGGATTGCAAATATCACCGAGTTTAACGGTGTGAAGCTCCTTGACGGCTCCAAGTCATCCACTGGTGTTACACTTCAGGTTGGATTCCAGAACTCAACCAATGACAGGATAACCTTCTTCTCCGGTATTGATGCTACAAACTCAACCAAACTTGGCATTACAGGAATCTTCGGCACAATCTCAGCTGCCGGGAATGCCCAGTCCTCACTTACCCAGATTGACTCTGCTATTGCAAAAGTAGCTGAAAGGAGAGGTACCCTTGGTGCGGTACAGAACAGGCTTGAATCAACAATCAACAACCTAAGGATCGCCTCTGAAAACCTCACTGCTGCTAACTCCCGTATCAGGGATGCTGATTTTGCCTATGAGACAGCGGTATTTACCAGAAACCAGATACTTGTGCAGGCTGGTACAGCCATACTTGCGCAGGCCAATGTGATACCACAGAATGCCCTTACGCTACTGAGGTAGCAAGACCTGAAGGAGGAGACTTCAGTGTCTCCTCCTTCACAAGGAGCATAAGATGAAGGTTGAGGGAATAAACAAAGTTGAGACTGACAAGATAAGTAAGGACATAAGAGACCTTGCTGAGGAAAAAAAACATCCCTGGTCTGTTAAGAAAAAAGATGAGGAAAAAAACACCCTATCACAGGAAAAGAAACTTGAGATAGAGGTTATCAATAGATCCATAAGGTTTGAGATAGATAAGGAACTTCACAGGGTGATAGCAAAGGTAATAGACAGGAAAACAGGTGAGATTATCAGGCAGGTTCCGCCCGAGGAGGCTGTAAGGATTGCAAAGTTTCTACTCAAATCAGGTCTTATCTTCAACAGGGAGGCTTAGATGTCAATTATTTCAAGTATAGGCGTTACATCAGGGATTGATTATAACCAGTTGATCTCTGGACTCCTTGAACTTGAAAGACAGCCTATCTACAGGCTTCAGAATAGACAGGCAGAATACAACGAGAAGATCAGTGTCTACAACACCCTTACATCAAAACTTAATACCCTCAAGGATGCAATGGACAAACTCCGTAACAGTACCAATTTCTACGAAAAGACCGCTTCGGTAAGTGATGATACCGTGATCTCTGCAACTGCCTCAAACTCTGCATCAGCTGGTATTTACACAATAGAGCCCCATTCAGTGGCTGGTAAGATCCAGCTTGCTGCCGTGGACAGGAGGACGGGGACCACATCATTTACCTCCTCTACAGATGTTGTTAATTCAAGTGGTGTTACACAGACCTTTGAGTACACATACAATGGTACAACAAGGACCCTTTCTGTGGCAGATGGTTCAACCCTTGAGGATCTGAGGGATGCCATCAACAGTGATTCGGGCAACCCTGGCGTGACAGCCACCATAGTGAATGTGGGGACAAGTGACTACAGGCTCGTCCTGACAGGCCAGGACAGCGGATCAACAATGACCATAACAATTACTGCCAACACTGATCTGACAGGCTTTTCAGATACTGATTTCACTGCCCATACCGCCCAGGATGCCAAATTCCGCATAGGTGGCGTTGATGTGGTTAAATCATCAAACACAGTTTCTGATGTTATCCCCGGTGTGACCTTCACCCTGAAGGCTGAAAGTACCACCTCGGTGACAATAACAGTGAACAACGATATTGATACCATAAGACAGAATATAGAGGACTTTGTCACAGCCTACAATGACGTGGTGGACTATATAGATACAAACACCGCCTATGATGTCACAACCCGAACAGGCAGCCCACTTACCGGCGAATCAACCCCAAGGAACATAATGACACGACTTCAGGACATAGTGACGGCCAGGGTTGGCAGTAATCCAGAGGATCTGAGAACCCTTGCCCAGCTGGGTATTACCACTGACTATGAGACAGGACATCTTGAGATAGACTCTGCAACCCTTGAGGAGAAATTGACCACTGACCTTTCCGATGTGGAAACACTCTTTGATGACCAGACCTCTGGCATAGCATATGAGATGTACAGTTACATAGATGATGTAACTGACAGCACCTCTGGCTCCATAACGATCAGGGTTGATGGACTTGAGGACAGTGTGGCAGATATCTCGGATGAGATTACAGAGATGCAGGACAGGCTCACGATCCTGGAGGAAAACCTGAGAAGACAGTTTGCAGCCCTTGAATCACTACTTACGGAGTTTAATGCACAGAGTTCATTTTTAACAAACCTCATAAATAATCTGTAATAATAAGGAGGAAAGAATATGTATAACACAGCCTACAAGACAACGGAGATCAACACCGCAGACAGGGTAAGGATTATCTCTCTCATGTACGATGGTGCTGTCAACTTTATCAACCTTGCCAAGGAAAAACTCCTGGAAGGAGATGTTGCCGGAAAGGGTCTTTACACCGGCAAGGCCACAGCCATCATTGGAGAACTGGCAAGCTCTCTTAACATGGAGGCAGGCGGTGAGATTGCAAAGAATCTCAAGATGCTCTATGACTATATACTTGACAGGCTGCTATATGCAAACCTCAATAGCGACAAGAACAGCTATGATGAGGCCATCAGGGTGCTTAATATAATCAGGGAAGGCTGGAAAGAGATGGAGAAGAAACAGCAGGCCTCGGTAAAACCGGCAGAGGTTGAGTTAAGTACAGGGGTGAGGGTATGAAGGAAAAGAGGATCCTGGAGATATTTTCTGAACTCAAAAGGACATCTATGGAGCAGAGGAAGGCACTTAAGGAGAACGATCTGTCCCACCTGCTCTCCATGCAGAAAAAAAGGAATGGCCTGTTGAAAGAAATAGAGGGGGCTGTTACTCTAAATCATATACCGCTCAAAGAGAAGGGGGATTTTACCGAAACACTGAGGGGTATCATTGCAGATGTACTGATGATTGACAATGAGATAAAGCAGTTTTTGAAAAAAAACATGGTGAACACTGTCGTGGCAATGAACAAGGTAAAGAGGGTCAAGAAACACTTCCTGACCGACAGGAGACCCAGCTCCTCTACCCTTGATCTTAACGTGTGATATCCTTTGAGGTATCCGCGAATATTCTGCCACCGGAGTTTCAAAAATTTGACATCATTGGATATTCCCTGATAAACATACCATACGGAAAAAGCGAAGTTTTCCCTCTCACTGGAAAAATTTTCCGCAACAGGTTCAACCGGTATCCCGGTTTGTCAATACTGTTTTTCTCATTGTTAATATTCTCCTATATTCGGAGCCACAAAAACCCCAGAAGCAAGAAACTCATGAATGGCACAAACTTTGCTTTTCTTACATACAGGTTTTTAGTTCTGTCAATGTTTTGACTTTGGCAGATGAGGGGCTGGTATTTCAGCAATTACTGTGTTCTTGGATACACATTACATAGGAGGTAGAGATGAGTTTCCAGGTGGCAACAAAAAGAAACAATGGTAAATCATCCGGCCAGAGGAGGCTTAACGGCGTTCATAGAGAATGGAACCCTGCAAAGAAGTGGAACCCTTTTAACAGCTACAAACTGCTTGCCCATGTGGAAAGGTGGAGAAGGATCAAAAGAGGAAGGCCCATCCCGCCGCCTGCACTGATAACGGTAGACCCCTCCAATGTATGTAATCTGAACTGTGTATGGTGTAATGCAGAGTTCATAAGAAAGGAAAGGAAGGGAATGCTGTCAAGGGAGGCCATGTTGAGGCTGGCTGACTTTCTTCCCCGCTGGGGGGAGGGCAGCCCAGACTGGAAGCCGGGGGTAGAGGCCATCTGTGTTGCCGGCGGTGGTGAGCCACTTATCAATCCGGCAACACCTGACTTCATTGACAGGGTTGTTCAGCACGGGATTGAGGTTGGCATGGTAACCAATGGATCAATGATAAACAGGTACATAGACACACTGTCGCAATGTACATGGGTTGGGGTATCTATTGATGCAGCCACCAGAGAGACATATAACAGATTGAAAAGACTGCCAGAAGGAAGCGATATCTTTGACAGGATCATTGAGAACATAGCAATTCTGTCAGATTATGCAAAGAGGCAGCATAAAAAACTCGGGTACAGACATCCTTCATATGGTGTCAGCTACAAGTATCTTCTCTACAAGGACAATATTGCAGAAGTATACGAGGCAGCAAGGTTAGCCAAGGAAATAGGCTGCAAGAACATCCATTTCAGGCCGGCGGGAACAACATGGGATAAGCTGGGAACCGAAGAGGAGATAACCTTCACGAAGGAGGAGATAGAGCTTTTCAACGAAGAGATTTCAAAGGCCCTGGAGCTTGATGATGACACCTTCAGTGTTTACGGTATTACCCACAAGTTCAACTCGCAGTTTGAGAGGGCCAACTACTTTGACAGGTGTTACGCCGTATTCATGACAGCCGTGATTGAACCACCAGCAGGAAAGGATGCGCCCGAGGACTCCTTTGTGCTTGGCCTTTGCTGTGACAGGAGGGGCGATAAGAAGTTGGAGCTGGCAAGGAACATTACAGATGTGGAGGATATCAATAAGCTGTGGGGAAGTGAGGCACACTGGAAGATCCATGATCGTATTGTGGTTGAGGCTGAATGTCCCAGATGCACATACCAGCCCCACAACCAGATATATGAACAGGTTATACTCAACGACAGCATGACATACAAATTCATTTAAGTCTTCTGACATGAAAAGGGGTATGAGATGACAGACATCAAAGTTGTTAAACAGTACTGGGATAAACGCCCATGCAATATAAGACATTCTCCCAAGCAGGTCGGTACCCGTGAATATTTTGACGAAGTAGAAAGAAGGAAGTATTTCGTAGAACCACACATACCACTTTTCGCCCAGTTTGAGAGGTGGAAGGGGAAGAGGGTGCTGGAGCTCGGCTGTGGGATAGGAACAGATTCCATCAACTTTGCAAGGGCAGGGGCTGATCTGACAGTGGTGGAGCTTTCACCTAAGAGCCTCGAGATATGCAGAGAGAGGTTCAGATGTTATGGCCTTAATGCACGCTTTTATCAGGGCAATATAGAAGAACTGAGCAGTATCGTGCCAGTTGAAAAGTATGATCTCGTATATTCCTTCGGTGTTATTCATCATACCCCTCACCCTGAAAAGGTTGTGTCAGAGGTGAAGAAGTACATGGGAGAGGATTCCGAGTTCAGACTCATGCTATATGCAAAGAACTCATGGAAGGCCTTCATGATAGAAGCCGGCCTTGACCAGCCGGAGGCACAGAATGGATGCCCCATTGCAAGAACCTATTCCCACGACGAGATCAGAGAGCTGCTCAGGGAATACGAGATAATCAGTATTGAACAGGATCACATCTTTCCCTATGTTGTTGAGAAATACATAAACTACGAGTATGTGAAACAGCCCTGGTTTGAGGCAATGCCGGAGAAGATGTTCCGTATTCTTGAGAAGAAACTTGGCTGGCATACGCTTATAGTGGCGAGGTTAAAAGGATAGACGGAAAGGATTATATCTATGAGGATATCTGTTATAGGACTCGGTAAGCTGGGCATTTGCACAGCGGCATCCTTTGCAGCAAAAGGATTTGAGGTCACAGGTGTTGATATCAACAGAGACGTTGTAAACGCCGTTAACCGAGGCGTTGCACCTGTTGTTGAACCGGGTCTTCAGGAAATGATAAGCCAGGCGGCAAAGAGATTGAGGGCAACTGATAGCTATGCCGAGGCTGTACTGAATACGGACATAACATTCCTTATAGTACCGACACCAAGCAAGGAAGACGGAAGTTTTTCTGATGCCTATCTAAGCGATGTCCTTCGTGAGCTTTCAATGGGATTTGCGAATAAGGATGAATATCATATTTTTGTAATTACCTCAACCGTCTCGCCCGGAACCACGGAGAGCCGGCTTATCCCTCTGATAGAAAACATATCTGGCAAGAAGCTCAACAGGGATTTTGGAGTGGCCTATAACCCTGAGTTTATTGCGCTTGGCGATGTTATAAGGGGGTTCCTGAATCCTGATATGGTGCTGATAGGTGAAAGTGATAGGTATGTGGGAGAAAGGCTTGAGGAGATTTACAGGAAGGTCTGCGAGAACAAGCCTTACATTGCGAGGATGTCAATAATAAGTGCAGAGATAACAAAGATAGGCATTAACTCTTTTGTAACAATGAAGATCAGTTTTGCCAATACACTTGCAAACATCTGTGAGAACATACCCGGTGCATCTATAGATGACATAACCAGGGCAATGGGTGCTGACAGACGTATCTCACCCTATTATCTAAAGGGCGGTTTGAGTTACGGAGGACCCTGTTTCCCGAGGGACAACAGGGCATTCATGGCATTTGCTCGTGAATATGGTATAGATACCCCCCTTGCAGAGGCCACAGACAGGGTAAATCTTAAACGAATAGACTCACTCATAGATCTGGTTCTAAGGCATATGGCAGAGGGGAGTAAGGCTGTATCCGTCCTTGGTCTTGCCTACAAACCAAACACCCCTGTAATTGATGAGTCTCCAGCCATAAAGCTGATAGAGGGGCTTCTAAAAAGAGGTATAGATGTGATGGTTTATGATCCCCTTGCCATGGACAATGCAAGGTCCTGTCTTGGTGACGCGGTCCACTATGCATCTTCTGTGAGAGAGTGTATGGCCTATTCTCCTACCTGCATTATCACGACTCAAGATGATGAATTCAGGAGGATCAATAGCAGCTATATTGTGCATAACCCTGCAGTGGTCATAGACTGCTGGAGGATAATAAGGTGGAAAGACCTTGGAGAGCAGGTGAAGTACATAGCCCTGGGAAGTAGTTATCAAGAGGAAGTGATCAGTAGCATACCCTGATGACGGGACTGTGGAGGGAATGTCTAAATTCTGATAAGGTAAACCCCCTAAATCGGAGGGGTAAAGAACTGGAGGAAGGATGAGGAAAGAAGGGTTAAAGAATGTAATAGTCTATGACCCCCAATGGTCAAAAGAGACCTTTCAATCCTTCTATATTGATCGTGTCCGTAAAAGGATAAAGCCGAATATTGTCGTTCTTAGGCCGCCTAAAATGGAGGTGTATTTTGAGACAAATTCGTATGGATTTAAAGGGCCGGAGATAGATTTTACTAAGAAGCTCGTAGCTGTATGGGGGGATTCTGTAGTGTGGGGCCTGAGAAAGGGATGGGTAGAGGGATTGAGTGGCTACTTTCCAGAGCATCAGTTCCTGAATGGTGGGTTAGAAGGTGACCCTCTGGAAAATATATGTGAAAGAATCGCAGAAGCAAATTATACAACAGGACTTGATATAAAGTTCAATATTATCTTCCCTGGATGGCACAGCAGGAAGCGTCCGGAGGTAGTCTACAAACTACTATCCTTGATTGTGAAGAAAGTGCCAAATCCCGTGTTATGCACGGTTCCAACCTCTCTAAGTAAAAAGACGGTTGAGCTTGACCTGACCGGGTATTTTGTGTCTTCTCCGGACAAGGGCCATTATGGTTTCTGGGGAAACACCCCCTACTCCATTGAGAATGCCAGGCTCCTCTTTAGCGAGATCCAGAGGCAGAACGAGGTGATTCATGCTGTAGCCAGGGAAAACAAGATCCCCCTTGTGGATCTCTATTCACATTTCTACACAGAGGACATAGAGAGATTCAGAGAAGACTTCTTTGATGCAGGGCATTTCAGGAAAAGTGCTTATCCCAAGATACAAAAGATCTTTTACGAGGAGTTGAAAGATGTCTTGGTTTAAATGGATTGTTTTGGTTTTCTTGGGTTTGTCTGTATTCGGGTGGGCGGGTTACAGGCTTGCATTCACCCTTTATCTGAAGATTGTAAAGAGGATGGATATAAGTGAAAAGAGAGAGGACTCTATTCCAACATATCCTATGAGTTGATTTTGGAGGGTACCATGAGTGGTTCAAACAAGATGAAGCTTTTTCTGCTCTACCTTATGCTCGCCTTTGGTGCGATCTGGTCTCGTATAAAACCGCGTCCAAAGGGGTGGAGGTAAGCATGAAAATCCTGGGTATTTCTTGTTTTTACCATGATTCAGCTGTTACTGTTATTGAGGATGGGAAGATAGCCTTTGCCATACAAGAAGAAAGATTGAGCCGTCTCAAACATGATTCCCGTTTTCCCATCATGGCAATTACCAAGGCTTTGGAGATATGTAGATCAAGCATTAATGACTTTGACGAGATAGTATTCTATGAGAATCCTCATCTCAAACTGAAGAGGATATTCGGGCAGGTTGTGGCTGGCTGGCCAAGGAGCTGGAGATTGTTCAGTGAACACCTGCCATACTTCTATCATTTCAAGTATCCCATAGAGAAGATCATCCGAAACAAACTTGGATACAAAGGCAGAATAAGCTTCTGTGAACACCACAGATCTCATGCTGCTTCTGCCTTTTACACGTCTCCGTTTGAGCGGGCGCTGGTTCTCACCATTGATGGTGTTGGAGAATATGATACCACCGCTGTCCATATTGGTGAAGGCAATACCCTCAGAAAGGTGGCCTCTATCCATTTTCCTGATTCGCTCGGTTTGCTTTACTCAGTGTTTACCCACTACCTTGGTTTTGAGGTAAACGAGGGAGAGTATAAGGTGATGGGGCTGGCATCCTATGGTGAACCCCTATATGTTGACAGGATATTAGACAGGGTGATCTTCCTGCGGGATGATGGTTCCTTTTATCTGAATCAACGTTATTTTGATTTTAGCAATCCCGACAGACATTACAGGGCATGTCTTGTTGACCTGGTGGGTGTACAACCCAGGGGGCCAAAAGATCCCATGCTGAGAGAACATAAAGACCTGGCAGCCAGCATCCAGAAGGTCCTTGAGATGGCGTTAATAAACATGATCAGGTCTCTCAGATCCCGCTATTCTTATGACAACCTCTGTATGGCAGGAGGCATCGCCTTAAATTGTACAGCCAATGCAGAGATTATCAGGAAACTGGGCATGAATGTCCATATCCATCCTGCTGCTGGAGACGCGGGTGGTGCACTGGGCGCGGCTGTCAACAGTGCGATCCAATGCGCTCCACACAATCCCTACAGGTTTGAATTTTCTCCTTATCTTGGGATTGACTACCCTTCCGAGGTTATCAAGGCCACTCTGGAGATAAACAATATCCCTTACAGGCGTGTGAATAATGTCTCTCGGGAGATTGCAAGGAGATTAGCCGAGGGGAATGTGGTGGCTATCTTTCATGGTCGTGACGAGTGGGGACCCCGTGCCCTTGGGAATAGGAGTATCCTTGCTGACCCGAGGAAGGCGTACATGAAGGATCATCTCAACGCCAAGATAAAGTTTCGTGAAGAGTTCCGTCCTTTTGCACCTGTTGTTATGCAAGAGCATTACGGAACATATTTTGAAACCCTGAGTATGGAGCATAGCCCCTATATGCTGTTTACTCACAAGGCTAAAATCCCTGACAGGATCCCCGCAGTGGTTCATGTGGATGGTACCAGCAGGGTGCAGACAGTAACCCATGATCAAAATCCCTATTTATACGAAATCCTTGGAGACTTCTTTAAGATCACGGGGACCCCTGTTCTTATGAATACCTCTTTTAATCTCAAAGGAGAACCGATTGTGTCCAGCCCCTCGGATGCACTGAAGACATTTCTTGCATCTGGTATTGACTGTCTTGCATTAGAGGATTTCCTGGTTGAGAAAGATGAAATAGCATGATTGATTCTCGGAGGATAGTTGATGATAAAAGTTCTGAGGTGAGGTTGGATCCCTCCAGGTCGGAAGAGTTCGCAGACGAGGGCAGGGGGGAACGGTCTGGGGTGCTCTATGTTACAAGGCCCAGCCTTCCGCCTATTGATGAGTTTGTTGAGTTGCTCAGGGATATATGGGATACGAAATGGCTTACAAACAAGGGGCCATATCATGAGCAGTTTGAGGAGGCCCTGGCTGAATATCTTGGAGTGAAATATGTGTCGCTCTTTGCGAACGGAACCCTTGCCCTGGTGACAGCGTTGCAGGCACTCCGTATCACCGGCGAGGTAATCACCACACCCTACAGCTTTGTTGCCACTGTTCATGCCCTGCACTGGAACGGGATAACGCCTGTCTTCTGTGATATTGAACCAGATACCTGCAATATTGACCCCGAAAAGATAGAATCGCTGATAACACCGAAGACAACAGCCATACTGCCTGTGCATGTCTATGGAACACCATGCAACGTTCAGGAGATTGAAAAGATTGCGGATATCTATGGATTGAAGGTGATCTATGATGCCTGTCATGCCTTTGGTGTCACCATAGAGGGTGAAACAATCCTGAATTTCGGTGATCTCTCTGTCCTGAGTTTTCATGCGACAAAGGTCTTTACCACATTTGAGGGGGGTGCGATTGTATCTCATGACGAAAAGATGAAAAGAAGGATAGACTTTCTCAAGAATTTTGGGTTTGCCAATGA
>Ga0256830_1002705_pt1 | contig 11476 bp, 9 predicted proteins | sample 128326metaG_FD_190537 | JGI IMG/M metagenome (GOLD analysis project Ga0256830, IMG submission 190537) | Hydrothermal vent microbial communities from Lau Basin, Pacific Ocean - 128-326 | ecosystem: Environmental > Aquatic > Marine > Hydrothermal vents | place: Pacific Ocean: Lau Basin | collected...
CCTTCTTTCCCCGGAAAAAACCGGGTCCTCGTGTTCTATGGCAAAGCCTCCCTGATATGAGTTTTCCCGGAGAATGTGGATAATCTTTTCCCACTCTATTTCCCCGAAGCCGGGTATGCGGTATTGCCACCATCCTTTGCCAAAAATGGTTTCTTCCTCCAGGGTTTCTTCTAATATTTCTGTATCTTTGGCGTGGAAATGGAATACTTTCTCCACGCATTGCCTGAGGACCTTGATGTAATCCACTCCCAGCCAGAGGAGGTGCGAGGGGTCAAACTCCAACCCCAGGGAGGGAGACGGGATTTCTTCCAGCATCATTTCCCATATTTTGGGTGCGTAGGCAATGTTGATACCGCGAAATGGGTGGCCATGCATCATGGGACAATTCTCTATGGCAATCTTTATCCCTTTTTCTTCTGCCTTTTGCAGGATGGGAGTGAAGACTCTTTTAAATTCAGGGATATTTTCTTCCACAGAAAGCTCAGGAATTCTCCCGGCAAAGGTTGCTATTACCTCTACGTTTAGCTGGGAGGCAATGTCTATAAGTGCAAGAAGGTGAGTATTTACCCTTTCCCTTTCCTCCCGCTGGGGAGAAAGGTGATTCGCATGCGTGGCCAGGGCGGTTATTTTTATTTGGTGCTCATCGAGTAGCTCCCTGATCCCTTCCTTGCCTATTTCCCTCCATGTTTTTATAAACTCACTTTCAGGATGTGCATCTGCTTCTATTCCCCGGAAGCCTGTATATCTGGCAAACTGCAGCTCTTCCCGAGAGAATTCTCCTAGGAAAGATAAAATCATAATTGTACCTCCCTCTTTTCCCGGGAAGAAGTGTAAATTGCCTCCAGGATGCGCAGGACTTCGTATCCCTTCTCGGCATTTGCAGAAGGTTCTTTCCCTTCTTTTATACAGCGCAGGAATTCTTTTACCTCTTCCACGTATGTCTCGCCTTCGGGGATTTCAGGGATAATAGTTTCCTGCACTCCGTTTCTTTCCCGGTAGATTTTTACGGGAGGGGCTGTGGCTCCTCCCCGGTCTCCGGCCAGGGAGATGCCATTGGCGGATTCCAGGTTAAGTGCCCAGCTTGCTTCTAGTATGGCTACTTTGCCGCCGGAAAAGTGGATTATACCTCCTGCCAGGTCCTCCACGTCAAAAACCCTGGTTTTTATATCCTGTTCGTCGCGTGTGACAGGTGGAGGCCATCCACCATCCCCTGCGCGGAAGCCGAATCTCTGGAAGGCAAATCCGCTCACTCTCTCCGGCCGGGGGAAGTCCATTATCCAGAGGAGACAGTCCAGGGCGTGTACTCCAATATCCACCAGTGGACCTCCACCGCTCATCTTTTTGGTAGTAAACCAGCCTCCCATACCAGGCACGCCCCTCCTGCGAAGCCATTTCCCCTGTGCATAATAAATATCTCCGAATTCACCTTGCTGAGCAAGTCTCTTAAGGTAGGAATAGGAAGACATAAATCTCCAGGTCATTCCCATCATTAAAACTTTTCCGCTTTCCTTGGCCTTTTTTACTATCTCCCTGGCTTCACGGGTATTCGTAGCCATGGGTTTTTCCAGGAGGACATGGCATCCTTTATCCAGGGATAGTATGCTTTGAGAAGCATGCAGAAAATTTGGGGTGCAGATACTCACTGCATCAAGGTTCTCTTTTTCCAGCATTTCCTCCGGGTCTTTATAGCCCCGGGGGATACCGAATTCTTTCTCTACCTGTTTTACCTTGTTTAAGCTTGCATCGCTTACAGCGACGACTTCTACTTCCCCTGTTTTCTGGTAAGAAGAGATGTGTATTCTGCCTATGCCGCCTACTCCTATAACTCCTACTCTAAGCTTTTTTCCCATGCTCACCTCCCGGGAGACGTTATTGATGATGACTACTTCTCAATATACGCTGTGAAGGTTGCAAATTGTCTCGGCTGCACTCCAGACACAAAGTACAAACCCAGAACTTTTTCCGGGCAGGGTGCCAGAAAAACATTCTTCCTGCCCACTTTTATCCTCTTCTCTCCAGGATAAATTTATCTACCTTTTCCGCAGGTTTTACCGGGTAATTTCCTGTAAAACAAGCCGTACAGAAATTCTTCCCTTTCTGGGGCATGGCAGAAAGCATCCCTTCCAGGGAGAGGTAAGAGAGAGAGTCCAGTCCCAGGAATTTCCTTATCCCTTCTATCCCCATAACATTTGCTGCAAGTTCTTTGGAATCGGGAAAATCTATCCCGTAGAAACAGGGGAAGCGATGGGGAGGGCAGCTCACCCGCAGGTGGATTTCCTTTGCCCCGGCTGCCCGCAAGTTTTTCATCCTTACCCGCGAGGTGGTTCCCCGTACGATAGAGTCTTCCACTACGGCTATTTTCTTCTCTTTGAGTATGTAACGGCAGGGATTAAGTTTTATCTTTACTCCCATGTCCCGGGTGCTCTGGGATGGCTGGATAAATGTTCTGCCCACGTAGTGATTGCGGATTACTGCCAGCTCAAAAGGTATTCCTCCCTTCTGGGCGTAACCCAGGGCAGCATAATTCCCGGAGTCAGGGATGGGGACCACAGAATCTGCATGTGAGGGGGCTTCTTCGTAGAGGTGTTCGCCCAGTCTTTTGCGGGTCAGATACACACTCCCGCCAAAAATCCAGCTGTCCGGGCGTGCGAAGTAGATGAATTCAAATATACAGAAAGAGGGTGTAACTTTTTTAAAAGGATGATGGGAGGTAATTCCTGCCCGGTTTATCACCAGCATTTCTCCCGGCTCTATTTCTCTTATGAATCTTGCCCCGATAAGGTCAAAAGCACAGCTTTCTGAGGCTACTACGGGTGCTCCTCCCAGGTCCCCTAAGCTCAGGGGGCGAAACCCGTGCGGGTCCCTCACCGCGATTATTTTGTTCCCGGTGAGGATAACTAGGGAGTAAGCTCCTTTTATCCGGGAAAGGGCATCTGTTATCTTTCCTTCCACTTCTTTCTCTTTGCTTCTGGCTATGAGATGCACAATCACTTCGGAATCCATGGTGCTCTGGAAAATGGTGCCGTCCTTCTCCAGTTCTGCCCGCAGTGAGAAGGAATTTACCAGGTTACCGTTGTGAGCAATGGCAAGATATCCTTTTTGCCAGCGCACCAGGAACGGCTGGGCATTGCGCAGCGTGGAAGACCCTGTGGTGGAATAGCGCACGTGCCCGATAGCAAGGTTCCCGGGAAGATTTTCTAACGCATCCCCGGTGAATACTTCTGAGGCAAGTCCCATTCCTAATTTATGGGACACTTTGTCTCCCTCGGAAGCCACTATTCCTGCGCTCTCCTGCCCCCTGTGCTGGAGAGCCCATAGTCCCAGGAAAGCCAGGGAAGCAGCATTGGGGTGACTATGAATACCAAATATTCCACACATTTTAAACAGCCCCTGAATTAGCCTTGAGCCTTTTCTGCCTGTTCTCTTTCCCCGCAAAACCGGGAAAGAAGCAACAAGCTACAATCATATTATACTCTTACTTCCACACCTTTTTCTTGCAGGTATTTCTTGAGATGGGGGATGGTAAGTATGCCGTAATGAAAAAGGGAGGCGGCCAGTGCAGCATCGGCTTTACCCTCGGTGAGCACCTGGTAAAAATGGAGCGGTTTTCCTGCGCCTCCTGAGGCAATTATCGGTATATTTACTTTCTGGGAGACCAGGCGGGTAAGTTCTATGTCGTATCCCTTCTGGGTGCCGTCCGCATCTATGCTGGTGAGGAGAATCTCACCTGCTCCTGCTTTTTCTACCTCTTCTACCCAGTCCAGCACCTGTATCCCGGTGGGAGTTCTTCCGGAATTTATGTAGACCTCCCATTTCCCGGGAGAAACATATTTGCCGTCTACTGCTACCACGATACACTGGCTGCCGAATTTTTCCGCGGCCTCCCATACCAGGGAGGGGTCTTTTACTGCGGCTGTATTGATAGAGACCTTATCTGCTCCGCTCTTGAGGAGTTCACGTATGTCGTCTAATGTTCTTATCCCTCCTCCCACGGTCAAAGGGATGAACACCTCTTCAGCGGTTTTGGCAACCACATTGAGCATGGTATTCCTGCCTTCTATGGTAGCAGTGATATCCAGGAAGACTATTTCATCAGCTCCCTCTTCGGAATAACGCGCAGCATTCTCTACGGGGTCCCCTGCATCCTGCAGGTTGAAAAAATTGATACCTTTTACCACCCTTCCCTCTTTTACATCTAAGCAGGGAATTATTCTCTTGGCCAGCATTTTACTCCCATTCAATGGTGGCGGGTGGTTTGGAGCTGATATCATAAACCACCCGGTTTACTCCTTTTACTTCGTTTATAATCCGGTTGGATATCCTGTCTAAAACCTGGTGGGGGATTCTTGCCCAATCAGCCGTCATTCCGTCCTCCGATACCACTATTCTTACCGCAATTACATTTTCGTATGTTCTCTCGTCTCCCATCACTCCCACTGAGCGTACGGGAAGAAATACGGCAAAAGCCTGCCACAATTTGTCGTATAATCCCCCTCTTCTCACCTCTTCTTCCACGATATAATCCGCTTCCCGCAGAATTTCCAGGCTTTCCTCGGTTACTTTCCCGATGATGCGTACGCCTAACCCGGGGCCGGGAAAGGGATGGCGGGAAATTATTTCTTCGGGTAAATTCATTCTTCTTCCCAGTTCTCTTACCTCGTCCTTGAAAAGTTCGCGGAACGGCTCTATAAGCTCAAAGTTCATCTTCTCTGGCAGGCCTCCTACGTTGTGGTGGGTCTTAATGGTAGCAGAGGGCCCGCCGAAAGAAGAGACAGATTCAATGACATCGGGATAGAGTGTTCCCTGGGCCAGGAATTTGACTTTGCCGATGTGCTGTGTCTCTTCCTCAAATACCTTGATAAATTCCCTGCCGATAATTTTTCTTTTTTTCTCCGGGTCCCTTACTTCTTTTAGTGCCTCGAGGAATCTCTCCCGTGCCTCCACTATGCGAAGGTTGTGTCCCAGCTTTTTGCCAAATATTTCTTTTACCCGCTCCTTTTCTCCTTTTCTGAGCAAGCCGTTATCCACGAAAACGGCGAAAAGGTTTTTCCCTATTGCCTGGTAAAGGAGGGTTGCCAGTACCGAGGAGTCCACCCCCCCGGAAAGCGCACAGACTACTTTTTCTCTGCCTACTCTTTCCTTTATTTCTCTTATACTCTTTACCAGGAAAGATTCCATGGTCCAGGAAGGAGAGAGCCCGGCAATCTCGAAGAGGAAATTCTGAAAAACTTTTGTCCCTTTTGGAGTATGTACTACTTCCGGGTGGAATTGCACTCCAAAGACTTTTTTCTCCGGGTGGCCGATTACCGCGTGGAGGGAGTTGGGGGTGGAGGCAAGGGTAAGAAATCCCTCCGGCTTTTTCTCTATCCTGTCTCCATGGCTCATCCATACTGTTTCTTCTTTCTCGAAACCTTTAAGCAGTAAATCTTCCTTAGCTACCAGGAGGGGAGTCCTTCCGTACTCCCTTTTGTGGGAAGGCACAACTTTCCCGCCCATGACTTCTGCTATTAGCTGCAAACCATAGCATATCCCCAGTATAGGCACTCCTATACGAAAAATATCCGGGTCAGGAAAGGGCGCATCAGGAGTATGGACACTGGAAGGGCCGCCGGTAAGAATAAGCGCCTTTACTTTCCACTTTTTTAGTAGTTCAGCCTTTGTATTGTAGGGGACTATCTTGCAGTATACCCTGCATTCCCGCACTCTTCTGGCAATTAATTGATTGTACTGAGAACCGAAATCCAGAATCACTACAGGGCAGGTTTCCTCTTGCATAATTTATTCTTCCTACCTAATTAAACACTTAATTTAACATATCCTGTATTTATAACCAAGTCTCGCGTTCTACGGGCAGTCCCAGAAAATTCCGAATGAGCTTTAATCCTGTCTTCGAACTCTTCTCCGGGTGAAATTGGCAGGCAAACATATTCTTGCAGATTACGGAGGAAGCAAAGTCTATTCCGTAGGGTGTAGCAGAGGAGATAACCGTCTCTTCTGCTGGAGCCACATAATACGAATGCACGAAGTAAAAGTAAGAGTTGTCTGGAATCTCTTTAAATATTTTGCTGGCGAGCGGTGAATTGCCAGTGGTAAGTTTTATGTTATTCCACCCCATATGAGGTATTTTCAGCCCCGGGAGAGAGGGAAATTTTTTCACTTTTCCCGGTATAATGCCTAATCCGGCCACGTTGCCCTCCTCGCTCCATTCAAAGAGCAGTTGCAACCCCAAACAAATACCCAGGAAAGGGGTCCCTTCCCCTATTTTCTCTTTCAGCGGTTCTATCAGCTTTAGTTGGCGAAGGTTCTCCATGGCTCGGCCAAATGCCCCGACACCGGGAAGAATTAGCCTTGCAGCTTTTTCTATACGCAGAGGACTATCACTTATTACTACACTTTCCCCACATTTTTCCACTGCCTTTGCCACACTCCTTAAGTTTCCCATACCGTAATCTACTATCACTGTCATAGGCTTATCTCTCCGACTTATTCCCCTCTATCTTTTCCTTGAGGTATCTTATGTGTCCCTTACCCACTCCTTTAACCTCACAACCTAATTTAAGGTAGGCTTTAATTTCTTCATCGTTAAGGATGTTCTGGGTATCCACGATAGCGCATGGTTTTCCGACTGCTTCTACTATCTTTTCAGGAGAAAGTCCTAAGTATTCCCGGTGAGCCACGGCAAAGATTATTGCATCTTTTCCCTTCATACTTTCCCAGAGGTCTTTTTCCACCTTTGCCGAAGGAATCTCAGGCCATACTTTTACCAGGGGGTCATGCACAGAGGGAAGGGCTCCTCTTTCTTCTAAGGCATGCCAGAGTATTTCGGAAGGAGAATGACGTGTATCTCCTACATCGCACAAATATGAGGCACCCAGTATCAATACTTTCTGCTTTGCAAGGTTTCCTCCCAGTGCTTCCTGGGTTAAGTCTGCGGTATGCAGAGGCATAAGGTCATTTATATTAACCGATTCTACTGTCATGGGAAGCCCTACATGCTCTTTAAATTTTTCCCAGGTTCTCCAGTGCCCCAGGACAGAGTCATCATTTGCTCTATTTAGCTTGAAAATATCCTTATATGCCCAGTGGGCAAGAACAGGGTCTTTCGTAAGGCAATATCCTCCTACCCCTAAACCTGGAGACATAATGTTCCGGTGAGTAGGCCTAACCCGGATTGCATTAATCACCTCCCAGAGATTAATTCCTGCCTCTTCCGCCAGAAGGGTCCACTCGTATACAAAAGCTATATTTGTGGCCCGGAACGAATTTTCCATTGTTTTTGCCAATTCTGAAGCGTTGGTATCTCCCAGCCGGGAAAGTGGGTACTTCTGGGTATTGAGGACTCTTTTTAAAAAGACCTCTGCTCGGTTTCCTGCTTCCTCGTCTATCCCCGCGTAGGCCCTCCAGAAATCCCGTATGGAAGTTACATAATTTGCTCCCGGCATTACTCTTTCGTAGGAATGCGCAATGCGGGGAGGATTCTTTTTGACATCTATCCCCCGTTTTTTAAATTCTTCCTCAAGAATGGGTTTCACAATGTTCTTGCAGGTTCCCGGCGGTACAGTGGTCTCTACCAATACCAGGCAATCTGGTTTTATATGTTCTCCCAGTTGTTTGATAGCCGCTTCAAAGGCTCTTGTATCACAGTACCCGATCTCTGCGCTGCCGAATGCCGGCTTGGTAGCATCCAGCTGGATGTCAACTACCACTATATCTGCCAGTTCGTATGCTTTCTCATGCCAGGTAGCATGTAAGGTTTTTTTCTCAATAACTGTCTTTCTGAAAATCTCAGGTACCTCCTGGTCAGTAGATTCCACCGGTGGTTTCCCCTCGTTTATCACAGGAATCTTCCAGTAAGAGCGGGGAGAAGGTCTTTGTACGCCGTATACGAAGTAGTAAGGGTTACCTTCGGCATCTGTTGCATCTGCTATTACTGCTGCCATTATGCAGCCCACAAATCCCAACCCCTGCACAGCCACGATTTCTCGCCCTTTTTCCCTCTCTTCTGCAGCAATATTTTCCAGTAATTCAGCCTCTTTTTGATACTCTTCTTCCCCGGGGAAAGGATAGAATACACCATCGGGGGAATATGAACCATTACCCATACTTAACCTCCTTCTTTCCAAGTCCTGATTCTACCTGGGTAAATTCTACACAAAGCAGAAATTTTATTATCCATATCGTGCCGCTTCTCTACGGTAAACAACTTGTGGCGTTGCGAGGAACACGCTCCATTATATCAGAAAAAGTGGTATCATATGTAGGAAATATAGGCAGGAGTGGTGAGCAGGGATAATCCTGTAAGATAGGTTTTCCCGGGCTCTCATTCAAGCTGCTTCTCCTGAGAAAAGGGGTATTACATGCTGAGAATAGGGACGAGCGGGTACTCCTATCCCCACTGGAAAGGGGTTTTCTATCCTTCCACCCTGCCTTCTTCTGGATGGCTTGAATACTACGTGAAAGTTTTTGATACCGTGGAGTTAAATGTCACCTTTTACCGCCAGGTTAAGAAAGAAGTTTTTGCTTCCTGGTATAAAAGGACCCCTGAAAACTTCCTTTTTGCCCTAAAGGGGCCCCGCTTTATCACGCATTTGAAAAGACTTAAAGATTGCAAAGACTCTCTAAAAATCTTTTTTGAGAATGCCCTGCCCTTGAGGGAAAAGCTGGGGGTGGTGCTGTGGCAGCTCCCTCCCTCGCTGGAAGAGGACGTTGTGCTTCTGGGGGAATTTTGCCATACACTCAAGGAGGAAGGTTACGGACGCTGCTTACATGCTTTTGAGTTCCGGCATGCTTCCTGGTTCAAAGATGAAACTTACGAAGTACTCAGAAATTTTTCCGCGGCTCTATGTATTGCCCACTCCAGACGCTGGCATTTGGAAGAAATAGTTACGGCAGATTTTGTTTATCTCAGGTTTCACGGAGGCACGGTTCTCTACGGCTCAGAGTATTCCGGGGAAGAGCTGGAAACATGGGCAAGGAAAATCAGGAGCTGGATGGAGGCACAGAAGAGAGTGTTTGCCTATTTTAACAATGATTACCGGGGATTTGCGGTAAAAAATGCTTTAAAACTCAAAGAGATTTTAAGAATGTGGTAAAATATGTGCAAGCTTGGGTAATTTTGGAACTATGATTCTCCGGATAAAAAGGCCGGAGGAGTGATTTTTCCTCAACCGGAGCTAATTATTTTATCCAAATGAAGAGACTGGATCAAAAAATCAGGAAGCTGATCAATGCGGGCAAGAAGAAGGGACATCTTACCTACGATGAAATTAACGACCTTCTCCCTGACGAGGTAAATTCTCCGGAAGAAATTGACCAGGTGCTTGCTACCCTGGGAGAGTTGTCTATTCCCATAGTCTCTCCTGCCAAGCCACTGCATGGGAAAGCAAAGCCCAAGGAAATAAAACACCTGGAAACCGAAAGACCGCGCGAATACGATGCAGTACGGGCTTATCTTTACCAGATGGGGAAAATAAATCTTCTTACCAGAGAAGAGGAAGTATATTTGTCCCGCACCATTGAGGAGGGTAAGGAAAAGATTAGGGAGATTCTCTCCCGCATTATTCCCAAGGAAAACTTAGAATCTCTTCTGCAGGAGAAAAAGGTCAGGGATATTCTTAAGGAAATTAAAAGGTGTTACCAGAGCAAGACAGAATCGCCTTTCCCAAAAGAAGCAAGCCTGCCCTATCCGGTGGATTTTGAAAAATTTGCACGATTAATCCCCCGGATAAATGAGATAGAAAACGAAATAGAAAAAGCCAAGAAAAAAATGATAGAGTGCAACCTGAGATTGGTGGTTAGCATAGCAAAGAAATATGTAAACCGGGGGCTGTCTTTTCTTGACCTCATCCAGGAAGGAAATATCGGATTGATGCGGGCCGTGGAGAAGTTTGAGTACAAAAGGGGATTTAAATTCTCAACTTATGCTACCTGGTGGATTAGACAGGCCATTACCAGGGCTATTGCCGACCAGGCAAGGACCATTCGCATCCCTGTACACATGATAGAGACTATGAATAAACTCCTGAAAACCTCCCAGAATTTTGTCCAGGAAAAAGGGCGGGAACCTACGGCAGAAGAGCTTGCCGAACTTATGGAATTGCCGGTGGAAAAAATCAGGGCAATCTTGAAAATCGCACAACATCCTATTTCACTGGAAACACCGGTGGGCTCTGATGAAGATAGCCACTTCGGTGACTTTATTGAAGATGAAGGAGCGGATCATCCGGTTGAGTCGGCTGCACGACAGATGTTGAAAGAACAAATAGACCACGTACTGGAGACGCTTCCGGAGAGAGAAAAAGAGATACTGAAAATGCGTTTTGGAATAGGCTCAAAACCTCCTCATACCCTGGAAGAAGTAGGGAGGAAATTCCAGGTAACCCGTGAGAGAGTGAGACAAATAGAAGCCAAAGCATTAAAAAAACTTCGGCATCCTGCCAGAAGTAAAAAATTAAAAGGACACCTGGAGTAAAAGGACAGGCTGTATGAGGAACCTACGAGATGTTGCGGAATACTGTCGGTGTAATGTTGCAGAAAGGCAGTGATTTTGCCCGGAATATTTATCTTGACTTACCCGTGAGTGAGTGGTAAATTATCAGGCCAGGGCCCGTAGCTCAGATGGTTAGAGCAGCGGACTCATAATCCGCGGGTCGTAGGTTCGAGTCCTACCGGGCCCACCCATGGAAAAGAATATAGCTTCTCAATTGGGAATTCTTTTAGAAATTCAGGATTTAGACATAAAAATCCACTCTATAGAAGAGAGTATTGCAGAAATCCCCAGGAAGCTTAAAGAAACAGAAGAGACACTGGATAATACCAGGAAGCAGATTAAAAAGTTCAAAAAGGATATAGAAAAAGCCATAGTAGAAAGAAAGAATAAAGAACTGGAACTTGAAAGTAACCAGGGCACTATCCGGAAATATCAGTCCCAGCTTTACAACGTAAAGACCAACAAAGAATATGCCAGCCTGCTGCATGAAATAGAAGAGCTTAAGAGGCAGAATTCTGTTTTAGAGGATGGAATAATTGAACTCATGGAAAAGGTAGAATCCGGGGAGGAACTTCTGAATAAGAAGAAAAAAGAATTGGAAGAAGAAGAGCAGAACTACCAGGAGAAGGTGGAAGAAGGCAACAAGAATCTGGAGGAATTGAAAAAGAAAAGAGAGCAACTGGAGCATAAGAAAGCAGAGTTATCTCCCTCCATATCCTCAAGCTTGCTGGCCAGGTACAATAGGCTTATAAAAGCAAAGGGTATGGCGCTGGTGCCGGTGATAAATGGCACTTGCGGTGGTTGTCATATGGAACTCCCTCCCCAGGTACTGAACGAAGTTAAAAGCGGTAAAAGGTTAGTTGCCTGTGAAAGGTGTTCCCGCATCCTTTATCAAAAAGAGCCCTGAGACACTTTGACGTCTCAAGCTTGCCGATTGAGACCGCCTGCTGAGTGATAATGCTATGTGCAACTCTTCTTTTGGGGAAG
>Ga0256830_1002706_pt1 | contig 11476 bp, 6 predicted proteins | sample 128326metaG_FD_190537 | JGI IMG/M metagenome (GOLD analysis project Ga0256830, IMG submission 190537) | Hydrothermal vent microbial communities from Lau Basin, Pacific Ocean - 128-326 | ecosystem: Environmental > Aquatic > Marine > Hydrothermal vents | place: Pacific Ocean: Lau Basin | collected...
GCCAGTGCGCGCTCGAGGTCCTCCAAGCGTTCTTCAGCTTCGGCCAGGGTCTCGTACGGAGCTCGGCGCAGGGCGGCCCTCAGGTCCGCCTCGGCGTTCACCCGGGCCCGCTCTTTCTCGCGGATCGTCCGCTCGATCTCCGCCGCTTGCTCGCGCAGCGCCGCCGCCCGCTCCTCGACGCCGGGCGGCAATTCGCCTAGCTCGCGCTGGATCTTCTCCAGCTTGCGGGTGAGATCTTCCCAGCGCAGCTTGCGTCTTCGCAGTTCCTCGCCACGCTGTTCCTCGCTCAGCCCGTCGCTTTCGAGCGCCGCCAGGCGCTCTTGCTTCTCCGCGATCTCGCTCTCCAGCCTGTCGAGGTCGCTGCGGCGCTGGGTGCGCTCTGCGCTCTTCCGGATCAGCTGCTCCCGGCACTCGCTGCGGCGTCGCTCGGCTTCGCCGAGTTCCTCCTCGACGGCCTTCCGCAGCGACTCGACCTCGGCTTCGGCCGCCTCGACGTCCGGCGATGTGCTCTCCCATTCCGGATATTGGACGGCAAGCTCGCCGCGGCGCGCGGCCAGCTCTTCGAGCTGTCTTTCGACGCCGTCCTCGGACCGCTCACCCAGGCGCGTGATGCGCTCGGTCTCCAGCTTGTCGATCTCCGCCTCGAGGCGCTCCCGTTCCCGGAGCCGCTCTTCGAGCGCGGCGGCATCGCTCGTGCCGAACGGCGCCGTAAGCTCGGCCAGCCGCTCGGTGGCCTCGTCGCGCTGCGCGCGCAACCCTGCAACGTCACCTGCCGGTCCGCGCGCCCGGAAGCGTCCCACGCCGGCGATCTCGAACTCCACCTCCCCTTCGCCGGCCACTTCGAACGCCTCACCCGGCTCCAGGCGCCGCGTCTCGCGAGGCTCGCCTTCGATCACGGTGACGCCAGCGGCGGTCTCGGGGACGAACTCGGCGTGAATCAGCGCCGCGTCGATGCGGCCGTCGAGCTGTGCGATCTCCGCCTTAAGCTCCCGGACGCGGGCCAGCTTCTCGCGGTCCGGGGCGTGCAAGCTGTCGATCCGCGCGCGCAGGTTCTCGATCTCTCCGCCGATCCCCCGGACGCGGGCCAGCAAGCCGCTAAGACTCGCCTGCTCTTGGGCGATCGCCTGCCATTCCCGAGCCGCCTCGAGCCGGCGCTCGAGACGCCGCAGCTCCTCTTCGCGGCTCTTGGCGGCGCGGTAAGCGGCTTCGGCCTCTTCGAGCCTCTTGCGGGCCGCTGCTTCCGCCGCCTCGGCTTCTCGAGCAGCTTTCTCGACCTCTTCCCGCTTGCGCCGCCGCTCGGCCAGCTCCTTGCGCAGCTTCTCGATATCGACAACCGCCTTCTCGAGCGCCTTCAGGCTGGTCAAGGCCTCGCGCTGCTCCGCTTCCGTGACGCGCTCATCTTCTTTCAAGCGCTTCCACTCGGCCTCGGCCTTTTTCGCCGCCTCGAGTTTCGGTTCGAGCTCCGCCAGCGCCGACCGGGCTTCTTCCAGCTCCCGGACCGCGGTCTCGACCTGAGCGCGGTACGCCTCGATCTCCGCCATCGCCTCAGCAGCCTTCCCAGCGCGTTCGCGAGCTTCTTCGACCTCAACGCGCAGCCGCCGCACCGGAGACGCCTTCTTCTCCCTACCGGTCTCGGTGAACCACTGCTGGTAGATGTCGCGGAGCCGCCTCTCAACCTCGCGGCCGGCTTCGCCCGCCAATGAGGCCCCCAGCGCCTCGCGTAGCTGCTCGAGCAGCGGCCCGCTCAGCGAGCCCAGGGGCAGCCGTCCCTGGGGCGTGATGAGGACGCGGAGCAAGCTCGAGTGGGTCGCTTTGGCGAGCCCGCGCTTGACATGCTCGGCGGCCAGCAGCGCTCGAAGGCGCTCGTCGGCGCTCTTGTTCTCGGCCACCGCGGTCCAACGGCCGTCCGCGCGCCGGCGCTCGAGAAGCGAGAACGGCTGGTCGAGGAACCGCTTGCGCGCCCGCCACTGCTGGGCGCCGTGTTCGAACTCTATCTCGATCTCCGGCGCCACCGCCGCGCCCCAGGGCCGCAGCGCCTCGACGGCCTCGCCGGTCACGTTGTGGTTGTCCAGCAAGCACCGCACCACCGCGTCGAGCAGCGTGGACTTTCCCGCCCCGTTCGGACCGGCGAGCACCACCACGGGCGTATCGGGCAGGGCGACGTCGAGCTTCTTCCGGAAGCAGCGAAAGCCCTGGACCGAGACGCGCCGCAGGATCATCCGGCCACCCCTTGCGTGGCCCGGTAGAGCAGCAGCAGCGCGCGGCGGCGGATCTGCTCGTCGGCCGAATCATCGCGGATCATCCGCGCCGCCGTGCGCAGGAAACCTTCGGGCAGGTTTTTCAGCCACTCGTCCCAGTCCGGCTCCGGGGCCAGGTAGTCGCGGTGCAGCCGTCCGAACAGGAAGCGCTCCTCGAGGGTCTGCTCGATACGGTCGAGGACCTCCGCCTCCTCGGGATAGAGCGTGCCGCGGATCGAGCACTGGACCAGAGCGGTTTCCGGATCGGGCACCGCTTCGAGATCCTCGAGCGCCCGGCGCAGCTCGCCCCGCGAGGTGATCTCGAAGTCCTTCGACAGCCACCGCAGAGCCCCGACGCGGACCGCCTCGACGGCGGGGGCGGCTCCGGACGCGTCGATCTCGACCAGGAGCACGTTGCCGCTGTCGCGCTCGCCGAAGGCGGTCGTCTCGTGAGTCCCGGAATAGGCCATGCGGGCCGCCCCGTCCACCTCGTAAAGCGCCGTCGAATGCCAGTGCCCGAGGGCGAGGTAGTCGAGCCGGGCGCGCTGGGCGGCGTCGCGGGCCACGGCGGCCGCGTCATCGCTACCGGCCACGCCCGCGACGCCGGCGTGGGCCATCCCGATCCGGATGCCGCTCTCCGTGCGGGCCTGGATCCAGGCCGTGGGATCGCCGGGCGCCCCCCCGCGGGCGCCGGGGCACGGAAACAGCACGCCGCCCGGCAGCGCGGCCGGCTCGGCGGCGAGCAGGAGGTGAACGTCCGGCTGCGACTCCCAGGCAGGGTCTTCCCAGACCGAGCCCGGCTCATGCGGATCGTGATTGCCGGGGATGACGTAGACCGGCCGGCCCGCCGAGCCGAGCAGCCGCGCCACCTCGCGAACGGCCACGCGGCTCACCCCGTTGTGCTCGAAGACGTCGCCGGCCAGCAAGACGAAGTCCACCTCGCGCTCCCGGGCCAGCTCGACCACCCGCCGGGCCGTCTCCAGCCGCTTCTTGCGCACCTCGCCCGCCTTGTCGCCGAGGTGGGCCGCTTTCATCCCGATCTGCCAGTCGGCCGTGTGCAGGAATCTCATCTGTGCCGGTTCCTGTAACCAGCTTGCCGGATCGGGTGGCTCAAATGGCGACCCCGCGGCTCAGACGGTGGCCGCCTTGCCCTTGGCGGAAGCCGGAATCCGCACCGGGGCCTTCTTCGGCGCGACCGCGTATCGCGCCGCCGCCTGCGCCAGCGTGTCGATCACCTCCCGGCGCAGGGAATCCGGCGAGATCACCTCGACGTCGGGGCCGTGCCGCAGCACATCCATCAGGATCTCGCGCGACTCCGAGTACGGCACCTTCAGGGTCACCGAGCCGTCGTCGTGCACGATGCGCTCCTGGTCCGGATGCCATTTCTCATGCGCCACCCAGCGGGCGGCCTCCGGCGAGAAGCGCAGCTCGGCCACGTGGCGCGGCGGGCCGGCGAAGATCCCGTAGGCTTCGCAGACCTGGGCGTCGAGCTGCCCCACGGGCACCTCGCTGGCCCGATTCCGGCCTACGGTCACGCGCCGCATCGAGTCCAGGGCGAAGATCCGCAGATCCTCGCGCAGATGGCACCAGGCCTGCAAGTACCAGTTGTCGCGGTAGTAGATGAGCCGCTGCGGCGAGACTTCCCGCTCGGTCGGGGCGTTGCGCGAGCGGGTGTGGTACTCGATCCACAGCCGCCGCCGGGCCAGCGTCGCCTGGCTCACGGTACGGAAGTGCTCGGGCACCACCGGCCGGACGCCGGCGTGCAAGATCCGGAATCGCCGCCTGAGGTCTTCCGGCTTCAGCGGACTGTGGGCGAGCAGCTCACGCAACCGTTTCGCGAAGGGCTTCAACTGGTCCCGCAACAGGCCGGCGTGGAGCTGCTCGAGGATCTCGTTCATCAGCAGCAGCGAATGGATCTCGTCGGCGGTGAACCAGAGTCCGGGCAGCGAATAGGCGTTCGACTCGTCGCCGTCCACGTCGTAATAGTAGCCGTTGCGCTCCCGGTCCCATTCGATCGGCGCCCCGAGGCGGCTGCGCATATACTCGATGTCGCGCTTGAAAGTGGCCTGGGAGATCTCGAGCTCGGCCATGATCTCCTCGCGCGACGGGGGCCTGCGCCGCCGCAGCATCTGATCGATCTTGTATATCCGCTCGAGCTGACCCATTTGCTCCCCGCTCTTGACAGATTACACGAAATATATCGGCCGGGTGCGGCCTTTTCTTCGGGACGGCTCGCGAGCGGGTTCCGTTTCTCCGTCTTGGCCGCGGTCCGCCTCAGATCCAGCGCAAGCCTGGAAATACGCGGTTGAGGGCCAGCACCAGGACGGCGGGCAGGCAGAAGAAGACGACCCGCGCCGCCCAACGCACCGCGCCCGGCGGAAATAGATGTGACTCGCCATATCGGTAATAGGCGATACCGGAAACGAGAATCGTCCCCAGCGAGATCCAGACCAACGCATCCACGACGACGCGGCCGGGCGCAAGGATGTAGGCCAGGCATAGAGCCGCGATCACGGTGGTGTTCACCTTGCCCCAGAACTGGGCCCGCGGGATGCGGCCCTGGCGGCGGGCGACGATCGCTCCCAGCGCGACGATCAGCAGGTCGCGGTAGCCGAGCAGCAGGATGACGAGCGCCGGGAAACCTCGCGCCGCCACCGCCGCCAGGATCCCCGAGGCCATGACGATCTTATCGGCGAGCGGGTCGAGGATCATCCCCAGATCGGTGACCTGGCCAAGGCGGCGGCTCAGGTAGCCGTCCACGGCGTCGGAGACGGCGGCGACGAAGATCAGCCAGGCGAGCCAGCCATCGCGGCCCGCCTCCGGGTGGGCGACCAGCCAGGTGATCGGCACGGCGAGCAGCAGGCGCAGAAGACTCAACAGATTGCCGGGATAGAGCCAATGCCGCGCAGCGATTCTCATACAGGGATGCGAAACCAGTTCTCAGGCTACAACAGCGGCGGCGCGGACCGGGTTTCCATGACGCGCCCGGCGCGGCCCCTACCGGAAGAACGGTAGCAGGCGCAACCGGCGTAACCGGCCCGGCGGGCCGCCTGACGCGCCATCGCGGTCGGACCTCAAGGCGCGCAAGTACTCGGCGGTACGGGAGGCCGGGAGCGGGCGGACCTTGCGCAGCGCCATCGCCGTCTCGCGGGCGCGGCAGAAACGGTCCAGCTCGTACCAGGAGGCGACGAGGCGGTCTTCGATCTCGTCCCGCCGCCGCCAGTGGAGCCGTCCGTCGAGCACCTGGAAGAGCTGCCGCAGTGGAACCGGCTCGTCCGAAGGATCGGCGCGAACCTCGGCGATCAGGGCCATCCGGTCCGGCTCCTCAGAAACGATCGTCGCATTGCCGCCGAGCGCGGCTGCCGCCCGTTGCAGCACTTCCCGGATACGCTCTTCTCCGGCGGGCAACAACTCGGCGATCTCGGCAGGGCCGTAGCCGAGCACCCGGAACCAGACGATCTGGCGCTCCAGCCGGGTGAAGCCGCCGAGGGCGCCGTCCAGGATCTCCCGAGCTCCGGAACGCGCCCCGCCCGGCCGCAGGATTCCCGCCCAATCCAGCAGAAACTCCGCCGCATGGAACAGGAATTCGCGGTCTGTAGCGGCACGAAGGCGGTTCACCGGGCTTTCGGGATCGTCCCGCAGAGCGGTGAGGAAACCGGTGAAGAACACGTCCTGCCCGCCAAGGTCCTGCCGGTAGCGTCCGGCGATCCACTCCAAAGCCGGCACGAAATGGGCGACGAGGCACTCCCAGCCCCGGGCCCGGCCCGCCCGGCAGTCCTCCAGCATGTCGATCGACGTGTAGACGGCCAAGGCGCACCTCCCCTCTGAGCGTGCACGTCTTTTCTACTAATGTTACCGCCCGCCGCGGCGCCCGGTCGTTCAGACCTCGAAGCGGATGCCCTGGGCCAGCGGCAGCTCGCTCGACCAGTTGATGGTGACGGTCTGGCGGCGCATGTAGGCTTTCCAGGCGTCGGAGCCGGCTTCGCGGCCGCCGCCGGTCTCCTTTTCGCCGCCGAAGGCGCCGCCGATTTCGGCTCCGCTAGTGCCGATGTTGATGTTGGCGATGCCGCAGTCCGATCCCCGGGCGCTGAGGAAGGTCTCGGCCGAGATCAGATTCGTCGTGAACATGGCCGAGGAGAGGCCCTGCGGCACGGCGTTGTGCCACTCGATGGCCTCATCGAGGGTCTCGAACTCGATCAGATGCAGAATGGGGGCGAAGATCTCCTCGCAAACGATGGGCATGTCGGGGCGCGAGCGGACGATCGCCGGCTCCACCCAGCAGCCGCCGGGACGGTCTTCGAGGACGCGCCCGCCGTAAAGCAGCTCGCCGCCCTGCTCCTGAATGGTCTTCAGGCCCTGCATCATCTCCTCGACGGCGGCGCGGTTGACGAGCGGCCCCATCAGCGTCTTTTCATCGAGCGGATCGCCGATACGGATCTGGCGGTAGGCGGCGATCAAGCGTTCGGTCATCTCGGCGGCGATCGGCTTGTGCAGGAAGACGCGCCGGATCGTGGTGCAGCGCTGGCCCGCGGTGCCGACGGCGCCGAACAGGATGGCGCGCAGGGCCAGGTCCAAGTTGGCGTCCTCCATGACGATGACGCCGTTGTTGCCGCCCAGCTCGAGGATGGTGCGGCCGAGGCGTTTGCCCACCACCTCGGCGACGCGGTGGCCCATGCGGCAGGAGCCGGTGGCGCTCACCAGGGGGATGCGGGCGTCGGCGAGCAGCCGCTCGCCGACCACCGAGCCGCGCCCGATCACCAGCGTGAAGACGCCGCGCCAGCCGTGGCGCTCCAGCACGCGGTCGACGATGCGCTGGACGGCGATGGCGGTGAGCGGCGTCTCCGAGGAGGGCTTCCAGACCACGCAGTCCCCGCAGACCGCAGCGATGAAGGCGTTCCACGACCAGACGGCGACTGGGAAGTTGAAGGCCGAGATGACGCCCACCACGCCGAGCGGATGCCACTGCTCGTACATCCGGTGGGCCGGGCGCTCGCTCTGCATCGTGTAGCCGTAGAGCTGGCGCGAGAGGCCGACGGCGAAGTCGCCGATGTCGATCATCTCCTGGACCTCGCCCTTGCCCTCGGCCAGGATCTTGCCCATCTCGATGGTGACGAGCGCGCCCAGGTCGTCTTTCGAGCGCCGCAGCTCATCGCTGATCTCGCGGATGATGAGGCCGCGCTTGGGAGCGGGAAACAGCCGCCATTCCCGGAAGACTTCCGTGGCTTCCCGGACCACGCGGTCGTAGTCGTCGGCCGAAGCCATCCTCACCTTGGCGATCACCGAGCCGTCGGCCGGGTTGAGCGAGGCGAGTTCCCCGCCGCCGGGTTCGGCGATCCAGTCCCGGCCGCAGGCGCCGGAGTTCATTGCGGCGATGCCCAGACGATCGAGCACCGCGGAAACATTTCTAGAGTGGTTCGTCGTAGCCATTACTTTCTCTCCGCTTCTGCTTCTTCTTCACTCGGGACCGCTTCCGGCCGCCGGCCGTCCGGCGGCGGCAGGGGCGCGCCGGCTCCGCGTTCTTCGGTTCCGGCCTTGAGGCTGAGCACCGGCGTGGCGAACTCGATTCCCTCCTTCCGGAAGAGTTCCTCGATCGCCTCGTGAACCTGGGCCCGTGTCGAGAGTCCTTGGCCGAAATCGACGAAGAAGCGCAGCTCGAACTTCATCGCCTGCTCGCCGAACTCGAGCAACAGCGCTTGAGGCGGCGGGTCGGTCAGGACCTGCGGGAAGCGGCGGGCGGCGGCGAGCAGCGTTTGCTTGACCTTCTTGACGTCCACGCCGTAGGCGACGCGCACCGGGATATCGACCCGGCGTTTGGAATCCGAGAGCGTCCAGTTGACGAGTTTGTTGGTGATGAACTCCTTGTTCGGCACGATCATCTCACTGCGGTCCCACAGCGAGATCGTCGTGGCGCGGATCTGGATGCGGCTGACGCGCCCTTGCAGGTTGCCGATGGTGACGGCGTCGCCGACGCGCACCGGCCGCTCGACGAGCAGGATCAAGCCGGAGACGAAGTTCGCCACGATCTCCTGCAGACCGAAGCCGAGACCAAAGGTGAGCGCCGCGGCCAGCCACTGGATCTTGGACCAGGAGAGCCCCAGCAGTCCGAAGGTGACGCTCATCCCGCCGATCAAGATGGCGTAGCGTACCAGGGTACTGGCCGCGACACGGGCGCCGCTGTCGACGCCGGGCCGGCGCAACAACACCAATTCCACCATGCCGGGCACGTCCCTTACGAGGGCGATGGTGATCAGCAACGCCAGAAGCGCCTGTCCGATGTTCCAAAGCGTCAGCGCCGTTCCTGCGGAACTGCTCGCAACAGCCGCGCCGCCGTCGTCGGAGATCGCTCCCATTCTCGCCAGCGGTGGGGCGGCTTGACTGTCCCCGACAGTCTCCCCGGCGGGCTTTTCGGCCGCAGCGGCCTCGGCGGCTGGCGGGGGCGCCGCCTCTTCCACCGGGCTGAGAATCGTCACCGTGGGATAAACCTGCACGCGCTTCAGGGCCTGCAAGGCCGGGAGCGCGTCCGACCAGATTCCATAGAACCCTATGGCGGCCAGGACGATGATCGAGAAGTGGAACAGCTGCCGCACGCGCGGCGCGAGCTGCTCGGTAGCCGCCTGCGTTTCCGGGGCCAACGCGGCGACGCGGCGCGTCCGCACGTCCCACCAGCGCTCCAGCAGCTTCACCAGCACCAGCAAGGCCACGGCGACCGAGATCGTCCGGAAAAACTGAAACGCCAGCATCAGCCCCGTCAGGTAGTAGCCGAACAGCGCCGCCAGCGCCGGGACTACAGCCACGAGGGTGATCACCGGATAAGCCCAATAGGAGACCCGCCGTAGTTCGAGGTTCGCCTTCCGGTCCACCTCGGTCCGCCCGGTCCAGCGGGGGCGGAAAACGGCGAACAGGGCCGCCGCCAGAACGATCAGCGCGGCGACGAAGGCCAGCCGCCCGAGGGAGTCGCTCAAGGGACGCATCTGTTCCGGACTATCGAGCCGCATGCCGGCCCACCCTAGGTGCAGGCAGACGTACAACAACGGCAGCGCCGCGTACTCGGCCCAGACCAGGCCGCGGTAGAGCCGCCGGCTGAGGATCGGCGATCCGCCGAAGTGAGCTTCCGCCAGACCGTTCGGTCGCGACAAGTGGCGAATCGCGCTGAAAAGCGCCGCGATTCCCGCCAGGTAGTAGAGGGCCAGGCTCAGGGCGTAAGCGAACTCCGATTGCATCCCAGCCACGTTCGAAGCCAGCGCCCGGCTGATCACCCACAAAGCCAACGGAAGCGGAGCGGCGAGCAGAGCCGTGTGGATCAAGGCCTCCACGGTCGTGAAGAAGCGGCTGTGTTCCGGATCCCGCGCCAGACGTCCGAGGGCCTCGAGCCGCCGGACGAGCCGCCTCCGCAGAATGAGGAGGGCGGCCAGCAACACGATCCAGGCGGCGGCGACCCCCGGCCGGGAAGCCGCGGCCGTCCACAGCGCCGTGAAGACCGTACGCCAACCCGAAGGACTGAGCAGCCACAGGGCGGCGCGCAACAGGTCTTGCGAGCGGGGCGGAAAGGCCTCGGCGATCGTCCGTGACCAATACAGGTTCTCGTACAAGAAGGCTTGCGCTTCCTGCGAATCGCGCAAGAGGTTCCGGGTGAGCTCGTCCAACTCCAGGAGGCGATTCAGATACTGCGTGTACCTTCGGATCAGCTCGTCGAGCAGATCGCGCCTGGTGCGCGTCAATTCATCGACGAGGCGCCGCATCTCGTTCTTCTGTTTCTCGTCGAGGTTCAGCGTATCGATTCGCTGGAGGGCTTCGACGGCGGTGCGGTCCGCTTCGCTGCGCTGCTCCTCCAGATGGATGAGCTGGAGTTGGAGTTCGGGGATCAGGCTCCGCCGCCCCCGTACGTTTTCTTCGAGGTCGGACAACTTTGGAAAATCCGGAGGCAAGTTCGGCCACCACTGCCGGTAGCTGGTGCCGGAGCCGGCGGCCTCGAAGCGCCTCCGGGTGAGTTCGCTGATCCGGTCCAGCTCCGTGATGTGGCGGCGGGTGTCCGCCAGACCGCGTTCGGTAGCTTCGATGCGGCTCAGGACTCCGTCTTCGCCCCAGAGCATCGAAGCGTACTTTTCGGTTTCGCCCGCCAGATCGTCGAAACCGGGGCCCTGCGCCACTACCCGGCGGCACAGCGCCTTGACCTCCTCGAGCTTCTTCCGGTTCTCCTCGTGGCGCCGCCGGCGCACGACGTCTTCGAGCAGCGCCACCAGTTGCGTGTGATACTCGACCCGGCGGCGCGCCTGGTCCCTGCGCCAGGGAAGCTCGGCCGACTGCGCCTCGAGCAGCACCAGCTCGGCCCGCAGGCGCTCTTTCTCCGCGGTCGCCGCCAGGCGCCGGGCGTTCAGGTTCAGACGGAGCGCCCGCAAGACCTCCGGGTTCGATTCCACTGCGTCTGCGGCGCTCAGTTGGTCGTTCAGATCCTCGATTTCACGGTCGAGCTGGCCGAGGCGCCGGGCGATCTCCGTTCGCCGGGCGGCGCTGCGCTCGGCAAGTCTTTCGATCTCCCGCAGCGCGGATCGGCTGGCCTCGAGCAACGCCCGCTGCTGCGCCAGCCGCGCCTCCAGGTCGCTCACGCTCAGGTCTCGGGGTAGCTCCAGCTTCGCCGGTCGAGGAGGTTTGGCCAGTTCGGCGCGCAGCAGCTTCACCCGCGCCTCGATGCTCCGGCGCTCCCGTTCATAGCGCCGTACGGCGGCCCGGGCCGCATCGGCCGCCTGCAGGGCCTCGAGCGCCTGGTCATACAGCGTGGTGAGGCGGGTCTTCAGCGCCGGGGCGAGGGCCTGGCTCTCTTCGACCCGGGCTCTTTCGGCGGCGATCCGGGCGGGATCGATCTTCCCCTCGGCCTCCAGCTCCGCCTGCCCCCAACAAACGGAAGCCGCCGCAATGAATACGGCCGCCGCAGCGGCCTTCGCACACCGCATTTGTCTTCTAGAATAGCCGCATTTCGATCGACGCGACGCGAAACCGGCGCGGCCGCGGGCGGGCTTGTGGACGCGGACGATACAATCAGACTAGTTGGCACCGAGATTATGATTCAGACCTTGTTCGGCTCCGTCGAGCCGGAACCCACTCTTTTCGACCGGCTGAAGAAAGGCATCCAGAAGACCCGCCAGGGGCTCTCCGAACGCCTCGAGGAGGCCTTCGCCGGCAAGAAAGAGATCGACGAAGAGCTCCTCGAGGAGCTGGAATACACGCTCATCACTGCCGACATC
>Ga0256830_1002707_pt1 | contig 11473 bp, 11 predicted proteins | sample 128326metaG_FD_190537 | JGI IMG/M metagenome (GOLD analysis project Ga0256830, IMG submission 190537) | Hydrothermal vent microbial communities from Lau Basin, Pacific Ocean - 128-326 | ecosystem: Environmental > Aquatic > Marine > Hydrothermal vents | place: Pacific Ocean: Lau Basin | collected...
TGCCTGGTTCACCCCCACGGGTGTGGGGACATCACCATATCTGGGTCAATCCTGCCGTACGGGCAGGCGCGCCCAGATATGGGGGTGGTGTGTGGTTTGTTTCAGCCGCTTTTGGTTTGCGGCTGTTCCGCCGGGATGCAGATCAGCTGCAGGCCTTCCACTTCTACCACTGTGCGGCGGGTGTGGCCGCTCATGCGTATTTTGAAGCGCTGTTCGTTGTTGGTGCTCCAGGCCTGGATGACGCCGCCGGTGTTTTTCGCTTTGCAGCATTTGTTCCACAGCCGGTCGCGCACCATGGCGTTGACGTGGCCGATGAAGATGCCGGTGTGTGGTTCGATTAGCCAGCGGGTGAGTTCGCCGCGCAGCCGGGCGGGGACCGATTCGAGGATGATGACGACCATGTTGTTATCCTCCGTTTTCGGGCGGCGGGTCCCACAGGGGTTCGGGCAGCGCGGGGTCGGCGTCCACGTCTCCGGCTGGGGTGGGGAGGGGTTCGTCGTCCAGGTTCAACAGGTGGTCGATGTCGGGCAGGATGCGGTGCAGCAGTTTGACTTTTTTGAATTTTTCGCGGCAGGCCTCACGGACACGTGCTTCGACCTTTTCTTCGGATTGGGCGACGGTGCGAAAGGCCAGGGGGATGGTGATTTCGACTTTGTAGAGGTCGGCGATGTCGTAGACGAAGGAGAGTTGTTTGCCGGTGTGGATGAAGCCGAGGGCAGGGGAGTAGCCGCCGGAGACGATGGCTGCGTGGCATAGGCCGTTGAGCAGGGCGTTGGCCGCGGAGAGGGCGCGGTTGATCGGGTCGTTGTTGTTCCAGTTGGAGCGGTCGTAGCGCCGCCCGGCCCAGGGGACGCCGTATTGCTGGCTGGCCCGGTAGTATGCGCTGCGGACGCGGGCGCCTTCTTTGCCGCGGATTTGTTGCAGGGTGAGGCCGGGGTCGAGTTCGTGGCCAAAGCGCATGTGGTACATGCGGCGGATGACTTGCAGGCGTTTGGCCGGATGGCTGGCGAGTTGGGCTTGCCGGAGCAGGTGGTAGGCTTTGCGGGTTTCGCCTGTTCCGCCGGCGTAGAAGCGCGTTGCGTTTTCTCCCACCCAGAGGAGGGTGCAGCCGTTGTCGCACAGGGTTTTGACCGCGGCGTGGGAGATGCTGGTGCCGGGGCCGAGCAACAATACCGAGAGGTTGGCTACCGGGATCATCACCCGGCCCTGGTCTTTTTTGATGTATTCGACAGCCTGGTTTTTTTGGTTGAGGACGGCGTGTTCGACGTAGAGGTAGCTCAGGCTGTCGCGCAGTTTGGGGAGTTCGTGCAGGTCTCGCATAGATGAGCCTTTCCAGGAGCAGGTGACAGTCACTGTGCAAAGAGACTGTCACTTTTTGTTTGTCACCTTTTCCTTTTCTTCAGTTGTTAAGGTGCGGATGGAGACCGGTGAAGCCGCCAGGGTTTTCCCCGCGTCTCCGACGGGGTTGCCCCGGGGGTTCATCGCAGCGGATGCACGCTATCCGCGGTGTGAAAAGTGGTTGGCAGGTTTAGCCGGCTGGGGCCAGCGAGAGCAGGCCGCAGCCGAAGGCTTTGGCAGGGCCGATGCCCCGGCGCAAGGCCTGGGCCAAGGCTTGCGGGTCGGTGATTTGCAGGATGCCGTCGAAGCGCACCTGGTAGATCGTCAGGCGGCGGCGGTAGTCGTTCAGGTTTCCTTCTGGTGTGATTCGGACATCCATCACTCGAAACCCTGCGGCCTGGGCGCGTCTTTTGAGCCAGTTCAATTGCTCTTTTTCTTTGAAGAGATGGACGCGCTTACCGGCTTTGTTCCCTTTGCCGGTGGAGAGCCGCTTGGTGGGGTTGGCGCGCAGGCGGAAGCGAAGCACTCTTCCTTCCGAGAGATGAAGGCTAAGTTGCTTGGTCTCGGGGGAGGCCAGCAGGTATGTGCCTTGTCCGGCGCTGAGCAAAGGGGTCCAATCCGGTTTGACGGTTGATTGGGCCAACAGGGTCAGGCTGCGGGTTAGGGGGTGGTTTTCCAGGCGGTAAAGCAGGTTGGCTTGTTCGCGGCGCACGCCATCGGGAAAACCTTTCATCAACGTGCGGTGCAGTTCGTAGGGCCGGGCCAGTTCGGATTGCACCTGGCGGGAACGCGGGTTGAGGATCAGGCGCGAGAGGTACATCATGGCATCACCTCCTGTGTGCGGAAGGGGACCCAGGGTATCCATTCAACGCTCACACGGCGGGAGGCGAAACGGCGTTTGAAGCGCTCAAAAGAAAGAGGATGGTCGTTTTGAACGATTGCACCATCTCTATCCTCAATCACCAGACGCAAGCCCCTTGGATTTTGCTCTTTGAGAGTTTGGTAGCGTTTTTCCAATTGTCCTACCCACGGATAGGTTTCTAAGGCAGTGCGCAAATCTTCGTCTCGTAACCCGCCGGGAAGATAAACCGGCAAGGAAGGCGGGCAGGATTTGCGCCCCAGGTAGAGCATCCAGCGAGGATGACGCAAGGCCTGATGCAATCTTTCCAAAAGAGCACGGTCGTTACTTTCCAATCCAACCAGAAAGGCGGCATCGGAGAGATAGTAACGGGTGGAGATGATGGGATTCTTGCGCTCTATCTGGCCATTTGCCTTCAGATATCCGCCTTTTCCGGCAGTATGCCAGTCCCGCAAGAGCACGCCTTCCTGGTCGGCGCGCACTCCCATGCGTAAAGCGGCGAGATCATCTACCGGTTCGCTACGCGATCTGCCAAGCGCAGCACATAACAGCCCGATGATGCCGCTTTTCGTGGGTTCTCTGCCGGTCGTGCGGACGTTGAAGTTGCTCTGCGTGTCCCAGGCTTGCAAGGGCGCAACGCAACGTAAAAGCAGGGTGGGCATGGCTCACTCCTTTGGCAGAACCTCGTCAACCGCGGCAATCCATTCGGAAAGTTTGGGTTTGCTGTATGGTTTCAAGGACTGGAGGGCTTCTTCATGTTTGCCGGAATCTGTGAATACAGCAACCGTCTTGAAGTCGGCGTCATCCCGGCGGGTGGTCAGGTCGTTCCAGTAGGCATCCAGGGCCTGGATAGAGCGGCGAATCAGTCCCTCGTTTCGTTTGGGATAAACAGGTTCTTCAAAGGCGTTGGCGAGGTTCCAGCTCTTGCCATCTTCGCGCACCACTGCCATTGCCAGATTGGTGGGGTTCTGAGCCGCGAAACTGTTTTGCTTTCCGGTGGGGATGGCGTCAATGGTAGCGCGCAGGAAGCCCTCCACAGTACGATGTGCGAGAGCAATGACTTCGGCATTCTGTTGCTCGATGACTTCGCGCTCTGCGGGCCTGACTTTGCTGGGGTCACGCCAGCCGAGGTTGTCGAGAAGTTGCTGCCAGTCAATGCGGGCGTAGCGGTAGAAACAGGCCGAGTTGAAATTCGTGAAGCCCATCATCCCCGCGCCCGCGCCTTCTTCGTCGCTGCGGTCTTGCAGGTCGTCTACAGCGGTGTAGAAGTCCATTTCCATCTGGACGCGGTGGGTGGATATGGCATGGGCGACCTGACAGGCAGCATCAATATTGAGCGTGGGTTTTTCTGCCATCATGCGTCCGAAGAGGGCGATATCCGGCGCGCTGGTGCGATTTTTGGTGGCTTTTTCCAGGGCAGAAACAACGCTGTTGACGGATTTGCCACTTTCTGCGGCAGTGACGGCTGCATCCCAATTTTCGAGCAGGCCCTGAACGGCGGTGTCAATCTCTTCTTGAGTGAAGTAGAGTAGCACGCTGGCACGTTCGGGATTTTTCTTGTCCGATTTGGCGGCGTAAGCATTGACGAAAGCGACGGCAACCTTCGTAGCTGGTTCTTCGTCCTTGCCGGCATTCATCAGGGCCTTTTTGATGGGGCGGCTCATCCATTTGCTGCGCTCACCGTTCTTCGCTTTTGTGGTTTCAGCGAAAACCGGCTGGTAACGGATGGCGCGTTTGAGTGACTGGGAAGAGATGCGCGCCCGGCGCACGCCGCCAAAGGTGCAGTCTTTGGGGTTGTTGGTGTCGTCGCGGTTCAAGTTCGCGGGGGAAAAATTTTGGATGAGGTGTAATTCGATAAACATTTGGATCTCCTTTGTAAAATGGGATGGGACTTCGGGCAGTCAAACGTGTTAGAATTTACATACAGTTTTCTCGCTTCACGAGGTGATTTGATGAATACAAAAATTCTCCGAAAGCAATTGCAAGAGCAGATTGAGCATTTGCCGGATGATGTGGTGCGGCAGATTGCCGATTTTGCCTTGTTCGTGATGATGCGGCGAAAAATCGCACCGCTTTATGAAGACTGGAGCGAACAGGGTTGGCAGGAATTCGCCTTGAACCAGCTCTTCGCCGAGGACGACGAGGTGGAGTATTCTCTGGAAGACGCTCAGGAGGTACTCCACCCGTGAAAGCCGGTGATACCGTTCTAATCCGTTTCCCACACGCGGACTTGGGTGCGGGAAAATTACGACCGGCTTTGGTCGTGGCGACAGTTCCAGGCCGTCACATGGACCTCCTGCTGGCGCTCATCACATCACGGCTATACCAGGCTGTTCCTGATTTCGACGAAATCATTGCCGAAGACGAGGCGGATTTTCGGAGCAGTGGACTGAAGACTCGTTCAGTGATTCGTCTGACACGCCTGGCCACGGTGGATTCGGCCATCATCAACGCCCGACTGGGAAAGATTTCCTCCGAACGGTTGGACAAGATCCGAGCGCGTCTGGCAACCTGGCTCCTGGAGTCTCCCTCGTAGGCGAACATGCTCAATCTCACTGTGCTCTTTCAGCCGCCAGATGTCTCTGGCGGTTTTTCGTTTGCAGGATGCGGGGTGCCCCAGAAGGCTCTTGCCCAAGATTGACGGACAGCGGTAAGTTTTTCCGGGCTGCCCATGCGGAGCAAATCCCACATCAGTTGATGCCAGTTGACCGGAGTTTCCTCGTGCGATTTGAGAAAACTGATGGCCTGGCGCAGGTAGATGTGCATATCCGCCGGGTCTGCGGTGAGGATGGCGGTGAAGCGGCGTTCCAGGGCATCGTTGTTTTCGGCGTTGGGGTCGCGCAGGCGGGCAAAATGGTTCCCCAAATTGCCTTTCGCTGTACTGACAGGGTGCAGGGCGAAGAGGGCGGCAATCAGGTAATAGGTCTGCTCCTGCCAACTGCCGGGGTACGCGCTGGCAGGCAGATGAGGGACAACGTAAGGGCACATAGAAGGCGCGCTCCCCGGCGGCTGCCCCAGGCCGCGCCGCAAGGTGGCCAGCGCGCCGCGGTCCTCTTTCAAGGACTCAAGATAGGTGACAAAGGTGTGTTCATACTTCATGGACTGCCTCCTTTTTGTGATTTCCAAAAACCTCGCCTAATCGGTACTGTAAATACCCTTCCCCTGCCACCCGTGCTTTGAAAGCGCGAGCATCGCTGCCCAGACTTGCAGCCGCCAGGCGGAAGGCATCGAGGGCCGCCTTGCGCAATTGCGAGCGCCACTCAGCAACGGCGCTCTCTCTATCACGCGCCAGGGCGACGATAAAGGATTGAAAAGGCAAATCCAGGCTGCTCCAGTAGGCCCGTTCCATACCGGTATGGGAAATCCAGTTGTTGATGTCGGACCTGGCGTTAGCGCTGAGTTGTGACCATTGTTTTTGCCATTTCTGTTCTACGGCGGGTAGTTGGCGGTGCATTCCCGTCAGGCGGGCGGCTTGCAGCAGATCGAAGGCCACGGTTTCGGCAACGTTCAGCGCCGCGTCCAGCGCGAGTACCAGGTCTTCATCCGTGAGATAGTCAAGGGGAACGGGTAACTGCTCCTGACGGAAGAAGTAGACTTTCTGCTGACCAGGTTTTCTAGACATGCCCAATGCTATAATGCGATACATTTCATGTCCTCTCAGGACCGGAGTCTCGTCAATGATGTGCTGAAGCCATCGCAAAGTCGCCGGAGGAACGGCTTTTTGCGCCACCTCTCCTTTGAAGGCAAAAAGAGCCGCGCTATCGCGCCAGAAAACGCGGTCTTCGCTGAAGGAATATGGGCTTAGTCTTTCGTGTCTCCGGTAGTTTTTCATCGGGTCCAGAACAGACGGGTCGTATCGCAGACCGGGACCCATCGTCATCTTCCGCACGACGGTTTCGCCGTTGATTCTCTCGGGCAAAAACAGCACTTTACGGTTTTGCCAGGTGAGATAATCCAGGTAACCGAAAGGAATTGCCCGATTGGGGATGAAAGGGTCATCCATTTCCCAGGCTGGGCGGTCGTCCGGGCCATGCACGCTGAACAGGTCGTTATCCGGTGGATAAGGAAGCATGTTCAGCAAAAGCGTCTGCCGAAGCGTATCGCCCTGGACGAGGAAAACAATCCCACTTGCCAGCGTGCCATCGGTGAAATTCTGCTCGATGCCGCTCAGCCCTGCCAGGCCGTAAGCCTGGGCGGTCAGCAAAAAACGGGCAGCCTGCGCTGGAGTGAGAGTCTCGCCCACTTCCTCTGTATGGTGGTCGAAGAGCGTGGGGTTGTTCCCCGAGGCGCGGTCGTGGCTCAAACTGATGGTGGATTTCGGCTTCTTGACGCGCTTATCCGGCGCCTGATAGAAAGGATGCTCGGCATCGAACAAATCGAAGCGCGGCTTCCAGGTGTCCAGATAGCGGTTAAGCACGGTTTCATCCCAGGATTCTGCTTTCCAGAGTACAGCCCACGGGTCCGCATCCTCAGGTCCAAAGACGCGGTGCAGAATCGCCAGCAGCAGACGATACAACGCTGCCGTCACGAGCGGCGAATCTCCTGCAATGGCGCGCAGGCGGTGAGAACGCAACAGGGTTTCCCGCAGGCTGAGTTCTTCCGTGCCGCCTGTTGCCGAGATACATGGAATCCAGGGAGCATCTACAAGATTGAAAGTGAAGGGTAAATCTGTCATTTGTCCTCCTGTTTGATGATGGAAAGCCCCAGTTCCGGGGTCAGAAACAGCGTGTAATTGGCAACCTCCCGGCTGATGCCATCTTCGAAAATCAGGTAACGGCAATAGCGCAACGACGCCTCCTGTTTCCAGGAATCCGGGATTTCTTGGTCCAGGAGCGGGGACACAATCCCTTTGTGCTGGATGGAAATGGCATTTTGGAGCAGTAAGCGGGTTTGCCGAGAGGATAGATCTCCATCCAGATCAATGGAGACGAAGTTACCGGCTTCATTATACACGCCGATTTGTCCGTCTGGTTTCTTGTGGAAGCAAATGACGGTCAGGCTGAGGTCAATATCGCGCGTCTGCGCCCGAAAGGCGTCGTGCATGGTGGGGTCGTCTTCTTCCAATCCGGCATTGGCTTCCAAATAACGGCTTTTGGAAGGTTCCGGTACCAGGAATTTCCCCGCCTTTCTTTTCTTTTCGCCTTCTGCATTCTTGAGCGCGTCGCGATACTGCCGGTTCGCAGCCTCCCAGCGTTCATCGGGAAAAGGGAGAATTGTTTCATCATCATAGACGGCTTCTATCAAGGCGGTAGTTTCGTCAGGCATTACAATCGCCGTTTTGTCTCGCAGCGCCAGGTAAGAACGCAGCAAGACGTATTCTCCATAGAATTTATCGCTCCCAAAGCGGGGCAGGCCGTTTTCGTCTCTCTCCGGCTCAGTAATGACCAGGCGGCGCGGCAATCCGTACCGTTCGTTTTGCTTGTGCCGGTGCAGACGCCCGGCGCGTTGCAAGAGCAAATCAATGGGGGCCAGGTCGGTAATCATCACATCGAAATCAATATCCAGGCTTTGTTCGATGACTTGTGTAGCAACCACAATGGCTTTTCCCGGACGCTGCCCGTTCTTTTTGAATTTCTGCAGCACTTTATCTTCAATCCCCTTTCTCCACACTGGCGGAAAGCGACCGTGGAAAAGTATCAAGTTGTCGGCGGAGACAATATCGGCATCTCGCGCAGCGCGGTAAACCTCCTGCGCGCGGCGAACCGTGTTACAAATCACTGCCGCGCAGCCGCCTTGCGCCAATTCGCGTTCGAGAAACGTCGCGATTGCATCGGGGGAGCGGCTTGCACTCCAATCAATCTGCAAGGTGTACTTTTCAGGCCTGGGGAGCGGGACAACTGTGCGCTGGCTGGTATTTGCCAGCGTCAAAGCAGGATAAAGTGGCTTGTGTTGGTCCAAACCCTTCCCGGTATAGGCTACGAGCAGTTCCTCGCGGGTTTTGGCAGGCAGGGTTGCGGAAAGGATGATGACCGAAGTTCCGATAGCATTCAGCCAGGTCAGGAGGCGGTGAAAGAGGGTATTCATGTAGGTATCGTAAGCGTGAACTTCGTCGAAGATAACCACTTTATGCGCCAGTCCAAAAAGCCGGACGAAGAAGTGACGGGTTTGCAGAATGCTCATCAAAGCCTGATCAACCGTACCGACGCCAAAAGGCGCCAGGAGAGTGCGCTTGCGGGGACGGAACCAGGCCATTGCTGCCACGCGGTCTTTATCGCTATCTCCCACCCGTTGCAAGACGATATTCTGAACGTCATCGGACCATACTGCCTGCCCGTGCGCCAGGTGCAGGTTCACCAAATCTGCGGGATACCGTTCCCGCAAGTAATTCTTTACCCGACGGAACATCTGATTGCTGGTTGCCTGGGTAGGCATGGCAATGTATAAACCGCGCCCCTGCTTGTGTTGCAGCCAGGCATCGGCAATGTACAAAGCGGCTTCGGTTTTCCCGGAACCGGTGGGCGCTTCGATGATGAGCAACGTCGGCTCCTGCACATCGGAAGCCGCATCAATAGCCACTTGTTGGAACTTACGGGGCCTCTCAAAACCAAGATAGGCGAAAGTTTCCGCAAAACTCTTTACTGTGCCATCGGGCTGCCAGGCAATCCACCCCAAGGCTTTCAGTTCCTCATCAGCCAATTGCTGAGATTGACGGGCGTATTTTCGCGATGGCATGGCTTCGCTTATAAAGCCAAAGCGTTCCTTGTTACGAGAACCCACCCAATCCGCGACCGAGGTCAACCCCGACAGGACAGTCAAAAAAACATTCATCTCCGAGGTTGGCTGCGGTGGAGTGACAGGGATAGGAGGCACAAATGCGCCCTGCAACTGCAAAAACAAATCCCGGCGCAAGGAATCCCAGGCGGTTGTATCACGCAGCCGTTTGGTTTCTGTCGCATCCGGCCATGTGCCGTGATGCCCTCCTAAAGCGATGGCTATCTTGCGAGCAAATCGCGCCTCCATGCCAAGCATCTCCGGGAGCAGTGTTTGCAAAGCCCAGGCGGTGATTAGCCCATGCGGTGTGCCGGGATCGTAATTGCGTCCGTCGGCAACCGCGCCTAATTGCAGTCCTGCCTGGCTCAGAGTGGTTTTCAACCAGGCCGGAGCATATTTCTTTTGATAAGCAGGGCTTGCCTTGCCCAGATCGTGCAGCGCAGCCAGAAACGCCAGAAAACGACCACTGGCATCCACATCTAACCGAAGCATTTCGGCGATATGTTGACGGATGCTCGAGGTCAGAACGTTTTGCCATAAACTATGTGCCACCTGCCCAACATCAATCAGGTGATAGAGCAACAAATGGATTTCATCTCGGTTGTCCGGATTCGTCTTTGCATAAGGTAAATACAGTGGCAACGACGGTGTGTTGGCGGCAGTCTGATACATCTGGGAGAGCAAATATGCTGTGCGCTTCATCTCATCCCTCACCCCCTCCGGCTCCAACACCTCGCAATCCGCGCCCCACGACCGGATCCAGGGCTTCATATCCAACGTGCTGGCCACGCGCGCTGACCAGCGCAGCCAGCCGGGTTTTTCGGGGTCCTCGACCGGTTCTTCTTGCAGGGGATGCCACCGCGTTTCCAGCACGCGCTCGCGCACATTGCCGCTGAAGCGCAGCACCACCTTTTCCCTTGCCTCACCGCCGATCACCGACCAGGCATGGCGCATGATCTCAAGCCCCTCGTATTCCGCTGGAATGTCGTAGCCTTCTTGCGTGAGGGTGGCGGATCGAATTCGCCCCAGCTTGTACTCGCGCACTTTGTCCCCAATGCTGCTGTGCCCAATGATGTACGTTGCCGCACCCACCAGCGACGGCTCTATGAGATAGACCGCAAAACGTGTTTGGAACGCTTGTTTGCCCAGTGGCGCATATACCAGGTCGATCTTTTTCCGGTAGGCGTATCCTTGCGCAATGGTGCGAAAAACGGATTGGTAATCACGGTCGCTTTCGCGCCGCGCCAGCTCATCTGCGGCACGTTCGATTTCTTTGCCAATCGGTGCATCGGAACGCAAAACGGTTGCCAGCTTTCGTAACGCGGTCTCGGCAGGCTCGTTGCGTTGATCATGCTGTTTTACCAGCAGCCGGGCGCCCAGATAAAGGGTGACGACCTCTTCCGGCGACAGCTCGAAACGGTACAAGCGCGGCCCGCTGAATTCCAGCGCGTGCCAGCCCCAGCCTTCCTGCTCGATTTTGCCCTCGTCTCGCAACTCGGCCAGATAGTTTTGTACCCTGCGCCGCTCCAATTGCAGCTGCTCCGCAATTTCAGCGGTACGGATGCCAGGGTTCTGCTGCACCTTGAGCCATATTTGCTGCTTGATTTCCTGTTTTTGTCGATCTTCAATACGGGCCACGAAGCACTCCTTTGTCCTTTGGGTTTATTGGCGGGTTCCTTGATTTTAGTATACAGAAGAGTTGGAAAATTACCAAACTTTTTCTTCCAGTTTCCCCTGGCTAATGCCGCGCAAACCACAGCCAACCCACCTTCTCGGCTCTGCGCTGCGCCTGCAGCTCGCGCAAATAATTGTTCACCACCCGCCGGTGGAGGCCCGTTTCGGCCGCGATCTCGCTCTCCCGCAGCCCAAAACGGTAGCATTGCAGCAGGCGATAAATCCGATTCCGGCGATTCTCGCGTTCGCCGCGTTTCAATCTGGCCATTGTCAACCTCCTTGAAAGTAATCAGCTTACTTTCAGGATAACGGCCAGTTGGAAATTATTTTTCCAGGTTGGGGAGCGATTCAAAAAAACGGAGGCGGTACGCTGTTTAGCAGTGTTGCTCACGTCATTCTGAGCGACCGGCTGTTGTTTGTGTCATTCTGAGCGACCAACGGGCTTGCCCTGAGCCATGCACTGAGCCGAAGGCGAAGTGACTGCCGAACGGGAGCGAAGAATCTCGGCGATGGTGAGGGAGATTCTTCGGGCACTTCGTGCCCTCAGAATGACGGGGGACCGGGGACGGAGGACGGGGCGTGGTTATTGGTGGTCGGGGCGACCGGCCGGTCGCCCCGACGGTCGCTGCGCTGGATTCTTCGGTCGCTGCGCTCCCTCAGAATGACCGGAGGGGTGCGGGTCATTCTGAGCGGGAGCGAAGAATCTCGGCGATAGTGAGGGAGATTCTTCGGGCACTTCGTGCCCTCAGAATGACGGGAGGGGTGCGTGCCCTCAGAATGACAGGAGGGGTGCGCTCCCTCAGAATGACATAAACAGGACTTGCGCACTTCATGCCTGTGGTGTCATTGCAAGGCGGGCACTTCAATTTGTTCGGTGTAAACTTTGCCCGC
>Ga0256830_1002708_pt1 | contig 11473 bp, 10 predicted proteins | sample 128326metaG_FD_190537 | JGI IMG/M metagenome (GOLD analysis project Ga0256830, IMG submission 190537) | Hydrothermal vent microbial communities from Lau Basin, Pacific Ocean - 128-326 | ecosystem: Environmental > Aquatic > Marine > Hydrothermal vents | place: Pacific Ocean: Lau Basin | collected...
CGAGTTCCAGGGGCTCGCGGACGTTCGGCTCCTCAACACCCCCTCGGCCAACCTCGAGTACCTGGGGCTCAACTTGAGCGACCCCAACAGCGAGGACCCGAACAACCCCGGCTACACGGATCCCAACAAGCCGCACCCCATCCTGGGCGATCCGGCGGTGCGCGAGGCGATCGAGCTGGCGATCGACAAGCAAGCCATCGTCGACGCCCTCTTCGGGGGGCTGACCACGGTGGCCGTCTCGCCCATTAGCCCGTTCCACTGGGCGAACAACCCCGAGATCGGGCCAAGCGAGTACAACCCCGAGAGGGCCAAGCAGATCCTGGACGAGGCGGGCTGGACCCCCGGCCCCGGCGGGGTGCGCGTCAAGGACGGGGTGCGCATGGACCTGCGCATCATGACGACCACGGGCGATCAGATCCGCCTCCAGACCGAGCAGATCATCCAGCGCTACCTCCTGGAGGTGGGAATCAACCTCCAGATCGTCAACGTCCCCTCCGCGGTGCTGTTTAGCAAGAACGGCCCGCTCCAGAGCGGGGACTACGACATCGCCGAGGACACCTGGGGGCCGGACTTCGACCCGGCGGACTTCCTCACCATCCTGTTCCACAGCGGATCGCTTCCGCCCAACGGCTGGAACTTCTTCCGCATCAACGACCCGAACATCGACAAGCACATCGAGCTGGGGAACTCCGCCATCGGGATCGAGGCCCGCAGGCCGCACTATCAGATCGCCCAGAAGCTGATCCTCGACACCGGGGCCTACATCCCGCTCTACAACCGCTCGCTCATCGACGCCTTCCGCACCAACGTCAAGAACGTGACCGAGGGCGGGAACCCCTGGGACGACTTCAGCTGGGACGCGGAGAACTGGGACGTCTAATCGAATGAATCCCGCTCCACTCGGACCGGGATTCGATCCCAAGGAGTTCTCCTCCTTTGGTGTCGCACGGAGGCGGGAGGGGATTCGCCGAGCCAAGCCCGTCCGCCCCTCCCGCCCCGGGCGGCTTCTAGGTTCTAGGGCCTCTTAAGCCCCGCGGGGTTCGCGCCCGATCCGAGCGAACGGAGGAACGACGACGATGGCTTCCTATCTCGTGCGGCGCCTGCTGGAGGGGGTGCCGCTGCTTTTGGCGATCACCCTGGTGGTCTATTTGGTGCTGGTGAGCATCCCGGGCGGACCCTTGGCCGCCTATCGGAACAACCCGCGCGTGCGGGCCGAGGACCTCGCCCGGCTGGAGAAGCAGCTCGGGCTCGATCGGCCTGTCTACGTGCGCTATGCCCTCTGGCTGGGGAAGTTCGTCCGGGGCGATTGGGGCTACTCCTACGTGACCCGCCGGCCCGTCCTGGCCATGATCTGGGAGCGGTTTCAGAACACGATCTACCTCATGGGCGTCGCGCTGCTCATCACGCTGCTCTTGGCGATCCCCATCGGGATCTACTCCGCCGTGCGGCAGTACTCCCTCTTCGACCACGCCATGACGGGGCTGGCCTTTATGGGCTACTCCATGCCCGTCTTCTGGCTGGGGCTTCTGTTAATGCTGTTGTTCAGCGTCGAGCTGCGCTGGCTGCCCGCGGGGGGGATGTTCACCATCGGAGCCGACCTTACGGGCTGGGCTGCGTTTGTAGATCGCCTCAAGTACTTGGCGCTCCCCGTCCTCACGCTCACGATCGTCTCGGCGGGGTTTTACGCCCGGTATCTTCGGGCGAGTCTCTTAGACGTCATCCACCAGGACTACGTGCGCACGGCCTGGGCCAAGGGGCTGCGGGGGAGCCGGGTGATCCTCCGCCACGCGCTCAAGAACGCGCTCATCCCCTTCGTGACGGTGGTGGCCATCCACATGCCGCAGCTGTTTACGGGCGCGGTGGTGGTGGAGACGGTCTTCGCCTGGCCGGGAATCGGACGGCTCTTCTGGGACGCGGCCCTGCAGTTCGACTACCCCGTGCTCATGGGGGTGCTGGCCGTGGGAGCCCTGCTGGTGTGGCTGTTCAACCTGTTGGCCGATCTGTTGTACGGGTACCTCGACCCGAGGATTCGCTATGGCTGAGCCGAGTGTGATCGAGACGTTGCCCGCGAGGATGCACCGGGAGGAGCCCCCCGTCGAGAGCCTCTGGCGGCTCACCTGGCGGCGGTTCCTGCGGCACCGGGTGGCGCTGGTGGGCCTGGCGGTCCTCCTCGTCCTCCTGGTGGGCTCGCTGTTGGCCCCCTGGATCGTGCCCTACGACCCGAACGCCATCGACCTTCGGGCCCGCTACCAGCCCCCGAGCTGGTCCCACCCGATGGGCACGGATGACCTCGGGCGCGATATGCTCTCGCGGGTGCTCTACGGCGGGCGCATCTCGCTGAGCATCGGGGTCCTCTCCGCGCTCGTCTCCGTGCTCGTCGGCACCCTCTTGGGGGCGCTGGCGGGCTTCTTCGGCCGGGTCGTCGACGGGGTGATCATGCGCTTTACGGACCTCATGCTCACCTTCCCGCCGTTGCTGCTGCTGATCCTGTTGGCCTCGCTCTTCGGGACGAGCTTTCTGACGATCGTGTTGGTGATCAGCGCGGTGAGCTGGATGAACGTGGCCCGGCTGGTGCGCGCCTCGTTTTTGTCGCTCAAGGAGCAGGACTTCGTCGAGGCGGCCCGGGCGCTGGGGGCCGGTCCCCTGCGCGTGATGGTCCGCCACATCCTCCCCAACGCGCTCAGCCCCATCATCGTGGCGGCCACCCTGGGCGCGGCGGCGGCGATCCTCACGGAGTCCACCCTCTCGTACCTGGGCCTGGGGATCCAGCCCCCCACCTCCTCGTGGGGGACGATGCTCCAGACGGCCCAGTCCCAGATCTCCACCGCCCCCTGGATGAGCCTCTTCCCGGGGCTGATGATCTTCATCACGGTGCTGAGCATCAACTTCGTGGGCGACGGGCTGCGGGACGCGCTCGACCCGCGCAAGATCGTGTAGGCATCCCGTGCCGTGCCGTGGGTGTCCGTCGGGTCCTTGGGGAGTATCGGAATCCTGGAGGGGAGGAGTAGAATTCCCCGGAGATGATCGCGGGAAAGATCCCCCAGCCCCTCGCTCCTGCACCCGCACCCGCAAGCGCGAGGGGAGGGCTGGGGAAGTGCATCCTGGGCGGGGCGATCGCCGGCGGGCTGACCGCCCTGGCCTTGGGGGTCCCTACGGCGCTGGTGCCGACGCCGTACTTCGTCCGCATGGTGCCCGCCACCCCCTGGGACTATCTGTTCTGGGTCCTCACGTCCCTGCTTGTGGGGGCCTTCGTCGCGCTGCGCCTCTACGGCCGGGGCGGGAGGGAGGGGACCGCGGTCGGCGGCGCGCTCGGCGGGGTGCTCGCCTTCGGTTGTCCCATCTGCAACAAGCTCCTGGTGGCCCTCCTGGGGGCCTCGGCCGTCCTCGCGTACGTCGATCCGTATCGACCCGCGATCGGGGCTGCTTCCCTCGCCCTGCTGGGCGCAGCCCTCTATTCCCAAGTCCGCGGGATCCGGGGCTCCCGCACCTGTGTCGCGTGCTCGGGGGCGCCCGCGGCGCGCCCCCCGAGGCCCGATCCCGGCTCCGATCCCGGCTCTCAGCAAGGAGGAGGAGGAAGCCGTTATGGCTAAGATCCGCTGTTCTCGCTGCAAGAGCACGTTCGCGTCCAAGCAGGCGTGGAAGCAGCACCTGCGGGCCAAGCACCCCCGGGGCTGGCGCCTGTATCAGCTGAAGGTCTACGGTGGGGGAGGTCTCCTAGCCGTGGGGTTGGTCACGGGGATCGTCCTGTATTTCTCCGCGCGGGGCGTCCTGCCGCCGACGTCGTTTGCGGGGCCACACGTCGAGACGTGGCCGGACGCCCGCGTCTCCGACACCCCCCTCTCCATCCCGCAGCAGAAGCACATCATCGAGCACGTCCCCGGCGGCCGTCCGGGGGTGCTGCTGCAGTACAACTGCGAGAAGTTCACCTGCGAGCCGGATCTGGTGGACAAGTTGGCTCAGATCGCGCTGCGCTACCCCCACGTCTACATGGCCCCCTATCCCGAGATGGACGCCAAGATCGTGCTCTCGGCCCTCAACGCCCAGCGGGTGCTGGAGGAGTTCGACGAAGCCCAGATAGTCGAGTTCATCGAGGGGCGCTGAGGACCCCTCTCCCTCTCACCCCTCCCACCCCACCCCCCGGTGGAGGGGGCGCGTCCCTTGCGATAGCATAGGGCGGCTCCCGGGCCGTGGGGCCTTCGGGGCCGATCGAATCGGCGACGACCACGACCATGGACCTGAACTTGAACGTGAACTTGGAGCTTCTGCCCTTCTCCTTCGTGGCGGGGGTGGCGACGTTCTTCAGCCCCTGCTTCGGGGCGATGCTGCCCACGTACGTCTCGCTCTACCTGGCCCGGCAGGAGGCGAACGCACCCGTCGGCTGGGTACGGCGGGGCCTACAGGGCCTCTGGCTGGGGGGGCTGATCAGCGCGGGGATGCTCACGAGCTTGGGGCTCCTGGGGGCGGTCTTCGCGGTCGTGGGCAGCGCCATCGGGCAGTACCTCCCCTGGGTCGCGGTGGGGGTGGCCCTCGGGATCGTGATCGCGGGGGTCGTGCTCCTGGTGCGCCCGGAGGTCTCGCTCTCGCTCGGGGGCGTGGTGGGACGGTGGCTCTCCCCCAGGGCGGGGAGCGGGCTCTTCTCGTTCTACTTCTACGGGCTGGTCTACGCGATCTGCGCTGCGGCGTGCACGCTCCCGATCTTCCTCTCGGTGATGATGCAGACGTTCCTGGGCGGGCCGCTCAACGGCGTGGTGCACTTTGCCGCCTACGGGTGGGGCATGTCGCTCATGATGCTGGGGTTCGGGGTGCTGCTCGCCTACGCCAAGGGCTTCGTCCAGCGGGTCTTCCGCTCGATGGGGGCGTGGGTCCGGCGGGCCAGCGGCGCCTTCATGATCGTCGCCGGGGGCTACGTGTTGTATTATCTGCTCATCTACGGACGCTATCTCGACGACCTGCTGAGACGCTGAGTTGAGGGGAGGGTGAGACGACGATGCTCAAGAAGGTGCTCATCGGGCTGTTCGCGCTGTTGGGGATCGGGATCACGGGGCTGATCACGTACTCGTACTTCTACCTGCAGCGGGGGCCGGAGAGCTTAGCGGAGCTGCGCCAGCGGGCGGAGCAGACGGCCCTCGACCGGGGGCGGATGATCATCACCCTCAGCCGGGGCCAGTTCCTCGACAAGGAGGCCGAGGTCCACCCCGATGTGACCGCCCCGTTCCCCGGGTTCCGGGCTCCGGACTTCGCCTTTGAAGATTTAGAGGGAAAGGTCTGGCGGCTGAGCGAGCTGCGGGGGAAGCCCGTGTTGTTGAATTTCTGGGCCACCTGGTGCCCACCCTGCCGCAAGGAGATCCCGGATCTGCAGGCGTTCCACGAGCAGTACGGCGATCGCATCGTGCTTTTGGGGATCAACTGGGGCGAGGACCCCGAGGACGTGAAGGAGTTCCTCGAGCGCTACGGGGCCACCTACACGAACCTCTTGGACAAAGACGGGAAGTTCTTCGTGAAGTACCAGCTTACGGGGCTGCCGACCTCCTACTGGATCGACGAGGAGGGGATCATCCGCGGGATGTGGCTGGGGGCGATGAGCCTGGAGGACATGGTGGAGGGCTTCCGCAAGACGACCCGCGCCCTGGAGGACCTCCCGGGCCCTTCCTCATTGGAGTCTGAGTCGAAGGGGGAATGACCGAATTTACATCCATGGGGGAGAAGGAAGGAGCGTTCCTCCCCTGCCTGCCCTTCCCTGCCCTGCCCCGCCCCCTCTGCTCCCGCGCTTGCCCCTCGAGGGGGACCGCCCGTATACTCTCCGACGGCGGAAGGCACGCTCCTTCTCCCTCGATCGACGCCGGGAAGGGGAAAAATGGGCGAAACGGGTAAGGGACGTCGGTGGACCTTACGAAGCGTCGGCGTCACACTGGGTATTGCTTTTATGGCAGGCGCTGCGCTTCACCTCGGCGGAGCGTGCGAGGAGCCCCTGCCGTGCGGAAGCATTCTGGGGAACGTCTCTTCGAATGTTCCCTTCCCGCTGCCGGAACAACCTTTGCGGGTCGAAGGGGTCCACACCCTCCAGGACGCGTATCTCCCCTTAGAGAGGAAGCCTCCCAAGCCGGTGGAAACCTGAGGAGAAGAGGGATGGGGCAGGGAAGACGGACCCTCTCCTGGGCTCCATTTCCCTACCTGTGCCATCTGCCCGCAGAGAAAAAGGGCAAGGATCTTATGCGAATCCAAGGGAAGCGAACGCACGGTCTAGACTGTAAGAAAACAGGAGAAAGAGGAAGAGGAGGTTGAAATGCGGCGCTTACGAAGTTCCTGGAAGTGGGTCGTACGCGTGAGCGGAGCGCTCTTCCTGGTCCTGGTAGGGCTTCTTAGCCTGTCCGGGTTGGAGAGGACGGCGGCGGTAGGGCACCCCGGTGGGGAGCTCGTCATCGGCGTGGCCAAGGATCAGTATCGCCTGGAGGGGGACGCGGCCGCCCTGGGCGTCTACCCCTTAAACGCCAACATCACGGAGACGCTGGTGCGGCTGACCCCGGACTTCCAGATCGTCCCCTGGCTGGCGACCTCGTGGGAGTACGTCGGGGAGAACACCTGGCGCTTCACGCTTCGGCAAGGGGTGAAGTTCCACAACGGGGACGAGATGGACGCCGAAGCCGTCAAGTGGTCGCTGGCCAAACAGCAGCGCTTCCAGCCCCTCTTCCCCGCGGGCGAGGAGGACATCCGCGTGGTGGACAAGTACACGATCGAGATCACCACCCGCTGGGACTTCCGCCGGGTGGTCGAGGCCCTCACCCACCCGAGCTACGCGATCTACTCCCCCAAGGGCGACCCGGGCCGCAACCCCATCGGGACGGGCCCGTACCGCTTGGTGGAGTACCGCCAGAACGAGACCCTCGTCGTGGAGCGCTTCGCGGACTACTGGAACCCGGAGGCGGCAGCCCGCATGGACCGCCTCGTCTTCCGGTTCATCCCCGACGGCTCCACCCGGATCCTCGCCCTTCAAGCGGGCCAGGTGGACCTCATCACCCCGGTCCCGCGGGAGAACGCCGCCGCGCTGGCCGGGCAGCCGGGGATCACCGTCTACCAGGCGCCCGCCAACGCCTACTACGCGCTCTACTTCGCCACCAAAGACCAGGTCCCGCCCTACGACACCCTCACCGACCCGCGGGTGCGCAAGGCGATCAACTACGCCATCGACCGCGAGACGATCGTCGAGCAGATCTACTCGGGTTTCGCCGAGGTCGCAAAGACCCTCACCCCGCCCGCCGTGCTCCCGGAGGTCGACGCCGGGGTGGAGGGGTTCGCCTTCGACCCGGGGCGCGTGGCGGAGCTGCTCACCGAGGCGGGCTACACCCGCGGGGCCGACGGCTTCTGGCAGAAGGACGGCGAGCCGCTCTCCCTGACGCTGGTCTCGGGCTTCCCCCCCGCCAGCATCATCAAACCCCTCCCCGAGGTCATCCAAGCGATGCTCGAGGACCAGGGCATTCGGGTGCGGCTGGTCGAGTTCGACGACATCGGAGCCTACTACGACTACGTGGACACGGGCGAACTCCACATGGTCATCGAGTCGGGCAGCTGGAACATGCCTGACCCCTCGTTCATCCCCTTCGGGCTCTTCTGCTCGTGCAACACGGAGGGGGAGGCCATCCTGTACAAGCGCTTCTGGATCAACGAGGCGTTCGAGCAAGAGGTCATGCGGATGGTCGCCGCCGAGGACCGCGCGGAGGTCGTGGAGGCCGCCGTCCGGGCCGCCCAGATCATGGTGGACGAGTTCACCGGCGTCGGCCCGATCGCGTACATCCCGAACCTGATCGCGGCCCGCGACGAGGTCCAAGGCGTGGTCGTCCACCCCGCAGCCGTCCACCAGCGCTGGACGGGGATGGGGAAGTAGCACCACCAGCCCCTCAGCGAACGGGCGAGCGGAAACGGACAGACGTGGGCAGGAGGCGGAGGGCGTGCTGAGCTACCTCGCGTCGCGGCTGGTGCAACTGGGGTTTGTGCTCTTCGCGATCACGGTGCTCAGCTTCGCCCTCCTGCACCTGGCCCCCGGCGATCCGGCCCAGATCCTCCTGCGCAACCAGGGGGCGCTGCTCACCCAGACGTCCATCCAGCAGATGCGGGCGGAGTTAGGGCTCGACCAGCCCCTCCCGGTGCAGTACCTCCGCTGGCTGCAGGCCGCGCTGCGCTTGGATTTTGGGGTCTCCTTTCGGACGGGCCAGCCCGTTTCCGAGCTTCTCCTGGGGCGGCTGGGGGCGACCGTGGAGCTGGCGGCGGTTGCCCTGGGACTCGCGCTGCTGATCGCCGTCCCCTTGGGGATCTTCGCTGCGGTCTATCAGAACACCCTGGTGGATCACCTCGGACGCTTGGCGGCACTCGTGGGGGCGTCCATGCCCAGCTTCTGGCTTGGGCTACTGCTCATCTACCTCTTTGCCGTCCGGCTGGGGTGGCTGCCCGTGCTGGGGCGGGGGTCGCTGGCCCACTTGGTGCTCCCTGGGCTCACGCTGGCGCTCAGCTTAGCCCCCGTCTACATGCGCCTGATCCGGGCGAGCCTCTGCGACGTCCTCCGGGAGGACTACATCCAGACGGCCCGGGCCAAGGGGGCCTCCGAGCGGAGGGTGATCCTCCGGCACGGCCTGCGCACCGCTCTTATCCCCGTGGTCACCCTCTTTGGGATGACCCTAGCCCACCTGTTGGGCGGGACGGTTGTGGTGGAAACGATCTTCGCCTGGCCCGGGATTGGGCAACTGGCCGTGGAGGCGATCCTCAACCGCGACTTCCCCGTGGTCCAAGCGTTCGTGCTGCTGTTGTCGCTGGCCTTCGCGCTGGCCAACCTCGCCGTGGACCTCTCGTACGCCCTGCTCGATCCGCGCATTCGGGTGGAGGGCTAGCGCCGTGTGGGGACGGCTCGTCCGGGATCGGTTGGCGCTTCTGGGGCTGCTCGTCCTTGGGGCGATCGGGGCCGGAGCCCTCTTCGCCCCCTGGATCACCGACCGGGACCCCCTGGACACGAACTTCTTGCGCCGCTTTGAGCCGCCCAGTCGGGAGCACCCGCTGGGGACGGATCAGCTGGGACGGGACCTGCTGGCCCGCCTCCTCTACGGAGCCCGCTACACGCTGGGGACGGGGCTGGGGGCGATGGGGCTCATACTGCTGGTGGGCACGGCCGTGGGCCTGGTCTCGGGCCTGCTCGGAGGCCGCCTCGACGCGCTTCTCATGCGGATGGTGGACGTGCTGCTGGCCTTTCCCAGCTTGATCTTGGCACTGGCGATCGTCGGGATGCTCGGGCCAAGCCTCACCAACGTGCTGATCGGGATCGCAGCGGTCGGATGGGCCTCGTACGCCCGCGTGGTGCGCGGCCTGGTGTTGAGCCTGCGGGAGCGGGAGTTCGTCGAAGCCGCCCTCGCCCTGGGGGCCGGGCGCCTCTGGGTTGCCCGACGGCACGTCCTCCCTCACGTCCTCCCGACGGTCGCGGTCCTGGCCAGCTTGGACATGGGGAACCTCCTCCTGGCCATCTCGGCCCTCTCGTTCCTCGGGGTCGGCGCTCAGGCCCCCACCCCCGAGTGGGGGCGCATGCTCAACGACGCCCGCCCCTTCCTCTGGCAGGCGCCTCACCTGATGCTCTTCCCCGGGTTAGCGATCTTCCTCGTCGTGCTGGCGTTCAACTTCCTGGGCGATGGGCTGCGCGATCTCTTGGACCCGCGCCTGCGACGCTGAGGATCGCCCGCCGAGGCGCGCCCTTGACAGGGCGGCGGCGATGCGGTAGAGTGATGGCACCAATACCCACCCCCCCAGGGGTGGGAAGAGGGTGAGGGAATGATGACGAAGCGAGAGCACAGGAACGGCGAGACGTTCGAGCCCTCCCCCGAAGCCCGGCGGATGAGCCGCCGGAAGTTCCTCGTCCGCCTGGGGCTCGGCTCGGTGGCCCTCACGGCCGCAGGCGCCGTCAGCAGCATCGGCGCGTACATCCTCCCCCGGGTGAACTTCGAGCCCTCCTCGGCCTTCACCGCCGGGAGGCCCGAGGACTACGAGGTGGGGGACGTACGCCTGATCGAGTCCCAAGCCGTGTTCATCTTCCGAACGCCTTACGGGTTCCAGGCCGTCTCGGACATCTGTACCCATCTGGGGTGCGCCTATCAGCCCTACGGCCCCCCGGACGAGGAGTACGCCCAGGTCCACGCCCACTGCCCCTGCCACGGCTCGGTCTTCGCCCGCGACGGCCGGGTGCTGCGACCCCCCGCCCCGCGGCCCGTCCCGTTCTACTTCATGACGATCAACCCCGCGGGGCTGCTCGTGGTGGACAAGGGGGTCTACGACCCCACCGACGAGCTGAGCCGCCTAAGCGGCGAGGGGATCGGCCACAACCTCTACCTCGACCCGGAGACGGGCGACCTCGTCGAGGGGCCGCTGCCCACCGGGGAGGACCTCCGCTTCGGGTAAGCGCGCTGCGGCGGCGGTGCAAAGGGGACGACATGCGTCCGACGATCAAAGCCGAAGACGTAGACAGACATAGGAGGTGCGAAGCCGGTGCAGGAACTGAAGACGAAGACGAAGACGGAGAGCCCGGAGCGAGCGGACCGAGCCGAGCGCGTGGAGCTCCCCATCAAGGGGATGACGTGCGCCTCGTGCGTGGCCCGCGTCGAGCGCGCCCTGAAGGAGGCGCCCGGCGTCCGGGACGCGCAGGTCAACTTCGCCGCGGAGCGGGCTTCGGTGGTGCTCGACCCCGAGGCGGGCTCCCCCCAGAAGCTCGTGGAAGCCGTTCGCGAGGCCGGCTATGAGGTCCCCGCCGAGACGCTCACCCTGCGGGTCAAGGGGATGACGTGCGCCTCGTGCGTGGCCCGCGTCGAGCGCGCCCTGAAAGGGGTCCCGGGGACGCTCAAGGCGGAGGTCAACTTCGCCGCGGAGACGGCCCACGTCGAGTACGTGCCCGGGGTCGCCTCCCCTCAGGACTACATGAAGGCCGTCCGGGACGCGGGGTACGAGGCCCACCTCGCCGAGGAGGACGAGGGGCTCGACGCGGTGGAGCGCCAACGGCGCGAGCACGAGGCGCACCTCCGCCAGCTGCGGATCAAGATCGCCATCGGTGCCCTCATCAGCATCCCCGTCTTCTTCGGCAGCTACCCCAAGCTCTTCCCCTGGGTGCCCGACGTCCTTCAGAACTTCTACGTTTTGTGGGCCCTGACCACGCCCGTGCAGTTCTGGGTCGGCTGGCAGTTCTACAAGGGGGCCTGGGCGGCGCTCAAGCACCGCTCCGCGGACATGAACACGCTGATCGCCGTGGGCACCTCCGCGGCGTATCTCTACAGCGTGCTCCTCATCCTGTTCCCCAAGTTCTTCGAGGCCCAGGGGATCGCCCAGGAGGTCTACTTCGACACCTCGACCATCATCATCACGCTCATCCTGGTCGGGCGCTATCTGGAAGCGGTGGCCAAGGGGCGCACCTCGGAGGCGATCCGCAAGCTGATGGGGCTGCAGGCCAAGACGGCCC
>Ga0256830_1002709_pt1 | contig 11473 bp, 3 predicted proteins | sample 128326metaG_FD_190537 | JGI IMG/M metagenome (GOLD analysis project Ga0256830, IMG submission 190537) | Hydrothermal vent microbial communities from Lau Basin, Pacific Ocean - 128-326 | ecosystem: Environmental > Aquatic > Marine > Hydrothermal vents | place: Pacific Ocean: Lau Basin | collected...
CCAGTCAGAGCAGCAGGAGTCCTGGCAAGCCGACGAGATCCGGGCGATCGAGAAAGCCTGGCCGCTCTTGGCGCGTTTCGGTGTGGAACCGGGCGATCTGCGGCGGCTGGCTCGCAAGTGTGTAGCGGAGAACCGCGAAGTGTGGCGGCCCGGCGAAAAGCGTATGCTGGAGCTGATTGCCCGCGCATGGCCTTTGCTGGCGCGGTTCGGTGTGGAACCCGCCGATGTTCGCGAACTGTCTAGGAAATCTGTGCGAGAAGCGTGGAAACGCTAGGCTGAGAGAACGATGGCCAGACCCAAGAAGAAACTCATCGAAGTGGCGCTGCCGTTGAAGGAGATCAACGAGGCCTCGGCGCGGGAGAAGTCGATCCGGCACGGGCATCCGTCCACCTTGCATCTGTGGTGGGCCCGGCGGCCGCTGGCCGCCTGCCGGGCGGTGTTGTTTGCTTCGCTGGTGGACGACCCTTCGGAGCATCCGGATCGCTTCCGCACCGAGCGGGCCCAGAAGGCCGAGCGCGAGCGGCTGTTCAACATCATCAAGCAGCTCGTCCAGTGGGAGAACTCGAACAACGAGTTCGTCCTCGAGCAAGCCCGCGAGGAAATCCGCAAATCGACGGGCGGCAACCCGCCGCCGGTGCTCGATCCGTTTTGCGGCGGCGGCTCGATTCCCTTGGAGGCGCAGCGCTTGGGGCTGGAGGCCTACGCCAGCGACCTGAACCCGGTGGCGGTGCTCATCACCAAAGCGCTCATCGAGATTCCGCCGAAGTTCCGGGACCACCCACCGGTAAATCCCGAAGCCAGGAGCAGGATCGGCGGCGGCGGAAACTGGCGGGGCGCGCGGGGCCTGGCCGAGGACGTCCGCTACTACGGCCGCTGGATGCGCGAGCAGGCGTGGAAGCGCATCGGCCATCTATACCCGAAGGTGAAGCTTCCGCCCGAGCAAGGGGGCGGCGAAGCCACGGTGATCGCCTGGCTCTGGGCGCGGACCGTGAAGTGTCCGAACCCGGCTTGCGGCGCCCAAATGCCCCTGGTGCGGTCTTTCGTGCTTTCGACGAAGCAAAAGGTTTGGGTAGAGCCGGTGGTGGACCGGCGGGCGAAGAGGGTGGAGTTCCGGGTGCGGAAGGGAAGGGGGGTGCCCGAAGGCACTGTCAATCGCCGCGGCGCCCGGTGTGTTGTCTGCGAGTCTCCGGTACCCTTCGACTACATCCGCGCCGAAGGTAAGGCTGGGCGGATGGACGCGCAGCTAATGGCGATCGTGAGTGAAGCCGCTCATGGGAGGAACTACCTTCCGCCCTGCGCTGATCATCGTGAGAAAGCGGCTGCCGCAGAGCCTCAAGACTTTCCAGAAACGAGCCTGCCGACCCAAGCACTGGGATTTCGGGTACAGCTTTACGGCATGACAAAACACCGCGATCTCTTCACCCCTCGCCAGCTTGTGGCGCTGACGACGTTCAGCGATCTGGTGGGCGAGGCGCGCAAGAAGGTCCTTGCCGATGGCGGCTCGGAAGACTACGCCAACGCCGTGGCGACGTACCTGGCGTTTGCTCTTGACAAGTGTGCCGATTATTGGAACACCATCGCGTCATGGGCACAAAGCGGAGAGTTCATTAGGAACTGTTTTGCCCGCCAGGCCATACCAATGGTGTGGGACTATGCTGAGACGAATCCATTTAGCAATTCAACAGCGAATCTGGGCGCTGCGATTGAGTGGGTTGCGAGGGTGGTAGAAGACCTACTATTGCGGGAAGTGTCCGGAAAAACCCGACAGCTCGATGCCACCACGGCGGTTGATGGCGTATCACAGCCGTTGGTGTGCACCGACCCTCCCTACTACGACAACATCGGCTACGCCGACTTGGCAGATTTTTTCTACGTCTGGCTCCGCCGTTCACTCAAGGACGTTTACCCCGACCTCTTCCGGACTCTCCTCACGCCGAAAGCCGAAGAGCTGGTAGCTACGCCCTATCGCTTCGGCGGCAACAAGAGGAAGGCCGAGCAGTTCTTCGAAGAAGGCCTCCGCCAGGCTTTCCGCCGGATGCACGAGGCGCACCATCCGGACTACCCTCTGACGCTGTTCTACGCGTTCAAACAGGCCGAGACCGGTGTGGAACTGGACCTGAAAGGGGATGACCTTACGATCTTGGTCTCCACTGGGTGGGAAACGATGCTCAACGGGCTACTCGACGCCGGGTTCCAGATCACGGGCACCTGGCCGGTTCGTAGCGAGCGCTCTGCGAGGAGTGTGGCACTCGGTACGAACGCTCTAGCTTCTTCCGTTGTCTTGGTCTGCCGGCCCCGGCCGGCAGACGCTCCCAAGACGACGCGGACGGAGTTCATGCGGGCGCTGCGCAAGGAACTGCCCGCGGCGCTCGGGACCCTGCGCGAGGGCAACATCGCTCCGGTGGATCTCGCCCAGGCGGCCATTGGTCCCGGAATGGCGGTCTTCTCGCGCTACGCGGCGGTGATCGAAGCCGACGGCAGCCCGATGCGCGTGCGGACGGCGCTCGCGCTCATCAACCAGGTCCTTGAGGAGACGCTCGCCGAGCAAGAGGCCGAACTCGACGCCGACACGCGCTGGGCGGTGGCCTGGTTCGAACAGCACGGTTTCGAAGAAGGCCCGTTCGGGGATGCGGAGACGTTGAGCAAGGCCAAGGATGTGAGCGTCGCTGGTCTCGAGGAAGCCGGCATTCTGGCGGCCCGGCGGGGCAAAGTTCGGTTGCTACGGAAAGAAGAGCTGGATGCCGATTGGCAGCCGGAAACCGACGCGCGGCTGACGGCATGGGAGGCGGCCCATCATCTGATCCGGCGCATCGACGAAGGCGAGGAGAAAGCCGGCGAATTGGTGGCCCGGCTGCCCGCCGGCGTCCAGGAGGCCCTGCCGGGGCTCGCCTACCGGCTGCACGCGATCGCGAGCCGGAGGCGGATGGCCAAGGAGGCGCAGGATTACAATTTGCTCGTGGTGCTCTGGCCGCGGCTGGCGGAGATCGCTTCCCAGGCCGAGCAGATGGAGATGTAGAGGGGGAGATCGAAGAGCCATGGCAGTGAGCAATTTGCAACGCGTCGGAAACGCTTTGGAGCTGTTGAAAGAAGGCCTGCAGCCGTTCGTCGAGCGGGAGTTGCAGCGGATCTATGGGAAGCAGTGGGTCTCGGAGATCATCTCTGATCTGCGCCACTTCCAGCGGCCGGTCAGTGGCGAACGGATCGACTGGGACGCCCAAGCCCTGCTCGACGTGATGTCGGGCCAGTGGGACGACGTGTTTCGCCGCACGCTCGGCCGCGCCGAGCGAACGCTGGTGAGCGAACTGCGGGACATCCGCAACCGCTGGGCTCACCAGAAGGCGTTTCCCATCGAGGACACCTACCGGGCGCTGGACACAATCACCCGGCTCCTGAACGCCATCGGCGCGCCCCAGGCCGAAGAAGTCGATCGCATGCTCAAGGTCGTGATCGAGCAGCGTTACCGGGAGATGGTACGCAAGGAGCTGCGCAGCGTGACGGCGGCGCCGCTGGCCGGGAAGCCGCAAGAGGGGTTGAAGCCCTGGCGCGAGGTCGTGCAGCCGCACCCCGACGTCGCCAGCGGGCGGTACATGCAGGCGGAGTTCGCCGCCGACCTCTGGCAAGTCCACCTGGGACAGGCGTCGAGTGAGTACCAGGATCCCGAGGAGTTCTACCGGCGGACTTACCTGACGGAGGGTCTGCGAGCGCTGCTGAGCGGCGCGCTGCGCCGGCTGAACGGTCAAGCCGGCGACCCGGTGGTCGATTTGCAGACGCACTTCGGCGGGGGCAAGACACACTCGATGCTGGCCCTCTACCACCTCTTTTCCGGGACGCCTGCCGGCACCTTGTCCGGCATGGAGGAACTCATCCAGGAGGTGGGGATTTCCACGCCGCCGAAGGTCCACCGAGCAGTGCTGGTCGGGACAAAGATCCCGGTGGGGCAGCCGGTGCGGAAAGAGGACGGCACGGAAGTGCGCACCCTTTGGGGAGAGCTGGCCTGGCAGCTCGGCGGCCGGGACGCTTACGAGATGGTCCGCAGAGCCGACGAGACGGGAACGAATCCGGGTGACGAGCTGCGCCGGCTGATCGCGAAGTATTCCCCGTGCCTGATTCTGATCGACGAATGGGTGGCCTACGCCCGCCAGCTCTACGGACATGGCCGGGAATTGCCGGGGGGAAGCCTGGAAGCGCAATTCACCTTCGCCCAAACTCTCAGCGAGGCGGTGAAAGCGGCCCAGCGAGCGATGCTGGTGGTGAGCTTGCCGGTTTCGGATATCGAGGTGGGCGGCGAAGGCGGGAAGGTGGCGCTGGAAGAGCTGCGCCGCGTGATCCAGCGGGTGGAGGCGGCCTGGCGGCCGGCCGGGATGGAGGAGAGCTTCGAGATCGTACGGCGGCGTCTGTTCCAGTCGATTTCCGATCCGGATCTGGTTACGGCGCGCGAAACAGTGATCCAGGCGTTCGGCGAGCTCTACCGCAGCCATGCGGGGGAGTTTCCCGGCGAATGCCGCGAGGGCCTGTACGAGCGCCGGCTGCACCAGTGCTATCCCATCCACCCAGAGCTGTTCGAGCGCTTGTACCATGAGTGGGGCAGTCTGGAAGCGTTTCAATTGACGCGCGGGGTCCTGCGTCTGTTGGCGGCTGTGATCCACACGCTGTGGGAGCGGGAAGACCGGAGCCTGCTCATTCTGCCGGCTCATGTGCCGCTGGACGTGACGCCGGTCCAAAGCGAGCTGATGCGCTACCTGCCGGACCCCTGGCGATCGGTGATCGAGACGGACGTTGACGGGAGTTCCTCGCTGCCCCTCAAACTCGACCGGGAGAACCCGAACCTGGGTAAGTACTCGGCCTCCCGGCGGGTGGCACGAACGATCTTCATGGGTTCGGCGCCCACCGAGAAAGCGGCCCGCCGGGGTTTGGACGATCGCCAGATCCTGCTGGGCTGCGTACAGCCGGGGGAGCCGACTGGCGCTTTCGGAGACGCGCTGCGCCGGCTGGTGGAACAGGCGACGCACATCTACACCGAAGGCGGCCGGTATTGGGTCTCGACGCAACCGAACATCAACCGGGTCGCCAAAGACCGGGCAGGGCAATTCAAGCGCAACACCGAAGACGTCGTCGCGGCGATCGAAGAGCGGGTGCGCTCCGTGGTGCGCAAGCCCGAAGAACTCGCCGGCGTGCACCCGTTTCCGGCTTCCACCGCCGATGTCCCGGATGAGCCGGCCGCCCGGCTGGTGATCCTTTCGCCGGAGTATCCACACGTCGCCAAGCAGGCCGGGAGCGAGGCGATGCAGCAGGCAGCGAAGATGCTGGCCGAGCGGGGCTCCTCGCCGAGGGTTTTCGCGAATACGCTGGTGTTCCTGGCCGCGGACCAGAGCCGTCTGGAGGGTTTGAAGGACGCGGTGTGTCGATTGATGGCCTGGGAGTCGATCCTGCGCGACAAAGAAGAGCTCGACTTGACGGTGGGGCAGCAGAAGCAGGCCGAGGAGCAGAAGAAGGCGGCTGAGAAAGCGGTAGGCGCGCAGTTGCTCGAGACGTATTGTTGGCTTCTGGCTCCCGTACAGCCGGACCCCAAGGGCTCCGTGGAGTGGGAGGAAGCTCGCCTGAAAGGGACGGACAGTTTGGTGCAGCGGGTGGTCCGGGAACTGGGCAAGAGGGAGTGGCTGTACGTGGCCATGGGCGGGGTCCGGTTGCGGATGGAACTGGACAGGATCCCTCTCTGGCGCGGGGACCACGTGGGGCTGAAACAACTGGCCGAAGACTTCGCGCGATACCTGTACTTACCGCGGCTGCGGGACAGCGCCGTGTTGATCGAAGCCGTCGAGAAGGGGGTGTCCCGGCTGACCTGGCGCGAGGATACCTTCGCGTATGCCGAAGCGTTCGACGAAGCAGTCGGCCGATATCGGGGCTTGGTGGCCGGCAAGGATGTCCGCGTGTTGTTAGACGCCCATAGCGTCGTGGTGAAGCCTGAGGCGGCCGCGCGGCAGCTTCAGCAAGAGAGCAAGGAGGAAGAGCCCAGACCCGTTGCCCCTGGCGGAGGCACGGGCTTGGAGCCCAGACCGTCTGGGCCGGAACCGCCACCACCTGCTCCGCCAACGCCACCGCGCCGCTTTTACGGATCGGTGAAATTGGACGCGACCCGGTTGAACCGGGATGCCAAGCAGATCGCCGAGGAGGTCGTGCAACACTTGGCCAAGCTGCCCGGAGCGACGGTCGAAGTCACGCTCGAGATCAAGGCCGAGATCCCGGACGGCGCCCCGGCCGACACCATCCGGGTCGTCAGCGAGAACTGCCGAACGCTGAAGTTCAGCGATTTCGGGTTTGAGAAAGAGTGAACGGCGGAGGCGTTCGGCCCCCTGCCGGGGAAAGCCACACAATGGACATAATTCCTGACAAGAAGGACCTGCTCGGTCTCGTGCAGCAGGCCTCCAAGGGCACGATTGCGCTCCCGATGTTTCAGCGCAACTTCATCTGGAGCCGCGACGACGTCACGGACCTGCTCAGGTCCGTCCTGAAGAACTACTTCATCGGATCGTTTCTCCTGCTGAGGATCGATCCGGATGACAGTCCCTTCGCATATCGTTCGATCGCGGGAATCGACAGGGATTCCATCCGCCCGGACTGGCTGATCCTGGACGGCCAGCAGCGGTTGACATCATTGCACTATGTGTTCACTGCTCCGCCGCTGAGCCTCAAGTGGACGAAATACCCCTATCGTTTCTTCCTGGATCTGAAAAAGCTCGACGAGAGCGACCTGGACGACGCCATCTTCAGCGAACGCAGCGATTCGTGTGCAGAGCTGCTGGTCGATGAGATCCAGTTCGAGCGGCAGATCGTACCGTTCACAGAACTGCGGAGGTGGGAGGACTGGCTGAATCGGTACGAGAAGTGGTTGATCGGGCGCGATAAAGATCAGTACTTCGAACAGTACTTTCCGAACTGGAAGCCACGGTGGAACGAGGTCGTGGGGGTGCTCAAACAGTTCCTGGTTCCCACTATCGAGATTCCAAAGATCGGGTCTGGGGAAGTGGATCGAATCGCCGAAGTGTGCGCGATCTTCGAGAAGATGAACAGCACTGGGGTGGCGCTGTCGGTCTACGATCTGCTGACGGCCCGGATCTATCCCCACGGCATCGACCTCCATCGCCTGTGGGAAGAGACTTGCAAAGAGCACGATTGCATCCAGAAGTTCGCCGGCCGGGATTGTGATCCGGATCCGTACGCTCTGTTCATGCTCCGCACGGTGGCTCTGATGCGCGGCCGGGAGGTGAAGGGACGGTCGCTTATCAATTTGTCAGCCGAGAATTTTGAAAGCGACTGGAAGCGGGCCGACCGGGCCATGGAGAAAGCGCTGCAAAGGATCGAGGCAACGAACGCGGATGGGTTCGGCGTATTCGATCAGAAGTGGTTGCCTTACTCGACCATCGTCCCGGTCCTCGCGGCTTTGCTGGACAGGATCGAAAGAGACGGGAATGACGCCAGGGCCCTCGCAGGTCTGAAGGCATGGTATTGGGCCTCTGTGTTCCTCGAACGCTATGCCGGCTCGGTGGAAAGCATAACCTTCAAGGATTACCGTGATCTCGTTCAGTGGTTCCAAGACCCGAGCTACCGCCCAGAGGTTTTCGAACAGGCCACGCGCAACATTGTTCAGAATCCGAACTTTCAGCTACGGAGCACGACCCGGCGCAACGCCGTCTATCGGGGAATCATGAACCTGATCGCCATACGGGGAGCGAAAGACTTCCAGGCGGACGACGCGATCGAGTTCCACGTCCTCGATGACCATCACATTTTTCCCAAGGCCTTTTTGAGCAAGAGGCACCCCCAGGCTGGACCGGTCGAGGTGAACACGGTAGTCAACAAGACCCTCATCTCGGCGCTCACGAACCGGAGGATCAGCCGGAAAGCGCCGAGCGAGTACATCGTCGAACTCTTGCCGGCAGCACATCGTGATCAGATCTTGGCCAGCCATTTCATCGAAGATGATGCGCTCGAAGCGTTGCTGAGTGACGACTACGACTGGTTTCTTCGGGCGCGGGAACGGACGCTCGTAAATCGCGTGCGCGAGGTGGTCGCTCCGCCAGAGGACGTGAGGGGCGTTTCTTAGCTGGCGTCGCCTTCTCGTCTGGGCACAAGTACATCGGAGTGTTGCCGATTCGGTGATCGGCGTTCGATGATACGAGAGATGCGGCAACAGCCAGTCTTTTTTGGCCCGATTCAGGACGCGGCAAGGCGGCGCTGGGAGCAATTGGACGCTGATCCGGAGCTGGCCGGCCCCTGGCGGCTGCTCTTCCGGCAAGTCCAGAGCCCGCGCCATGTGATATCGGAGCTGCTTCAGAACGCCGACGATGCCGGGGCGAGGTGGGCGAGCGCTCGGGTGGAAAACGGGCGATTCATTTTCGAGCACGACGGCCATGACTTCACGGAGGATGAGTTCCGGTCGCTGTGCCGCTTCGCGTTTTCGAATAAGAGACGGTTGCACACGATCGGATTCCGCGGGATCGGATTTCGTTCTGTTTTCGCGATCGGCGACTCCGTAGACGTACTGACGCCGTCTTTGGCGTGCCGGTTCAACCGGGACCGGTTCACGCTGCCGGAGTGGCTGGAAGATGGACCGGAGACCGGCTGTACGTCGATCCGGGTGCCATTGGCTTCTCGTGAGAAAGAAGAAGCGCTCCGCGAGGATATGGCTCGCTGGGGCCAGAGCGCGGTTCCACTACTGTTTTTCCGCTCGGTGCGGTCGCTGCGGATTGCGGACCGTGAGATTCACGTGACCTGGGAGGGGAGCGGACCCTGCCGGAACTCCCGAAAGGCGCGGATCACGGGAGTGTCCGGCGAGTGTCTGATGATTCGGTCGGCGCCGGAATCATTCCCAGAGGAATGCTTGGCTGAACTGCGGGAAGAACGTGGAGAGGATCTGGAGTGGCCGCCGTGTGAGGTAACGATTGTCGTGGCCGGGGGAGTGGATCCAAGGCTCTACGTCGTGTTGCCGACTGACGTCACGACAACACTCCCTATCTCTTGTCAAGCCCCTTTCCTGCAAGATCCGGCGCGTACCGGAATCAAGGACCCGGCGGCGTCGCCGACCAACCGTTGGCTCTTGGAGCGTATCGGGGAGCTCGCGGCCGAAGCGATGCAGGAGTGGCTGGAGAACGGCGCCTTGGGGCTGCGTGAACGGGCCAAAGCGTACCAGCTTCTGCCCTCTCCTGTGTCATCCGACGCGGGAGGGAGCGCGGCCAACGCCGTTGTTCGAATCGTCACCGAAGCGTTTGGGAAGAGAGCACGGTCGGAAAGGATTCTTCTCGCAGCGGACGGCGGCCTCGGCGGAGTTGAGGACACGGCCCACTTGCCCCGAGAGGTCTTGGACGTTTGGGACGCGGGCGAGGCCGGCAAATTGTTCTCACCCGAAAAGCCACGTGTATTGGCCAGTGAAGTTCCTGCGTCTGCGAGAAGTCGGCTTGTGAAATGGCAATGGCTGGAGCCTGATGCCACTGAGGGGGTGCTAGACCGTCTCGCCGAACCCGATTGCCGACCGCCGCGGCCGCATCCTACAGAGAAGCTGATCCTGCTTTGGATCTGGGCACGCCGGAACCGGTCGCCGGGTTGGTGGAGACGAGATTGGTGGCAAGGAGCGGCTATCGTTCCGGTAGACCGCAGAAATTATTTGAGGCCCGCTAAAGAGGTGCTGCCGTGCCGCGAGAGGCCGGAGGGGTGTTCCGACGAAGATTGGCGGTTTCTGCTCGACCATGTTCAAGCGGTGGATATCGAATGGACTCGGCTCCTTAAAGGGCTCAAGAGGGCGCCTGACGAGAAGCGCGCAGCGATTAGTGATGCCCTTGGTCGGAACTTGTCAGACAAGGACATCGGGCATTTCCTGGAGGCTTACCAAGCCACGGGCATTGAGGAGACGCCTCCCCTCGACAAAACTGTGAACCATGCTCTGCGGACGATCTTCTCCGAGGAGTCGCCTGATGAGGCGAAGGCCATACGAATTCTCCGCATCGCCGCCCGGCTGGATGTAAGCGTCTCAGGTGATACGCCGATCCGCTACCTGTGCGCTGACGGGCAGTGGCGGTCGCGCAAAGAGGGTCTCGTGTGCCGGTGGGCGATGGACCTTGAGTCTCTTCTGCCGCCGGAATGGCTACAGACGCACTTGATTGCCGACTGCTACGAAGCTGGCGTCGAACCCCGGGACCTTCACCAATGGATGGAGTGGCTGACGACTCAAGGGAAAGGGGGAGTGCACGTCTTCCCGTTGCCGAGGAAGCGGGTAACAAAGCCCTCGAAACTGGACGAGGCAGAATTCCATGCGCGGGGTGCGGATGCGCCCAAGCGCAAGCTACAGACCCGACCATTCATACTTTCAGATTGGGATTGGGAGCGCGCGTTCTGGGAACGTTGGGAGCAGAAAGATTGTCAAGGAGGTGGCCGGATCTGGCTCACGGTGGGCCGTGGCGTGCTCGAAGATTGGTCCGAAGTGTGGAAGAAACGACTCACGATGAGCGTGCACCAGAAAGGCCAAACACGCCTTTATCAATTGGACGACGGGCGCATTCTATCGAAATGGATATGGCGAATGCGGAACCTACCATGCGTGCCTGATCAGTTTGGTAAACCCCGAGTGCCGGCGGAGCTGTACCGGCGGACGCGGGAGACCGAAGCGTTACTCGATGTAGAGCCGTTCGTGCACGAGGACTGGGATGTGCCGGGGAACGAGGAGTACTTGGACGCCCTCGGCGTTCGGTCGAAGCCAGCGGACATCTCGAGCTTGCTTGGGCGGCTGAGGGCGTTGTCGCAAGCGGAAAAGCCGCCGATCGGACCGCTGCGAGATCTGTATCGCGCGATTGAAAAGGTGTTAGGTCACTTGCCAGGCGGCGAACGCCGCGCTCTGATCGAAGCGTTTGAGAACGAAGCTTTGATTTGGACCGAATCTGGTTGGACGACGAGCGAGTATTGCTATCGCGATAACCCTCAAGACATCCCAGGGTTGCCAGTGATTCACCACGAATTCCGCGACCTCAGTAGCCTCTGGAGTCGGCTTCAGGTAAGACTGCACCCAACGCTGGAAGATGCTGTGGGCTGGCTGAAGAGTTTGGCGGGACAGAAGTTGGAGCAGTCCACGAAGGAACGTGTCCGCCGCCTGCTGATCCGCTACCCAGAAGACGTGTGGAATCAGGCCGAGTGCTGGCTGAATCTCGAGGGCGTCTTGGAAGGGACGGCCAGTCTGCGCTGGGGGTGCCGGGACATCAAGCTGGCAGACAACCTTTTCCCAAAGGTGCGTAGTGAGACGGCTGATTTTTCCATGCTGGAGAGTGCTCGGGCGTCAATTCTCTTGCGCGAACAGCTTCGCCTCTTGGAAGGAGCGATCGAATATCGCGTGGTCGAACAGATTCCGTGTTCGGATGACGTCTCTGGCGAGAACAATGCGTGGCTGCGGGAGCTCGGAAGGGTCCTCACTCGGTTTCGATATAGCGAGGAG
>Ga0256830_1002710_pt1 | contig 11467 bp, 11 predicted proteins | sample 128326metaG_FD_190537 | JGI IMG/M metagenome (GOLD analysis project Ga0256830, IMG submission 190537) | Hydrothermal vent microbial communities from Lau Basin, Pacific Ocean - 128-326 | ecosystem: Environmental > Aquatic > Marine > Hydrothermal vents | place: Pacific Ocean: Lau Basin | collected...
GTTGCCCTGGGCCTGGAGGCCTGGGCAGCAGGATGGCTGGGAGTGCTGGGGGCCATTTCGGCCGTTTCGGGGAGGGGAGCCATTCGCCTGGCCGGTACTGCGCTGTGTTGTGGCGCCATTGGTGTCCTCGTCATGGATCGACCCCTGTGGTTGTTGCAGATCTTTCCCACCCTGGCAGCCGGTGGCATGGCGACCGTATTCGCACTTTCCCTGCGCCAGGGCAGGACACCGGTGATCACGCAACTGGCGCGGCGCATGGCGGATGCCGAACCGGGCATCGACGTGCGGAAATACACGCGCCGATCCACATGGCTCTGGGCCATCGCCCTGTCGGCGTTTGCACTGATCAACGCGATTTTCGCTGTTTCCATCGACGCCGGGACATGGGCCGGATTCGCCAGCTGGGGCTTCTATGGCATGGCTGGACTGCTGCTGGCCGGGGATTATGTCGCATTCAGGAAAATGCATCCGGGTGGAGGCGGATTGTGGGCCTTCCTGATGCGGATCCGCCGCCACTGGACGAGGAATGAGGGCCGGTTGTCGTGACCCTGCCGTTGATGGAAGCCCAAGGCTCGCGCCCCGTTGCGATCCGTGACGGGAAACCGGTAGGCGTAGCGGAATTTCTGGGTCATGTCGCTGCCGTCGCTGACGGCCTGCCGGAAGGCCCGTATGTGATCAATCTGTGCGAGGACCGTTATCACTTCCTGGTGGGGTTCGCCGCCAGCATGGTTCGGGGGCAGATCAGTCTCCTGCCGCCGGGCCGGGCCGAGGGGGATATCCGGCGGGTCCTGTCTGTTTATGCCGAGGCCTACTGTCTGGTGGACCAGGGCAGTGGACCGTCGACAGGAGTGCCGGTTCACCGACTGCGCCTGGAAACCATGACCATGGACGCCATTCCCCGGATCCCGGGCGAGCAGACCGCCGTAATCCCATTTACCTCGGGCAGCACGGGTGTTCCCCGCCCGCATCCCAGGACATGGCGGGCGCTCGTGGAATCGGCCCGCCGTGCCCGCCGCCGCTTTGCCCTGGACAAGAACGGCCCCTACCCTGTCGTGGCGACAGTGCCCCCTCAGCACATGTACGGTTTCGAAACCACCATCATGTATGCATTGATGGCCCAGGTCAGTGTCCATGGCGGCCGGCCGTTCTTTCCTGCGGACGTGGCGGACGCCCTGAGGCAGGCCGGCAGCCGCGCGATTCTGGTGACGACTCCGATTCACCTCCGGGCAATGGTCGAGTCCGGGATCGCATGGCCGGAGATGGACCGCATCATCTCGGCCACCGCACCGCTGCCACTGGCACTGGCGAAGAAGGCGGAGTCCACCTTCAAATGTCCGGTCCTGGAGATTTATGGTTGTACGGAGGCGGGATCCCTGGCCACCCGGCGCACCACGACTGACGAGCGATGGTACTTGTTCGACGACTACCGGCTGGACATCAACGGGCGTAGAGGAACGCTCCATGTTCCGGAGCTGCCTGCTCCGGTCTTGTTGCCGGATTTCGTCGAGGCCGCCACCGAAGGCAGTTTCCACTTGCTCGGGCGAACGGCTGACCTGGTGAACATTGCCGGAAAGCGCGCCTCGCTGGGGGACCTCAACAGCCGATTGCGGCAAATCGACGGCGTGGAGGATGGAGTGTTCGTGCTGCCCCCGGCAGTTCCGGGACGAACCCCGAGGCTGGCTGCGCTCGTGGTTTCACCGGCCGGCGATCGCAAGCGTATTCTTGATGCCCTGGCCCGGCACCTGGACCCTGCATTTCTCCCGCGTCCTCTCGTACTGGTGGACAAGCTGCCTTACACAGATACCGGCAAACTCCGCCGCGACGACCTGCTGAAGCTTCTCGGGTTTTCCACCGACGAAGCATCCTGTCGTCATGCATGAGACACATACCTTTGCCATCACGGCAGACCACCCCTGCCTTCCCGGCCACTTTCCCGGCCGACCTGTGGTTCCCGGGGTTGTCGTCCTGGACGAGGTCCTGTCCGGCTGGCAGGCCTTGCATCCCTCCTCCACCGTGAGTGAGATCACTGTCGCCAAGTTCCACCGCCCGCTTGGCCCTGGTGAACAGGTCTGCGTAAGCTACATCCCTGCGGGAGAAACCGTGAAGTTCGAATGCCGGGTGGGGGACGAACGTGTTGCCAGCGGACGGCTGCGCGCCCGCCCGGCCTGAGATCGGGGCCATGCACCGGCCGTCCTGGCTGCAGCAGTCGGAACGCAGCAACCGGTTCGCGCTGAGGCTCATTCGATGGTTTGCGCTTCATACGGGCCGGCCGTTCGCGCGACTGCTGCTGTGGCCCATCGTCGTCTACTTTTTTCTCACCGCGCCTGTGGCACGAAGAGCATCCCGTGACTATCTGGGTCGTGTGCGCGGCCGTCCGGCTCCACCTCTCGCTCCATTGCGGCACTTTTACTGGTTCGCTGCGACCCTGATCGATCGTCTTTACTTCCTGCGTGGAGAGGTGGATCGATTTCGCGTCGAAATAGACGGGGGAGAATTGCTTCATGCCGGAAACTCCCGTGGCCTGATTCTGGTGGGTGCACATGTGGGCAGCTTCGACGCCCTCCGCGCGCTGGGACTCCGCCGGCCAGAGCTGCGCCTGAAGATCCTCATGTTCCGTCACCACAATCCAATGATGACCCAACTGCTCGAATCACTGGATGCGCGTCTTGGAGAGATGGTCATCGACCTCAACGACCCTTGTGTCCTGCAACGTGTGGAATCGGCGCTCGCCGACGGCGAGATAGTATGCATGCTGGGGGACCGGGCGGCGCCGGCGGTGCGACAGGCGTGTTGCCGGTTCCTGGGAGAGCCGGCCTGGTTCCCCACCGGCCCGGCACGCCTGGCACGCCTGTTCTCCGTGCCCCTCATCGCCTTTTCCTGCGTGTACCTGGGTGGAAACCGGTATCAGATAGTGTTCCACCGCATTGAGGGCGACAACGATCGTGAGCGAACCTGCGCTTTTGCCTCCTGGGTGGAGGAGAGAATCAGGGAGGCGCCGCTGAACTGGTTCAACTTCTACGATTTCTGGGGTCCACCCGGGAAACGGGGGCCGGGAGAGAAGAATCCATGAGGAATTCCCGTGTCGCAAGCCTGCTGTTGTCCGCCACCCTGGCGATGAATGCCCAGGGTGCAGACTGGCAGGCGGTATTGAAGGCCGTGGCCGAGCATGCCCCTTCGTCCCTGGCTTTCGAGGAAGAAATGCACGCGTTTTATCTGGAACAACCCGCGGTGAGCCGGGGCACGCTGGAGCGCCTGCCAAACGGTGATCTGGTCAAGCGCATCGTCAAGCCGGAACCCGCCGTTATCCGGCTGGGGCGCGGACGAATCCAGGTGTCGCGGGACGGCCAGCCGGCGGCGCCGGAAGCCCCGGCGCCTGCCGCGGCACGGCTGCTGGCAGATGCCCTGGTTGCCGTGTTTGGTGGAGACGTGGAACATGTGGCAGCGATATTCGACGTCCGGCTCAGCACCGAAAGGACCGGAACGTGGACACTGACCCTCGTTCCGCGGGACGGCCGCCTGAAAGAGTGGGTCCGCGAGTTGCGTCTCACGGGCGAAGGCCACCAGTTGCGGGCGTTTCGGTTGACCCAGCCAAACGGCGACTTCATACACACCAGATTGACCCCGCTGCCCGGGACGAGGCATAGATGAAAGGAGGACACTCCCGGCGTCTGGTCCTGACCACCATTGGCACCTTCCTGATACTCGGGATGGTCATGGTCCCGTTGCGGGTGTCCACTGATCTGCAGGGATTCTTTCCCGATACCCGATCGAACCCGCTGGTGGCCGAAACCGTCCGCGAACTGCTCCGGCAGGGGGAAAGGGGAAACCTCGTCGTCGCCCGCCTGGGCCCGGGCGACCGGTCCGTTCTGGAGGCCGTGGGCCGGAAGCTGAAATGGGCATGGGAAGGCCTGGAGGGGGTGGACGTCCTGGGGCCGGACATGTCCGGACCGGCCGGGTTGATTGGCCGCTACCGGTTCCTGCTCGTCGATGATCCGGAACTCGACCAGGAGGCCCTGGCCGAGTGGCTGGCACGCCAGATAAACATCTTGCGCGTGTCCCCTGACCCTGGCCTGGCCCGACAGCTCACCAGAGATCCAACCGGCACGCTTGCACGGTATCTGATGCGTGCAAGTCCCGTACGGGCGCACCATGCGGGGGCGATCTGGATAAAGGAAGGCGACCCGTATGGATATCTGCTCCTGTACGTGGAGGGCGGCGCCGTGGACGCGGCTTCGTCCGCCCGGGTGCTGGAATCCGTCAGGGCCAGGGCCATGCCTGTACTGGCCGAAACCGCCATGAGCCTGGAACTCGCCGGTGCGCCCGTGCTCGCCGCAGAGGCCCGGGCACTGATTCGCGGTCGGGCACAGATGGTAGGGGCCATCGCGTCGGTGTCCATCGTGGCGATACTGTGGTTCGTGTATCGCCGCGCGTCCGCACTCATGTACATCGCGATCCCCGGTGTCGCGGCAATTGCCGCCGCAGCCCAGCTGACGGACTGGGTGTTCGGTGCGATCCACGGCATCACCCTTGCGTTTGGCGCAACGATACTCGGTATAGTCGCAGACTATCCCATTCACGCCATGTCGCACGGAAGCGGTTCCCGCCTGGCTCCCACCTTGCTGCTGGGAGCGCTGACCACCGCCGGTGCCTACGGTGTGGCCTTTACCGCAACCGGTATCCCGGCGCTGGATCAGCTGGGCGTGTTCGCTGTGGCGGGGGTACTGAGCGGTATCGCGATGACGTTATGGATGTGGCATGCGATGCCACCGGCCACTCCCCGAATGATCACCTTGCCTCGGCTGCGCCCGGCGGCCGCATGGGTCGCGCTGGTGGTCGTTTTTGCTGGGCTCACCCTGCTCTGGCTGACGGAAGACGTGCGGTGGGCAAGCCGTTTGAGTGCCTTGAGTCCGATTCCCCCCGAGACGGTGGCGCGACATAATGAAATACGAGCCGCCCTCGGGCTTGACCCACCCCGCCACGTGCTGGCCATCCCCGCCGCAACTCCGGAGCAGGCCCTCTCTGCCGCCCACGAGACGGCGAGCCAGATGCGAGCTGCAGGGTGTGCCATCCGCGCCGCCAGTGACATCCTTCCGCCGGCCGAGATCCAGCGCCGGCGGCAGCAGGCCCTGCCTGATGAGGTCACGCTGAGGGCGCGGATGGAGCAGGGCGCCGAACAGATGGGGCTGGCCCTGCGGATCGACGCGTTCGAACCCTTCCTCTCTGCAGTGGAAGCTGCCCGCCGCCTGCCCCCGCTGACGCCCCGGATGCTGGCCGGAACGGTTGCCGGGCGTATATTGGGGAGCATGCTGTTCCCGGTGGCGGGCAGATGGGTGGCGCTGGTGTTTGTTGCCAACCCGGAGTGTCTTGGTCCATCATCGACCACCGAAACGGGGGTGGAGGCAGTAGCACTGGATCTGGACGCCGAGATGGCGGCTCTGGGGATGCGCCTGGGGAATGTGGCACTGGAGCGCCTGGCCGCGGGCATGGTTTTGATTGTCAGCATATGTCTCCTGGTGGTGCGCCCATGGAGGCGGTGCGGTGTGGTACTATTGGCATTGCCACTGGCCGTTGCCGGCGCCATCGGGTTCCAGCTGGTGCTCGGCTCGCCGCTGTCGATGATCCATTTTCTGGGCCTTCTCGTGGTCGCCGGCCTGGTTCTGGACTATGCCCTCATCCTCGGCCGTTATACCGGCTGTGAAGGAGAGTGGGATCGTGCGTGTCACGGGGTACTGGTTGGTGGAACAACGACCCTGGTGACATTTCTCCTGCTGGCGTCGACCGGATTGCCGGTGCTGGTGGCCCTGGGGACCACCGTCGCCAGTGGAGTCGGCATTGGCGCTGTCATGGCGTGGCTGGCAGTGGCCGCCCTGATACCGGACAGGAGAACAGCATCATCCAGATGACGCCGGTCTGCATTACTGCTGCCACCATGGTGACGGCCGTTGGCGCGGGTCTGGACGCCCATGCGGATGCGTTGCGCCGCAAACGGTCGGGCCTGGTGCCGTGCGATCTTCCCGGAGTTGACATTGACACCTGGATCGGGCGGGTAGAGGGAGTGGACGCCGTGCACCTGGACGGATCATTGTCCGCCTATGAGTGCCGGAACCATCGCCTGGCGCTGCTCGGACTCGAGCACGAGGGGTTTTCAGATCGGGTCAGGGCGGCAGCCGCGCGTCATGGCAAGGACAGGGTCGGCGTCTTCATGGGTACCAGCACCTCCGGAATCGCAGAGACGGAACGGGCCTATGCAGAGAGCCACGGGGGGGCGCTCCCGGACTGGTTCGATTTCCGCCGGACCCAAAGTATCCACGCGCTGGGAGAGTTTGTTCGCGAACGCTTCAACCTCTCCGGGGTGGGTCATACCGTCTCCACTGCCTGTTCGTCTTCCGCAAAGGCGGTTGTCGCAGCCCTCAGACACCTGGCGTATGGCTTGTGTGACAGTGCCCTCGTGGGTGGAGTGGACAGCCTGTGCCTGACGACCCTCTACGGTTTCCACTCCCTGGAACTGACCTCCCCCGAGCCGTGCCGGCCCTTCGATGCCGGACGCCGGGGGATCAGCATCGGTGAAGCCGCCGGCTTTGTCCTGCTGGAACGTGGAAACGATGCGGGTGAATACCTGATCACCGGATGGGGTGAGAGCAGCGACGGGCATCACATGTCCACCCCCCATCCGGAAGGTGTGGGTGCGGCGTTGGCGATGCGCCAGGCCTTGTCGTCCTCCGGTTTGGCGGCAACGGACATCGACTACGTGAATCTCCACGGGACGGGGACACTGAGCAACGATCGGGCTGAAGACAGAGCCATCCGGGCCGTGTTCGGAAACGGGGTGCCTTGTGCGGGAACCAAGGGATATACCGGGCACACGTTGGGGGCTGCGGGTATCGTCGAGCTGATATTGTCCATGTTGTCTCTTCGAGAAGGCCTGGTCCCGGGCACCTGCCAGACCCGCCGCCAGGATCCGGATCTGGGCGTGCACCTTTGCCTGGACCCGGAGCCTCGTCCGGTGCGCCATGTCTTGAGCAATTCGTTTGGCTTTGGGGGCTCCAACTGCAGTTTGGTGATCTCGCGCCAGTGACTTTGCGATTCCACTTGTTGTCCCTGGCCTTCCGGGCCCCGGGATTGGCCGATTGGGAGCGTGCCAGGCCGGTTCTGGCGGGGGACATGGCCTGGGTGCCGGACGAAGTCCTCCCGTCACCGCCGTCAATGCTGCCGGCAGCGGAGCGCCGCCGGACCGGCCCGTTCATCCGCCTGGCGCTGGAGACAGCGGCCGCCGCTGCCCGGGAGTGGGGCGGAGATGCCGAGGATCTGCCCGTGGTATTCGCGTGTTACGGTGGGGATCTCGAGGTCGTGCACAGCATCTGCCACGCCCTGTCCTTGCCGGACCGACCGGTTTCTCCGGTGAAGTTCCACAACTCTGTTCACAACGCTGTTGTCGGGTACTGGGCGATAGGGATGAAATCCCGGCAGCCTGCCACTGCGATCTCCGCCGGTCCGCACGGATTTGTCAACGGACTGGTTGAAGCCGCACTCCAGGCGTTGGATTCAGACAGGCCCGTAATGTATCTGTGTGCCGAATACCCTGCCCCGGAACCTCTTGCAGGGCATGCTGACCACGGTGGTGCCGCGGCATTCGCTATGATCCTGGCCACCTCTGCCGGACGTCCCATCATGCTGGAGGAGGTGGATGAAACGCACCGGTTGACGCCGGTGCCTCCGGGACTTCAGGATCTTGCCCGGCTCAATGCCGTCACGCATGCTGTTCCCCTGTTGAGGGCGCTTGCATCTCCGGAGCCGGCAGAGATTGTCATGCAGGCGGATTCGGGCGTCCGCTGGCGGTTCAAGGTGGGTGATAGATGATGCGGGAAGAACTGATGCGCCTGATTCCTCACGCCGGCGCCATGTGCCTGCTGGAGCGCGCGGAGCGATGGACGCCGGAGTACATCCGATGCTGGAGTCGGACCCACCATGATGCAGGCCACCCGTTGCGCAGACAAGGGAAGGTGCATGCCATCCATGCCGTGGAATATGGTGCTCAGGCCGCTGCGTTGCACGGCGCCTTGCTGGAGGATGGTGACGGCGAGAGCCCTTCCGGCGCATTGCTGGTGGCGGTGCGAAAGGTCCGGTTATACCAGGCGTATCTGGATGCCGTTGACGGCGATCTCCTCGTCGAGGCGTGGCGGGAGCAGGGCGATTCGGCAGGGATGTCATACCGGTTCAGTGTGAGTGGGGGCGACACCGTGGTTGCAGAAGGCCGATTGCTCGTGGCAGGGGGCCGGGATGAAGAATGAATCAGCGAGCCGCGTCGCACTCGTCACCGGCGGCTCCGGGGGCATCGGTCGTGCCATTTGCCTGCGCCTGGCACGGGACGGATTTCACGTCTACGTCCATGCACATTCCAATCCGGACCGTGCAGCCGCCGTATGTAAGGAGATCACCGGTGCCGGCGGTCGGGCCGATGTAATCACGTTCGATGTAACGGATCACGATGCGGTGACAGCGGCCCTGACACCACTGGTGGAAGAGAGGCCGATCCAAGTGCTGGTCAACAATGCCGGGATTCACGATGATGCGGTGCTGGCGGGCATGTCCCTGGCACAATGGGAGCGCGTCGTTGAGACAACCCTCGACGGATTTTTCAATGTCACCAGGGCCGTACTCTTGCACATGATCCGCACGCGATGGGGCCGAATCATCAATGTCTCATCGGTATCCGGTGTCATCGGCAATCGCGGCCAGGTCAACTATTCGGCAGCCAAGGCGGGTTTGATCGGCGCCACGAGGTCGCTGGCTGTCGAGGTGGCGTCGCGGGGGATCACCGTCAATGCGATTGCTCCCGGCATCATCGACACCACCATGGCCGGCGATCTCCTGTCTCCGGAGCATGTCAAGAAGGTGGTGCCCATGGGCCGGCCGGGACGGCCGGAAGAAGTTGCTGCGGTTGTCGGGTTTCTGGCGTCGGAGGAAGCGGGCTATGTCTCCGGTCAGGTCATCGGCATAAACGGCGCCATGATTTGAGTTCACCAGTACGACACGAACCACCCGAATGCTGGCAAGAGTCGTCCCGGGACCGGCCTGCCGGAGTTCCCAGGCGTCGGGGCTGCCTCAGGTGATCCGCCGTAACAGGCGACTGCTGCGCAGTAGCCGGGCCACGGTGCGGCCGGTGAGGTACCAGTGAACGTAGAATCCCTCCAATACCGCTCTTCCCGCCAGTGAAGGTGACCATCGCCATCGGTCTTCGGCAGCACACAGCTCGTGGCGCAGTGCCAGGCCGGAGGCCAGGAGGTGGAGGCGGTACAGGTGGTAACGACTGGAAACGATGGTTACGCGACAGGGCCCGACCATGGTCCGCAGCCTGCGGAGGTTGTCCAGCGTGTGGGTGGATTCTTCTTCGAGCCTGATGTCCGCCTTGTGGACTCCTCTGGCCGCGAGCCATTCCTGGCCCAGCCTGGCCTCGGTGACTTGGGCTCCGGGACGCGCTCCTCCAACCAGGAAAATTCGGATACCCGGCCTCCACAGGATCAGGGCGCGCCGGAGTCGGCGTGAAAACGTGCCGGACACCAGGCCGTGCGGGCTGTTGAAGCCCATCACGGCAAGTGTATCCGTGGTGGCTGAGACCGGTGCACGCCGTCCCGTGGCAATCACCAGCCCGGTGCTGATGCCCAGAGTCAGGCCCGCCCCAAGCACCATGACGAGGCAGGAAACGAGCAGCATCAGAATGCCATCCATGTCGAGACCGCGCCGGCGCAGGGTCTCGATGCGGGGTGAGATGAAGGCCTTCCAGAACCCTTGTGGATGGAGTCCGCGGCGCAACAGTGCTCCTGCGACCATACGGGTGATGCGCAGGCTGTCCACGAGGGGGCGGTAATGACTGGGACGGCCCTGAGGAGGATAAACCGCCTGGATGGGGACCCCCCGGACGGGAATGCCCGCGTGCGCCGCGCGGATCAGGATGGCGCTTTCGAAGACAAAACCATCGGCCCGAGTCGGCCTGGGTCCAAGCCGCTTCAGCAGATCCGAAGGATACAGGCGAAACCCCGTTTGGGTATCGCGCAGGCGCAGGCCTGCGGCCCATGAGATCCAGAAATCGGCAAAGCGCTGTGCCCGCCGCCGCCCCGGGGGTATCGATTCCATCGACTTGACCCGGGTGGCGAGTACCAGCGCTGCAGGTGGTTCACCGGCCACCTCCAGCATGCGCGGGATATCCTCCGGCGCGTGCTGGCCGTCACCGTCCAGGGTGACGGCGAAACCGCCCCGGCGGGCCACCTCCTGCAGGCCATCCCAGAGGCTTGCGCCCTTGCCCTCGTTGCACGCATGCCGCAGGACGCGGGCCCCGGCCGCCTCCGCCAGCTCGGGAGTGCCATCCTGCGACCCGTCGTCGACCACGAGCACATCGGGCGCCACGGCGCGTGCCCGCCGGACCACGTCGGCGATGGTGGCCGCTTCATTGTACGCGGGGATGACGACAGTGAAAGGTTGCCGGTTGCCGGACATGATCTGGCCAAGCGGACCGTGGGGTAGACAGCCGCCCAACGACCTGCTAGAAAACCCCCTTGGGGAAAACGAGCCCTGATGACACCGGAGTACCGGATCCGCGTTCAACCAAGGAGAGAGCATATCATGTCTTTACGCAGATTGTGGGTGCTGTTCATTCTGGTCCTGGCGCTGGGCATGGTGGGGTGCCGCACTGCGCCGGTCTTCAACGTGACCGATGCCCCGACGATGGTGACGGGCAAGAACGTCCGGCTTGGCGACATCGAGAAGGCCATCATGCGCGCCGGCGGCACGCTGGGATGGCGCATGAAGAAGGTCAAGCCCGGCCACATCATCGGGACGCTCTACATTCGCAAGCACATGGCCAAGGTGGACATCAAGTATTCCACCAAGGCCTACAGCATCACCTATCGGGACAGTGAGAACCTGAAGTACGACGGGAGCAGCATCCATTCCAATTACAACGGGTGGGTGCAAAACCTGGACCGGGCCATCCGGCGCGAACTGGCCGACCTGTAGCTGCCGTGGGGCGGCCGTCGTGCCGCCCGATGTCGCGCCGCGGCAGGACGGAAATGACCGGCGCCCGCCCGCGGGCCGGGGGTGACAATGGCAGCCGCCTGGCTGGCCGATCTGGTTCTCCTGCTGCACTTCGCATACGTGCTGTTCGTGGCGCTGGGCGGCCTCCTGGTGGCCCGCTGGCCGCGCCTGGCCTGGCTGCACGTGCCGGCCTTCCTCTGGGGTGCGCTGGTCAACCTCGTGGGCTGGGTCTGCCCGCTGACACCGTGGGAGCAGCGGCTGCGCCGGGCCGCCGGCGAGGCGGGCTACGAGGGCGGCTTCGTGGAGCACTACCTCGCCCCCCTGATCTATCCCCAGGCCCCCGGCGACCTGCCCCTGGGCCTGCTGCTGGGGACCGGGGTGCTGGTGCTCAACGGGCTGGTTTACGGCTGGCTGCTCCGGCGCCGCCGGTTCAAAAAGA
>Ga0256830_1002711_pt1 | contig 11464 bp, 10 predicted proteins | sample 128326metaG_FD_190537 | JGI IMG/M metagenome (GOLD analysis project Ga0256830, IMG submission 190537) | Hydrothermal vent microbial communities from Lau Basin, Pacific Ocean - 128-326 | ecosystem: Environmental > Aquatic > Marine > Hydrothermal vents | place: Pacific Ocean: Lau Basin | collected...
GGCGTTCGGCGAGTTCGAGATCCTCCATCTCGAGGAACACGACGACGTGATAGAGGAAGGGAGCGGCCATTCCGGCCTCTCCGCCCTCATCGACCTCGTCGCGAGAAAACCCGCGTCGCCGTCGGGCTAGCCCCCGCCCGGCCCGGCCTCGGCCGCCTTCTCGGGATAGAGGCCGAGAAGCCCGTCGCGCGACGCCGGGCAGACGCCGCGCTCGGTGACGAGCCCGGTGACCAGCCGCGCCGGCGTCACGTCGAAGGCGTAGTTGGCCACCGGCGCGCCCTCGGGCGTTACAAGGACGGTGACGATCGAGCCGTCCTCAGCGCGGCCGCGGACGTGCGAGACCTCGCTCCCGTCCCGTTCCTCGATGGGGATCTCGGCGATCCCGTCGTCGAGGCTCCAGTCGATCGTGCTGTGGGGCAGGGCGACGTAGAAGGGAACGCCGTTGTCGCGCGCCGCCAGCGCCTTGAGATAGGTGCCGATCTTGTTGCAGACGTCGCCCGCGGCCGTCGTGCGATCGGTGCCGACGATGCAGAGATCGACCAGCCCGTGCTGCATCAGGTGGCCGCCGGCATTGTCGGCGACGACCGTGTGGGGCACGCCGTGGCGGCCGAGCTCCCAGGCCGTCAGGGCCGCGCCCTGATTGCGGGGCCGGGTCTCGTCGACCCAGACATGCACGGGAACGCCGGCGTCGTGGGCCTTGTAGACGGGGGCGAGGGCGGTTCCCCAATCGACCGTGGCCAGCCAGCCGGCGTTGCAGTGGGTGAGGACGTTGACCGGACGCTCCTGCCCGGCCTTCTCCCAGGCGGCGCGGATCAGGGCGGCGCCGTGATCGCCGATGGCGCTGCAGGTCGCGACGTCGTCGTCGCAGATCGCCGCCGCCCGTTCGTAGGAGGCGGCGAGGCGCTCGCCCCGGGGCCGGTCCCGCAGCGCGGCGCGCATCTCGTCGAGGGCCCAGCGCAGGTTGACCGCCGTGGGCCGGGTCGCGAGCAGGGCGTCCGCGGCGCGGTCGATCGCGGCGTCCGAGGCGTCCTCGCGGAGTGCGAGGCAGAGCCCGTAGGCGGCGGTGGCCCCGATCAGCGGCGCGCCGCGCACCAGCATGTCGCGGATCGCGCGGGCGGCGTCGTCGAGCCCGGTCAGGCGGGCGACGCGGAACTCGTGGGGCAGGCGCGTCTGGTCGATGACGTCGACCGATCGGCCGTCGTCGGCGAGCCAGATCGTGCGGTAGTGGACGCCGTCGACATTCACGCTGCCGGTCTCCCCTCGAAACGCGCCGCGATACCGTAGCTTCGCGCCTCCGAGCCCGCAACGGCGCCGAAAAAGGTGTCAGACACCTTTTTTCGTGCGCTTGCCGAGGGGCCGGGGCGACGTCTATCATCGCAAGAAAAACCTGGGACCGGCGCAGCCACGGGGAGGGGCACGCATGCAACAGAGCCGCGAAGAGCTGCTGACGGCTTATCGCACGATGAAGACCATCCGCGAGTTCGAGGAGCGGGTGCACACCGAGTTCGCGGCCGGCGACATACCGGGGTTCGTCCACCTCTACGCCGGCGAGGAGGCGTGCGCGGTCGGCGTCTGCGGCAACCTCGACGAAGGCGACGTCATCGCCAGCACCCACCGCGGCCACGGCCACTGCATCGCCAAGGGCTGCGACGTGCGCGGCATGATGATGGAGGTGTACGGCAGGAAGGACGGTCTGTGCGGCGGCAAGGGCGGGTCGATGCACATCGCCGACCTTTCCAGGGGGATGCTGGGGGCGAACGGCATCGTCGGCGGCGGTCCGCCCCTGATCTGCGGCGCCGCGCTGACGGCCAAGACGCTCGGCACCGGCAAGGTCGCGGTGGCCTTCGTCGGCGACGGCGGCTCAAACCAGGGCACGACCTTCGAGAGCATGAACCTCGCCTCCGTGTGGCGGCTGCCGGCGATCTTCGTGTTCGAGAACAACGGCTATGCCGAGACCACGTCGAGTGGCTGGTCGGTGTCGTCGGGCGACATCGCCAAACGGGCCGAGGCCTTCGGCATGCCGGGCGCGATCGTCGACGGCCACGACTACTTCGCGGTCCACGAGGTCGCCGCCGAGGCCGTGGCGCGGGCCCGCGACGGGGGCGGCCCTACCCTGATCGAGGCCAAGCTCAACCGCTATTACGGGCACTTCGAGGGCGACGCCCAGACCTATCGGGCCGCGAACGAGGTCGAGGACTTGCGACGGACCGTCGACTGCCTCGACCGGTTCGCGGAGCGGGTCGTCTCCGCCGGCCTGATCGAGGCGTCCCAGCTCGAGGAGATCGACCGCGAGGTCCTCGATCTCATCGACGACGCGGTCCGCGAGGCCAAGTCGGCGCCGCCGCCGGCGGCCGAGGATCTGTTGACCGACGTCTACCTTTCCTACTGACGGCGGGGGCCGAGCCATGTCCAGAAAGACCTTTCAGCAATGCATCAACGAGGCGTTGGCCCAGGAGATGCGCCGCGATCCGCGCGTCGTCATCATGGGCGAGGACATCGCCGGCGGGATCGGCAGCCCGGGCGAGCGCGACGCCTGGGGCGGTCCGCTCGGGGTGACCAAGGGGCTGTTTCCCGAGTTCGGCGAGAGCCGCGTCCTCGACACGCCGATCAGCGAATCGGCCTTCGTCGGCGCCGCCGTCGGGGCCGCGGCGACGGGGCTGCGGCCGGTGGCCGAGCTGATGTTCGTCGACTTCATGGGCGTCTGCTTCGATCAGATCTTCAACCAGGCCGCCAAGTTCCGCTACATGTTCGGGGGCAAGGCGACGACCCCCGTGGTAATCCGCACCATGATCGGCGCGGGCTTTCGGGCGGCGGCCCAGCACTCGCAGTGCCTCTATCCGGTGTTCACCCACATTCCGGGCCTCAAATGCGTGATCCCGTCCTCGCCCTACGACGCCAAGGGCCTGCTCGCGGCCGCGATCCGCGACGACGATCCGGTCGTGTTCTTCGAGCACAAGCTCCTCTACGGCCTCGAGGAGGATGTCCCCGACGAGCCCTATGCAATACCCTTGGGCGAGGCGAACGTCGTTCGCGAGGGCGCCGACGTGACCATCGTCGCGATCGCGCGCATGGTCCACGTCGCCGCCGAGGCGGCCGAGACCTTGGCGAAGGACGGGATCGGCTGCGAGATCGTCGATCCGCGGACGACCTCGCCGCTGGACGACGAGACCATCCTCGAAAGCGTCGAGAAGACCGGCCGTTTGGTCGTGGTCGACGAGGCCTCGCCCCGCTGCAACATGGCCACCGACATCTCGGCGCTGGTCGCCGAGCGGGCGTTCGCGGCCCTGAAGGCGCCGATCCGTATGGTTTCGCCGCCGCACACGCCGGTGCCGTTCGCGGCCGAGCTCGAGGACCTCTACGTCCCCGACGCGGCCCGCGTCGCGGACGCGGTTCGTCGGACGCTCGACTAGGGGCGGCCATGAGCGGGGCCGAAATCCATGCCCTGATCATGCCCAAATGGGGCCTGTCGATGACCGAGGGTACGGTCGTCGATTGGCTGGTCGGCGAAGGCGCGGAGGTGACGCCGCGCGACGAGGTGGTCGAGATCGAGACCACCAAGATCACCAACGTGATCGAGGCCCCGGCCGCCGGCGTGCTGCGCCGCCGCGTCGCCGGCGCGGGCGAGACCCTGCCGGTGGGGGCGCTGCTCGCCGTCGTCGCGGACGCCTCGGTGCCCGACGACGCCATCGACGCCTTCATCGCCGACCATGACGCGGCGGAGGCCCTTGCCGCCGACGAGGCCGAGGCGACGCCGGCCGAGCCCACCATGGTCGAGGTCGGCGGCCGGCGGCTCCGCTATCTCGCCGCCGGCCAGGGGGACAGCCTGCCGCTCCTCCTCCTGCACGGCTTCGGCGGCGACCTCAATGGGTGGATGTTCAATCAGCCCGCGTTGGCGGCCGGGCGGCCCACCTATGCTCTCGATCTCCCGGGCCACGGCGGTTCGTCGAAAGAGGTGGGCGAGGGCTCGCTCGCGGCCTTCGCCGAGGCGGTCGTCGGTTTCGCCGACGCCCTGAACCTCGCCAGGACGCATCTGGTCGGTCATTCGCTCGGCGGCGCCGTCGCGCTGGAAGCGGCGCTGTCCGCGCCCGGGCGCGTCGCCTCTCTGACCCTGATCGCGAGCGCCGGACTCGGCTCCGAGATCGACGGCGACTATATCGAGGGATTTGTCGCCGCGACCCGGCGCAAGACGATCAAGCCCTTTCTCGAGCGCCTGTTTGCCGACGCCTCGCTCGTGACCCGGGATCTCGTCGACGACGTGCTGAAGTACAAGCGCCTCGACGGGGTCGACGCCGCCCTTCGGACCGTCGCCGACGCCGTCTTTCCGGGCGGTCGCCAGGCCACGGTGTTGCGCGACCGGCTCTCTGGGCTCGCCATGCCGGTCCAGGTCATCTGGGGGGCCGAGGACCGGATCGTCCCCGCCGCCCACGCCGCCGGGCTCGACGCGAACGCGGCCGTCCATGTCGTCGCGGGCGCCGGCCACATGGTGCACATGGAGGCGGCCGGCGAGGTCAACCGTCTGATCGAGGCGTTTGTGCGAGGCGTCGGATAGCCCGGTCAGCGTTTCGCTTCGTGCGCCGGCAGGTCGAGCGCATAGCCGCTACCGCGAACGGTCCGGATCGGGTCCGCGGAGCCTCCCGCGTTCAACGCCCGCCGCAGCCGCCGGATGTGCACGTCCACGGTGCGGTAGTCGATGTCGGCGTCGCGGCCCCAGACAAGGTCGAGAAGGCGCTCCCGCGTAAAGACCCGCCCCGGGCGCTCCAGCAGCACGCGAAGTATCCGAAACTCGGTCGGCCCCAGGTGAACGGGGCTGCCGTCGCGCCACACGCGATGGGCGGCGACGTCCATCTCGATGCCTCCATAGCTGAGGCATTCCTTCAACGCCTCGGGTCTCACGCGGCGGAGGACGGCGCGCACCCGGGCCATCATCTCGCTCGGGGAGTAGGGCTTCACCATGTAGTCGTCGGCGCCGCAGTCGAGGCCGCGCACTACGTCCCCCTCTTCTCCCCGGGCGGTGAGCATGATGACGGGCGTGTGCTTGGTTTCCTCGCGCCGGCGCAGACGGCGGCAGACCTCGATGCCCGAAAGCTCGGGCAGCATCCAATCGAGAATGACCACGTCCGGGGGTTCCTCGGCCGCCAGCAGCAGCGCCTCCTCGCCGTCGCCCGCCACGGCCACGCGAAAGCCCGCCTTCTCGAGGTTGTAGCGCAGGATCTCGACCTGCGGCGGCTCGTCCTCGACGACCAGGACGAGAGGCGCGATGGAGGGTTCCATCGACACGGTGCGGGGCGGCGGCTCAGGCCGTGTCGGCATCGGGTGCCGAGACGACGGTGAAGCTCGAGCGATCGTCCTTGCGGCGGTGGTCCCCGGGACGCTCGCCGCCGACCATGAAATGGACGTGCTCGGCGATGTTCGTCGCGTGATCGCCGATCCGCTCGACGTTCTTGGCCACGAACAGGAGGTGGGTGCAGGCGGTGATGTTTCGGGGATCCTCCATCATGTATGTCAGGAGCTCGCGGAACAGGCTGGTGTGAAGCTGATCGACCTCTTCGTCCCGTGCTCGCACGTCGTCCGCCTTGCCCATGTCGCGCGCGACATAGGCGTCGAGCACGTTCTTGATCATGCCCTGAACCAGCCGCCCCATGCGAGTCAGGGAATGGGCCATGCCCTCGATCTCGGGGCCCTGGGCCAACGCCGTCGTCCGCTTGGCGACGTTCTTCGCGTAGTCGCCGATCCGTTCGAGATCGCTCGCGATCTTGAGGGCGGCGAGAACGACCCGGAGGTCGTCGGCCACGGGTTGGCGCAGGGCGAGGAGACGGATCGCGAACGCGTCGACCCGGGCCTCGAGCTCGTCCACGCGGGCGTCGTTCCGGACGACCTCGTGGGCGGCCTTGGCGTCCCGCCTGACCAGAGCCGAGATCGCGTCGGCGAGCTGTGCCTCGGCGAGCCCGCCCATCTCGGCGATGATCTTGTCGAGCAGTCCGAGTTCCTCGTCGAACGCCTTGACGATGTGCTCCGTTTCCATGACCCGCCCCGTTCCGAACTCCTATCCGAATCGCCCGGTGATGTACGCTTCGGTCCGCGATTCCCTCGGGTTGGTGAATATCTGCTCGGTGTCGCCCTCCTCGACCAGGACGCCGAGGTGAAAGAACGCCGTCCTTTGCGAAACGCGCGCCGCCTGCTGCATCGAGTGAGTGACGACGACGATCGTGAAATGCGTCCTCAGCTCGTCGATCAGCTCCTCGATGCGGGCCGTGGCGACGGGGTCGAGCGCCGAACAGGGCTCGTCCATCAGCACGAGCTCGGGCTCGACCGCGATCGCGCGGGCGATGCAGAGCCGTTGCTGCTGCCCGCCCGAGAGACTCGTGCCCGGAGCCCCGAGGCGGTCGTGCACCTCGTTCCACAGGCCGGCGCGTTCGAGGCTGCGCCGGACGATCGCGTCGAGCTCGTCGCGGCTTTCGGCGAGGCCGTGGATGCGTGGTCCGTAGGCGACATTGTCATAGACCGACTTCGGAAACGGGTTGGGTTTCTGGAAGACCATGCCGACCCGGGCCCGCAGCTCGACGACGTCGATCTCGGGACCGAGAATGCCGACGCCGTCGATCGTGATGTCACCCGTCACGCGGCAGCCCTCGATCACGTCGTTCATGCGGTTGAGGCATCGCAGGAACGTCGACTTGCCGCAGCCCGACGGGCCGATGAGGGCGGTGACCCGGTTCTCGGGGATGTCGAGGTCGACGCCGAAGAGCGCCTGCTTGTCGCCGTAGAAGACGTCGACGTTGCGGGCGCGGGCCTTGATGGCGGGTGGCGGCGCCGCGTCCGCGACGGCTCCCGGGGTCGGCTCCCCCGCTCCGACGGTTTCGATCGCTAGCCTCATCGGTTCCCGTCCTACCATCGCCGTTCGAACTTACGTCGCAGCAGGACCGCCGTCAGGTTCATGGCGATGAGAAACACCAGCAGCACGATGATCGCGGCGGCGGTCCGCTCCTCGAATGCCCGTTCCGGGCTGTCGGCCCAAAGGAATATCTGGACCGGCAGGGCCGACGCGGCGTCGACTATGCTTCTCGGGATGTCGACGACGAACGCCACCATGCCGATCATCAACAGCGGCGCGGTATCGCCGAGCGCCCGGGCCATGCCCACGATGGCGCCGGTCAGGATTCCCGGCATCGCGAGCGGCAGGGTGTGATGAAGGACCGTCTGCACGGGGCTCGCGCCGATCGCCAGCGCCGCCTCGCGCACCGATGGCGGTACCGCCTTCAGCGCCGAACGCGCGGCGATGATGATCGTCGGCAGAGTCATCAGGGCCAGCACCATGCCTCCGACCAGGGGCGCCGAGCGCGGAAGGCCGAACAGGTTGAGAAACACGGCGAGGCCGAGCAGGCCGAAGATGATGGACGGAACCGCGGCGAGGTTGTTTATGTTGACCTCGATGAGATCGGTCCAGCGTGTCCTGGGGGCGAACTCCTCGAGATAGATCGCCGCCATCACGCCGATCGGAAAGGCGAGCGCCAGACAGACGAGCATGGAAAAGAGCGAGCCCACGAGCGCCGCGAGGATGCCGGCGAGCTCGGGCTCCCTCGAATCGCCGTTCGCGAAGAATCGCACGTTGAACCGGGTCTCGAGACGGTCGTTCGCCCGCAGCGTCTCGATCCAGCCGAGCTCTCTGTCCCCGACCCGCCGGTCGGATGCCGGCAGGTCGGTGCGGGCCCGCCCCTTGACGACCATGTCCACGTCGTCGGACGCCGGCAGCCACACCGATCGCGTCGTGCCGATCACGCCGGGATCGCCAAGGACCAGGTCGCGGAGCTCGAGCCCAGCCCCCGAGCTCACCAAGCCGTAGAGCCGGCGCCGTTCGCTCCGCGATCTCACGTCCGGGAACATCGCTCTCAGGCTCTTCTTGACGAGCGCCTGATAATCGCCCCGGCCGAGCGCCGCCTGGCCGCGATCCGTTCCGAGCCCGATCGTGTCCGCGTCGAACACGATATCCAACCTGATCTCGGTTTGGACGAAGGCGGTGGAGCCCTGGAGGCCGACGGTGACGAGGAGGACGGCGAGGAAGAGAAGGGCCGCCGACACCGCCGCGACGCCGAGCATACGAAACCGCCGTTCGGCCCGGTATCGGCGCCCGAGGCGCCGGGCGATGCGGGCGCGGCGTTCGGCCCGTGCCGGGGTCGCGTCGGGATTACGCATAGCGTTCCCGGTAGCGCTTCACGACGCGAAGCGCGATGACGTTGAGGCTCAGCGTGGCGACGAAGAGGAGGAGACCGAGGGCGAACGCGGCGAGGGTCTTGGGGCTGTCGAATTCCTGATCGCCGGTCAGCAGGGCGACGATCTGGACGGTCACCGTGGTCACCGCCTGCAAGGGATTGGCCGTGAGGTTGGCGGCCATGCCGGCGGCCATGACCACGATCATCGTTTCGCCAATGGCCCGCGACGCGGCGAGAAGAAGGCTTCCGACGATTCCGGGAAGGGCGGCCGGGAGGACGACCTTGACGATGGTCTCGGACCGGGTCGCGCCGAGAGCGAGCGAGCCGTCCCTGAGCTCCTGGGGCACGGCGGTCATGACGTCGTCGCTGAGCGACGAGACCAGCGGCACGATCATCACGCCGATCACGAGGCCGGCGGCCAGGGCGCTCTCGGAGCTGACCTCGAGTCCGAGAAGGCCCCCGCCGTCGCGCAGCGCCGGGGCGACGACGATGGCGGCGAAGAATCCGTAAACCACGGTCGGAACGCCGGCGAGGATTTCGAGACTCGGCTTGACGACTGCGCGCGCGCGACGGTCCGCGTACTCGGCGAGCCAGATCGCCGACATCAGCCCGAGGGGGGCCGCCACCAGCATGGCGATCAGGCTGATCAGAACCGTCCCCGCGAGGAGCGGCACCGCCCCGAAGGCACCCGAGGAGGCGACCTGGTCGGCGCGAATCGCTATCTGCGGGCTCCACTCGAGACCGAAGAGAAAATCCACCAGCGGAACGGCCCGGAAGAAGCGGAACGCCTCGAAGAAAAGCGACAGCACGATCCCGGCGGTCGTGAAGATCGCCACCAGCGAGGCCGCGATCAGGACGGCGAGAATCGTTCGCTCGATCGGGACGCGCGCGCTTCGGTAGATGCGGCCGAAAAAGAATCCATCAGCCGCCCGCCGGCGAAAGGCGGCGACGGCCAAGGCGAGGGCGATCCCGGCGGTCAGCGGTGCGGCCAATCCAAGCACGATTCACGCTTTCCCAAGGACCCGGGGGAGGCGGCCGACAAAGACCTCGAACCGCCTCCGACCGCGGGAGGTCCGCCTACATCGACAGGGGCGTGAGGGCGGCGGCTCTTCGCGCCCACGTCTTGAACTCTCCGGGCGGCATGGGGATCAGGCCCTTCTCGGCGAGGTAGCCCTCCTCGCCCGCGGCCCGCTTGCTCAGGAACTCGGCGACATACGCCTCGATACCCGGCACCAAACCGACATGCGCCTTCTTGACGTAGAAGAAAAGGGGCCGCGAGATCGGGTAGGAACCGTCGGCGATCTTCTCGAACTCGGGAAGGACGCCATCGACCTTGCTGCCCCGGATCCGGTCGGCATTCTGATCGAGGAAGCTGAACCCGAAAATGCCGAGCGCGGCGGGGTTGGCCTCCAGCTTCCGGACGATCAGGTTGTCGTTCTCACCCGCCTCGATGAAGGCGCCGTCCTCGCGGATCGTGTGGCAGATCGCCTTGTAGCGGTTCTTGTCCTTCTTCTTGAGGGCCTTGATCCAGCCGAACTGCTTGCAGCCGCCCTCCATGGCCAGCTCGACGAAGGCGTCGCGGGTGCCCGAAGTGGGGGGTGGTCCCAGCACCTCGATGCGGGTGGCGGGCAGGGCGGGATTCACGTCCTTCCAGGTCTTGTAGGGGTTCGGGATCAGGCTGCCGTCGTCGGCCGGAACCTGCTTGGCGAGCGCCAGGAACACGTCCCTGAGGCTGAGGTCGAGGGCCGCGGCCTCCTTCGAGTTCGCGAGCACGATTCCGTCGTAACCGATCTTGATCTCGACGACGTCGGTCACGCCGTTCTTCCTGCAGGCCGCGATCTCCGACTTCTTGATGCGCCGCGAGGCGTTGCTGATGTCGGGAAAGCGCTCTCCGACGCCGCCGCAGAACAGCTTGAATCCGCCGCCCGAGCCGGTGCTCTCGACGATGGGCGTGCGGTAGTCGGTGGTCTTGCCGAACTGCTCGGCGACGGCGGTGGCGAACGGAAAGACCGTCGACGAGCCGACGATGCGAATCTGGTCCCGCGCCTCGGCCGCGCTCGCGAAGGCGAGGGCCGCGAAGGCCGCAAGTGTAGCCGTCTTTCGAATCATGGGAAGCTCTCCCCTCTATGATGAGTTCGCTGCCGGGGGATGTCCCGGCGGCGCGGCCACTCTGGCGTCGGCGCGCTTCCGTTTTATGACCGTTGGATGACAGTTTCGTGACAGGCGGCGCCGGCGGCGCTCAGCCGGCGGCGGGCAGGTAGACCGTGAAGATCGCGCCCTCGCCGGGACGGCTCTCGATGGTAAGCCGTCCGCGGTGCCGGTTGACGATGTGCTTGACGATGGCGAGCCCGAGCCCGGTCCCGCCCATCGATCGCGAGCGCCCCTTGTCGACCCGGTAGAACCTCTCGGTGAGCCGCGGAAGGTGCTCGGCCGCGATGCCCTCGCCCTCGTTTCGGACCGCGATGGAGACGCCCTCGCCGCCGACGTCGGGGATGCGGTCGACGGCCTTGGCCACCACCACGACGGCCGTCCCCGGCTCGCCGTACTTCACCGCATTGTCGACGAGGTTGTGGATCACCTCGATGAGTTGGTCCGAATCGCCGGCGATCGGCGGCAGCGACTCGTCGGCCTCGATCACGATCGTCATGTCGCGCTGGCGGGCGCGGTCGCCGAGGGTCTCGGCGATCTGCCTGAGCAGCGCCGCCGGCGCCACCCGGCCCTCGGGCCGGAGGTGCTCGTTGGTCTCGACCTTGGAGAGCGACAAGAGATCCTCGATCAGCCGGACCATGCGCTTGGCTTCGTCGTCCATGATCGAGAGGAAATGGGTCCTCGCCTCGTCGTCGTCGCGGGCCGGGCCCTGAAGGGTCTCGATGAACCCGACCAGCGCGGTCAGCGGCGAGCGCAGCTCGTGGCTGACGTTCGCGACGAAGTCGGCGCGCATCTTTTCCGCCCCCTTGGCGAGCGTGACGTCGCGAAAGACGAGGAGAACCCGCGCCGCGCTGCCGGCGCCGTCGGGAAGGCGCTTCGCCAGGAGCTCGAAGATCAGGCCGACGGGGACGGGGAGCGATATCTCGACGGGCTCGGCGGGATCGTCGCCGGCGAGGGCCCTCGCCACCGCCTCCAGGGCCGCAGGGTGGCGTAGCGCCAGCGCGAGGTCGCGGCCCACGACGTCGCCCCCGAGCAGATCAGCGGCTGCCGAGTTGGCGGCGACGACGTGCCGGTCGCCGGCCAGCAGCAGGACCGGATCGGGAAGGCAG
>Ga0256830_1002712_pt1 | contig 11464 bp, 7 predicted proteins | sample 128326metaG_FD_190537 | JGI IMG/M metagenome (GOLD analysis project Ga0256830, IMG submission 190537) | Hydrothermal vent microbial communities from Lau Basin, Pacific Ocean - 128-326 | ecosystem: Environmental > Aquatic > Marine > Hydrothermal vents | place: Pacific Ocean: Lau Basin | collected...
CCCCGATCAATTGGCTGCTTATCAAAAGAGGTCCGTTTTTTTGATCAAAGAAAATTTTTTATGGGATAAAGTAGTTGCTTTGACTATAGAAGCGTTTCAAAAAATTATCATTCGCTGAGGAAAGGTCTGATGCATTAAGTACGAAATTTTCTCAATATCTATTCTAGTGAAACCGCTGGGGTGCAGGACAAATATGCAAATATCGTATCCATTCAAGAAAGTATAGCTGAGGGTGTAGGACAAAAGTGTATTTTTTTCCTTTGCGTCTTTGCGACTTAGCGTGAAACTTTACTTGGCTGCTTGCAAAGCCGCAAAGTCGCAAAGAAATTTTCGATAAATGACAAAGGTGTCCTACACCCATAGCTGATACTTCGATGCTGATTTTTTATGTTTAGGCGATTTGGGTTTTATGGCTTGATTATAGTAAACATAATTCATCATAGCCAACCAGCGTCTCTGTCAAAAAAACAGCCTCAAAAAACCTGGGTCTGTAACTTGGGTTAAATAGGCGAAATAACCCTTTGGGTCAAATGATGAGTACTGAGAAGCGGCAGGATTTTGTCTTGAATCTCCATTTGGAGGATGTCTAAAATACGTTTTTTTACGAAATGCTGATGTACAAGTAGGCCGATGGTTCGGGCCGGAACAGGTTTGTTAAACTGCCTGAGATTTTTTCTTTCCTCCTCAGAAAATTCAAGGGTAGATAAATAGGGTAAAAGCGTGATGCCATCGTTTCTTTTGATATACTTCAAGAGCGTATCTATGGTACCCGATTTATATTCCAACTGCCGATTGAGATTGTGACGCCTATGTAGTCCACAAATAGCTTCCACCTGTGTACGCAGGCAATGTCCCTCTTCAAGAAGCCATAAACGATGAAAATCAATCTCATTGATATCAAAGCGATCCCCCAAATGCCTAGAAGCCTTGTCGTAGAGCACAAAAGGCTCGTTGAAGAGAGGAATCTCTATCAATTGAGGATGCTGAAGCGGAATAGATACAATGCCCACATCCAACTCTCTCTGCGCTATTTTTTCTACGATTTTTTCTGTTGTAATCTCACTGATTTCGAACTGCATAGCTGGAAGCTTATCCATAAAATCATGGAGAAAATGAGGCAAAAGATAAGGAGAGAGCGTGGGGATTAGACCAATTTTAAATATGCCGCTAATTTCACCCTTCAAGTCTTTGACTACTTCCTTGAAGTTATGCACTTCCTTGGCCACGATCTTGAGTTGACGTATAATTTGCTCGCCTTCTTTGGTGATCGTAACGGGTTTTGTTTTTCGGTTAAAAACCTTGATACCAATTTCTCCCTCAAAACGACCAATCATAGTACTCAAGGTAGATTGGGTGATAAAACAACGCTCTGCAGCCTGTCCAAAGCTTTGCAACTCGCTTACAGCAATGATATATTCTATTTGTCGAAGATACATCTATATTGTCAATATTAAGATTGAAACTATCGTTTTTGTGAATCAATATTACTCCTTATCTTTGAATCATCCTAATGGAAATTGTCTAAACTTTTGAAACAAACCTTTCAGGACAAATTTTTTAATTTCATCTTTTTTTACCCAAAAAGCAGCTGATTATGGCAGAAAAGAAAAAAGTAAGAACCAATAGTGGTTGCCCGGTTTATCACTATGAAGACTCCCAGTCCGTAGGTCCAAGAGGTCCTTTGTTATTGCAGGACTTCTTTTTGCACGAAAAAATGGCCCAGTTTAACCGAGAGCGCATTCCTGAACGAATTGTACACGCCAAGGGAAGTGGTGCCTATGGCACATTTACCGTTACACACGACATCTCCAAGTACACACGCGCAAGATTATTCTCCAAAATCGGAAAAGAAACCAAAGTATTCGTGCGTTTCTCTACAGTAGGTGGTGAGAAAGGCTCGGCAGACACCGAAAGAGACCCCAGAGGTTTTGCTGTTAAATTTTACACAGAAGATGGCAACTGGGATTTGGTCGGAAATAATACGCCTGTATTTTTCATCAAAGATCCCAAGAAGTTTCCCGACTTCATCCATACCCAAAAACGTGATCCAATGACTAACTGCAAAAGCCCAACGATGATGTGGGACTATTGGTCATTGAATCCAGAGAGTCTACATCAGGTACTCATTCTAATGTCTGACAGAGGAACGCCTCATGGCTACAGACGAATGAATGGATATGGAAGCCATACCTTTTCGCTGGTGAATGCGGAGAATGAGCGGGTATGGGTGAAATTTCACTACAAAACGGTGCAAGGTATCCAAAACTTTAATGATGCCGAAGCGACAGAGTTGAAAGGAAAAGATCCCGATTTCGCCCAGCGAGATTTGGTAGAAGCCATAGAAAAAGGCGACTATCCTAAGTGGGCACTAAAAATTCAGGTGATGACGATGGAAGAGGCCAATTCTTTCCAATGGAATCCCTTTGACCTTACCAAAGTATGGCCTCATGCCGATTTTCCATTGATCGATGTCGGCGTATTTGAACTCAACGAAATTCCTGCTAATTACTTTCAAGATGTAGAACAGGCTGCCTTTGCACCTGCCAATTTAGTAGACGGCATCGGATTTTCACCTGATAAAATGCTTCAGGGAAGAATCCTTTCCTATCCAGATGCGCACAGATATCGTATAGGCGTAAACTTTGAGTCCTTGCCCGTCAACAGATGTCCTTATACTGTACATAATTACCACCGCGATGGGGCTATGCGATTTGATGGTAATGGAGGAGCCTCACCAAACTATCGTCCTAACAGCTTTGATGATATTGAACAGGATGAAGCATACAAAGGCCAAACCTATGAATTGGAGAGCAATCTTGCGGGTTATTTTGATCGAAACGAAAATGACGATGATCATTACTCACAGCCAGGTAACTTATTTGAAAAAGTAATGACAAAGGAGGAGCAGCAAAACACGATTAACAATATTATCGGAGCCATGAGTGGTATTTCGGGTCCTAAGAAAGATGAAATCATCATGCGCCAATTGTGCCACTGGTTTAGAGCGAGCGCAACACTCGGCACAGGCATAGCCAAAGGACTAGGTGTAAACCTAGATGAACTCATGGCCTCCATGCCATAGGGAAAAGCTATCAACCTCAAAGCAAGGCACCATGTCATTGACTTACTTGCTTTCTGATAGTCAAGCGATCTGATCTCTCTACTAAATCCAGTTGATCTTGTCTGATTCTTATATCGTGTGTTTTGCTGACAGGATTAACTGGATTTTTTCGGATTGAGGTTGGTTTAGCCACTCAGACACAAAGGACACTAAGAGGAGCACAAAGGAGTCTACCTATGTGTTAAAAAAATCAGTGTCTTTTTCTTTACCACATAGTTCACATAGTTTTTCATCCTGTTTGCTTTCTATGTGTTCTATGTGTCTTGTTCTATTGTGCTCTATGTGTTAAAAAAATCAGTGTCTTTTTCTATGAGAGGGGGTGGTGGCCAAAATGTAATCATTGTTTCTTCACTTGATCTTGTAGTTGTCAGGTTAGGCCACAGTAGAGGAACATCATACACATCTGAATTACTCAACAATGCCTTGGAATTAATTGTTCAGGCACTGGGAGTGGAGCAAGAAGACGAGCTTCCTTAAGAAAAGATGCTTTCCCCCAACAAGACATATCAAGACAGTTTCCTATCTTTGCAGCTAATCTTTATACAAAACATCCATGATACAAGCGATAAAGGAAACCAACTTTCAATTTCCCGGGCAAATATCAAAATACAGGGGGAAAGTACGAGATGTATACAACATTAATGAAGATTTTCTGGTAATTGTCTCTTCCGACCGCATATCCGCCTTTGACCATATCCTCCCACGCGCGATCCCATACAAAGGACAAGTCCTCAACAAAACCTCTGAATATTTTTTCAAGAAAGTAGAAGAAATGGTGCCTACACATGTTCTGGCCATTCCCGACCCCAATGTCACCATCGGGCTTAAGTGCGATCCTTACCCCATAGAAGTGGTGGTAAGGGGATATTTGGCCGGTCATGCGTGGCGGGTGTATAAGTCCGGTTTGCGAGAGATATGTGGCGTAGCATTAGCAGAGGGTTTGAAAGAAGGCGACCGTTTGCCCGAACCCATCATTACCCCAGCTACCAAATCGAAAATCGGACATGATGAAGATATTAGCGAAAGGGAAATCCTCAAGTTTGGCCTTATAGAGGCAGCTGAATGGGCTGAAATGAAACACTATGCCTTACAACTATTCAAAGCCGGAACGGAATGCGCCGAAAAGCAGGGATTGATCCTCGTAGATACAAAATATGAATTTGGCAACTATGAGGATAAAATATATGTGATCGACGAGATTCACACCCCGGATTCCTCTAGGTATTACTATCTGGATGGATATGAAGCGCGTCAGCAAGCAGGAGAACCCCAAAAACAATTGTCCAAAGAGTTTGTACGTGAATGGTTGATGGCCAACGGCTTTCAAGGACTGCAAGGACAGCAAATGCCGAATATGCCAGATGAATTTGTAAACAAGGTAACGGATAGGTATATAGCGTTGTATGAGCAACTAACTGGAAGTAGTTTTGCAAAGGAAAGCTATCTCCAGATACAGGAGCGAATAATGGATCATGTAGTCCCCGTATTGGCGGACTTGAAGAAAATAATATGAATTATCTCTCAGCAGAGAAGCTCTCCAAGATATATGGAGATAAGACCTTGTTTGAAAACATTAGCTTAGGACTGGATCAGGGACAAAAGGTGGCTTTGATCGGTGTCAATGGCTGTGGAAAATCCAGTCTACTGAAAATACTAGCAGGGATAGACGGAGCCGATAGTGGGCAGCTAAGTTATCGCAAAGGAATACGCATAGGATACCTGCCGCAGGAGCCCGAGCTTGATCCGCTCAAGACAGTAGCTGAGGTTGTTTTTAGCAGGGATCAGCCAGCGATACAACTCATCAAATCCTACGAAACACTCGTCAATCAAACAGATGAAGCCAGTCAGGAACGTTTGGCAAAAGTGATGGCAGAAATTGATGCCCTTGGCGCCTGGGATTATGAAGTAAAAGTCAATCAGATCCTCAGCAAGCTGCATGTCAACTTTCTGGACAGGCCCATCAGCCAGCTCTCAGGAGGTCAGCGCAAACGAGTAGCAATGGCTCAGGTGCTGATAGAGGAACCCGAATTGCTCATATTTGATGAACCCACCAACCATCTCGACTTAGATAGCATTGAGTGGTTGGAGAAGTTTCTATCTACCAGCAAACAGAGCCTCATGCTCGTTACGCATGATAGGTACTTCCTAGATAGTATCACAAATGGGATCATTGAACTGGAGGGAGGCCGCTTATATACCTACAAAGGGAATTACGAATATTTCCTAGAAAAAAAGGCTGAACGGGAGCAACAACAGGATACAGATGTAGAAAAAGCGAACAACCTGCTTCGCACAGAACTGGAATGGTTGAGGCGTTCCCCTAAAGCAAGAGGCACCAAGTCCAAATCTCGGATTGATTCCGTATACGCGCTTCAAGATCGAGCTAACAACTATCGTCAGGAGCAGGAACTAAAGTTAAAAGTAAAGGGAAGGCGAATGGGCGGCAAGGTGATGAACGTAACGAAGCTGTATAAGTCTTTCGGCGAAATAAAGATTCTGGAGGATTTTAGCTATAAATTCCAGAAAAAGGAACGTATTGGCATTGTCGGACCCAACGGAGTAGGTAAATCTACCTTTCTACAACTGCTTACAGGAGAAATAGCTCCTGATCGTGGTCAAATAGATAAGGGTACGACCATTCATTTTGGGCATTACGAACAAAAAGGCCTGGCATTTTCCCCCGACCAAAAGATCATAGAAATCTTGCAAGAGGTAGCAGAAGGCATAGATATGGGCAAAGGTAATTTTTTGACTGCGCCTCAGTTGCTGGCACATTTCCACTTCCCCTATTCGCTCCACCATGCTCCGGTAAGCATCCTGAGTGGGGGGGAGAAAAGACGCCTCTATCTGCTTCAGGTGATCATGCAAAATCCCAACTTCCTCATACTCGATGAGCCTACGAATGATCTCGATTTGTTGACGCTGAGAAAACTGGAAGATTTTCTGATGGACTTCCCCGGTTGTTTATTGGTTGTTACGCATGATCGCTATTTTATGGATCGTATGGTCGATCATATTTTTGTTTTCGAAGGCGAAGGGAAAGTCAAAGATTTCCCAGGAAGCTATTCTCAATATCAAAGCTGGAAGAAGACAGCTAGCCGTGAGCCGCAAGCTGAGGCAAAGCAAAGGTCTCCAAAAGAGATCTCGGCTAACAGGCCTCAAATAGCAGATTTGCCAAAAGCTAAATCTCCAAAAGAAAAAACCAAACTCAGCTACAAGGAACAACGGGAATTTGATCGTCTGGGAAAAGAAATAGAGACGCTAGAATCACAAAAAGAAACATTAACCAACAACCTCAACTCAGGCGAAACAGATTACGAACAACTCACAAATTGGACGCGGGAATTGGAGCAGTTGAATAAGTCACTGGAAGAAAAAGAAGATCGCTGGTTGGAGTTGTCCGAATGGGGAGATTGATTTACTATAAAAATAGTATATTTGTTCTAATCAAAACAAAACTATGTCCTCCATTCCACTAAATGACTTTATCCGGCAGATCCCCAAGGCAGAATTGCATATTCATATCGAAGGATCTTTTGAGCCAGAGTTGATTTTTGAAATTGCTCAGCGCAATGGTCTCAAATTAAGCTACCCTTCTGTGGAAGCCCTTCACAAGGCTTATCATTTCTCCAACCTACAGTCCTTTCTGGATATTTACTATGAAGGTGCTGGCGTATTGATCCATGAAGAAGATTTTTATCAACTGACTTGGACATACATGCAAAAGCTGCAGGAGCAAGGGGTTGTATATGCCGAGATTTTTTTCGATCCCCAAACACATACAGATAGAGGCCTCGCATTTTCTACGGTCATTGAAGGTATTCATCGGGCACTGGTAAATGCAAGGCAGCAGTTAGGGATTTCCAGCAAATTGATTATGTGTTTTTTACGGCATCTGCCTGAAGCAGCCGCCCAAGAAACGCTTAAGATGGCCATGCCTTATCAAAAATGGATTCATGCCGTAGGTCTGGACTCCTCAGAAGTAGGGCATCCTCCTTCCAAATTTGAGCGCGTATTTGCCCAGGCACTGGAAGCGGGTTTTCTGACTGTGGCCCATGCAGGAGAAGAAGGCCCTGCTGAATATATATGGGAAGCCCTCCATTTGCTGAAAGTCTCTCGCATCGACCACGGTAATCGCTGCATGGAGGATGAGGCACTGATACAAGAATTGGTGCGTAGGCAAATGCCCTTGACGCTTTGTCCTATTTCTAATCGCGAACTTCGAGTAGTAGATGTGCTGGAAAACCATCCACTGAAGGAAATGATGAACAAGGGATTGCTGGTAACACTCAATTCGGACGATCCTGCCTACTTTAGAGGTAGCCTCAACGACAATTACCTGCAAATGGCAGAAGCCCTCGATCTCAGCAAAAAGGATATTTATCAATTGGCGAAAAACTCCTTTACCGCTAGCTTTTTGACGGAGGATGAGAAGGCGAGTTATATTGAAGTGCTGGATGCTTTTTATGCGGAGAAGGGCTGAGGGATAAATAGATGTTTGGGGTAAAAAACCATACGTCTTTGGAGTAAATCCTTGCTGATTCTAACGGATTCTGTGCGATTGCCTAACAAGCTCCAAAGTTTCTGGTTATAATGGGTTCGTACTACTGCGCATTTTGTTGTTTGGCCACGAACCTTTAGGAATAAGTACGAAATAAGTTCGTAAATTGTGGGAGTAAAAATAGGCGAAAAAAATGAATCAGTATTTGCCAGGATGGAATTATACAGCTAAAGCATAGCTCTGAAATTACGAACTTATTTCGTACACGTTCCTTAGCTCACGAACGGCGAAGCCCTCGTGAACGCCTTTAAAAAACAATAGAGTCGTGAATCAACTCCTCTAAAAATAATAGATATATGAGTAATTTCACGAATAAGAAAGACCGCCATTCGTGGCTTTTAAAGACTGAGCACATTAGATCTGCCCAGTTTCGCTAAACGGAGGTAAGAATAGGAAGAGAACTATCCCACAGAATCCGGTAGAATGAGAGAAATACGATTCACTTTTCCCGTTTAAAATTGTCTGGAGAGGGCGTGCCTCCCGTATAGGGATAGCTTTCATAGATTTCTTCACCTCCTATAGCCCGATGATCTTTACTTTGAATTAATTCATCCATCAAGCGCTGCCCTAAGCTTGCTTTTGTTTCGGTATAAGCCGGATCATTTGCAAGATTGTTGAGTTGATCTGGATCCTGATTTAGATCGTATAACTCCACCTCCGGTCTTTTTTCAAAAGCGAGGGAAAATAGCTTGCGATGATATGCATCCTTATCTTGATTGCTGACCATATAAGTTCTCGTAGGTCCTGCATCTACGTCCCCATAATAAGAGGGGTAAAGAGTCGCCTTCTCGTAATTTGGCGTTCCTGATGGCCAGCGATCGGGTCGAAAATTTTTGATATATAAAAAACCATGATTCCTAATAGCCCGCATAGGATAACCTCCCCAGTCTCCTGATTCTTGTCCGGGAACATGTCGTTCCTTTCCGAAAAAGATATGAGACCGATCTTTTGTTCCACTTGTCTCTTCAGGAATCATCAGGCCAAGCAAACTCTCCCCAGTCATTTGTTCAGGGATAGGAAGGCTAGCCGCAGCCAAAAAGCTAGGGGCCAAATCTGTCAGACTCACAAACTCATTGATCCGCTGATGACTGTTTATCTTATTTCCCCAGCGAATGGCTAAGGGCATTCGGGTACCCATATCATAGAGGTTGCTTTTTGCCCTTGGAAAAGGCATCCCATTATCACTTGTGACTACGATTAAAGTATTGTCAAGCTCTCCCATATCTTCTAGTTTGGCCAGCAATTCTCCAATTTGTGCATCGTATTGTTGAACTTCCAGATAATAATCTGCTATGTCAGCTCTCACCATTTCATGATCTGGAAAACAAGCAGGCAGATGTACTTTTTCGGGCGAAATCCCCGCTTCGGCACCAGAACCTTTTTCATATCCTCTGTGGGGTTCCTTGCTCCCAAACCAAAAGCAAAAAGGCAGGCCATCATTTCTCTGCTCAATAAATTGCTCAAAGGATGCGAATTGATTACCTGCTGGATTTCTGGGTCTTCCTTCATGAATCCCTGGACCCCAGCCTTTTCTGGTAAATCCCACCTCATAGCCCGCCTGCTCCAGTAAATCAGGATAAACAGGAAACTCAGGCCGTAGCGGGCCATAGAGATTACTTCCTTCTTCCAATCGCCAAAAATGTTGACCCGTCAGGATGGAAGCACGCGAAGGTGTACAGGAAGGAGAAGATACATAAGCATGTTCAAACAAGACCCCTTCATTGGCGACCCTGTCAAAATTGGGCGTTTGGATGAGGGTATCTCCATAAATACCTGCATGCGGATAACTCCAGTCATCTGCCATGATGAATAGAATGTTGGGCCTATCTGAGGGTAGACTAGGGCTCTCCTGGCAAGAAAAGATAGAGAGGGTGATGAATATGAATATGATCCTGCTGAAGAGTTTTTGGGGTTTCATCCTATTTTATTTGGGTTTGGAAATATCAAGGTAGTTTTAAGACCTTAGTTGTTTGAAAGTGATGATTGATTTCAAAATGAATCACATATATGCCAGCTGCTAAAGCTGAAGTCTGCCAGTCTAATTGATGAGTGCCGGCAGGCTTGATTCCCTGGGACAATAATTGAATGTGTTGCCCAAAGGAATTATACATATTGATATTGAGCTTTGAGGTACTTTTTAAGCGATACTCAATATGTAGCTGTTCTCTAAAGGGGTTGGGAAAGACGAAAAACTTGACCGAGCCTTCCAGCTCGTTTATATTATTAGTGATAAACGCTTCTGGATCTTCTATTATATTGAGGGTTTGATTAGCCGCTAGGTCTGTAAACAGTTGCTGGTTGCCGCCTGGCCAGATCACCCATAAACTATCTACTTGTTCTGATTCTCCCAAACCAAAGTGAGCGATACTACTACTCTGAGAAGCATGGCTATTTCCCCCCTGAATTTCAGCCATCAATTTCCGTCCGCCTACTTTTAGCTTAATTTGGGCACCATAAGCATCTCTATTCGAGACAGTCCCCCTTAATTTGACTTTGAGCCAGTTGAAATTTGTTTGCAATTCATTTTGGAAAAGAATCGTATGCTCTATCGAGTCGGGAGAGTTGATGTTATTGACCGGAACGATTAAGTAGTCCATATCGCCATCATTATCGTAATCTGCATAGGCCAGACCTCTGCCTTTGGAGCCGTCATTCGTACCCGCTTGTGGCGCATAATCGGTAAAGGAAAAGTCGTCATTATTTAAGAAAAGTCGATCTGGATTGGATTCAAGATTGAAAATAAAATCAGCAGCAGGTATGTGTCCGTTGACAACGAGTAAATCTAAATCTGTATCATTGTCCAGATCGACAAATGCCGTTCCCCAGCCTACAGCCAGCGCGTTATTCGTAGAAAAAATATCCTCAACGCCTCCCATAGCAGTTACATCTTCAAATTTGCCATTATTCAGATTCATAAAGAGGGCATTTCTACCCAGATTGGTCACATAATAGTCCAAATCCCAGTCCTGATCATAATCTCCAGTTGCTATGCCCATGCCATACATGGGCGCATCCATTCGAGTGCCTTCACTTACATCTGAGAAAAAAGGCTCAGGATATTCATTCCGAAAGAGTTTATTGGGAACCACCCATTCTCCAAAGTCATTGGCAGTCAGTATATCTACATCTCCGTCCTGGTCATAATCTGTAAAGGTAGTGGCCAGCGCACAGCCCCAGTCATCGACGGAATAAGCACCACCAACCTCTGTGAAAGTATGATCACCATTGTTTAGGTATAGATAATTTGAATAACACTGATGAGCAAAACCCGATACATTTCCTTCAGGATCTGTCAGTAGGCTATCTCTTTCTACATAGTTACCGACATAAATATCAAGAAAACCATCCAGATTTACGTCCCCAAAAGAAACCGACATGCTCCAGGCTTTATCGCTGGAAATGCCCGCAGAATCTGAGATCTCTGTAAATGTGCCATCCCCATGATTGAGAAAGAGAAGGTTTCTGAACATGCTGCTAGTCCCCACGAATATATCTCTATCCCCATCATTATCAATATCGCCGGTAGCCACTGCCATCGTTACCAAATTCTCTGTCAAGGCCAAGCCTGCCAAAATACCTACCTCGCTGAATGTGCCATCCCCATGATTGAGGTATAATTTATCTCGATCAATCCCTGCAGTTATATAGATGTCTTCATATCCATCATTATTGTAATCAAAAAAAGCAGCTCCCCCTCCCATCAGCCGATCATTGGTTCTGAAAAAATGATGGATTCCAATGTCGATTCCTCTTTTTTGAAAATACAACTGGGCATATACATC
>Ga0256830_1002713_pt1 | contig 11461 bp, 7 predicted proteins | sample 128326metaG_FD_190537 | JGI IMG/M metagenome (GOLD analysis project Ga0256830, IMG submission 190537) | Hydrothermal vent microbial communities from Lau Basin, Pacific Ocean - 128-326 | ecosystem: Environmental > Aquatic > Marine > Hydrothermal vents | place: Pacific Ocean: Lau Basin | collected...
ATGTCACAGGCGCCGAACCCGTCAGGTTGAGAGCACAATGCGATGTAAAGTTCCCGGCCATCCGGAGTAATACTGATGGCGCCCTGGGATTCCGGAGTGTTCACAAGTTCACTGAGATATTGTGGTTTCTCCCAATCCGTACCGATGTGATTGACCCGGTACACATCATCACCATAATCGAGTAACTTGGGATTCGGCCGACGGGAGGTAAAAAAGAGGGTCCCGTTTGCCGTTACTGCGGGCGCGTAATCATTGAAAGCGGAGTTAACCGTCTGACCGAGATTCTCGACCGTTCCGGTTGTCGTAACTGCTAAATCTTCAGAACTCCCGGAGCAACCAGTGAAAACCACCAACGTGATGGCAACAACAACCGAAACAGCTAATAACTGCTTAATCATATTGTTTACATTCCTCGAAAAACTGTCTGATGAGAGCGATGAAATAATAACCATTGACAGAAATACGGTGTTAGGTTTAAAATGCCTCGTATTTGATCCCTACCGAAATGCGAACAGTCATCACCTTCCAATCCACGACTTCGCGGGTAGTATATTTTGTCGCTTTTGCAATCCGCGTGATTGGATAACTGACCATGATCTCGGGCGAGAGGAACAAGCGTGGAGCCAGCATGTAATCGTATCCCCCTCCGATCGCGCCCTCCAGCCGGTAATTCGTGTAATCTGACATCAAATCCAAATCACTGATGGCTTTTTGAGCGACAACGCGCTCCGTGTTTCCGTCTTCTATGAAGGTCAACTCCGAAGTCTCAATGAATTGCCTATGCTCGATTTCATTGGAAAGATTGAGGCCGACAGTTGGACCCAGGAAAATATACCATCGCGCGAGTCGCGGCTGCCAGCGTCCAAACAGGCCCACAGTGCCATATGCGAGACTGACACTCGCTCGTTCCGTGTAACGCACATCCCGGATAATCACCTGACCACCTACCTTGATCGGTGTCTCGATATCCCTCTCAAATGATTCCGTTGTGTGCTTGTCATCGTATAACACCTTCAGTATCAGACCCCACGATCGATTAAATGCATATGTAACATCACCGCCAATGGCAAGACCCCAGTTCGCCAGACTCCACCCAGGCTCGAAGGTGCATTCGCAGGTTGCGGAAAATGCCCCGAGATTGTGGTTGTAGTTCGCTCCCAGAAATCCCGAAACGTACACGGAGCTCATGCCGGGCAGATGGATGGTTTCACCCCCCGGTGGCAGGGGCGCCGGACCGCGCGGATTGAAGGGATTGCTCGGGGAGTTGACGTCAGCACGCCACTGGGAGAAAGCCAAAGTGCTGAACAATAAACAGACAGCCACCGTCAGTGACGATCGCAGAATCAATTGTTTCATTGCAAATCCTGGTATCAATTAACGATAAGAATTTTCAACTGGTTGTGGCGGATTGCCCAATCCACCAATGTGTCCAAATACGGGCAACGTTGTTTCTACTTTACTATTATGTAATTGAGAGCGGTTTGTCGTGGAAATTAATCAGAATTCTTTGCATCCTCAAGCTTTCCACCAAATCTATTGAAATATATACAAAAGATTAAAGCAATGTCAAGCCATATCCCTCGCATGTCCGATTTTTACTTCCTTTCATTTTGATCCTCTATTCGATGCCGGGTAAGACAAATCACCTGCGCCGTGTTGCTATTTCCAGAAGGGCCTGCGTGCTGTTTCCCCGGTATTCAGGGTAGTACATGAGTGATGAGACGGTCGGCGCCGCGGTGTAACGACCCGGTATGTACGCCCGAACGATGTACTGAAGCGTATACGATCCGGGCTGAAACCTGCGAAAAAAGTACGCTACTTTTTCTTCCCTGATTTCACGCTGGTCCCACCACCGGCTCATACGACGCTTTATTTTTCCCGCCGGATCGATCATTCGGTAGCCGGAAATAGATCGCAGAACTTCAACGCCGCCCGGAAGGGGATCTTCAACCATAACGTATTCCTGTTCCCCGTCGGATTTGATTCGGAGTTTGACCAGAACCAAATCCCCAACTGTTACTTGTCTCTGAAGTCGCCGTGATCGATAGTAAACAGCACCGTCGATAGAGACAGGTTCAAGCAGGTAGTACGCGCGTTCCACCTGGAACCCCTTCGAACGCGCTCGTATAGGTTCCTCCCTGCTATAGTGCTGTAAACGAGTGGTTATGTACACGCTGCCAGGTCCATCCTTCGTGATACCTACGACGTTTTCCCCTTTTTTCAAAAGACTGTTATCGATTACCAGCGGCTCGGATTGGTTGTAAATGTCCTTCGCCTCTACATCTTTTGACAAAACAGGGGAGCCGTTGACGGAAATCGCCAATCGGTAATCCGGTTTCAATTCCGGAAAAGCGAGCAGGTAAACCGTCACCGCCGATATCACGGTTGACGTCTGCCGGGTGGAATGCCATCCGTTCCCGTCACGATGCGCCATGAGCCATCGTATCGACTTTAAAATAGCCTCGCGGTACGTTTTTGGCTTGAGCAACGTCAGAGCCTTCACGACATACGCTGTCGTTTCGATAGGGTCATCCTGCCAGTTATAGCGCCACGACTTCCCCTTCCAGTATATCCCCGTTTGGTCCGGAACCTTGTTGTTCCAAACGGATGTCAACAGCCGGTATGCCTCGGCTTTCAAACCCATACCGGAATATGCCAGGGAGTATAATGCGAGAGCACAGTTGTTCAAGTTCGAGGGATTGCGCGAAACCAGTGTCTCCGACAGCATCCTCCACCGCTCCGCGGTGAAAAATTCCCTGCACATGCTGGCAACATACCACAGGTAGGCCTCGGTCCCCGGATCCAGACCCTCCTTCTGCAACCATCCGGTGACGGCAGCCACCCCCCGGTTCAATATCCTGGAATCCACACCGTACCCATTCCGTTTCGCCAGCAACATCCCGTAAACAACGTATCCCGTCATGTACGGATCGCTCCTGTCATTCTTCCACCAACCCCAACCTCCATCGTAATGCTGGAATCCGTACAACCGTCCCAGCCCGGAGCGCACCATTTCGGGTAATGTCTCAACAGTCTTGTTCGACAGCGAAACATCCAGCCGCCGGTATGCACCAGCAACCAGAATCGTAGGCAGAAACCTGCTCATGGTTTGTTCGACACAGCCGTACGGATATCCAACAAGGTCGTCGAGAGCAAGAAGAAGCGACGAAGCAACAGACGGTGAATACCCGATGGTCAACGTCGCGGTTTCCAACCGCGCATTGCTCGGAAGTGTCAGAACCATCGTATGCGAGGCATGTTCGCCGCGTTCCTCGTAAGAGCTCGCCTTGACCACTTGTATTCCTTTTGGAAGAACGGGAATCGACACTTCCATTCCATCCGACGCACCGGCGGTTTGCGCCGTGACCGTGAGTCGGGCATCGCCAAGTTTTCCAGCCGTGACCTGCCAGTCGATGCGTCTAATACCGTTTGCCGGTATGATCACGGTGCGCTTTTCCCCGGCGACCCTGACATTCGAACCCTCCAACTTCACGGAGACGTTCTTGTCAGATTCCAGGTAATTATGCACGGTGGTGGCGATCGTGACATTATCCCCTTCGCGAAACACGCGCGGCGTCTCAAGGCGGACGAGAAAATCCTTGCGCGTTATCGATTTTCCGGTACCGGCGCCCACCCTCGTGTCAGGTGTAACCGCCCTCACCGTCGCTCTCCACGATGTCAGGTTATCCGGGTACTTGACACGAACACGGGCTTTGCCATCTGAATCCGTGCGGACTTGGGGCAACCACAGGATCATGTCGCGAAAATCCTTTCGCACGGAGGGTTCCTGGAACATGTCGCCCTTTACGTCTCCAAACGCCAGTCGCTCTCGCCACATGGGGTCTCCTTCCTCCCGAGCGAATGGATCCCGCATGGCGGTTCGCGCCGCGCCCGCCCTGATGATCTCTCCGCGAAAGTAAAAATATGTACTGCTCGAGGTCTCGACCCCGTTCCAGCGCAAGGGGTAGAACGCCTTTTCAATCGCGATGGTTCGCTCGGGATACAGCGCATATAACGCTTCGTCCACCACACCGACGGATATTTCCGCGTCGGCCACGGAGCGCCCGCGGAAATCAGTTACACGCACTTCAATAGTACCCGTCGCGCCGGGTTCATATTGACGCCGATCGCTTTCGACCGATACGCGGAGAAATTTTTCCCGGGGCAGAACGAGCACCTTCTTCGATCTCTGGTAAAACTGGTCGTTCCACATTCCCGCCACGGTAAGAAACGTGTTTGGCTCGCTGGATTCAGTGATATCAAAATCAATGACGCGCGATGTGGTCGCGAAATGATACGTCCTGATATCCTGGATATCGTCCGCTTCCATCGCTATCAGGACATCCATGCCCGGCTCTGGAACAGTAACAAGAGCGTGCATGGTCTCACCGGCTTCATACGAATCCTTGTCCGGAATAATCGTGATACCTTCGCGTTTCCCCCCGTCCCACCAGGCTGGAAGATCATCCTCCGTCACATAGATGCTGGTTTCCTCCCGGATGCGATTCCCCCGGGAATCCTTCGCCCACACTTCCAGTAAATAACTCCCTGGCTTCGACGACCGGAACTCGTGCTTCGCGTTGCCGTCACTGCCGGTACGCCCAGACACCTTGTTCACCAGTTCCTCCTTACGGAAGTAGCGGTATTTTTTCCCGTTTCCCGTTCCTGTCTCGCGTCGTTCCCACCAGTACCGAACAACCTTGACCTCGTACGGGGCAGAAACGGGTTTCCCCTCGAACGATGTTGTTTCCACGTGAAGCGTGAACGTCTCCCCCGATTGTACTACCCAATTTTCCGTGTGAACGGCCAGCGCGAACAGGCCTCTTGTCACCAATGCGCTCGCGCTGCCACTCACGGCACGACGACTGGCATCTTCGACGTTTGCCTGAATGCTGTAAACATAATCGAATTGCGCCAGATCGGCCGGGTCGCCGCCCGGCACGACAAAGGCCCACTCTCCCTTGTCATCCAGCGTCCCCGTTCCGCTCGCAACCATCACCCGGCGATACATGCTGTACATTTCCTCGTCTTCTGCGAAATACATCTCGAATTCCGTCCCTTTCCACCACGGTTTGTAATAGCGCGAGCGAAAGACGAAGTACTCGACCCTCCCGCCAGTGACCGGACTCCCAAAGAAATACGTGCTTCGAATACGTGCGCGGATGGAATCCCCCCGTGCATAGCGTTTCTTGTCCAGGGTAACCGTAACCTCGTATTCAGGTTTCTTGTATTCCTCGACCTTGAAACTCTGGGAATACTCACGGTCTTCAAGTACGACCGCCACCGCATACGATCCAAGCGGCGGCTCTTCGCCCAACTTGAACGCGCCGTGCAAGGTCCCCAAGGCATTCGTGGTCAGGGTATCGCGAAAAATTTCCGCATAGCGTGAATCATAAATTTTCACCTCGACGGGAACGTCCGCCACGGGTTCCATCCGCCCGCCGTCCGTAATCTTTCTGATAATGGATTTAAAGTACACGGTCTGCCCGGGACGATACGCGGGACGCTCCGTGTAATTCATGACACGGTATGGTGTACTGCCATACCATCCATAGAACGATGGATCGGAAATGATGAATTGCCTGTCCTGAAAACCGAGAATCAAAGCGTCGGAGCCTTCCCACCACATCAATTCATCATCCCGGTTGACGCGAAATTCAGTCGAGAACATCCCGTCCGTGGTGTACCCGGAGGCATGCAGCTCCTGGTTCCGGTACACGTACAGAGGGAAATCGTCCACCTTTTCTCCCGTCCTGCGCTCCGCGACAAAACACACAAGCCTTGACTTGGATCGCTTGGTCACCAGACCGTATCTCGATACGATGACAACCGTGTAAGCAATCATATCCCGCGCGTTTCCTTCCACCAGGTAAACACCTTCGCCCGGCAGGTTGACATCGAGACTGTGATATCCCCAACGGTACGACGCGGGCGGTATTTCAGCATTCCACTCTTTAACGACCGGGAAATCCTTCAACTCTTCGGGGCGGTGAACACCGCGGGCCTTTTTCTTGATCATCTCTTTACGAAGCGAGGGCAGACCGGTGATGCTCAACAGCGTGCGACGCGCTTCCCCCTTCGTTACAGAGCGGATCGCCACGCGTGTATCCTGGGCTAGTTTTTTCATTCCCAGTTTCATAATGTCGAAAACGTTTGAGCGGTTGAGCCCGTTGATCCTTGGCGAATGGGGGTCTTCCTGCGACTTGAAGAACGCGACCGGATCCGCGATACGATACACCCTCATGTGCAGCGTTCCATGAAAGCGATAGCTCTGTACGTTGATCCGCGCTTCCTTGCCCGGGTAAACAATCTCCGAGGAAGAAAGGGAAAAATTGTATTCATCGCTTCCAGCCCCTCCCAACACGAACACCAGGACCACGGAAATTGAAAGAAACAAAAACGAAGAAACGGTTTTCATGATTCAACCTTACAGGTTGGAAGAAAAAGGTTGTTAATTCTGATCGGTGTTGCTCCGCACCCTTGCTTCTGCATCAGGTCCGGACGATTTCGACACATGATACCGGTTACAGACATCAGTATTCACAAAACCCGTGTTATTTCGGTTTCGTGGCGCAACGGGTAAACCACAGTTTTTCACTTATCCGCCAGATTTTCTGGCAGGGAAACACGTTGTCATACAGAACCTTGCCCAGGATAACGGAATCGACGCGTTGATCCTTGCATTCCTGCAATGCTTTCAAATCGAGGTAGTCCCGGACGGTGTTGTCCACGGTGATGCAGAGACCGGAAGCTTTCGCCAGGTCGGATAACTCGTCGATCGAAGGCCCGCTCCGTTCGGATATTCGGGTTAAATCCCGGTACACGACCCTCAGGATTCCCAGCTCGGCAAACATCTCCATCTGTTCCCGCGCAGTGCGCGCCGTCGGCATCGTCCCACCTTCGATAACCACGAATCCATCTTTCACATCCATTGTTCCAATGATACGGTGGTGGCCGAAATCCGTTATCAGTTTCTGAAAAACGGGCGGGTCTTCATACGCCAGCGTTCCCACCAGAATACGGTATACGCCCAGTTCCACGAGTGCATGCCGGGCCTCGTCGTAGGAACTGAACATGGCGGCCAACTCGACCGGGATGTCGATAGCCCGGACGATGTCCCGAATGACATCGTCATTGCAGGTAGGGCATCCATGAAGAGCGTCAAGATCCTCGACGTGAAGAACCTTTGCGTTTTCGGTTCGCCACAGTTTGGCGATTTCAACGGGGTTTCGTGAATAGAATTCTTCCGTTCCCGTTTCCCCGCAGACATGGCACGTGCATAACCGGTTCTGAATTGGTATGGAAGGTATGATCAGCATGGGTCGCAGGCAAAATGTGGCGCGGCAAGATCACTCTGATGTCGTCGAAAGGCGTCGAACACAGGCTGCCCCGGCATTGAAAGGATACGATTATTGAATTTCCTTCACTTCTGTCGATATTTTCGCGGTCTGCGTCATGTAGAAATCGCTGAATTGATTATTGGTGGCTTCCTTGAGCTCCTGTGGTATTTCAACGAAAACTTTCAGGTTGAGGTTCTGGTGGAGGCTGCGGGAAACGGCCCGGTGTTTATCCATGTCGAAGAATGCCGTACCCCCGCCCGTGACATGGTATTCCCGGACCTCAGCATTTCCTTGTCCCGTTTCGATGATTTTCGGACCTGCGTACTTCGATTTCATCGTCATCGTGATCTTTTCCATTCTCGTTCCGCCGTCATCGACGCGACCCGCGAGTCGATAGATCGCGTGATGTTGGACCTGGAGATATCCAAGCATGGCATCCTGCGTGATGGACCAGCTCGAATCAACCGTAACCGGTTTGTCGTGCAGTTTTTGGAAAATCAATTGTAACGTACCCTTGAGGACATTCCGAGCGTAATCGTCGCGGATTTTCATCTTGGTCTCCAGCTTCGTTCGCGCGGCGTCCGTTCCCAGAAGCTCGTTTTCGATCCCCTCCAATCCCCAAATCGAATCGATCGAACCGACGGAAGAAACCTTGATGAAAAACGGGTGATGCAATGCTGCGGTGAACTGCGCCAGCATACCCTTGCGACTCGAATCGGCTGCATTCTCGGAATCATAACTCAATTCCTGTGCGCCGGTCTGGGTCGTTACGAATTTTCCGGAATACTTCACGCGGGTTATTTCGCCCTCCAGAACTTGCCCGGATTTCGGAGTAAATGTAAACCAGTACTCGACCAGGGTCTTTCCCCCCTGCCCGATGGTATCTCTCTTCTGCTCCATCTCTTCCGCGTGTCGCATGTAGAATCGAAATGCCTTTCCAGGGGTGAACCTGTATTGCAGTAACACGGGCTCATCAACATGTTCATCGGCGACGGATACCACTCTCCCTGTGCTATCCACGGTCGGGGAATACGTACCTGTATCCGTCTTCGAACCATTCTCTTTCCCCGAATTACCACAGGAAAAAAGAAGCAGGGATAGAGCGAAGGGTAAAAACGAGCGACTTGTAAGACTCATGCTGGTCGATCCTGATATTAATAAAGATAATAGCTTTTGCTGCGATCATGAAAGCGCGACGATACGCGATTCCACCGGGCCAAAATATCGTCCACGGCCGTCCCGGATCGCAACCTTTCTGCCAGGTCCTTCTCCCCAACAAGATAATCAAAATGCTTTGTCTTCGTAATCTCAACCGACCTGAAATGAAAAAACGTCGCCATCAAACTCAATGCGAGACGCATGGGATCGTACTTCGTCCGATCCGTGATCGTTATCGAGACACCCTGGCAGACTTGTCCTTCAAACTTGGGATTCATGGCGCCGGTTCGCCGCTTTGGAACGAAACTTACGGGTATGACGGTCACCCCTGCTACACTGTATCGCTGGAATCGCGTTACCACGGAATCCGCTGACAGGAACGGCGCTCCGATCAACGCGAACGGATAATCCGTGCCACGCCCCTCGGAGATGTTCGTTCCCTCGAAGTAACAGGTGGCCGGATAAACAAGCATTGTTTCGATACGTGGAATGTTGGGAGAAGGAGGAATCCATGCGAGCCCCGTTTCCGAAAAGGACATCGCGCGCGACCATCCGCGCATACGAACCACCGTCAGTTTCGGCGCGCGCCGAAAAACCAGCCATTTTTCACTCACAGCCATCCGCGCCAATTCCCCCAGGGTCATCCCGTGCAGAATGGGGACGGGCATCATGCCGACGAACGATTTCAGGTCTGGGTCGAGCATTGGTCCCCGCGCGCCCAGAAAGGCCAGCGGATTCGGACGGTCGCAGACAAGAAATTCTACCGAGTTGTCGGCCGCCGCTTGCAGGCTCAATAACATGGTGCTGGCATACGTGTAAAACCTGACTCCCACGTCCTGCATGTCGAAAATCAGGATATCGATTTCGTAAAGGTCTTCCCGCCGCGGGGCGCGTTGATTTCCGTACAGCGATACCACTGGAATACCCATGATGCGTTCGCGCTCTCCGACCCTTTCCCCGGCTGAAAACGTGCCTGAAAAACCATGTTCCGGCGTGAATATCTTGCGCAGTTGAAATTCCTTTCGACCGGCGAGATGTTCTATGAGGTGGCGACCGTCGGAACATACGGCGCTGCGATTGGTCACGAGACCGACGCGTTTGCCTTTCAGCAAATGAAGCGAGTCGGTGACCAAAACATCCGCGCCTGATAGAACGGGAGCTTGTCCGCGTGAGTACGTTGGAAGCAGGAGCAGCACCGCCAATGTTACAAATACTGAAACCGTATGGACCGAATTTTTCATCATGTACCGGGAACGTATTCAGGGATGGGACGATACCTCAACCCTTCGTTTCAGAAAAAGGCACCAGGCCGCTAAACTCATCCCATCCCATATTGTTCCATCCGCAATCCTGGCGTTTACATCATCTCGCGTCTGCGCTACGCACTCGAACTCCTCCATGGCATCGGGCCGCGAATCCCCCGGTGTCAGTCCTTGGGCAAGATAAACCCGGCAGATTTCATCAGTGATACCGTTGAAAGGATTGAACGACCCCAACTGAACGAGCTTTTCCGCTGTGTACCCCGTCTCTTCTTTCAGTTCATTCCGTGCCGTTGTCACGGCGTCCACCCCTTCCTTCATTCCACCGGCGGGAAACTCGAGGCTGTCTCGCCTGTTGAGATAACGGTACTGTTTGACCATGACGACTCGACCGTCTTCCAACACGGGAATGATCATTGCCGATCCCGGTGTGGAGACGTAATGGTATTCACCTTCGTAACCCGAGGAAAGCCGGTAGCGATCCAGGCAATACGACCACCAGGGATTCCTCCAGCGAATCACCGTCGAAAGTCGCTTCCACCGGGCCAGCGCCATCAGCGAATCAGCGAAACGATTTCCCGGCCAGAGAAGAAATAGCTGATTTCCTTGTCGGCACTCTCGGGCGAATCCGAGCCATGAATGATGTTTTGTTCCTTGCTTTCGGCGTACAACTTTCGCAATGTCCCTTCGTCCGCTTCACGCGGGTCGGTGGCTCCCATCAGCGTACGGAGATCGGCAATCGCGTTCTCCTTTTCCAGAATGATGGGGATACACGGCCCGGAAGACATGTACACCACGAGATCGGTGAAGAAATGCTTGTCGCGATGAACGTCGTAAAAACCACCCGCGGTGTCGGGTGTGAGGCTGATCATTTTCATGCCGACGATCGTGAATCCGGCATCGATAATATGCTGAAGAACTTTCCCCGTCAGGTTCTTCCTGACGCAATCGGGTTTCAGAATTGCAAGTGTTCTTTCCACGTGTTACTTCCTTGATTTCAAATATGCGATGTTGAACATAGATTCATGAATCTTCAATTTGTGGATATTCACCCGAATATAAAAGCCGAGTCCCCGAGCCCCGAACCAGACGCCGCTATTCTCGACGCGGAATGCTCACGGTATACGGAGGACGGTACGCGTGGCGGTTTTTCCTCCCGCACGCACCAGTACCCTGATTACACGGGGGAAGTTTCCAGCATCGAACCTGATCAAGTGATTTCCCTGTAAACGCATCCCGAGGTTGCGTTCGAGGAGAATCCTTCCCAGAACATCCGTGAGGTGGATCGAAACGAACGTGGGTTTTTCAAGGTCAATTGCAACCGTGAATCCCCTGGAAAACGGATTCGGGAATACCGGCCGAAGATGAAAATCCGACGCTCCGGGAAGCCGCGTTCCCGCGGGGCGGGCTAATGAAATATCCGCTACGATGGGAAAGTGATCCGACGCCGTCCGTGAATCATCGATCCAGACTCCCGTTCGTTTGAGTTCATCCGGGGGCAGGTCGGCCGAGGAAAAGACATAGGCGTGGGGAACGTCGAGCACGCTTCCGCTGTAGAGAACGTAATCCAATCGACCCGGCAGGTAATTGCTCGGCTCGTTATGCCACGTGAACGTGAACAAGCTGTTCACGTGCCTGGGATTGAGGTCCTCGAGACCGCTGCCATCCCAATCGGGTGAAGCATCGGGCCCGAATTCGGCATTG
>Ga0256830_1002714_pt1 | contig 11458 bp, 22 predicted proteins | sample 128326metaG_FD_190537 | JGI IMG/M metagenome (GOLD analysis project Ga0256830, IMG submission 190537) | Hydrothermal vent microbial communities from Lau Basin, Pacific Ocean - 128-326 | ecosystem: Environmental > Aquatic > Marine > Hydrothermal vents | place: Pacific Ocean: Lau Basin | collected...
GTGTGTGGCGGGCACATCTCTTGGCACGATATTTGCCCTATTGACATTCAAATCTGGATATGGTACCACCTAGCCCCTTGACCGGGGCGAGAATACATGCTAGGCGAGAACTACTATGCAAACATACACTACTGCAAACTACTGTATATACATCCAATTACTACTGGGTAACGGTCGGTCCCAGTCTACTTTCCTGCTCTTGGCGTTGACGCTCGATATACTCTTCACCAGCGTCAGTAATCCGCGTTGAACCATCGCTCAGTCGCTCCAGATACCCTGCGTTGATCATTGCTGCCTCCCTGCCCATAGCGCCCTGTGTGAGTCGTGCAGGCGGCCCCAGGTCAGGAACGACCACGCCCAGTGACTCACCTGCTGACCGTATAAACCGACCCGCTGTCAGGAACATAAACACGCCTGTGCCCAACACTGCCAATTTGACCACGTTGTCACCGCTCAGTCTTATCATTATCCATTGCCCTCTTGATTAGGTCATCGATAACCCTGGCAGGACGTGGCTGACTTTTGATCCACTCCAACGCCTCGGGTGCTATTCTACAGCTGTAGTGTTGTTTTACCTGACCAGGAACCATTGGTTTTCTTCCTGCTCCTTTGCGCTCTCCCCCTCTCATTGTGAGCAACCTGTTGAATGGTCACCTGTGGAGCACTTGAAACTATACAGCCCTGCCTTGTGTCTGATATCAGCGACGATTGTGTGTATGACACGGGGTATTTCGTCCCATTCAGGGGCCACTTTTTGATGATTCTGTGAAACAAAAATATCGATCAAATCGAACAGAGACGGTTCTGTGATTGTGAGAGTACTTGTGCTTAATACCCAGTTATCGCCATTGTTATTGACAACGAAATAGGGCAGGTACCGTGTGAACGTGGTCACCAGTTCGTCTGCGGTTATTGGTGTTATCGGTAGTTGCTTGTCCATGTGCATTCCTTTTTTTTCAGCACCGACGTTATTGTCGGTTTGAAATAGTATACATTAATCGTTAACAGAGTCAACGTCCGATAAGTGCGTTAATCCCCCCTTGTAGTACATTGCCCCCATCGATGGTCACCGTTAACCGTGAACCCTGTGTGTCCACGCTCACAGCCCCCGGCGCACTTGATCTTGCGCCCTGGCCGAATACGAACCCTGCCAGCGCGCCCAGGGCGAATCCGGTGAGCATTAATCCTGTTGTTTTTAGCATGCTGTCACGCCTCGTTAGCGGCACGTACGCCTGCTTGAATTGTGTCGGCGAGATACGGTTGTATGCCATTTTCGTGTTGAATAATCGCCATCACCACCCGCTCAATATCGTCCGGCCATTTGAGTTGTTGATCGGACTTGATACCTGAATGTGAGACGACCGACGAAATATAGGCCGCAACATCATTGCGATCCTCAGACGGTGCCCAGCGCGGGATGATTTGCTGGATGGTGGTTAGGCCGTGCTGATAATAGTAGGTTTTGAGCACCTTGACCATGGCGCGAATTCCCATGACCGGAGAATCGAATCTGACAAATGTGCTGTCTATTTGATTGGTAGACGCACCGCGCCATTTGTTGGCAGGGTTGTGTTTGATATTACCAGGGTTGTTGTTGCGCACGCCCCTTGGACCTGAATCGGTGACCAGATAACGTACCACCATTAGTCCTGCTACTACAGAGACGACGGCGACGACGAGGGGCATCGAATCCGACATTATCTGACCAACGTGTGCCCGGCAACGTGATACCAGACACGGTGACCACCGCCGGTGTTGACGCGGGACAGGTATAATTGATCACCTGGAGACACGTTGTTAAGTGTGTTGATAGTGAAGTGACTGGTTATCTCTGTCAGAATAGTGCCGCCTGTAACACCAGCCGGCTCATAGTATTTGACGTTGTACGGGTAGGCAGTCGGCACAGGTACCGTACAGGCGTTGTCCAGCGAAAAATTAACCGCACAGGTATGATTTGACGCTGAACCTTGGGCCACTATTCTGATTGTTACTATTATTTCAACAGTGGCAAAATCACCGATTGCCCATTGTAGAGGTGATATTAATTGACACGCAGTGAGCAGTTCGACCGGTCCTGAAGTGGGTCCGTTGTCGTGTCGGATAGCCGCCGTACCATCGCGGGCACTGGTGCTATCTATGCTGGGCGGCAACAACGGATTGTACCGATTAGTGGGCACGGAACTCATCAGTCGTTTAGCTCCAATACCGCGATCACAGCAGGTGTCGGTGCTCCCACTGCTGACTGAAACCCGTAAATGTCCTGAGTGGTGGTCAGAATAATTGTCTGATCAGGACGTAGAATCACGCCTCCCGGTCCTGCTATACCGCCGACGTAAATACGCACAGGCGACACAAGGTCAAGGTTGGACAGAAATATCTCTCGGCGCGCGACTCTGGCCAGCGCGATCAACACACCACCGCCAGGGACCATTGTCACGTCAGGCGGCATTGCTGAGGTGGTTGATTTTGTCAGTGAGATCGTGCCGACGGTCACTGACACGTCGAAATCACCAAACCCTACCACCAGATTGGCCAGTATCGGCGTACCGGTGTTGTTGAACACAGTAAACCCGTCGAACCCAGGTGCCACCTCGGTTAATTTGTCGCCGCTGATCATCGTGACAAGTTTGCCGCTCTCTGTCTCGAAATCAAGCGGCCCACCTGCGGCGCGGACGAACACAAAACTACCGGCAGCGGCCACGTTAACCTGTGAATTTGGCTCTACTCTGATATTGATGTCGCGACCTGCCACTATTTGCGTCCTCTGAACACAAACGCCAGGGCGATCACGCCCACGGTGACGGCCCCGAACTTGGTCAGTGTACTGATATTGGCTGATGCATCTGAGCGACTGGCGGCGGCTGTTCTGTCGATCACGTCGGAAACTTGTTGACTGGTGGAGCGTGTTATTGACCCTACCAATTGATTGGACCCTCTGAGCGCTCCACCCAGTGTGTCCAACACGTCACTGAATGTGTCGTTAAACGCGCCGAACGCGGTATTGACCACCGACGTGTTTGCCGTCAGTGCTGATTGTGACAGATTGTTTGCTGCCAATATCGCACCACCGTCCAGAATATTAACGTCACCGCTAACGTCAGCAATAACAGCACCGCCCACCTCAGCGTCTTGCAGGTCCAACGTATTAACGTTGTTGGTAATATTCTGCGTGGTCTTTTTGGATGATCCACCAATCAGGCTCATTAGCGTCTCCCCAGCAGGACAACGGTGACTACTGCGCCCACTGCCAGCGCGATCAATGCTGTGTTTGAAATACCAGGTGACTGTGTTTTGCTGATTGATCCGCCCGAGAACGTCAACGGTCCCAGCGTGGTGTCTCCCACGGCTGAACCCGCAGAAATCCCACCACCACCGGCTATACCGGCGAGCCCTCCCAACACGCCACCGATGGCGTTACCACCGCCACCACCTCCCCCGGTGCCTGCGTTGGGCACTGCGGGCGATTGTAGAGGATTGAGACCGGCTACCGCGTCGTTGAACGCGACATTGGCACTATTGAGCGCTGCACTGTGTCCAGGCACTGATCACCGCCGAGACATAAAGAGCACAGCCACCAGTACGATACCGCCACCTACCAGTAACAATGTGCGATTAGGCACGTTAAGCGGCGGCGCGGTGAGCGGGGGTTGCGCGGGCTGTGTGGTAGCGTCTTGCGGACGTTCACGCTCAGTGTTTTGATTGGCGTTACCGCTACCACCGGTAGGTCCGAAATCCAGCGAGTCGGGTAGCCCGTTTGCCAACGTGTTCAGAAAAAACGTGGTACGGGGGTTACGGTCAGCAAACGAGTTACCGGGCACTGTTTATATCTCCAGTGGTTCGATTGATTCTACTATGACTTTCATGAGCCCGGGGTTGGTAACCCCTATTTTAAAGCGCAAATCGGCCACGTTTTCGGTCACCAGTCCTTCCGACGCATAGCCACGCTCGGTCAGGTCGTACACCACAAGATCGGCCTGTGGCGTTCGTACACCGTCGTTTTGGGCCAGTTCGTTTTCGGCAACCGTGCGTTCAAACACAATAAAATTATCACGCTCTACCACCAGACTGGTGTAGACGTTGGCGATATGATCACCAAAACTGATTTTGTTGATAATGCCCCGTTTCGGCAGGTCCGATATTTCGTACACACCTGCGGCTGATGGACTGTAATTGTATTCACGGATCTTTTTGATGAACCCGATAGGTCGTGCCTGTGATTGGACCGCTTTAGCCGACAACACAGGTTCTGCGGCGGCTGCGTCAATATCAATCTCCAACGCCAGAGTAGTAATCGGAAACGGATCAACAGCACGATCCACGATGCCGGTACCCAGGGCAGTGACCTCACGACCCTCACGACTCAATAATCCGTAGCGCTCAAAATCAATGACCAATATCCCGTTTGCAGCACTACGACGCTCAAATTGATTAATAGAGTCAAGTCGGTCACCGCCGGTGAGACGGGTGATAACCTCACCGTTTGCGACCAATCTGACCGATGTCATCTGAGCCAGCGTGACCCCCGCGTAATCAACCAATAGTTTATGATAGGTACGTGAAATCGGGAGTCGTAGCGTGGCGGTCTGACCAGCGGCAACGCCTTCGAACCCTGGCATTTTGCGAGTAGTAAAAGGCATATTTTTCCCCTATTTAGGCTCTGTTAAACGTTGTAGAGCAGGGACACGGGCGACAACAATCGACGCGACAATAATGCCAGCGACCGATATCAGTAATGGGGTGACATATTTGGCGTTCAATTTTCGCCTCCGGTTGGTTAGGTATCGTTGGTTGTGGCCACCGGTGGTTCGGGTTCGACGATCACGGGCGTGCCTTCAGGAGCGACAGTTTCCGGTTTCGACTCAACAACTGGTGGTTTGTTATCGCTAACGTTGGCACGGTTTTTGCCGATTGTCAACGTGGCCCATATCGCAACACCGATACCGCCCAGTCCAAGCACTATTTTTGCGAGTGGGTTCATTTTTTCTGTCCTCTGGAAGTTAAAACGTAGAATGGAAGTCAAAACACACGGTTTGTCTCTAACTGCCCGTATCGCGTGCAGTGGTAATATTGGCCCTGTGTGAGCTGACGGGCGTTGATCAATTCAGGCTGGCACCATTCGTTCGCGTGTGTTTTTGCGTCGTTCAGCGCCGTAGTAAACAAAAACAAATGTCCGCACTGGTCACGTACGGTGGGCGACAATTGCACACCACGCTGGGTGATATAATGACAATTGTGGCCCCAATGTCTGCCCCTGGTGGCTGACTTGTTCATCACTTCATCGTACCGACCGACCGCCTCACCTGCTTCATCGATAAACACGGCACACTGTCGGGACTCCCAAAACACCCGCATAAATTCCTCGGGGTCATCGGTCCGGTAATCAGCTGGCCACGACGGATCCGCCAGTGGGTCCAGGACTAAAACACCAACTCCTTTGGCACGGTATTGCGCGGCCAATTCCTTGGCCAGTGTGGTCTTACCCGATTCCGTCATGCCCAAAATTAAACAATGAGGCATCAGGGCGATTCAGACGGGGCTTTTTCGTCTTTTTTATCGGTATTCTTAGCGTTATTCTCGTTTTTTGAGTTTTTCAAATTGCGTTTTTTATCGCGCCGTCTGACCCACCACGACGCTAGTTTGCCTTTGAGTTTTGATAGTCTGGATTGTGTTTTGGGCATCGTAAATCGAGGTATTGCGTAGCACCCAATGCCGATAACCAGGGCAATACCTGGTGGGATATCTTCCATGCCTTTTGCCACAAAATAATCACCGAACGCATTTTCCAGCATGTCGCGTTCATCCAGCCCGTCCTTTTTTTCGGTACGCGGTGACCACTCTTCACCACCCAGTCCCACGCCCAGGCCAATTAGCGCATTGGCCGCTGCAACACCTGCTGTTCGTGCAGCAATAACAGCGGCCTGCTGGGGCTGGTCACTGGTAGATCGACTCCCTACAGAGGCACCGCCCACCACGCTCTGTTTGGACGTGGACGCAGGACCGGCGCTTCCTCGACGAGGGGTGACAACACCGGTACTGGACACACGCCCTGTGCCCCGTTTGCGTACACAATTTCCTTTGCGTGAGAGCACAGGCGAACCGTCTTTTTTGACCTGGTGAATAGCAGGATCAAATGTCGAGCCGTCCGCGCCTTTAATGTCTGACCACCGGTTAGCCACCATGGTTGCCTCTTCTGCGGCCTGATCAACAGCATGCTGCTGGACCTCGGGCATAGCCTCGATTAGACTGTCGGCAATAGTCGCAGCGGTTGACTGTTCGCCGGGAGGCATCCCAGCGCCTGCCCCATCGCCGGATTCGTCCGGCACCTCGGGGGGAGGGTTATCAGTCGCAACGTCAGTGCCCTTTTGCTGTGGCTCATTATTGTTGGTAGATTGTTGTTGAATATCAGTCATTATATTAACCGTCGGTTGTCAATGCGGGTGTGCGCCTGTGCGAAAACAAAAAAAATCAGCCCAAAAACTCCATGCGGACAGGCTCCGGGTGATACGACCGTTTGTAGCATTTGATTACAACCTCAACCAAAATCTAACGCCGTACGCAAAACGCAAAATCAAAAAATATTTCGACGAAATCAGCGCGTTACAGGCGAGACCTAATTACGTTTATCGTCCTCGATCAAAACAAAGACTCGATTCGGCGCAACGTTTTGCACAGCAGGAAACAGCGTTGTCCGAGTTGACCGTTGCGTTTATACCCACTTACGATGATAAACCGAGAATTACCTTTAACGCAAACCGTGAGTTGATACTCAGGACACGACACGTCACCACCCATGCGCTCACGTTGGACCCTGCCCGACTCGCTATTGATCCTCTACAACACGTCAACGAGACGATAGCCGCCATTCCCGAGGCTAATCGGTTTACCGTTCGAGCAGGTCGCTACGAAATCCCCCAATCCCACGCCCGAGCAACCCTCGGGCGTTTTGTCAAATTCCTAACCGATAAATACAACGTTGAAAACAACCACCACTACAGTCACTGGTTGCACGGTATCAGCGCTCACACGTTTACCGATCAACAGGATTCGCGCACGTATATCCGTGAGCGAAACAAGGCCAGGGCAAAACTCAAACGGGCCCGTGCGGCTGCCCGTCGTAAAGCCGCACGCAAGAAATAAACTCTATAAGGAGCACAACTACAATGAGCAAAAAACGACCTCTGTGGGTAGCAGACAGCGAAACCGACCCGTTTCTACACGGTCGATTCCCTGCACCGTTTATATGGGGCGCATACAACGGCAATACCTATCACCAGTTCAACACGACCCGGGAATTTGTCGATTATATTTCGCTGATCGATTGCGTGGTGTACGCGCACAACGGCGGAAAATTTGATTGGCATTTTTTCCTGGATCAGGTACCTGAGTTTACCGAGTTGATGGTGATCAACGGTCGGGTCAGTAAATTTAACATTGGGCTCTGTGAGTTTCGTGACTCATACAATATTTTGCCTGCCCGTCTGGCAAAAATAGGGGCCAAAGATGTCGATTTTGATTACTCAATTTTAGAGCGTGAAGTAAGGGATCATCCTGCGAATAGAAGGGAAACCGAGCGATACCTCGAACAGGATTGTGTTGCTTTGTACGGCGCAGTGGCCGGATTCGAGGCAGAGTACGGACGACCTTTAACACTGGCAGGCGCAGCGTTTAAACACTGGCACCAAATGTCGGGACTGCCGGTACCACAGTCCACGAAACTGGCCTCGGATACCGCACGTCCTTTTTACTACGGTGGACGTGTCGAGGTAGGACACTGGGGTGAATATTGGGGTGATTTTGAAGTGGTTGACCTTAATAGTGCCTATCCAAGAGCAATGTGTGATCACCACCCGTATGGTGAGGTGATGGAGATAACCGACCAATTGCCCGGTACAAGACCCGAAATAGAACAGTCGTTGATTACTCTAAAATGCGTATCACGGGGCGCTCTACCCTATAAAGCACCTGATGGGCCCGAAAAAGGCGAGCTGAAATTCCCTGACGACGACACAGTACGTGAATACCACGTCACCGGTTGGGAATATCTGGCCGGAATCGATACCGGTACGATCACCGATATTGAGATAGTGGAGTGTGTTATTTACGACGATGTAATTACCTTTGCACAGTACGTGGAACACTACACACAACAAAAAATAGCGGCCAAGAGAGCTGGCAACGACATGGCCTATGCAAGAGCGAAATTCTTTCTGAATACTCTCTACGGTAAATATGCAGCCGATCCCGAAAAATACCAGGACCATATGATATTGGGATCACGTAACACCCTGGCCGCCGAGGATGACGGATGGTCATTCTGCACCGAAGTGGCGCGTGACCTGGCCGTGGTCTCACGTCCTATAGCGGAGTCAAAACACCGTTATTACAATGTGGCCACAGCCGCTTCTATTACTGGTTACGTGCGGGCTCAGTTGTGGCTCGCTATCTGCAAAGTGGGACGTGTAAACGTCCTGTATTGTGACACCGATTGTCTGGCGACCACAAACACCACTGGTCTGGAATTGCACCCCACCAAACTGGGTGCATGGGACGTGGAGGCCGTGTGTGATTACGCCGCAATTGCGGCCAAAAAACTCTATGCGTTCCGTCGCAAAGGTCACGTGCGACAGTCCAACGAGTACAAAACCGCTCACCGGGGCGTACGGCTCGCGCCCCGACAAATCATCACAGTGGCCAGGGGCGGGTCAGTGATTTACAAATCAGACGCGCCCGCGTTTTCGATCACAAACGGCTGGTCGTTCACCGAGCGGACTATCACAGGGTGCGCAGAGACCAAAACAACCATAGAAACCGAAAAAATGTAGATCATGTATTTACGTGTATTTGCGTGTATTTGCGTGTAAAGTAAAGTGCCCGTGTAATTCAACACGGACCAATAATTCTAAACGGAGTTAACTATGAACCGTCTATTAACAGGATCAATCTCACCCAACACAGACAATGATTACCATATAACGTTTGACTACCCTCAACACGGACCGATGTCGTACCAAAAAAAGATAACCATTTCAAGGGTACTATTGTTATCAGCGTTTGACGCTCTAATGGATGCTATCGACAAGCACACAATCACTCTGAGAGACACAACGGTCACTGTCACTGTCAGTCACTCGGACAAAGCTGGTCAGGATGTGACGGTAGAAGTTATCGGGCCGAAAACAAATCACCAGAAAAAAATAATTGGTCGAATAGTCACTGATGTTGTCACTCAGGCAGCATCTAATTTCGAACTGATCAATCAGGAGGATTAACGGTGACAACACAACAACCACACACAACAGGCACTCTCACAATAGACGGTAGTTACGATTCGTACGTCGTTAATTTCCCGGTGGAAACAACCGAAACAACCACAGAAGCATTGGCCGTGGTCACCGCTAAACTGATCATTACAGCTGGGTTTCAGGGACTGATGACGTCATGTCTGAAAAGACTCATTGACCTGCGGAATACACGTATCGACGTCACGTTGACCCACGAAAAAACACAAGAATCAGTAATACGCACGAACATAACAATGACAATAAGTGGCCTGCGCAACCTCGCTGAAAATTTATTGGTTGAAGAATATATCACTGACCGAATGAAAAGCATAACAAAGTGGATGAAGGAACAACAATGAGCGAAGAAAACAGTTGGTATAAAGCACAATACATCATTACCTATCAGGACAATTGTCGTGATTACGCGGTGACAATCCGTTCCGAAGAAAATAGACAGAACAGTAATTTTATGTCCGGTAAAGCGAAACTGGACATTGATACTGTAATACTCAACGCCATAACCACCAGTGAGGAAATATTGCCTGATTCGGTAGCTAATACGGAGTGCGAGATAATTATTAAATTGAACCATGAACCCGTGGCCAATGGCACTATGGTTGACTTGTCAATAACAGCGACAGGTAATCCCGACAGGTCGCACAATGACCTACAAAATCAGTATTTCAGCAAAATAGCAAGGGAAATACAAAAAAATGTAAGTATCGTAATTCCAGCAGCATATTGTTTCAACACGTCCGTAATTCACTAATCTCTCTATATAAAAGGATAAAACACAATGTCTAATGAAACCAAAAAAGAAGCCAAAACTGAATTTGTCGTCAAACGTCGTGTTAACGTGCCGCTGTTAAAAGCCGTAATCGGCGAGCCGATGAACGTCAAGATTCTCACGCCGATTTACCAGGGTAAAGATATGCCAGCGCAGCCCGGTAAGAAGAAAATGGACCCTGCACATTTAGCGAAATGCGTTGACCTCAACACAGGCGAGCTGGTGGAGATTATTATCAATGCTGTGCTCCAGTCTATTCTGGTAGAGGAATACCCAGACAATAAATACGTCGGCATGTTTTTTCAAATCACCAAGTTCGCCAAGGCGACCGGCAAAGGATATAACCCGTACGTTGTCAATGAGCTGGAACCTGTACCTGTGCCCGATATGGGCGAGGTTAAAGTGCCTGATTTCACCAGGCAGCGTGTTAAAGACGGTTCAATACCGACCGATAGTGTTATCGATTAACGTCACAAACCCAGTATAAGGAGATTTTTTCATGAGCGATAATTACAAAATAGTGTTCACAAACCGTACAGGCGTGCAGGTGAATTACAAACTGGACACTGACAGTTATCACCGGTACGTTCGGAGTCTACCCAAGACCAAGGCCCAGGGCGGTCTACAATGCGTGTGTTATTTCAAGGATAAAGAGGTAAAACGATTCCTGACGTGTTCAGTGCCCCAAGAGGCAAGGGGGCTCAGGACAAACGGGCCCGTGACGCTGTTGGCCGTTCACAACGGCGTGACAAGGGATAGACGATCAACCAATAACCTGTATACGCTCGATATGATCAAGTTGCAGACACACAGATGCGAGCCGGTCGGGTACCAGTTGTACGTGCTGTACGACCAGATGGTCGATACCAACGGAGTCAGGGTAGAGGGCACCAGTGAGGTGATTCACTGCAAGCGATTGCCTATGCTGGCCAACTACGGGCCTATTATTGACCGTCGCTCACACAGGAGACACGTCGATGTTCAGTGACCGGGTGACAATAGCGATGTTACTGGTCTACGGGATAGCGTTGAGTGTTGGTCTATGGGCAATGACAATTGACGAGACAACGTTGGTTGGTATTTTCCTGATCTATGCACTAACAGCGATGACAGCAATATGGTTACCCTGGACGATTTCGAGGGTGGTGGTCGGACTGGTAGTGGGATCAACAGCAATATATGGCGCTGTTATGGTGGTGCGTGATATGATCAATACGTAGTTGTGAGACCCTGTGGAGGGTGAGAGTTGGCCCCGGTTCGTTCGCGGATCGGGGCTTTTTATGGGTACATGTTCAGTAGTAATTGGATGTATATACAGTAGTTTGCAGTAGTGTATGTTTGCATAGTAGTTCTCGCCTAGCATGTATTCTCGCCCCGGTCAAGGGGCTAG